>Ga0265320_10000078_pt1 | contig 84397 bp, 67 predicted proteins | sample 4827metaG_FD_202087 | JGI IMG/M metagenome (GOLD analysis project Ga0265320, IMG submission 202087) | Rhizosphere microbial communities from Carex aquatilis grown in University of Washington, Seatle, WA, United States - 4-8-27 metaG | ecosystem: Host-associated > Plants > Roots > Rhizosphere >...
GACCGTGTCCCTCTCCGCCGACGAGATTTTCGGCCGGCACGCGCACGTCGTTGAACCGGATCACGCCATTTTCGATGGCCTTCAATCCCATGAAGCGACACCGGTGCACGACTTCGACGCCGCGCGACGAAGCGTCGACGATGAACGCGCTGATCTTCTTCGTCGCGGAATCGCGCGCCATGACCACGAAGAGCTCGGCGACGGTGCCGTTGGTGCACCAGAGCTTTTCGCCGCGGAGCACGTAACTCCCGTCCTCTTGGCGTTCGGCGATCGTGGCCACGCTCGCCGGATCACTGCCGACGTTGGGCTCGGTCAAGGCGAACGCACTGATCGCGCCCTTCGCGCATCGAGGCAAGAACTTCTTCCGTTGCTCCTCGGTTCCGAACAGCATGAGCGGCTGTGGGACGCCGATCGACTGGTGCGCGGAGAGCAGCGCCACGATGCTGGCGTCGTACTGCGACGCCACTTCGATCGCGCGGGTGTACTCGACGACGTTGAACCCGAGTCCGCCGTACTCCTTCGGGATCTTCATGCCGAACGCGCCGAGCTCGCGCAGTCGAGCGACCACCCGCGGCGGGTACTCGCCGGTCAGATCGATCTGGGCGCTATCCACTTCGTTCTCGAAAAACGAGCGTAGCTTGTCGAGAAACGCCGCGGCCTCGGGGCGAATTTCCGTGTGCGGGAACGGATCGATCCAATCGAAATGAAAATTGCCGAGGAAGATCTCCTTGAGAAACCCCTTCTCCTTCCAGCTGGTTTCTCGGGCGCCTTCGGCAACCGCGCGAGATTCGGCTTCGTTCGCGTGCTCCTGGCTCATCGCCACAACGTAGGGCGGCGCCAGGTTTCGTAAATGCGGCGAGTCGTCTCGCGAACGCGCCTCAGCGAGGCGAATGGTCTCGCTTCGTCGGTCGAGCGCGGCGCTACGAGTCGGTGCGCAGCGTCAGGAGCTTCTCGATGAGCCCCTTCGAATAGCTCGACAGCTTGCGGAAGACGACGCCCATGCCCGCCGGGTCCGAATCGACGCGCACGACTTCACCCTCACCTTCGATCGTCTCGATGGCGTCCATGATGACCGTGAAGCGCAAGTTGACCGTCGTTCCGATCGGAAGCGGTTGCGCGGTCTTGATGAAGACGCCGCTCCGCGAGATGTTCGTGACGTACTCCTGGATGAACTGGTCGAACGAGTCGAACTCCTTGTTGATCGTGACCCGCTCGTTCTGTCGTCCGGTCATCGTCACTTCCCCTGCAGATCGAACTGCTCGATGTGATATTCCGGCCTCGGATTGAGGGTGATCCGCCGCGCGAAACGGCGCGCAGCTTCTTCGACCGCCTGTTTCTCTTCGGTCTGCATGAAGTCTATCACCGCCGGGTGCGCGTTCACTACGACGGAATAACCGGGTAGTTCCGCGCGGTCGCGGCGAATTTGCCGGAGGATCTCGTACGCGATCGTCGCGCGCGACTGAATTTGCCCGGTGCCGTCACAGTAAAAGCATGGCTCGTGGAGCACGCGGCCGAGGCTTTCCCGCGTCCGCTTTCGCGTCATCTCGATGAGGCCGAGCTCGCTGATGCGATTCAACGTCGTCTTGGCCTTGTCGCGGGCGAGGCGCTGCTCGAGCGCGCGCCACACTTGCTCGCGATTGCCGTGCCGCTCCATGTCGATCAAATCGAGGATGACGAGTCCGCCGATGTTCCGGAACCGGAGCTGATACGCAATCTCGTCGACCGCTTCCAGGTTCGTCTTGAGCGCCGTCTCCTCGAGGTCGCGGCTCCCCTTGCCGACGAAGCGTCCGGTGTTGACGTCGATCGCCGTCAGCGCCTCGGCCTGGTCGATGATCAGGTAACCGCCGCTCCCGAGGGGCACCTTGCGACTCAGCGCCCGACCGATCTCGTCCTCGATGCCGTAGGCGTCGAAGATCGGCTCATCGCCGGCGTAGAGCTCGATGTCGCCCGCGCGTTCGGGCATGAACATCTCGACGAAGCGCACGAGCCGGCCGAACTGCTCACGGTCGTCGATGACGACCTTGCCGATTTCGTCGGTGAAGAGATCGCGCGCGACCTTCAGCACCAAGTCTAGCTCAGTGTAAAGCATCGCGGGCGCGCGCGCCCCGTCGTGACGCTTCGACACCTCTTCCCAGACCTTCACGAGGTAACCGATGTCGTTCTTGAGCTGCTTCTTGGTGAGCCCCTCGGCGACGGTGCGCACGATGAGCCCGCCCTTCGGCGGCTTGATCGAGTCGATGACCTCGCGCAGCCGCGCGCGCTCGCGCGCCGAACCGATGCGCTTCGACACGCCGATGTGCTCGACGGTCGGCAAATAGACGACGTGACGGCCCGGGAGCGAGACGTGGCTCGTCACGCGCGCGCCCTTCGTCCCGATGGGCTCTTTCGAGATCTGGACGATGACCTCGTCGCCCTCCTTCACGACCTCGGTGATCGGGACCGAGCGCGAAATTCTGGCGTCTTTGCGACGCGCGCCGCCACTGCCACCGCGCCCGTCACGACGGCCGCGATCGCCGCCGCCGCGTGCGTTGCCGCGCCCGTCTCTACGGCGCGCCCCGCCGTCGCGCGACGGTGCCGGGGGAGGCGGAGGCGCGGGCGGCGCTGCGCCCTTCTTCCGACGCCGACGCCGACGTCGACGGCCGGTGCCCTGACGTTGCTGGAGGTCTTCTTGCGGTTCCGCGGTGCCGGACGCTTCCGCAACGGCTTGCTCGCCGCCACCGGGGACCGGCGTCGCTTCGTCGTCCTCGTCTTCGTCGGAATCGTCATCGGTCACGCTGGCGATGATCGGCTGGTCATCGTCATCTTCGTCGGTGGGCGTTACGCCCTCGACGTCTTCGTCGTCTTCGTCGTCCGCCGATGCCGCCGCTTCGTCGCCCGCGGCGACATCGCCGTTTTCCGGCGCGCTCTCTTCGTCATCCGTGCCGTCGTGCGCTTCGGGCTCGACGTCTTCGACGTCTTCGTCCGGCTCGTCGTCGTCGTCGTCCGCCGAGTCGGGTTCTTCATCGGACGCCGAGGGCGCCGCGTCGGGCGCACCGGGTTCGACGGCATCGCGGCGCACCTCGATGGTCGCGCGATCGTCGTCGTCGTCCTCGTCGTCGTGTGCCGCGGCGGGGTTCTTCGCATAGTCGGCGCGCCGCGCGTTGTCGCCGCGGATCGTTCCGTCGTCCTCGTCGCTGCGAGCAGGGGTGCCGCCTCCGGCGAGATACGCTTCGAAGTCGTCCGGGCGAATCAGATCTTCGACGTGCAGGAACGCGGCGCGCTCCATGCCCACGTCGATGAACGCGGCTTGCATTCCTGGCAACACGCGCGTGACTTTGCCGAGAACGATGTTGCCGACGCTGCCGCGGGTTTTGGCGCGCTCGATCTGGAGTTCGGCGATGACTCCGTCTTCGATGAGTGCGACGCGGGTTTCACGGAGATCGACGTTGATGACGAGAATATTTCGGGCCATGTGCTCGGCGGCGCCCGGACGGCACGCGCTATCTGGGCACGTCTCGCCCCTTTCCGTAAAGGTTCTCGAAGTGCCCCCTTACACGGCCAATTCGGGAGCGGGCGCAATGTAGCATAAGTAAGTGAAATGCGATGGATTTGTGCGATTTCTCCGCGCCGGTTGACCGCGCTCGGACAAGGGGCCCATTCTCGCGCGCGTGGCCCGCTCGCACCTCGTCCTCGACATCGAAACGGTCCTCGACCCCGAGCTGCCGATCGCCGAGGCCGGTGACGTCGAGCGCCTGCCTGCCCCACCCCACCACCAGATAGCGGTGATCGGCGCACTCTGGTTCGACGACAACTACAAGGTGAGCCGCCTCGGAGTGCTCGGCGAGGGGAAAGACGAGGCCGGTGCGCTCCGCGATTTCGCGCGATTTCTCGAGGATCGGCGCCCTGAGCTCGTGACGTACAACGGACGCGGGTTCGACATGTCGGTCATTGGCGCACGGTGCCTTCGACACGGCATTCCGCTGAAGCACTATTACCGATCTCGTGAGATCCGATATCGCTTCTCGGCCGAGGGGCACCTGGACCTGATGGATTACGTCGCTGACTTCGGGGCCGCGCGGCCGTCCCGGCTCGACATCATCGCCAAGCTCTGCGGGATGCCGGGCAAGGTCGGCGTCGCAGGGCAAGATGTGGGGCCGATGATCCATGCGGGGCGAATCGACGAAGTCCGGAATTACTGTCTCTGCGACGTCGTGCAGACGGCCGGCATCTTTCTGCGAGTAGAGCTCCTCCGAGGCGAGATCGACGTCGCGTCCTACCGGCAGGCCATGGGCGGGCTCATCGAAACGATTCGCACCGATCCGCGCGTCGCGCCGGTGAGCCGCGGGCTCAACGAAGCTCGCCTCTTGATCGACGAAGGATGACGCTCGCGGCATGACGACGGATCTGTTGAAGCGCGCGCTGAACGCGCGGGTCACCGACGTTCTCCCTCAGCCGACCCCGCTCGATCGCGCACACAATCTGTCCGAGCGGCTCGGGCACGCGGTCTTCTTGAAGCGCGAGGATCTGACGCCGGTCTTCTCGTTCAAGCTGCGCGGCGCGTACAACCGCATCACCGCGCTGTCCGCCGAAGAGCTCGCGCGCGGCGTCATCGCGGCGTCGGCGGGGAACCACGCGCAGGGCGTGGCGTTTGCGGCGCGCCGGCTCGGCATCCAGTGCCGCATCGTGATGCCGCGGACCACGCCGTCGATCAAGGTGTCCGCGGTTCGACGACTCGGCGCCGAGATCGACCTGGTCGGCGACAGCTACAGTGACGCCGCGGAATACGCCGCCGAGCTCGCCGTGAAGACCGGCGCCGTTCCGATTCCGCCGTACGACGACCTCGACGTGATCGCGGGCCAGGGCACGATCGGTCTCGAAATTCTACGGCAAGCGCGCGATGTCGGGTCCATCTACGTGCCGATCGGCGGCGGCGGTCTCATCTCCGGCATCGCCGCGGTCGTGAAGGAGCTTCGCCCTGGCGTGCGCATCGTCGGTGTTCAGTCGACCGAATCGGACGCGATGCTCCGCTCGATCGGCGAAGGGCACCGCGTACGTCTTGCACGGGTCGGCATTTTCGCGGACGGCGTGGCCGTAAAGCAGGTGGGCGAGCTCACGTTCGACATTTGCCGTCGCTACGTCGACGAGATCATCACGGTGACCACCGACGAGATCTGCGCGGCGATCCAGGACGCCTACGAGGATACGCGTTCGATCCTGGAACCCTCGGGGGCGCTCTCCATCGCCGGATTGAAGCGCGCGGCCGCGACGCGCGGCCTCGTCCCGGGCCCCGCAGTGGCGATCGCGTCGGGGGCCAACGTGCCGTTCGCGAAGCTCGGACACATCGCCGAGCGCGCGGAAGTCGGACAGCTCCGCGAGGCGATCCTCGTCGTCACGATCCCCGAGCAGCCCGGGTCGTTTCTCGAGTTTTGCCGCGTCATCGGCGATCGAAGCGTCACCGAGTTCAACTATCGGCTCGGCTCTCGCGCGCAAGCCGACGTGTTCCTCGGCGTCGAGGTCGCCGGTACCGACGAGCTCCGCTCCATCGCCGAGTCGTTTGCAACGGCGGGCTATCGCACCGACGACCTGAGCCACGACGATCTCGCCAAGGTGCATGTGCGCCACATGGTCGGCGGTCGCTCGGCGACGGCGCGCGACGAGGTGCTCTTCACCTTCGAGTTCCCGGAGCGCCCCGGCGCCCTCCTCGAATTTCTGACGAGCCTCGGCACGCGCTGGAACATTTCGCTCTTTCATTACCGAAACCATGGTTCGGCGTACGGGCGCGTCTTGTGCGGGCTCGAGGTGCCGCCGCGAGAACGCGACGAGCTCGCGCGCGCTCTCGACGCACTCGGCTTCCCCTACGAAGACGAGACCGCGAGCGCCGCGGCGCGCCTGCTTCTCGGCTCGTAGCGCGACGTCATTCCAGGCCGAAGCGGGCTTTGTTCTCGGCCAAAAACTGAATGTAGAAATCCGACTCTTGCTCGGCGGGGATCTCCCCGGCTTCTACCGCGGCTTCGACGGCGCGCTTGATCTCGCCGATCCGGCGCGACGGCGGAATGCCGAACGACTCCATGATCGCGTTTCCGATCCCCTTGGGCAACGGTTCGACCGCGGCGTCTTCGGACGCGAGGTTCGAGATGCGCTCCGCCAGGTCGTTGATCAAGTTGATGCCGCGTCGCTTTTTCTCGGGGCGCTTCGTCGTGATGTCGGCGCGCGAGAGGCAGAGCAAGTCGTCCAGGTGCGCGCCCATGTCGCGCGAGAAACGGCGAACGGCGCTGTCGGTCCACTGACCGTCGTATTGGCTCGCGCGGAGGTGGTGCAAGACCAGGAAATGGATAGATGCGTGCAGCGCGTCGTCGGCGTTGAAGAGCCGCTCGCGGCGATCGAGCCGCTCGAACATGCGCGCGCCGACCTCGGCGTGACCGAAGAAGTGCACTTCGCCGTTCGCGCCGAAGCTGCGCGTCTTCACTTTGCCGATGTCGTGGAAGAGCGCGGCCCAGCGCACTTCGAGCCGGCCTTCGGCCTGGGTCACGACTTGCTTCGTGTGCTTCCACACGTCCTTGTGACGCCACTCGCCGTCGCCGAAGCCGACCATGCTCTTCACTTCCGGGAAGAGCGTGTCGAGGATGCCCGCGGCCAAGAGCGCGTCGAGCCCCTCGTCCGCGTAGGTTCCCATGATGACCCGGTCGAGCCGCGCGCGGATGTCCTCCGGCGGAAGCGCACGCAGATCGTCGGGGACCGCGAGCAGCACCGGCAGATCGGACACGCCGCGTTCCGCGCAGATGGCGGCCCGTTCGAGCGCATGCATCGCTCGGTCGGGTTCGCCGACGGCCTGCTGTTGCCTCGATGCCATATGGGGGAAATCCCGGTCGTCATTCCGCCCAGTCGCGGCGGGACGGACCGTCTAACAGGTTGCCTGAAGGCGCGCCACGCCGTTCGGTCAGCGCGCAGATAGGGGGCGGATGTTCAGGTTCATCGGGGGTGAATCCGAATGAACGCGCGCGGCTGCGCCGGAAACGAGGCCCCCCGTCTGTGACGACGCTACGCTTTGTCGACTCGGCATGGCGGCGCGACGACGGATCAGCCTGAAACCCCGCGCGCCGCGGCTGGAAATCGGGCGAACGCTCGCGCGAGTCCTCTGCGTCGCGCTCGCGGCGGTGGGCGTCTTACCGTTCCTCGCCGGCGCGCTGTTGAAGAGCGGCTCGGTTCGTTCGTGGGCCGCTCGCGAGGCGGCGGCATTCGTCGAGCGCACCGTCGGCGTCGATGCGTCGTACGCCGTCGCGGTTCAGCTCTTGCCCCTCGAGCTCGTCATCGAGAACGTCACGGTGCGCTCGTCCGACGGTGGAGCTCCAGCGTTCACCGCGAAGCGTATCGCCGTCGCACCTCGACTCTTCTCGCTGCTCTCGGGGCGAATCGACGCCGGTGAAGTGGAAGTCGAAGATCCGCACGCGCGGGTCGTCGTTCGCGACGGACGGCTCGTGAACGTCACGTACCGGATCCCGAAATCGAAGACGCCGGCGAAACCCCTCGAACGCACGCCGTTCACGTCGCTGTCGTTGAACGACGCCGTCGTGTCGCTGGACATGGACGGCGTTCGCGTCGAAACCGGGCCGCTCGACCTCGACGTCTTCGCCGAACCGGCGCTCGCGTTCGAGATCGCGCTCCGCGCGGGCGAGAGCCACGTGACGCGCGAGCGGACGACCAAGACCGGCGCGACGGCCTTCGACGACGACACGCTGTGCGAGCTCGACGCGCGCATTCGCGTGCAAAAGGGCACGGCGCTCGTCCGAAGGCTCTCGCTCGTCGGCGCCATCGACGACGACGAAAAGCCGTCCACGTTCGGAAGCTGCCGTGGCGGCGAAACGGATCCGAGCCGCGTCCTCGTCCGGCTCTCCGAAGTGCGCATGGTGCTCGACGACTACAAACCCGCCCTCTTCGACGGCCACGTCGTGATGCGTGCCCCCCTTTCGATCGCCAATCGATTCGCGAAAGGTCCGTTCCGCGGTTGGGTCGGGCTCGTCGCCGACGCGCGCTACGACGTGCACGGCGTCGGGCTTCCCGAGATGCGCGGCAAGCTCAAGGGCGGCGGGATCGAAATGGCGGCGTACCGGTTCGCCAAGGACTTCGACGCCGACGTCGAGCTGGTGAACGACGAGGTGCGCGTGCGCTCGATGCACGCGACGTATGGCCACGCCGACGTCCAGATCGACGGGCTCACGGTGAAGCCGCGCGCTCCGGGTGTTCCGCTCCTGATCCATCGCACCGACAGCCGCGGGCTAAGGTGGGAAGACTTGATGGAGAACATCGACGTCACCAACGACACGATCGTGCAGTGGAACCTCGACAAGACGGTGATCGCCGATTTCGGCGGCACGCTCTCCCCCCTCAAGCTCGACGGCGACTTGTACGGCGAAACGACGGGGTTCGAGGTGTTCGACCGCAGTTACCGGTCGCCTCAGCGGCGTCACGTGATCGGCGTGCACTCGGCCACGATACGGACGCGCTTCGGCGTCCGACCGGACGGCGTTCAATTCGAAAACTCGCGCGCGCAGTTCGGCGCGAGCGACGTCACGTCGTCGGTGGTCATCGGGTTTCACAACGACATCGCGCTCACGGTCGCGAAGGGATCGAAGATCGATCTCGCGACGGTGAGCCCGCTGGTCGACATTCCGATGAAGGGTATGGCCGAAGTGAGCGCCGCGATGAACGGCAAGGCGAGCGAAACGCCGCTCTTCGGTCAGCTCCACATCGACGACTTCGTCTTTGCGGGCTTTCCGATCGGCACGATCGACAGCGCCGGGATTCGATTTCAGGCGCTCGCCATCGATCTCTCGGACGTGCACGGCACGAAAGGCGGCACGCGGTTCATCGTGCCGAGCGGGCGGCTCGACTTCAACGCGGGCGCGACCCTCCTCGTCGACGCCCACGTCGTGAGCGACCGCTTCGAGGTACGCGATTTCTTCTCGATGTTTCACTTCGACGAAGATCCGCGCTTCGACGAGGTTGCCGGGCGCGGCACCGTCGATGCGCGCGTGCATTACGACATGCGCGGGCCGAAGGACAAATGCGGCACGGGATATCTCCGCGTCGACGGCGGCATGGATCTATCGACCTTGGATCTCTTCGGCGAGCACTACGACGCAGGAGGCGCGCGCTTCGACTTCCGGTGGATGGATCAGGAAGCCGGCGATCTCGGCATGCAGCTCGATGCACCGAGCGTGACGTTGAAGAAGGGTGGGGGCGCCGTGCTCGGCAGTATCAGTCTCGGTGACGGCGCGAAAGTCCGTGCGCATTTCGTCGCGAGCGGGATCCCGATCGGACGGCTCGACGCGCTCGGCCCCATCGCCCGCGGCATCGACGGGCAGGCGAGCGCCGTCCTCGAGGCGAGCGGCACGCTCGACGCGCTGTCGGCCGACGTCGACGGACACATCGGCCCGGTGCGCATCGGGCGCGCGACGTTGCCCGGCTCCGACGTCCAGGTGCACCTCGAGCCCATGGTGCACCCGTCGCGATCGAGCGGAAAGACGCGGTGCGGACGGCCGATCTCGCCGCCGTTCGATCCCGACGAGTACGCACGCGACGCCTCCGACGGCGTCTTTCACGTCACCGGACAGCTCTTCGGCGGCGCCGTCGCGATGAACGACCTCCAGATCACGCGGCAGAAGCACAAGACCGTGCGCGGCGACGTGCGCGTGAAGAGTCTCGATCTCGGCGCGCTCGCGGAGCTGTCGCCGACCGCGGCCCTCGCCGACGATCGACTCGAAGGTCGACTCACCGGTGCGGTCTCGATCGGCGAGTTCTCGACGGATCGGCCCGGTTCGGCGACCGCGTCGGTCAATCTCGACGAGGTGCGCATCGGGCGCCGCGGCCTCCGCGTCGAGCTCGCGAAACCCGCCCAGGTCGTCGTCAACCACGGGCACGTCTCGGTGTCGGGAATCACCCTCGCCGCCATCGTGCCGACCGGCGAACAAGCGATCTTCGACGTGAGCGGCGCCATCGACGGGCTCGGAACGGCGCCGCGCGTGGATGCGACGTTGGCCCTCCGGCCCACGGATCTTTCGGCGTTCGCGCGCTTTCTACCGCAAGCCGACCGCGTGAACGGCACGCTCGGCGGCTCGGTGCACATCGGCGGCGGCTGGCCGCGTCTCACCGAGCGCGGCAAATTCACGCTCGAACACGGCGAGCTCGCGCTTCGCGGCTCTCCGGTCACGCTCACCAACGTGGACGTCGCCATCGCCGTCGATCCCGACGAGCTCCGGATCGAAAAGGCGCACGCGACGGTGGGCGGCGGCACCGTCGACATCACCGGCGGCGCGCCGATCAAGGGAGTCTCGCTCGGCGCCGCCCGCGCCGCCATCACCGCTCGGAACGTGAACCTCCCGATCACCGACGGCGTTCGCATGGCGGCCGACGCGGATCTCGAGCTCGGGTGGCAACCGGCCGAAAACGACGACGATCGCGCGTTGCCGAAGCTCACCGGCGACGTGACGGTGACGTCGTTCAAGTACACGCGCAAAGTGACGGTCGCCGCCGACATCGACTCGCTGACGAAGCGCGGGCATCGCACTCATTTCGAGGCCTACGATCCGTCGAGCGATCTCCTCGAGCTCGAAGTGCGGGTGCGGGCGTCGCGGGCGCTCGAGATCGACAACGACCTCGTGGAGGCGAAGCTCGACGTCCAGGAGCCGGGTCTCGTCCTTTCGGGGACCAATCAGCGGTTCGGCATGCGCGGCGAGCTCGACGTGGTGAAAGGCGGTCGTATTCGTCTTCGCCGGAACGAATTCGAGATCACGCAGGGCCTCGTGCGGTTCGACGACGACGAACGCATCGAGCCGCGCGTCGACGTGACGGCCGTCACCGACTACCACCGCTACGACGACACCCTGAGCTCGTCGAGCACGCCGGGCCCTTCGACAGCCTCCGGCGCGAGCGGCACCGGCGCGTCGGGCGCCGCCGCGGGCGGCCAATGGCGCATCACGATGCACGCCTACGGCGACCCCGATACGCTCCGCATCGATCTGTCGAGTGAACCGGCGCTCTCCCAGGACGACATTTTTCTCTTGCTCACGCTCGGTCTCACGCGCGCCGAGCTCGACCGCGCGCAGTCGGCGACCGCGGGCGGCAGCGTCGCGCTCGAAGCGCTCGGGCAGCTCACCGGCGCCGACAACGCCGTTGCCGAGACCATCCCGGTCATCGACGAGTTCAAGCTCGGCAGCGCCTACTCGTCGCGAACCGGTCGCACCGAGCCGACGGTCACCATCGGGAAAAGGCTCGCGCAACGGATCCGCGCGTACGTCACGAGCGGGCTCACCGAGTCGGGCGAAGTGCGGTCCAACGTCGAGCTTCGCCTGAGCCCCCGAGTCAGCGTAGAAAGCTCGTACGACAACGTGAACGATCTCTCCACGACCGGCCTCGGCAACCTCGGCGCCGACGTCCGATGGCGCCTCGAGTTCGAGTGACGCCCATGCGCACCTTGCTCTTTGCGACGACCAATCCGCACAAGGTCGCCGAGGTTCGCGCGCTCCTCGCGCCGCTCGGGTTCGAGGTGACGTCGCTCGACGCGCTTCCGACTCTGCCGCCCGAGCCCGTCGAAGACGCCGACACGTTCGCCGACAACGCGCGCTTGAAGGCGCGCGCGTACGCGAAGAGCACCGGGCTTCCGTGCCTCGCCGAAGACTCGGGTCTCGAAGTGGACGGGCTCGGCGGCGCGCCCGGAGTGCACTCGGCGCGGTATTCGGGAACCGGCGGACCGCGCGCGGAGCGCGATCGAGCCAACAACGAAAAGCTGCTCCGGGCGCTCTCGGCCGTGCCACGAGAGCGGCGGACGGCGCGCTTCGTCTGCGCGATGTGCCTCGCCGAACCGGACGGCACCGTCGTCGCCGAATCGAGCGGCACCTACGACGGCCTCGTCGCCGACGAACCCCGGGGCGAAAACGGATTCGGCTACGACCCGCTCCTCTACTTGCCGGACGTCGGACGGACGAGCGCCGAGCTCTCGAGCGACGAGAAAAACGCGCGCTCCCATCGTGGAAAGGCGGCGCGTGCGCTTGCCGTCGTACTCCGCGCCCTTTCGAACCGCGGGTGAGTCGGTGCTAGGCTTCACCCGTGTTAGTCCGGCTCGTCAAAGAATTCCGCTTCGAAGCAGCTCACCGTTTGCCGAACGTCCCCGAGGGGCACAAGTGCTGGCGCCTCCATGGGCACAGCTTCCGCATCGAGGTCGCCGTGAGCGGCCCGGTGAGCCCCGACACCGGATGGTTCCTCGACTATGACCTCGTCGACGGCGCGTTCCGTCCGCTCCAAGACGCGCTCGATCATCGCTACTTGAACGAGATCCCCGGGCTCGAAAATCCGACCAGCGAACACCTCGCGGCGTGGATCTGGCACCGGCTCTTGCCGTCGCTCCCGTCGCTCGAACGGGTCACCGTGTTCGAAACCTGCGACGCGCGCTGCGAATACGAAGGCCGCTGAGCGGCGCTTCGTCTCGTCGTCTCGTTTCGCCGCGCGCGCTCACTCGGCTGCGACGGGAAGCTCTGCCTCGGCGCGCGCGCGCTTCTCGTCGCTTCGGAAGCGCAGGATGCCGAGCCACCCGAAAGCCTTGATGAGCGGCCACGCCGGATCCACCTCGAACCAGCGATGCGCAAAATTCGGGTTCGAGCCGTTTCGGTGATGGTTGTTCTGGAAGAGCTCGCCGAACGTCACGAAGTCGAACACCAACGTGTTCCGTGAATCGTCGTCCTGGTCGAAATTCCGATAGCCGACCCAGTGCCCGAACCAATTGACGATCGCGCCGTGAATGGGACCCATGAAAAAATGGATCGGGAGCAAGAGGAATTGCCACGGCGCCGTCGCGAACACGAAGTAGAAGGTCGTGTAAACCGTCGCCCAAAGCACGCTCGACATCCAGCGCCCGCCGAACGCGTCGAGCGCCGGCCACGACGGATAGCCGCCGTCGAATCGCTGCTCGACGGGAAACGTCCGCGCGTTGATCGAGCGATAGATGTCGCGCGTACGATTCATCATCGTGAGCGGGTTCTTCTGCACGCTCGGCGAATGAGGATCCTGCTCGGTGTCCGAAAACGCGTGGTGCATCCGATGAAGGATGGCGTACCCGCGCGGGTTCAAGAACGACGAGCCCTGCGTCACGTACGTGCACGCGTGAAAAAATCGCTCCCAGCCCGGCGCGAACGTGAACATCCGGTGCGCGCCGTAGCGGTGCAGATAAAACGTCTGAAAGAAAACGCTCGACGACCAGTGGGCTACCAGAAAGAGCACGATGGGGAGCGGTAAGAACGACATGCCATTCTCACGGTAGCATCGCCCTCCTCGGCCCAGGCAGAACGGATCGAGTCATCCATCCGTCACGATTTCGTCAGGGACTTCTGCTGTTCCCCTTGAATCGAGCTCAGCCCCGGTGGGCGAGGGCCAAAAATGGGCTGCGGTTTGCTCGAGGTCTGGTCACCGCTCGGTTCATTCTTGGTTTTGTTGGTTCGACTTTGTCGCGGGCCGCGCTCGGCTTGTTCGCGGCGCATTCACGCTGCGGTCGCGCGCCCCGCGTCGTCGTTCACGTCTCGATCTGGATTTCGCCTTTGCCGATCGCGACGCACTGACCGCCGACGCGCACCGACCGCGGCCCGAGCTCTGAGTTCTCGAGCGTGACGTGAATGAAGCTCGGTCGTCCGATCTCGATGCCCTGCTCGCAGACCAGATTCTGACGGATCTCGTTCGGCAAGATGCCGTACGTCGCCAGGTATATCGCGACCGGCCCTGCGGCCATCGCGGTTGCCGGATCTTCGAGCACGCCGAGGCCCGGCGCGAACATGCGGCTGTGGCACGTGGACCCCTGATAGCGGCACTCGAGCGTGAAGGCGTAGACGTGCGGATGCGGCGTGCGGCGGAGCACTCGCTCCCAGATGTCTTGTCGAAAGCGGATGCGTTGCATCGCTTCGAGATCGATGACCGGCACGATGAGATACGGGACGCCGCCCGAGACGCTCTGGAGCGGCAACCCGACGGCGAGCGCACTCACTTCGAGCCCGAGCATCGCCGCCACCGCGTCGCGCTCGCCGTAGAGCGGTCCGAGCTCGGGCAGCGGCTGCTGCATCGTGATCATCGGCGCTTCCATCGTCACCGAGACCGGACCCGTCGACTCCTCGAACACGACGCGATGCCGGAGGCTCTCTTGCCGGAGCCGTTCTTCGAGCGCGAGCGCGTAGGCGGCGCCGATCGTCGGAAAGCCCGCCGACGGCAGCTCCGCGAGCGGCGTGAAGACGCGCACCAGGGAGTGGTGACTGCGATCGCGCGGCGGGAGCACGAACGTCGTCTCCGACAGGTTCAGCTCGCGCGCGATGCTCTGCATCTGGGCGTCGCTCATCCCATGGGCGTCGGTGAACACGGCCAGGGGGTTTCCGCCAAAGGGGACGTTGGTGAAAACGTCGAGAAGTCGGTACGAATAGCTCTTCATCGTCCGGCCTTGAGCCGCGAAAACCTGGCACTTGTCGCATGCCATTGCCCGGCCGTCACGTCCATTGCTCGGGGGCCGAAGCCGGTCTCGGCGCGGACACCCGCGCGTGCCCTGAATGTTTCGTCCCGCACTGGGCGCCGTCCTTGCGGCCGGGGGCGTGCCGATCCAGATCCTCATCGTCGTGAGAAAGAAAGTCTTCATCGACGGACAAGAAGGAACGACGGGCCTCGGCATTCACCAACGGCTTGCCGGGCGAACCGATGTCGAGCTCCTCGAGATCCCCACGGCGGCGCGAAAAGATCCCGCGGCGAAGCGCGCGATCCTCGCGGCGGCCGACGTTGCCATCCTGTGTCTGCCGGACGCTGCCGCGGTCGAAACCGTCGCGCTCGCCCGAGATCTCTCGGTGAAGCTCATCGACGCGAGTACGGCGCACCGCACGAACGACGCGTTCGCATACGGCCTGCCCGAGCTCACGCCGGAGCAACGCGGGGCGATCGCGACCGCGCGCTTCGTCGCGAACCCCGGCTGTTACCCGACGGGGTTCTTGCTCGCGGTCCGTCCGCTGGTCGATGCCGGCATCGTCCCCGTCGACTACCCGATCACCGTGCACGCCTTGAGCGGCTACAGCGGCGGCGGCAAGAAGATGATCCAGGCGTTCCGGGAGCACGATCATCGAGGCGAGAGCCCGGATTGGACGGCGCGTCCGTACGCTCTGACGCTCACGCACAAACACGTCCCCGAAATGCATGTCTTCGGGAAATTCACCTTCGCCCCGCTGTTCTGCCCGATCGTCGGCAACTACTACCAGGGCATGATCGTGTCGGTGCCGCTCCACGTGCGGGCCTTGAAGAAGCGGGTGTCGCTCGCCGACGTTCACGAGGTTCTCGGCGCGCGTTACGCGGGCGAGCGATTCGTGCGCGTGCTCCCGGTGGGCGGCGGCGACGCGGTAGAAGGCGGGTTGCTCTCGCCGACCGCGTGCAACGGCACGAACGTGCTCGAGCTCCTGGTGAGCGGCAACGACGAGCAGATCCTCTTGAGCGCCCGCCTCGACAACCTCGGCAAAGGCGCCTCCGGCGCGGCCGTTCAGAATCTGAATCTGATGCTCGACTTCGACGAGTCCTCGGGTCTCACCTGAGCTCGACGGCGGACGACGCTTCGAGCACCGGCTCGACGTCGGCGATCCTCGGTAACCCCATCATCGCGATGGCGTCCTCGACGTAGTCCGGATCGCGCATCCCGACCAGCACGCTGGTCACGCCGGGCGTACTGCAGAGGACGAGCAGGGCCTTTTGCGAAAGCGGGAGCGAGCGGCTCTCCGCGGGGAGCAACGGATCGACGGCGAGCGAGAGCTGGATGGCGCGGGCGCGCGAGCGGTCGGCCGCGCGGCTGGTGATCGACGCGAGAAGGCCTTCGATCTCCGCCAAGTATCGTTCGCGAAATGCGACCCAGCGTTCTCCGGCGGGACCGGGGAACGCACGGTCGAGCGCGCCGATGGTCTCCAGCACTCGCGGTCCGACGGCACGCGCTTCGAGCTCTTGCCATTCTTCGAGGCTCTTCAGATTCGACGCGATGTCACCGAGCCGCGTCGCCCACTGGAGCAGATCCTTGCTCTGCACTCGACTCTCGGGCGCCATGCGGATCGACGGCGCGAACGTCGTCCCGAACTCGCGCTCCAGCTGACGAACGCGGTCGAGCGCCTCGGACAAGCGCGGCGCGTCCGGCAACGTCGGCGGATCCGCGAGCCGCGCGAGTCGATCGTCGACGATCGCGTTGAGCGGTCGATTGACGAGCACTGCGACGTTCCGGCGGCGCGCGTGCTCGAGCACCGTCTCGACGTTCTCGACGCCGTTGTTGTGGACGAAGGCCGCGCCGGTCTCGATGAGGTTCATCGGCAGCTGGAGCACCCGGAAGTGGTGGTCGTCGCCGCCCGCGGTCCGCGCTTGCTCGAGAAAGCGCGTGAGGCTCGTCGCTTCCGGGTCGGCGGGATCTTCCGCGGCGGTGTTGCTCGATACGCCGTAGTAGCGAATGCGGCCGCGTCGTACCTCGGCCTCGAAATGCCGAAAGGCGTCGCCGATCCGTCGATAAAATTCGTCCTGCGCGGCTTCGAGCGACACGCCGCGCCGTTCCGCGTCGCCGAGGAAATATTCGGGGTTGTGCAGGAGACAGACGTCGAGCGCGTCGAGACGCAAACGGTCGAGCGATCGACCGAGCTGATCCTCGAGCCATTCGGGATGGATGCAGTGCGACAGCCCCTCGGCATACTTCACCATTTCCGGGAAGGGCCGGCCGTTCGCCTCGCGCTCCTCGGCGATGCGCAGGTTCGCGCCCTGCACGTAGCCGATCTTCGACACGACGACGACCTCGCTTCGCACCGAGCCCGACGTGCGAGAGAGCCCTTCCAGCACCTCGCCGATCAATCGTTCGCTGTGCCCGTCGGCGTAGTTCGTCGAGGTGTCGATGACGTTGATGCCGCTAGAGAGGGCGCGGGTGAGCGCTTCGCGATGCTCGTCGACGCGATCGTCGACGCGATACGTCCCGAATCCGAGCGCGCTCGCGACGAGGCCGGTCTTGGCGAGCTCACCGTAAGCGGCCGTGCCGCGCGCCTCGGCGAAGCGCGCCGCGTACGAGCTCGTGCCCTCGGGCGTCGCGGTGCCGGCGAGTCGCACGGCTCCGACGGCGAGCGCGCGGGCCTGATCGAGCTCGCGATCGACTTCCTCGAGGGCGACCGCGACCTCGGCGGGCTTCGACACCGGCGCGCGACAGGTGAAGTTGCGGCACACGTACAGCGCGGGGACGCCGTCGACCAGACGCTTTTCGGCGAGGAGCGGGAGCGCGGAGCGCGCGACGTGGTCGGGGCCGGGTTCGGCATGCGCGACGATGCGATTCGGCAAATAGTGGCGTGCGACCTCGGCGAGGAGCGCCGCGAGATCCGGCGAGCCCGGCGCTCCGACGAACGCGAGCTCGATCGGCGCCTCGAGCAGGAGATCGACCACGCCGAGCGTCGTCGCGAACGCCCGCGGCGCGCGTTCGATGGGGCGACCGTACGCGCGGATCGCGTCGAGTGCGCGGGCGTGGAGGTCGTGTCGATCGAAGTGAAAAGCGAGTCGCGCGAGCACGCGGGCGGCGACGGCATTGGCGTTCGGCGTCGCGCCGTCGTGGCCTTCGCGAGAACGCGCAATGAGCGTTTCGTGCTTTCGCGCCGTGTGGAACAGCGCGCCGCCCTCGTCGCCGAAATCGGTGAGCATGCGCTCGGCGAGGCGCAGCGCTTCGTGCAGGTGAGACTCGGGGGCACCGGCCTCGTACAAATCGACGAGGGCGTCGGCCACGAAGGCATAGTCTTCGAGGTACGCGTCGAGGTGCGCTTTGCCGGCGCGGGCGGTGCGGTAAAGGCCGCCGTCGGGCCGTGCGAGCTCGCGGAGGACGAATCGCGCGGCGCGTTCGGCGGAGTCGAGGTATCGCTTTTCGCCGAGCACGCGCGCTCCGTCGGCGAACGCGCCGATCATCAGGCCGTTCCACGCGGCGAGCACCTTGTCGTCGGTGAGCGGCGGCACGCGACGGAGCCGCGCCGCGTACACTTTCTGTCGCGCTTCGGCGAGCGAACGACGAAGCTCGTCGGGCGACACGCCGAGCTCCGACGCGACCGCCTGGAGCGACCGCGGCGTGTTCGGAATGCTGTGACCTTCCCAGTTTCCGTCCGGCGTGATGTCGAAGTATTCCGAGAACCGCTCCGCGGCTTCGGGCTCGAGGATTTCGCGAATCTCGTCGGGGGAAAAGACGAAGAACTTCCCTTCGACGCCTTCGCTGTCGGCGTCGGTGGCCGAGTAATAACCGCCTTCGGGGCTCTGCATTTCGCGCGCGACGTAGTCGAGCGTCTCGGTCGCGACCCGGCGGTATTCCTCGACGCCGGTGACTTGGAACGCCTCGAGATAGACGCGCGCGAGCTGTGCGTTGTCGTACAGCATCTTCTCGAAATGAGGGACGAGCCAGCGTTCGTCGGTGGAGTACCGCGAGAATCCCCCGCCGACGTGGTCGTAGATGCCGCCGTTCTTCATCGAGTCGAGCGTTCGCTCGACCATGGCGATGGATTTCGGGTCCTTCTTTTTTCGGTGAATCCGAAGGAGGAGCGAGAGCGAAGCCGGCGGCGGGAACTTGGGAGCGCCGCCGAAGCCTCCGTAGTCGGGGTCGAAGTCCTTTTCGAGCTGAGCGAGCGCGCCGTCGAGGGCTTCGGCGCCGACGGCGCGCGCCGGCAAGAGCTCGGAGCGGCTCCGCACGTGTTCGGTGAGGTCTTTCGCTTGCTCGACGAGGTTGTCCTTACCCGTCGCCCAGAGCTCGGCGATTCGCGACAATAGCGTCGGAAACCCGGGGCGCCCTTGGCTGTCTTCCGGCGGAAAGTACGTTCCGGCGAAGAACGGCTCCTGATCCGGCGTCAAAAATACCGTCATCGGCCAGCCGCCGTGGCCGGTCATCGCGACCGTGGCGGCCATGTAGATGTCGTCGAGGTCCGGTCGCTCTTCGCGGTCGACCTTGATGCAAACGAAGTGGTCGTTCATCAGCCGCGCCGTCGCATCGTTCTCGAACGACTCGCGCTCCATGACGTGGCACCAGTGACAGGCGGCGTACCCGATGCTGAGGAGGATGGGCTTATTTTCGCGCTTCGCAGTGGTCAGCGCCTCTGGACCCCATGGATGCCAATCGACTGGATTGTGCGCGTGCGAGAGAAGATATGGGCTCGTCTCATGCGCGAGGCGATTGGGTTGCGGAGACGTCGGGGCCGGCATGCTGTTCCCTTCCCGATCAGGCTTAGAGCTGTGCGCTCCGCGCTGCAACGCGTGAAGTCGCGTCGTTGGCCAGCGAATCCAGGCGCGCGAATCGGGGCGCCGCGAAGAGCCCGTGTCGCGAAGAGCCCCGTGTCGCGAAGCGCCCCGAAAAGCGATCGAGCCCGAAAGCGGTCGAAGCCGGGGAGTCTGGGGCTATGCTTTCCGCCGAATGCGCCCGAAACGTGTCGCGTCGCTCGCGCTCGGTCTCGTGCTCGCGGCGTGCGGCACCGCGGAGCGCGAAGGGCACACGCAGCCGTCGCCGCTCGCCATGTTTTCGCCCAGCGTCCGGCGTGTGGTGATCGAGGTGGACTACGCCGCGAACGCCGCGCCCTTCACCGGCGCGGTAGGCGCTTTTCCCGATCTGTGGGCGATCACCCAGGACAACGTGAGCGCGCTCTACGGCGGTTCCGAGCGCGAGCTCGTCATTCCGTCCACGCTCGCCGAGATGCACGCCATCGACGCGCCGCCGGGTCCGTATCGCACCGCCGATATCGAGGCCCTCGCCGCGAAATATCGAACCGTCTACAGCTCCGGGGACACGGTGTCGCTCTTCGTCGTTTTTCTCGACGGCCGCTACGAGCTCGACGCCGACGTCGACGAGACGGTGCTCGGCGCCGCGCTCGCCGGGAGCGGCGTCATCGCGATGTTCAAGCCGACCATCGACGGCGTGAACAATCCGCTGTCGCCCGACGTCGTCCGATTCACCGAGCAAGCGACGTTGGTCCACGAGCTCGGTCACTCGTTCGGGCTCGTCAACGTCGGTCTGCCGCTGGTATCGAATCACGAGGATCCGCGTCACCCGAGCCATTGCGACGACCCCGATTGCGTCATGTACTGGGCGAACGAGGGTATAGCCGACGTGCGGCGCTTCACGAGCGACGTCGCGTCGACGGGAAGCGACGTCTTGTTCGACGGCGCGTGTCTCGCCGACGCGCACGCAGCGGCGCAGGCAGTCGATGCGGACGCAGAGGCGGCCCCGAAGCCCTGACGGCTCAGCTTCCTTCGAGCAAAAAGGCGTGTTCTCGACGCGGCCTCCGCCTGAAGACGTCGCGACTCGGCGCGTGAAAATGCGGGCGCCGCTGAGAGGCGGCCGCGACGAGGGAAAGCCCGGCGTCGTGCGCGAGCGACTCCATCATGTCGTCGGCGAAGAGCGGCTGTCCGCGCACCACCGAGTCGGCGAGGATGAGCACGACGCGGCCGCGACGGACCAAGGTGCGCTTCATCGCGAGGAGGCTCGCGACGAAGTCGTGGCCCCACTGATCGATGGCATCGCCGGCGGTGAGCTTTTCCAGGTGACGGCGCGCGCCGATTTCGCCGGATTCGAAACGGCGCGCTTCGAGGCCGAGCCAGCGCATGCGCGCCTCGTGATGGACGGCATAGTCGTACACGCCGGGATACGGCGGCGACGTCACGACGAGATCCACCGCGTTCGCCGGTACCGAGTCGAGGCGCCGCGCGTCGTCGACGGCGATGCGACACGGCGGCGCGTCCTTCGTAAGCTTCGCCGCGAACTCGGCGAGGCGTGCGACCAGTTCGGTGGTCTTGTTTCGAAAAAGCCGGATCGTGAACCCCGTCGCGAGCCGGCGCGGGCGCTTTCCCTCGGCGGTGTCGCCGCCTTGCCGGCTCACCTTGACGAGAATCGACGACAGCACGAGGCCGAGGACGCGCCGCTCGAGCTCGGTTTCCAGCTTTCCGATGCCGTCGTTCAGCCCGTCGAGCTCGAGCAGCACGTGCACCTCGAAGAGCTCGCGATCGACCGTGCCATAGCGCTTCGTCGGCCCTGCCTTTTCGAGCCGGCGCTCGTCGGCGTAGTCGGCCACTCGGTTTGCCGCGTCCATGATCGCGTCGCGCTCGGCCGCCGTCGTGCCGCGGGTTTTCAGGTGCGCGAGCTCGACGGCGAGCGGATTCAAGTCCGCGCCGTACGCGCACCGTCCCAATAGCCGCGCCTCGACGAGCACGGTGCCACTTCCCATGAACGGGTCCAAAATGACGCCGTCCGGTGTCGAGAATCGCTCGATCAAGCGTCGTGCGGTCTCCGGGTGCAACCTCGCGGCGTAACTGTGGAATCCGTGTACGTGCGCGCGCGCTTCGGGGTCTTCGCTCGGCACAGCGAGCGTGGATTCGAGAGCGACCAGCACGGCCGGATCGCCCAAATGTCCGTCGATTCGCCCGCCGACGTGGCTCAGCGGCCGTCGATCGGGCCTTTTCTCCGGCTCGGGCGGCGGGATGACGTTCGCGTCGTCCTTCCGTCGATCGGGTCGCGGATCGGATTTCTTTTTGCCTTTGCCTCGAGCAATCGGCTTGCTCTTGCCCCGAGCAATCGGGGTGTGGCGCGTTCGCTTGGGGTCGTTCATTTCTCTGAGTGCGCGCCGGCTACGTGCGCGAAAAGCCGCGGCGGTTATACTCGGCCCTCCTCATGATCGCCTCCGGGACGCGCGCCCTGATTCGACAACGGCTCGCCGACGAAACCGGACGAATCGAAAAGGACGCGCCATTTCGGGTCGCGCTCGCCTACCCATCCCCCTACCGCGTCGGGATGAGCTCGCTCGGATATCAGCGGATTTACCGCGCTCTCCAGGCGATGCCGGGAGTGGCTTGCGAGCGGGCATTTTTGCCGGACGGCGCCGAAGAGCCGAGGCCGTGTGACGTCGAGATGCCGGTGACCTACGAGAGTCTCCGCCCGTTGGTCGATTTTCAGGTGGTTGCCCTGAGCGTCGCGTACGAGCTGGAGCTCGCCGGGGTCGTGCGCCTGCTCGACGCGGCGAAGATTCCACTGCTGTCGCGCGAGCGCTCGGACGAGTCGCCGTTCATTCTCGCCGGCGGTCCGCTCACGTTCTCGAATCCGCTCCCGCTCGCGCCGTTCGTCGACGCGATCATCATCGGGGAAGCGGAGGGCATCGTGGAGTGGGCGATCGAGGTGCTCCGCTCGGGGCTCCGCCGGAGCGCGGCGCTCGACGCGCTCGCGAAGCATCCGCACATCTTCGTCCCCGCGGTTCACGGCCGCGTGCTCCCGCCCGTCGCGGCGTGCGACGACGCGCTCTTGCCGGCGTACGGCGCGATCCGGACGCCGAACACCGAGCTCTCGAACATGTTCCTCATCGAGACGGAGCGCGGCTGTTCGCGGGGCTGCACGTATTGCGTGATGCGGCGCTCGACGAACGGCGGCATGCGTGTCGTTCCGAAGGACGTCATTCTCGACATCATTCCCGCCGATGCGCGCCGGGTCGGCCTGGTCGGCGCGGCCGTCAGCGACCACCCGAAGATCGTCGAGATCCTTCGGGCACTGGCGGCCCGCGGCGCGGAAGTCGGGCTCTCCAGCTTGCGCCCGGATCGCTTGAAAGACGAGTTCGTCGAAGCGCTCCGCCTCGCCGGATATCGCACGCTCACGACGGCCCTCGACGGCGCGAGCGAGCGGCTCCGCGGGCTCATCGAACGGCGCGGGCGCGAGCCGCACTACGTCGCCGCGGCCGAGCGGGCGCGACGCTACGGTATGAACCGTCTCAAGCTGTACCTGATGCTCGGGCTTCCCGGCGAGACCATGGACGACATCGACGAGTGCGCGAAATTCGTCGGAGAAATCTCCAAGGTGCTTCCCGTCGCGCTGGGCGTCGCGCCGTTCTGCGCGAAGCGAAAGACGCCGCTCGACGGCACCGCCTTTGCCGGCATCGACGAGGTGGAAGCGCACATTGCGCGGCTCCGGAGCGGGCTCCGCGGCCGCGCCGACGTTCGCGCCGTCAGTGCGAGATGGGCCTGGGTCGAGTACGCGCTCGCGCAAGGCGACGACGAAGAAGGGCTCGCGCTCTCGCGCGCCGTGCGCGCCGGCGGACGCTTCACGGACTATCGGCGCGAATTCGGCGAGCTCGGGTACGCCCTCCGCGGACCGACGCTCCCGCGGATCTTCCCGCCGTCGACGGTGCCCAAAATACCCACGACGTCGCGCCTTCCCGTCATCACGGCGTGAGGCTCGGTTCGCTCGCGAAGGGCCGCGCGAAGGACGCGGCGCGCGGTCACTCGTCTTCGAAGTACAGCTCGTCGGTCGACGCGAGGGCTTCGTAAGACTCGATGAGCTTTTCGACGGCGCGGTACACGACGTCGTCGAGTTTCATGAGCGGGCCGGGCTCCGCACCCGGAACGATCTTGCGGAGGCGCGGCCGCCCGTCGGATGCGCGGAAGATCACGCAGAGCGGAGTGCTCACCAGTCGATGGTGTGCGGCGTCCGCGGCTCTCCGGCTCTGCGGCGGCATCAGCGCCTCCGCTTCGATGGCGAGGTGGATTTTCGGTTCCGACCCCGAAGCGCGTGCAGCGTAGAGGTGGACCAGCGCCTCTTTCAGGGCGAGCGTGATGAAGCTCGACGGCATTCCGGCCTTCTTGACGTCGGCCGACCGCGCCGTCCCGCCGGTCACGGCTACCTTGTGGCTCGTCACTCGCTCGAGCTCCTTGCAGCGTTCGACCGCGGTCGTTCGCAGGGCTTCGAGGACTTCCTGGGCCGCCTTGTCGCACCAGTCGTCGAAGACGCGACGCGCTTCGGACGCGAGCTTGGCCTTGTGGGCGTGCTGTCGCTCGGCTTGCGCCACGGGCGATTCGTCCAGCCGCTTGTACAGCTTGTCCCAGTTCGAGCCTGATCCTGCCACGAAGTCCTGATTGTCTTTGAGCGCCCAGCGGTCCGCAAGTCCGGTGAGCGAGCGAGCCCGGGCGCTGCCCGCTCCCGCGAGCGCAAAGCCGTACCGGGGGCGCCGCGGAGACGTTCGCGGGGTGCTGCAGCTTGACGGCGTTCCTTTTGGCGGCGTACGAAGTGAACGAGCGGGAGGCCATCGTTGCCTTGACGACCGACGGGACTGCGCGGAAGAGTCGCCCCTTTTTTCTTCCCCGTCCCTGGCGCCGAAGTCGCCACCCGGCCATGGGTCATGCGATGGTGAACGTGATGGCCAATCGGGTGGTCGCGCTCCCGGTGGCGATCGCGCTCTCTGGCGCGTTCGCGGTCGCTTGCAACGACCCGCCGACGGCGCCTCCGACGTCGATCACCGACGTCGAGGTGCTCCCGAATCGAGTGATCGTCGAGGGTTCCGGCAATCGCTTGCGCGCCCTGGGAGCCGAGGGGAACGTCCGCTGGGAGCTGTCTTTGCCCGATTTCGACACGCTGGTGGCGCCGCTCGCGCCGGCTCGAAATAGCTCGGTGTATGCGCGCGGCGCGAAGGCGATCCACGCCGTCGACCCGTGGGGAAAGGTGCTCTGGAACTACGCTTTGACCGCGACGGTGATTTCGCCGGCGAAAATGCGCACGTACGAGCCGGTCGCACTTCCGGACAGCGGCGTGGTGCTCGCGGTCGGCAAAGGTGCGCTCGTCTCGCTCTTCGCCAACGGCAGCGAGCGCTGGGAAGTCGATATTCCGTCCGGCGATTTCGTCGGGGCACCGACCGCGCTCGAGAACGGAGACGTCGTGGTCCCGACGACGACCGGCGTGTACGCCTATTCCCCGACGGGCAGCGTCGAGTGGCACGCCGCACCCTGAGCGTCGCTCGGTTCGCGCGCGAGCTGGTCGTGCGAACGGCGACGTGGCCACTGCTCGGTCGCGGCTATCGCGAAATTTATCGGCTGCAGACGGCGCGCGTGAAACGGGCCCTCGCCGACGTGGACGGCGTGCGGTCGGTGCTCCTCCGCGGTTCCGCGCTGGGCGGCGTGCGGCCCGGGATCAGCGACATCGATCTGGTGGTGATCGTCCACCCCGACGAGGCGGCGCGCCGTCTCGCGACGCTCGAGGCGGTGTATCGACGAGTGGCACGCATCAACCGCGGCGCGCCGCTCGTCCGTGACGTGCACGTGTTCACGCCGGCGGCCTTGTCGGCGATGGCGCGACTGTCGAGCGGCCTTCACGCCACCATCCTGTCCGACACGACGCCGCTCATCGGCGCGGAAGAGATCCCCGGGCCAGCGCGGGATCCGACGTTGTGGCGCGAGACGCTCCTTCGCGAGGTGCTCTACTGGACGACGACGTCGCTCCTCCATCTCGCCGACGCCGACCACGTCGGAAGTGCGCTCGCCGCGCGCTCGCACGCGAAGGCGCTGGCCGCATTTTCCGCGTTCTCTGCATTTTCCGCGCGCGGCGCGGTTTGCGCGCCCGGTCCGAGCAATGGTCTCGCGGACCTCGCCGCGGCCTACGCCGAGAAGCGGCTCACGCCGGCCGACCCCGCGACGCTGTTCGACTTGATGGCGCGCACCGACGAGCAACTCGAGGGGGAAGCGCCGCCCGAGCTTCCGGTCGAGTCACGACAACCCCATCCGAACATCGCCGAGGCTCGTGACGCCGCGCGAACGGTCACCGCCGAGCTCGCGCGACAACGTGGCGTGCAGAGCGTCGTGCTGACGGTCGAAGGCGCACGAGAAAACGATCTGCGCTCTTACGTCGCCGTCGAGCCTCGCGCCGCGGATGCGCGCGGCGTGATCGCCGCGCTCGGCCGATTGATGCGACAGAGACCCTTTTCGCGAGAGCGATTTTCGCGTCTGTCGTATCCGCAAGTCGTGACCCGGCGCGCATTCGAGCGCGCGATGTTTCTCCGGTGGGCCGCCGCCGAACCGGTCGCTCGACGGCGGCACGGCGAAGTCTTGCACGGCGACGACGTGATCCCGCGCGGTACCTTCGACGAAATTCGTCGCGCCGTGGCGCTCGAGCTCGCGACGGCTGCGATGCGCGTGAACGAGGTCGTCACGGCGCGTCTCGACGGTCGCAGCGCCGCGGAGCTCGCCGACGTCGCGTGGGGACTCGTTCCCGCCGCTCGCGTGCTCGCCGAGACGGGCCAGGTCGTCACGCGCTACGTCGCCGACGCGCCCGCGAACGCCGACGAACGCCAGCGCGTCGCGACGACGTCGCGCGCGTTCCGGGTTTCGCTCCTCGCCGACCTCGAAGCCCGGTGCGTCGCCGATGTCCCGCGCTTGCTCGCCGCCCCTCGCGGAGACGTTTGATGCGCAACCGCGACGCCCAGAGAGCGGTCGCTGCCGTCGTGCGCGAGCTCGGGCGAACGCGCGCGGGCGGCGTCGTGCTCCGCCTTGCGTATCGCGCCGCCGCTCGAACGGCCGCGGCGCTCTTTTCGCAAATCGACGGCGTCGACGGCGTTTACGTCACCGGTTCGACGACGCACCCGGCCTTCATCGAACCCGGAAGCTCGGACATCGACCTGGTGATCGCCATCGCCGTTCCCACGCTGGCCTCCGAGATCGCCGTTCGACGCAGGCTCGCTCGCGTGCACGGCCTGATCCAGGCGGCGGTGCCGGCGTTCACGAATCTCGACGTCGTCGAGACCCGGGATTTCGATTTGCTTCGACGATTCGGCAATGCGTGGACTCTCGACTTCGACCGGCGATGGGAACACGCGGCCGGCAACAATCGACTCGACCCGTCGCGACCGTCGCGGTCGGAACGTGAGCGCCGGCTCGAGCTCGCCGCGCTGTCGTTCAAGCGGTGGATGAAGGCGAGCACGTTCGTTCAAAGCCCCGCCGGGTCGCCGCGCGTGAAACGGCGAGTGCTGGAGCGCCTCCTCATCGACGTCGCGGCTGCGTACACCGACGAGAGTCGCTTTTCGCCTCTTCGTGAGCTCGTCGATGGGGCGGCTCGGCGCTCGGGACGGCCGGAAATTCGTCCCGCCGCGGCGGACGGCGCCTCGACGTCGGTGCGCCTCGCGGCGGCCTTGACCCTCCTCGACGCCTTCGCCGTCGAGCTTTCCGAGAAGTGGCCAGATGAGTGGACAGGCGACGGCGTGCCGTCGCGCGTCGAACCCGCGGCCGCGCTCCGCGACGTAGCTCGACGCTTCGAGGCTCAGGGCTTTTCCGCGGTGTTTTGCCCCCGAGGACCCGACGGAGGCGGGGGCTATCTCGTCGCGGTCGCCGGCGACGGCGACGCGGTCGCCGACGTGCTTCGTCGTAGTGCGACGGCCATCGACGGTGCTCCGGTGCCGACGAACGAGTCCGCGTTTCCCGCGTCCCCGAGCGCGTCGGCATGGCTCGCCGCGCCGGTCGTCGTGACCCGCGCGATGTGGCGCGCCGGTGCGTTGTTCCCGCCGTCTCCGTTCGTCGCGCCCGCGCTGTCTTTGGGAACGCCGTGGTCACTCGGGCCGCGGCCGCCGGTTCCCGGTCGCCCCCCCGACGAGGAATTGTCGGTGCTCGTCCGCGCCCGCGTGCTCCAACAATTCGTCCGTCGCGTCGTCCGCGTTCGCCGCGAGCCGTCCGCATTTCGAAGGGAGCTCGACTACGAGCGCTACGCCCTTCGTCCCGCGCTCGCGCACGCCATGGACACGGGTCGCTTCCGCTTCGCCGACGATCGCGTCGCGAGCGGCGCGTCGTCCTCATCGCCGTTCGCGCCGATTCGTCCCGAGCCCGACGTCGATGAAGACGAAATTCGCGAGCTCCGCGCGTGGCTCGACGGCCGCCGCGCCGCGCTCCGTACGATCTGAGCTCTCCGAATGGGACTCGACGTGCGCCGCGTCGCGCTTCGTCCGAACCGCCACGGCACGTCCGCCACCGCGACGCCCTTTGCCCGATTTGAGCACCCCTACAAATCGACCGCGTGTGCCGCGCGACGTTGTCGCGGGCGACATTTCCGGAGCGCGCGCTTCGCGACCGCGACGCGCTTCCTAGAATCTGCGCGCCCCTGTGACGCATGTAACGGTTTGTAGGGGGGCTCCCTTCACGTCGGGTGCGTCGGCGACACGACGCTTTCTGTTCGTGCGGCAAAACGGCGCCTTCCCGCTCGCACTCTTCCCGGTCTGGGTGAAATCTGGAGAGCTGAAGAGACAGCGAGCCACGCCGGACAAGAAAATCGAGAGAGAGCGACGAAGACCGACTTGGTGCGCGCGCGGAGAGCGCGATAAGGTTGAAACGATGCGAGAGCCCCCCCTCGTGAGCGCGGTCGTCGTGGTCGTCCACCGCGCGTTCGAGGTCGGCGCGTGTCTCGACAGCTTGCTCGCGCAGGACGAATCGTCGTGGGAAGCCGTGGTCGTCTTGAACGGCGCGACGGCCGAGGTGTCCGCGGACGTCGAGCGGCGCGCCGCGCTCGACGCCCGGATTCGACCGATCGTCGTGCGCGGCACCACCGCGAGCCAGGCGCGCAACGTCGGGCTCTCGGAGGCCCGCTCGTCGCTCCTCTATTTTCTCGATGACGATGTGGAGGTTCCCGAAGGCGGGATCCGCGAAGTGGCCGAGCTCTTCGCCGCACACCCCGACGTCGCGATCGCCGGCGGTCCGAACCTGACGCCTCCCGACGACCCGCGTTTCGCGAGACTCACCGGCGCGCTCCTCGCGAGCCCGCTCGGCACCGGCATCACGCACTCTCGCTACGAGTGCGCGCCGCCGGGCGAAGCCAAAGAACGGAATCTGACGCTCTGCAACCTCGCGGCGCGGCGCTCGTTGTTCCGCGACGGATTCGCGTTTCCCGCGCTGTTCGGCGGCGAAGAAAACGTGCTCATGGGACAGGCGAGCGAAGGCGGCCACCGGCTCTGGTACTCGCCGAAGCTCTGGGTGCATCACCGCCGCCGGCGGACTTTGTCCGGCTATCTGTCGCAGATTCATCGCTACGGGTTCGGACGAGCCATCGCGCTGAAAGGTGCCCCGCGGACGTTCCACGTCGCGTATTTTGCGCCGGTGATGTTCCTCGCCTACCTCGTTCTCGCGCCCTTCCTCGCTCGCGTGTCGAGCTGGGCCTTCGCGCCGCTCGCGCTTTATGCGGCTCTCACGGTGGTCGCGTCGCTCCGCGCGGCGATTCGCGCGCGGCTCTTCGCGGCTCCGCTGCTCTTGCCCCCGCTGTTTCTCGCGACGCACCTGACGTACGCGGTCGGCCTGCTCCGCGGTCTCTTTCGTCAGACGCCCGCCGTCGCGCGCCAACTCGCGTCCGATTCGTCTCGGATCCTCTGAGCGTGGAAACGCTCTGTCTCGACGTCCAGGGCGTGACCGCGCGCCTCACCGGTGACGCGGACGCCCTCGACGAGCTCGCCGCCCATTTTTTTGCTTACCGGGCCGGGGCCGTTTCCGCGCCGGACCTCGTCATCCACTTCGTTCGCGGCGCGGGCGTCGTCGAAGGCGGCGAGCGACTTCGCGCCGACCAAGTGCTCGATCGCGGCCTCGTCTACAACGCCGGCAAGGTCACCTGGGTCGACCATCACGGTCACGGCGTGACTCGCTACGATTTCGGCGCCGAACGGGGCGCGATCACGGCCCCCGAAACCGACGATCTCGTCGAGATGGGGTACCTGATGCTGCACTCGCGCATCGGCGTGCTCCTCGAGCGACGGGGGTTCGTTCGCTTACACTGCGTCGGTCTCGAGCTCGGCGGACGTGCGGCGCTGCTCCTCGGTCCGTCCGGTGCCGGCAAATCGACGCTCGCGCTCGCCGCGCTCCGGCGCGCCGACGTTCGTCTCCTGGGCGACGACATGGTGCTCATCGACGCGAGCGGCAAAGCGTCGTCGTTTCATTCGCCGGTCGGCGGCGCTTCGGCCGACGCTCTCCGTGCCTTCGGCGCGGTCCGTCCGTTTCGGCGTCGCCATCACCCGCCGAAGTGGACCCTGGATCTCGCCGCGACGTCGCATCGCCGCGCGGACGGTCCGTGTTCCGTCGCGCTGATCGCCGAACTCGCGCGCGTGAATCGAGGACCGAGCCGCCTCGAGCCGCTCTCTCGCGCCGACACCGGACGCATCCTCTTTCGCGATCTCGTCATCGGTCTCGGGTTGCCCCAGGTCTTCGAGCTCGTGGCGCGCCGCGGGGCCCGCGACCTCGTCTCGCTCGCGCCGTCCGCGTTCCGTCGCGTGCGCGCCGCCGAGCGCCTCCTCTTCACCGCGCGCGGCGCCCGCCTCGAAGTATCGAACCCCGACGAAGCCCTGGAGTTAGTCGTCCGCGCGCTCGCTCGAGCGACCGGACGCGATTGAAAAAATCCCGCGCGCTCGCTCGAGCGACTGGGCGCGATTGAAAAAATCCCGCGCGCTCGCTCGAGCGACCGGACGCGATTGAAAAACCCGTGAGCTCACGGCTCGGGGGACGTCGCGGACTCCGACCATTTGACGTCGCCCTTCGACGTCAGACTCACGAGGTGGCCATTGGTGCGAACGAGCACGTCGCCGGTCGATTCGAGGACGTCGGGACCCGTCAGTGCGACTGCGTCGAACGGGAGCGTCGTCTTCCATTCGAGCGTCCCGCCGCGATCGAACTTCGTCACCACCTTGCGACGCGCGGTAATCACGATCACGCCGCCGTCCGGCGTGACCGCCGCGCACAACGCCGGCGGCGCGAGTCGCTGCATCCAGAGGATCTGACCGGTCGCGGCCTCGATCGAATACACCCCCTCCGGATAGCGGAGCACGAGATGACGGTCGCTCGTGAGGACCGGCGGACAGAGCAGCGGTTGCGGGAAATTCCGCGAAAACGGCGGGTCCGGCGTCAGCATGCGATGCGCACGCCAGAGCGGCGCCCCGGTGCGCGCGTCGGCCGCCGCGATCTCGCCGGTGTCCGGCTGAAACAGCGCGAGATTGAGCTGGCCGACGACCCAGAAGCCCTGCGCGTTCGTGGTTTTCGTTCCCGGTGCGGAGCCGCAGCCGACGACGAAGAGCAGGGTCGCAAGCCACTTCGTCATTCGACCCACGCTCCCGCGCCGAAGAGCGACGCGAGCACGGCTTGCATCAGGAGAAATGCGGCGTCGAGCGCCTGCGCGCCCGGCCCAGTCGGCAGCGCGCGGGCGAGCGCCAAATAAATCGGGAACGCGACCATCGTGTAGCGAGCCATCGACGCCGCGTCGAGCAAGGTGCCGTGCGCGACGAGCGGCACGAGCACGCTGAGCAGCGTGATGCCGGCGAACGCGACTTCTCGCTTGCGAAGGAGAACGGCGCACGCCCACGCCGTCAGTCCGAGCGCGAGCCAGTTGAGCTCGCGACGGACGAGATTCGGCCCCATGCCTTCGTCGAGCAATACGGCCCAGAACGGCGCCGGCGAATGTCCGTGGGCGGCCGCGATTCCCCCCACGCCGCTCATGGAGAGCACGGTCGGCGAATGCGCGAACGCGAGCGGGTCTCCGGTCGACACCTGGTACACGGCGAAGAGAGCGAGCGCGCCGAGCACGCTGCCGACGACGAACCACGGCACCTCGTCGCGCTTGCGACCGCGGACGAGCCAATCGGCGACGAACGGCAAGCTCATCGCGAACACACCCGGCGGTCGCGTCAAGCAGGCCGCGACGACGCATCCGAACGCCACCCACTGCTTGCGAGACAGCCACGCGAGGGTCGCGCCCAAGGTGAGCGCGAGATAGAGCGACTCGGCATATCCGGCGATCAAGAAGAACGACGTCGGAAATACGAGCGCGATCCACACCGCACGCCGCGCGCGTTCGACGCCGTCCACGCGCCGCACGAACTCGTAGAGGAGCACGAATGCGACGAGGGAAGCGACGTGCGCGACGACCAGCGCGGCGGCCGCGTACGACACGACGTGCGCGAGGCCGCGAACGAGCCACGGATATAGCGGGAAAAATGCGTTCGGGGTGCCCCACACCGAGCGTCCATATCCGACCGAGGCAACGAACAGGTAATGCTCGCTGTCCCACTTGAGCCACGGATCGAAGAGCGCCGCTCGCGGGAGCGCGTGCCACGAAACACCCGGCGGGATGAACTGATTCGCGAAACACACCGCGAGCATCAGCGCCGTCCGCTCGAGGGCGTACGGGAGCACGACGTCGCGAAACGTCGGCGATCGGAGCACGGCCTGGGCGGCCTCGAGCAGGCGCGGTCTCATCGACGACTCCTGACGCCTGGGGTTCTCGCTCGACTATGCTCCCGACGAGGTGCCGGCCTTGCGCACGCCGCGCCGAACAGGGGACGATGTTCCCGAGTACACAGCCATGGCACTTTCGCACGCTGCCCTGAGTCTCACAAGCGCCACCGAGACGGGGACAGTCGGCTCGTGACGTCGATCGCGCCGCGCAAGCGCTTCCTCGGAAATTTCGGCGCGCATTTCGGAGGCCTGTACGGGTCGAAGATCCTCGATTTCGCGCTCCTCACGGTCGTGTCGCGGAAACTGCCGATCGAGCAGGTGGGTACTTATTTTCTCGCGGACGCCGCGGGGGGGATGATTTTCCGGCTGCTCGATCTCGGCCTCTATCCGGTGCTTCAGCGTCGCGCCGCGAGGAACGAAGCCGGCGTCGCGATCTTGTCGTGGGCGACTCGCGTTCGCTTCGTCGGGGTCGTCGTTCTCTCGCTCGTCTTCGCGGCGGTCGCGCGCTGGCAGTACCCGGACCGCTGGATGCTGGTCTCGGCGTTCTTCTTCTCGAGCGGCCTCTACGTCGTGCACGAAATTCCCCGGGCGCTGCTCGCCGGCCGCGAACGCTTCGCGACGACGGCGCGCATCGGCGTCGCGACGAAGGTCTTCGAGGTCGGCTGCTCTATTCCTGCGATCTGGTTCGGGCTCGGCGTGATTCCGTGGGTCATCGGGCGCGTCGTCACCGGCTTCGCGCAGCTCTTCTTCTTCTACCGTGCGATTCACCGCGATCTCGAAGGATTTCCGTCTCCGGAGCGGAAAGCGGTCCTTCGCGAAGGGCTCCCGTTCTGGTTCGCGGCGCTCTTCGAATCCGCGGTGTTTCGCATCGACACGGTCGTGGTCGGTGCTTACCTGGGCCTCACCGCAACGGCGCATCTCGGCATCGCGAGCCGTGTCATCGGCGGCGGCCTCAGCGTCGTGAGCTCGATGCTTCTCGTCGCGACCCCGACGCTCGCCCGCGAACACCGCCGTTTCATCACCGAAACCGAAGCCGCCGTCGTGCTCTGTCTATCGGTGGGTCTCGGCGTCGCGATGTACCTGACCGCGCCGTTCATCGTGTTCGCCATCACCGGCAAGTGGCAATCGGGCTCCATCGCCGTCGTGCGAACGCTGGCCCCGGTCATCGCGCTCACGACGATCGGGCGGTCGCTCGAGGCGTGGCTCCTCGCGAAGAACCGCGAACGCGCCATCGCGGTGCTTACCGTCGTGACCGGCGTGCTGTCGGCGATCGCCCTCTGGGTTCTCGTTCCGATGGCCGGCACGACCGGAGCCGCCGCGGCGCGAGACCTCCGCGCGCTCTTCGAAGCGGTCGGTGCGGGGCTCTACGCGTACGTCGTGATCGCCGGGATCCGCGCGCCTCTGGCCTGGCTCATTGCGAAGGTTCCGTTCACCGGACCGGTCCGGCAACGCGCCGTCGAATCACACGCTCGAGCGCTCGCCCGTCGATTCGCGGATATCCCTGGGGTCGTTCGCGTCGACTTGAGCGGCAGTGCGGTTCCCGGCGGGCGCCGCGCCTTTCGCTACGGCACGAGCGACCTCGATTTCACGGTCGCGACGCGCCTCACCGGGCTCGAGCTGTCCCGCGCCGTGCGAGAGTGCGAAGCGCTCGGAAGCAAACGCTCACCGTTCGGTCGCTCGAACCTCGTCGTGCTCGATGCGGACGTGCTCTCGTGGGCGCGTCGACTCGGGCATCCGGTGTTGAACGCGCCGCACGTCGCGCTCGCCGGGGACGGCGCCGATCCGCGCATCGATCCCGACGGCGCGCGCGAATGGGGTCTCACGCAGGCGCTCTCGAAGCTCATTTTGCTCGAACGCGTCGCACTCGAAGAGAGCCGGCATGACGGCGGCGCGCGCACCGGGCCCCTCATCAAGCAATTTCACTACTTGCTCGAGCATCTTGGCGAGCGTGAGCGACACCTCGCCGAGCTCGCGCGGGAGGGTTTCGTCATTCCCCCCGAGCTCGATCGGACGGTGACACACCGCCGACTCTGGATGCCGCCGGAAGAAGTCGCGAACCTGCTCCGCGCGGCCGATCGGCTGCTCCGCGGCGCTCTCGAGGCGGCCACGACGGAGTGGCGACCCGAGGAGCCCATCGACGCTCCGTCGCGACCGTGGTCCGGTGCAATCGAGTCCATTGCACGTCGTCACGCGGGCGAGCTCGCGCGCCTTCGCTGTCGGTCGGTGGAGATCACCGCGACCGAACCGAGCGGCACCGACGCCATGCTGCTCGCGGCCGCGGATCCGTGGAGCGACTCGGAGTGGCTCGGCTGGCTTCGCGCCGCGGCGCGACTCGGTCCGCTGTCTCTGCCATTTCGCGGCAGCGCGTGGCCCGTCGTCGTTCCCGTCGAAGCCGTCGCTGCCGACGCTACGCTCGAGCACGGGGTTCTTCTCCGCGCCGCGCGCCGCGCGTCCCGCATCGTGCTTCACGGCGAGCCGCCGCGCGCGCTCGCCCCGCCCGCCGCGTTCGTCCGGCGCGCCGCGACGCGAGAGACGCTGGTCGCGTTGATCCGTCTCCCGGTCGACATCGCCCGGGTTCGGCGGGCGGAGCGAACGCCGTGGCTCGTGACGGGTCCGCTCGCCCGCGTCGAAGATCACTGGCGCTTCCGCTCGCGCTCGTACGCCGAGGGGCGCCTCGCCGCGCTCTCACTGCTCATCGACGACGGGGAAACGCCGGGCGACCCGGACTCGGTTCGCGTCGCATATCGAGCTCATCATGACGACGCACTGGCGCGACTCGAGCCGCACGCGACAGGCGACGCGCTCGCCCTGGCCCTCGACGGCTGGATGGAGAACCGGATCTCGGAGCTCGACCTCCGCGATGGGGCGTTCAGCTCCGAGCGTTCCGCCGCGAACCGCGGCGTCGCCGTATGACGGCGATGAGGCCCGCGAGCGAAGCGGCGCCGAAGAGTGAGCGAGAGCCGGCTTCGCCGACGCGTCGTCCGACCGAGCACCCGACGTCCACCGAGACCGGCGGTTTGACGGCCACGATGCAGGCGTTCTTCCGTCGGTCGCAGACGAACCCGGACTGACAATCGGCGGCCTGCGTGCACCGCTCTCCGCAATTGCCGCTGGTGCAGAGGTACGGAGAGCAATTTTTCACCAGCGTGCCCGTCGAATCGAGGACGCTCGTGCCGTCGGTGCTGCACTGGGCAACGGCCGAAACGCACGCCGAATTGCGGCAGATGAGGGTCGGCGCGCAGTCCCCATCGAGGGCGCACGTCGTCTTGCACGACGCGGTGTCGCAGGCGAACGGGTCGCACTGAATCGTCGCGGACGCGCAGGTGCCGCCTCCGTTGCAACTCTTGCCGGTCTGGATGCCACCGATGCACGTCGTGGCGCCGCAGGGCGTTCCGAGCGCGTAGTGCGCGCGGCACGCGCCCGCACCGTCGCAGAAGCCGTCGTGGCCGCAGGTCTTCACGTCGTCGGTCGCGCACTCGTTGTCCGGATCTTGTCCGGCGGGGATCGGCGCGCAGGTGCCGTCGGTCTTGCCGGTTTCTTTTCCGAGACACGATTCGCAAGTCCCGGTGCAAGCCGCGTCGCAGCACACGTGGTCCGGTGAGCAGATGCCGCTCAAACAATATTGCGGGTTGTCCTGGGTGCCGTCGTTCGCGCACTTGGCGCCGTTCTGAATTCCCGCCGAGCTCTCGAACGTGAACGCGGCGCCCGGCTGATCCGGATAGGAGGTGTTGAAGTAGGTGAACGCACCCACGAGGGCCGAGGTGCCGTCGAGCGCGGTCTTGGTGCCGAAGCCCATGCCCGAAACGAGCGGCGTCGGGTTCACTTCCTTTTGCAAGGTCCACACGCCGTTCGCGAAGCCGTAGACGTAGGCTCCGCCGACCTGCGAGATGACCTTGGCGCCGCCATCGGGTTCGGGGATCTGGTCGTTGTAGTTGAAGGCGCCGATGAGCGCGAGATCGCCCGAGAGCGAAACGTTCACGCCGAAGCGCAGGTTCAAGGTCGGATCGGGAGGCTGGATGAGCGCCGTCTGGATCCACGCGCCGTTCGCCTGCTTTTCGTAGACGTAGGCGCCGCCGCTGTCGGTGACCACGCCGCCGTCGGTCGTGGGCTGGCTGTCCTTGTCGCGCGCGCCGATGAGGACGCGGTTCGTCTGGAGGCTGACGCTCACGCCGAAGATGTCGTTCGTCGCCCCGTCGTCGGGAGAGAGCTTCGCGGTTTGCGCCCAGTGGCCGTGCGAGCCGCCGTCCGTCGCGCTACCCCCGGTTCGCTCGAAAATGTACGCCGCGCCCGCGTCGGTGGCCGTTCCACCGCCACTCAAGGCCTTGGGCGCGTCGAACGCGCCGATCGCGAGCTGGTTGCCGACCAAGGACAGCGCTACCCCGAACTTGTCGAACCCGTGGGCGTCGTTCGCCTGAAGTCGCTGCACCTGCGGCCATTTGCCGTTGCTCTGCTTTTCGAACACATAAACCGAGCCGTTGTCGTTGACCGACGCATCACAGGCGACGGGCGCTCCGCCAGGGTCGCAAGTTGCTCCGCCGCCGCCGTCGGCAGTGACGTCGTGAAAGACGCAGTTCGTTTTGTACGCACTGACGACCACGCGGTCGCCCTCGACGGCCACGGCCTGTCCGAAATAGATGCCGCCGGTGAGGCCTTCACAGGGTAGGAGTTCCGGCAAGAGTTCGGCGGTTTGCGTCCAGGTACCGCTCGTCGGATCGCGATCGAAAATGTACGCGGCCCCGGAGATGCCGGCGTTGTACGGCGGCTTGTTCGGCGCAGCGTGCTGCGTCGCGCCGACCACGATGCGATTGCCGTCGATGGCGAGCGAGCTCCCGAACTGGTCGAAGTCGGCGCGATCAGAAGCGAGGAGCCGCTGTTCGGCCGTCCAAATCGGCGAGCCCGGATTGCGCACGTAGACGAACGCCTGTCCGGGGCGCGTGTCGGTCGTGCCCGGCTCGCCCTTGATGTTTCCCGCGGTGGGCGCGCCGATCACCAGGCGGGGGTTCGAGACGGCGACTGCATTTCCGAAGCGCTCGCCGTTCGCCGTGAACTGTGACTCGATGAACTGCACCTGTGGCCAGAGGACGGATTCGGACGCGTGCCCCACGGTCAGGCCGGCGCCAGGTCCACTGTTTTGGGTGCAACCGGAGAACAAAGGCACGCCCAACGCGGGCGCAAGCAGAATGACGGGGAGAAGCCACGGTCGTCGCATACGAAGCCTCGACGGAGCGAAGGAGGGCCTAGGGTGAAGTACCCGAAGCCTCACAGAGTATCACGCCCCTTTTCGGTCGGGTGAGTGCTCGCGGAGACGCGGCTCGCCAGTCGCCCGCAAACCGCAAACGGGGCGCGCTGGCGGATGGAGTCCTACACGTCGCACCCGGAGGAGGGTGAGGGAGCACCGTGGCGGCGACGTCTCTCGTCACCCCTTCGCATGGGCGCACGGGCGCATGCGCGCACGCGCGAATGGGCCATTGGCGTGCGGTCGCTTTTGCCGATTCGGCCACGGGCGCCCTTCTTAATGAATCGGAAGACGCAGGGGGCGATACGAGGCGATGGAGCCGCGGCGATGCGAAACGTTACAAACGCGCGCGCCCGGCCCTGGCTCGGCGGGTAGGGTGAGCGCCGGCGGAGGCGGGAGCGCGGGAGCTGAAGACGAGAAGGAAAGCGACCCCGACGGCCAAGTTGACGGCGATGACGCGCGAGATAAGCTCACTGATCGTCGGATTCCGAGTTGGTTTGTGAAGCCTTGCTCGGAGGTACCGTTTTCAGGCATCCCCGTGAGCGAACGCAACAACGACAATCTGATCGGCACGGTCATCGCCGGAAAGTACGAGCTCATTCGCGTCCTCGGCACGGGCGGAATGGGAGCCGTCTACGAGGGGCGCAACGCGATGACCTTGAAGCGCGTCGCGGTGAAGATTCTCTACGAGGAGCTCGGGCGCGACGAGGGCGTCGTGAAACGCTTCTTCCGCGAAGCGCAAGCGAGCTCGATCATCGAGAGCGACTATATCGTCACGATCTACGACTCCGGTACGGACACCACGCTTCGGTTTCCGTACATGGTCATGGAGATGCTCCAGGGTGAAGACCTCGAGCAGGTCGTCGCTCGGCTCGGACCGCTCGATCCGCTCGTCGTCGCCAAGTTGATGCTTCAGACCACGATGGGGCTCGGCAAAGCGCACGAGAACGGGATCACGCACCGCGACATCAAGCCGGCGAATCTCTATCTGACCACCCGAGAGGACGGAGACTGCGTCCTCAAGATCCTGGATTTCGGCATCGCGAAGATCCGCGCCGAGAAATTCAGCGATCAGTCGTCTGCGGGACTCACCGCGACGGGAAGCGTCCTCGGGACGCCGCTTTACATGTCTCCCGAGCAGGCGCGCGGCCTCTCCACGGTCGACGCGCGCAGCGACGTCTGGTCGCTCGGCGTCGTGATGTTCGAGCTCTTGTCGGGACGCGTCCCGTATACCGAGGCCGGTACCCTCGGCGACCTCATCGTCGCCATCGTCACCGCCGATCTGCCGCTCCTTCAGGACCGAGCGCCGTGGGTCCCGCCGGAGCTCGCCGAGATCACCCATCGCGCGATGAGCCGCGACATCGAGAAGCGCTTCAAGACCGCCACGGAAATGCGCGACGCGATTGCCGCGCTCGTTCCCGACGGCCCGCGTTTCACCAAGCTGCAACTCAAGGGCGTCGACCCGTCGATCCAGACCATCGTCGCGCCGAGGCTCGAGCTGAGCCAGGGGATGCTCAAGGCCGTCGTGCGCACCGGGCTCGCGATGACGTCCACGCCGACCGCGAAAAAGAAGCCGCCGCCGAAGAGCGCCCTGGTCAAGGTCACCACGCTCGCCGTCGGCGCCGTTGCGCTGGCCGGCGTCGGGTTCGCGGCGCTTCGGTATTCGCGCGGCAACTCGGCCGCCGAATCGGTCGCTCCGCCGCCCCCACCGCCTGTTGCCGCCGCTGCGCAGCCGCCCGCGGTCACTCCGGCGCCCGCCGCCGCTCCCGCAGGAGCTCAAACGCGTTCTTTCCAGCTCGTCGTGTTGCCGCCCGATGTCACCGTGAGCGTCGATGGTCAACCCATGACGGTCCGTGACGAAGCCATCATGATCACCGGCGCGCCGGGCACGACCAAGACCGTGCATCTCGCGAAGGGCGGCAAAGAGGGTGAGACGATCGTCGCGATCACCGAGAACGGTCTCGTCCCGCCGAAGGTTCAGCTCGCACTCGCGACTCCTGTCCCTCCGGGTGGCCACGTGCACGGTCCGGCAAAACCTACAGTGACTCCTGCGACCACCCCACCGGCCGAAAACCGGCATCTCGTCACCGACACAAACGAGTTTCAGTAAAAGCCGAGTCTGATACTCTCGCGGCAGTATGTCCCGAGTGTCTTTTCGCGCGGCGGCACGGCTCTCCCTCGTCGCGTCTCTGGTGTCCATAGCGGGCGCTGCGAACGCCCAGAGCACCGCTCCTGCTGCGGCTCCGCCGCAATCGGCAGGAACGTCGCCACCGCCCGCTGCGGCGGACGCGACGGCGGCGACGCCCGCAGCTCCGGACCCCGACGCAGAGAAGAAGGAGAACGCCAAGCAGCGGTTTCTCCGCGGTCTCGAGCTCAGTCAGTCCCAGGACTACGACGCGGCGCTGGTCGAATTCCTCGCGTCGCGCGAGATCTTTCCGACGCGCGCGGCGATCCTCAACGCGGCGACGACGTTGATCGCGCTGCACCGCTACGCCGAGTCGCTCGACATGTACCGGGAGCTCCTCGCGCGGTTCGCCGCGACCATTCCGCCCGAGCAGCGGAAGTCGATCGACGACACGATGGGCAAGCTCGCGCGTCGCGTCGGCGAGATCACCGTAGAGGGGGCGGTCGCGGGCACGAGGATCGTCGTCGACGGACAAGAGCGCGGCTCTGCGCCGCTCGATCATCCGGTCACCGTCAATGCGGGAACGCACTCGGTGCGCGCGTTCCACGAGGGATTCTTGCCGTTCGAAGGCCAGGTCATGGTCGCCGGCGGTGAAAAGGCGAGCGTCAAAGCCGACCTTCAACCGATGACTCGCTCGGGGCGTCTGCAAGTCACCGAGTCGAGCGGCGGCTCCTTCGACGTGATCATCGACGGTGCGGTCGCCGGCAAGACGCCGTTCGAAGCGGACGAACCCCTCGGTTCGCACACCGTGCTCCTTCGCGGGACGGACCGGATGGGCACTCCGCCGAGCGCGGCGGAGATCGAAGAGAATCACACGACGCGGCTCACGCTCCAGGCGGTGCTGCTCGACGCGACGTTGCGAGTCGAACCTTCGCCGTCGAACGCCCGCGTCTTCCTCGACGGCGTGAACGTCGGGAGCGGCGTTTGGGAAGGCGCCGTTCAACACGGGCTCCACCACGTCGACGTGTCGGCGCCGGGCTTCATCGGCGAGCGCAGTCAAGTGACGGTCGACGTGAACAAGCGCGCCGTCGCGGCGGTATCGCTCGAGCAAAACCCGAACGATCCGATGTGGGCCGCGATCTTCAGGCCGCACATCTACGTCTCCGCCGCGGTGGGTCCGTTCTTCGCGACGGGTTTCAATGGCTCGGCCGACAGCGCGTGCACCGGCAAATGCAGTCGAGGCGTGCCGTTCGGATTCTTCGGCGGACTTCGCGGCGGCTATCAAGCGACCAGCGGCCTCGGCATCGAGCTCTTCGTCGGTTACCTCGACTTGAAGGAGAGCATGACGCGCCATCAGACGGCGACCGCCGATCCGCACGTCATTTCGCTACAGACCGACGCCTGGCACGACGCCACGCGCATGAACGGACCGATGGCTGCGCTCTCCGCGAGCTACACGTTCCTCGACAAGACGCCGCTGACGTTCCGGGTCTGGGCCGGTGCCGCTCGCGTCACCGCTCACTTCCAGGGTCACGGCGTGTTCAACGGCGTCTCCCGAGATCCGACCAACGCGAATCAGACCGGCAATTTCAACATCAACTTCGATCTCGCCGAGCAGAGCCAGGACATCTGGGTCCCCTTGGTCGGCCCGGAAGCGCGGATCGGGTATCGGTTCAGCAAACATTTCCTGATCGACGCAGGCATGACGTTGTTCGTGATGTTCCCCGCCGCCACGCCGCGCGTCGCGAGCGACGGCGGACCCCGCGAGATCCCGTTCGGCACCCCGCCTGGACAGAAGTATCCCGACGGCACGCCGATCCCGCAGCCCGGGCAGGTCACGTTGCCGAGCGAAAATGGCTTCGGGACCATGGTGGCGTTCGCGCCGACGGTCGGCGCGCGTTACGACTTTTGAACAAGGGCCATCACGCGAGGCGCGCGCGGAGGAGCGGCGCGAGCCGTTCTCGTTGCTCGGCCGCCCAGGCGCGCACTCGCGCCACGGCTTCGTCGTCGTGAACGGGCACCGAGTCTTCGACGAGGGACGTCCCGGTGTCGAGGACGCGGTCCGATTGCGCGCGGCGAAGCGCGGGTAAGAGCCGTCCATAGCGGCGCCGTCGCTCGCGCTCGAGCCGCGACGGATCCCAGCGCCGAAGACCGAGACTCCGGCAAGCGCTGATCGACTCCACTGCCCGAGCTCGGACGAGCGCGTCGAAGGCTTCGTCGTCGAGCGGACGCGGAGCGGGAAGCGGCAACCCGAGTTGCCACGCCGGAGAGAGGCAAGTCGAGCCGGTGAACGGCGCCGGGTCGAACAGGGCCGCAGCCTCGTAGATCGCCCGCGTCACGACGACCGGTCGCCGATGCGCGAGTTCGAACGACGGCGACCCGGACTCCGTGCGAGGGTCGTCGATCTGGCGGAATCGAACCCACGCTTCGTCGACGAGCGCCACTTCCGGCGCCCCGCTCCGGCCGACGAACAGCGGCACCCAGTCGTCCGCGCTCGGGGCGCGCCGGACGAGCACCGCGGTCGCGAACTCGGTGCCGAGGAGCGTGCGGGCGTACCGACCGAGCGATTCGACGAGCGGCGCTTCGGGCACGGGCTCCTTGCCGACGACGGTCCACGTGCCTTCACGGTCGCCGGGATTCCACTCCTCGGCAAACCGACCGAGCAGCGCGAGCGCCGCGACCAGTCGCGCGCGGATGGCGACCTCGAGCTCGCGTTCCGATCGTGGCGTGAACCCATCGCGCGACGCTTCCGTCGAAGCGTCGTCCTTTATTTTGGGGGGCACGCGTCTCGACGCTGCCGGCAGAGGTGTGGGCAGATCCGGTAGATCGATGGAAATGTCATGGTCGCGGAGTTGTCGCACGAGCGCATCGAGGCGTTGATGACGCGGCTGATCGAGGTACGCCCACCCGATGTCGGTGAGGAGACGCGTCGCCGACCAGAGCGCCGTTGGGGAGAGTCGTCCATCGGTGCTCGGATGGAGGAATCGCGACCCGGTGTTCACCCAGCGCCGGTGCGCGCGACCGAACCGTTCGAGCCGCACTTCGCGCGCGGGCCGCGCCGCGGGCCGTTCCCAGAGCGGCGTCCCGGCGAGGCAAACCCCCTGCTCGTCCAGCTCCATTTCCCACGCGCCGCCGAAGGCACGCGCCGTGTCCAGGTCGTCGAGAGCGACGTAGTCGAGGTTGTAAAAGAGGCCGCCGAATCGAAGAAGCCGCGCGTGTTCGCGTCGCAGGCGCCGCACGAAATCCACTTCTCGCCCGAGGGTCGGCACGTCGGTGACGACGACCAGGTCGATGTCCGAGCTTCCCGGGAGCGACACCTCGCTCCGCGTGAGCGACCCCGTGAGGTACACCGCGCGAACGCCGGGAATGCGCGCGAGCCACGACGCGGCGCTGCGCGCGAACGCCGCGTACGCGACGCGGCCAGCGCGGGTCATGAACGGCGTGCGCCCGACCCAATCGACGAAGGCGTCGACCCCGCGCCTCACGAGGCCGCCTCGCGATTCGGCAGCATCGAGAGGAGGCGTTCTCCGGGACGACGAAGGAGCTCCCAGACGACGAGCACGGCGATCAGGTCCAACGTCAGGCGCGCGACGATCAGATGCCTCCCGAGGGCGTAAAATCCGTCGCCCGCGACGGCGATGCCGATCTGCGTGACGAACGTCGCGAACAGAAAGACGAGCGCGCTTCTCGGGCCCTCGCGCCGGAACATTGCGGAGCCGAGCCCGCCGAGTGCGACGATCCAAACGAGCGGCGGGAGCGCGCCGAAGACCGCGTCGTGCACGCTCGATTGCGTGCCGGCAAGTCGCTCCCGGTGAGCCGGCGGAGGCGCGTCGTACGCGCCTGGATTTCTCCCTCGCGCGAGCGAACGTCCGGTGCGCTTCAGCGCCTCGGCGAGCGCCGCCGGTTCGGAAAGGTACGACGTGGCGACTCGGGCGCTCGACACGCGAGCGAGGGTTCGCGCGAGCTCGTCAGGGACTTTGGTATCGAAGTAGCTCGTCCCGACTCGCGGGAGTTCCGTCGCGGGGATGCCGAGACCGTCGAGGGTGCGTTCGGGCGACCGCGACGCCGCGGCGATGCCGAGGAACACGCGATGATAGGCGTTGATGCTCCGAAACCGCGCGACGTCGCCGCCCGCGAAGTACGCGACGGGAACCGCGGCGATGAGGGCCGCTCCGAGTGCCCCCACAAAAAATACACGCGTCGTCTTCGGTGTCGAAGGCCGCGCGGCGAAGCGCCTGAATCGACCCGCGACGACGCCGACGACCGTGAGCGGCACCAGCGCGGCCGGCGCGCGCGAGAATCCGACGGCGAGCGTCAGCAGCGCGAACAGAACGGCGGCGGCGGCGCGCTCGGTCGTCGTCATCCGGCGTCGCGTGCGACGCGCGAACGGATCGAGCGCGACGAACGCTGCGGTCAACCCGACGATGCCGATGAGCTCCGGCGTTTCGGTCGAGAAGGCGTTGAAGTACGCGAGGCGCGTGGGATCGAGGAGCGACCACGCCAAGAGCAAGACCAGGCTGCTCGGCACTCCGGCGAACACGGCGCCACCGAGCACCGCCGCCGCGAACACGAGATAGACGAGCCCGAGTTGGTGGAGCGCGAACCGATCGACGTCTTTGCCGAAGACAACCCGAACGGGGCGCGCCACGACGGCGCACAGCGCGGCCGTCGTCGTCGTTCGATCGAGCGATGGCGCGCCGGTGAGCGCATAGTCCGGGTGGACGACGGGGTGCTTCGGGTCGACCGCGGGGACGCCAATGCCGGCCAAGTCGGCGACGCGGTAGAAGTCGCCGCGATCCGGCGCGCCGTAGACCGGCGTTCCGAGCACGAGCACGACCGCCCACAGGAAGAGCGCCACAGCAGTGAGGAGCGCGACGCCATTCACGAACCGCGCCACCAGTGTTCCGCGCTCGCGCTGCATCGGATGCCGCTCCCGAGTGTGTCAGATCGCAGACCGTTCTCGCGGTCTTTCGCGCGAAGCGGGCCGCGGGCGCCGTGGTATTTCTGTCGATCGTGGCTCTCCGCGCGCTCCGTCGGGCCGCTCGGCTCGCCGATCGCTCGGCGTTCGGCGCTCGCCTCTCGCGTTCGGGCTATCGGTTCGTCGCGGACGTTGCCGCGCGTCTCTTCGGACGACTCGACGGCGTCGACGGCGTGTACCTGACGGGATCGCTCACGCGACCCGAGTCGCTCGCGCCCGGTTATTCGGACATCGACCTGGTGCTCGCCGTGAGTACGGCGTCGCTCGCCGACGAGCTCCGGCTTCGAAACGATATCGCGCGCGTTCAACGCCGTTTGAACGCGTTCGGGCCGTTGTTCAAGAACGTGGACTATGTCGACCTCGACGATCTCGACCTGTACCGGCGCTACGGCGACGCGTGGGCGCTCGACCTGGATCGGCGCTGGGTCTTCCTCGGCGGCGTCGATCGGCGAGACGCGGCGCGCCGGCCTTCCGGCGACGCCGTTCGCCAGGAGCGACTCGTGCGCGCGCTCCGACGATGGTTCAAGGCCGGCCCGGCGCTCCTCGATCCGCACGATTCGCGGGAGGCGTTCATTCGGGATCGCGGCGCGGAGCGGCTTCTCGCCGACGCGCTCGCGGCGCTCACCGGGCGCGATCGACTGGACCCCCTCCGGACCTTGCTCTCTGCCGCCGCGGCGTGGGACGCGCCAGCCCTTCGGCGGCTCGCACGGGATAACGAGCACGCTTCGCCGCTCGCCCCCGTCGCGCGATGGAGCTCGACGCTCGCGCCCGAGCGCACGACGTTGCTCGAGGCCGCCCTCGAAGCGATCGATCTAGCGGCGGCCGACGTCGCTCGGGGCGGCTCGCTCGCGAAGATCGCCGCCCCCGTCGTGTCGTCGAGAACGGAGCTCCGCGACGCCGCGCGCACCGCGCACACGATGGGTTTCGAAGCGACGGTGCTCGCCCTCCGCGCGCCGCGCGACGGCGTCATCCTGATATTGGACGGAGAAAACCGCTCGGCTCCGGATCGCCTCCGGCGTCATCGGGCCATGCTCGACGAGCTCGGACAGCTTCCGGAGGCGCAGTTTCCGTGGGCTCGCTGGCCCGTGCTGGTCACGCCGTCGATGTGGCGCGCGGGCGTCCTCTTCGAACCCTCGCTCGAGGGTGCCGCGACGTTCGTCGCCGATGCGAGCGCGTCGCTTCCCGAGGTGTGGGTTCCCGCGTCGTTCGAACGTCGCGAGCTCGAGCTCCGACGTCGCCTGGCCAAGATCGTGCGCGCGCGAGGCAGGCGCTTTCGGGCTCACCGCGGCGCGACGGCGACGCTCGACGCCGAACGAGCCCTCATCGCGGCGCTTCGTGACGAACTTGCGGCGTGGCGGCGTGAGGTCGCACGCTGATGGGGCGCAGGAGCGCGCGCCCGATGCTCGACGGAACGCCGCTTTCGTCGGGATCGGTGCTGAGGAGCCGCGCCACGTAGACCTGGCCGAAGCCGAACCACGCCGCGAGCGGTAAGAGCGACGCGAGCGAACGGAGGCCGAGCTTGAGCCCGACGTTGGACGCGCCGCTCAAGCGCGCGACCTGTCCGTTGAGAAACGCCGGCCAGGCGTAGCGGCGGAGAATGTCGTCGAAGTCGGGGGCTTCGAGGCCGACCGCGGTGATCACGAGCGCGTTGGCGATCGAGACCGCACCGAGGACCAAGATCGGAATGCGGAGCCACCGCGTTCTCCACGCGCGCGCGATGCCGAGGCCGAGGAACGCGAGCGCGGGCACGAGATGTCGTGGCCCTGCCGCCGCGCCGCCCCACCACATGTAGTAACCCGCGTTCAACCAGAGCATCGCGCCGAACACGACGAGCCCGATGCGCGCCGCGGGGTCCTTGTCGCGGACGGCGGCGACGCCGAGGCCGCCGAGTCCGACCAGGGCGACCGGCGCGATGTAGAACAATCCACGCCGGGTGCCGAACGAAAGTCCCCACAACGCCTCCCACGACGGCAAGCGGACCCCCAACAAGCCGAGAGCGTGCCCCGCGGCGAATTCAGGGCGGGCGATGAACGAGTAGCCCGTCTTCCACGGCGCGCCGAAACAGATGGCCTGGTAGAGCCCGATGACGAAGAGCGGACCGAGCGCGCCGAGCGACAGATCGAAGAGCGCCGCCGCGACTTGCCGGCGTTCGAGGCGCAAGAGAAACCACGCGCCGATGAGCACGGCGGGCACCGCGGTCAGGTATTCGTTTCCGGGGGCGGCGGCGAGGCAGGCACCGGCGAAGCGAACGGCGCGCGCGCGTCGACCGCTTTCGGGCGACGCATCGTCGAGCAACATGACCGCGCAAACGAGACACGCGGCCGCGACTTCGTGGCCGTAGAAGCTCGTCGCGTAGGGCAAGAGCGGCGTGCCGAGGACGGCGAGCTCCGATCCGACCAGTGCAGAGGTCGGTGTACCGCGACGTCGGAGCAGCTCGAACAGTGCGACGGCGACGACCGCACCGGCGATGCCCGCGGTCGCGATCGAGCAGATGTAGAGCGCCTGCTGGAACGGCCGATTCACGACGACCCGTTTTGCCGGGATCGCGGGTGTTTCGATGGCGCGAAAACGAGGCGAGAGCCCGCGGGCGCGGTGGAAGAGATGAACGACCGCGTACGGCACCACGGCGATGAGCGACGGGAGCGGCGCCTTGTCGGTGTACCAATGCGACGCTCGGCGGGAGCGATCGCCCGTCGAGGCGACGAAGGCGTCGATCGACAACGTATGATTCTCGACGACCGCGCGAGTGAGACCGAAACGCGACGCGGGACTCCACGTCGCCGCGGGCACGAAGAATGTGACGATCCCCATGAGCCACACGGCGTAGGCCCATAAGAACGCGCGGCGCGCAGACCGCTCCATCTTGGCAGTATCCTCGTTTTTTCGCGGAACCGGCAGCCAAAAAGGAGGGACCGGCGGGGGCTACGGGTGTGTGTTCCGGGCGTATGTTCCCGGCGCGCGTTACAGCCGTGCGTCCGACGTCACGGCCATTGCTTCAAGGTCGCATTGCCGTTGCCGTTGCCATTGCCGTTGCCGTTGCCGTTGGGGTTGGGGTTGGCGCTCGGGATTGCACGCGTCACGCGAGCGACGACCCGTTCGAGCTCGGTGAGGTCGAACGGTTTCGACATCTTCGGATTCGGCACCTTCGCGAGGAACTGGGCCGCGCGGTCGGTGAAAGCGCCGCCGGTCATGAACACGATGCGCGCTTCCATACCGGGGCGCTGCTCCCGGAGGGCATCGTACAGGTCCATCCCCGACATGCGCGGCATGAGCACGTCACAGAAGATCAGGTCGAATTCCTGCCCCGATAAAATGTGATCCAGCGCGGTCTGAGCGGCGGTGGCCACGGTGACGTCGTGAGCATCCGCGAGCGCGCGCCGAAGCATGTCGGCAACGAGCGGCTCGTCGTCGACCACGAGGACGCGGGCGCGTCCGGGCGACGGGTGGAGATCGGGCGGCGGCGGAGCGCTCCCCTCCGGCGACGAGGCGAGATCGGGCGCCGTCAACGCCGGGAGCGACACGCGGAACGTCGTTCCTTTGCCGACCGCGCTCGAAACGGTGATCTCGCCGCCGAGCGCGGTGATGATCCCGCGAGAAATCGGCAGTCCGAGCCCGGTTCCGACGCCTCGCGGCTTCGTCGTGAAAAAGGGATCGAAGACGCGGGTCAAAATATCGGGCGGGATCCCCGACCCCGTGTCGGACACTTCGACGACCACGCGATCGGCCTCGAAGCGCACCGATGCACTCACCTGATTGCCGTCGGGGTTCCCGTCGGAGATGGCCTGCGCTGCGTTGACGAGCAGGTTCACGAAGACTTGCTCGAGCCGGGTCGCGCTTCCGTCGACCAACGGCACGTGCTCGTAGCTCTCCACGATCCGAGCTCGGTGACGGATCTGAGTGCTGGCGACTTTGACGGCAGAGGCGACCGCGCGGGTTACCGAGACCGGACCGCGCTCGACCTGCTCGGGCCGGCCGAATGTACGGAGATCTCCTACGATGGAGCTCACGCGGCGCGCGCCGTGCTCGGCCTCGGCGAGGCGCTCGAGCAAGAAGGCGAGCCGCGACGGGCTGCCGTCGAAGCGCGGCAGTTCGCGCATCACGTACTGCAGGTTCAGCATCAGATACGCGAGCGGGTTATTGATTTCGTGCGCGACGCCCGCAGCGAGCGTTCCCATCGCCGCGAGGCGGTCGGCGCGGATGAGTTGCGCCTGGATCCTCCGCCGTTCGGTCAAGTCGCGCGCGATGCCGAGGAGGGCACGCTCGCCATCCCATTCGAGCCCGATGACACGGAGCTCCACGGGAACGTAGAGTCCGTCGCTCCGCGCGAGGCGAATGCGAATGGGCGGTTCGGGTCGATCGCCCTCGAGCAGGAGCCGGCTGATGCGCCGGACTTGGAGCAGGTTTTCGGGGTGCACCTGCTCGCTCACCTTGCGCTCGATGACACCCTGCATCGTCTCATAACCGAGCATGCGCACGAGCGCCGGGTTCGCGTACACGATGCGGTGCTCCGTCCCGAGCGCGATCGCGTCGGGGGCGGCGTCGAGCAACCGCCGAAAGCGCGCTTCCGACTCGGCGAGCGCGCGCTCCGCCTCGTGGCGCCCGGAAGCGTCGTAGAGAAACAATACCGCGGCGGTTCTGCCGTCGATCCTCGTGCGGCTCGCGATGACCCGAAGAGTGCGCGGACCTGCCGCGTGGGCGAACTCGACCGCGTCGAGCACGAGCGGCGCCTCCGACGCGTCGCACTCGAACCAGCGACGCAGACGGCTCGACTGGGTGTCGTCGAGTCCGAGATCGTCCGGGACGCGATCGATCGATTTGCCGAACAGGAGCGCGGCGCGCTGGTTCGTGAACTCCGAGCGCCAGTTTTCCCCTTCGGGGACCGCGACGACCACGCCGACGTTCGCTCGTTCCGCGGCTCGCACCAGGGCGGGCGCGAAGCCGGCGGAGGGCGGGTGCGACGCGAGCGACACCGCGCGACTATATCGCCAATTGCGCTGGTTCGCGGCTTGGACGCCCGCCCTTCACCCGGACTCGCCGTTCGACTTTCGAGTCGCGGTCGGCTTCTCGGACCGCTCGCGTCGGGCCTGCGGGTTGCCGAGACGGCATCCGTCATTTAGAACGCCGAGCGATGCGGCAGCTCGCTCAGCTCGTCCAGGTGGCGTTCATCTTCGTGGCGGCGTTCGCCGTCTACTCGTTCGTCGCGACGGCTCGCGACGGCGAACGACGGAGCGCTTGTGGGCCGCTGTGCCACCTCCAGCCCAACTACGCCGGTGAGAACCGTCTCGCCCCCGACTTCGAGCTCGACACCACGCGGCGCGGCAAGGTCCGGCTTTCGAGCTTTCGCGGCAAAGTCGTCATCCTGAATTTCTGGACGAAAAATTGCCGGCCGTGCCTCGAAGAAATGCCGTCGCTCGGCGAGCTCGCACAGTCGCTCCGCGACGAACCGGACATCGCCGTCCTAGCGGTCTCGACCGACGAGAGCGTCGAGGACGTGCAAAATACCCTGCGTTCGGTGCTCGGACGCGACCCGCCCTTCGTCGCGGCCGTCGATCCGGAGTCGGCCGTCGTGGCCGGCAAGTACGGCACGCGTCTCTACCCCGAGACTTGGCTCGTCGACGCAAACGGCGTCATCCGGGCGCGCTTCGACGGCGCGCGCGACTGGACGAGCTCGATGGTGCTCGACCTCGTCAAGAGCATCCGCGATCCGATCTCGTGCTCGGTCGAGTTCGAGAACGGGCGGAGCATCGGCGACGAAGCGTCGGTGTGCGAGGACATCGCGGGGTAGGCACGGCACTAGCGCCCCGCCTCGTTCTGCTGGATCGTCCGGGGGACACCGTGTAGCGTTCCGTCATGCGGATCGAGACCGCGACCATTCGCCGGCTACGAGATGCGCTGTTGCAGAGCGGTCGCCGGGACAGCGGGGTCTTGTCGCCCGCTTACGAGACGTTGGCTCGCGCGGGGGTGCTCACCGCCGAAGAGCACGCCTTGCTCGTCCATGTGGACCCCGTGGCCGAGACGATGTTCCTCATGATGGCCGCCGACGGGAAGATCACCGAGAACGAGCGCGACGCGATCCGCGGCGCGATTCGCGGACTGTCCGATCTGCAGCTTCACGACGGCACCGTGAAGGTCATGCTCGAGAACTACGAACGAACCCTGAAACTCGAGGGGCGCGAGGCGCGGCTCAAGCACATCGCAGATTCGTTGAAGGACACCCCGAGCGACGCCGAGGGTGCGTTCGCGCTCGCGGCGGCCGTCGCACTGGCGGATGACGAGGTCGCCGACGAGGAGCGGGGGCTGGTGAGCGAGCTCGCTCGGTGGTTCGGGATCACGCGCGAGCGCGCGTCGGTCATTTTGGACGAGCTCGAAGAAGACAAGTCCGGCGGAACGTAGGCTGTTTTTTCGACGATCCGCTGCGAGCGCGCCGGCGGATTCTGCGATAGCTTCCGCCGCATGAGAGTTGCTGTCGTCGGGTCGGGCTACGTCGGTCTCGTCCTCGGAGCTTGTATCGCGGACGCCGGGAACGACGTGGTGTGCGTCGACGTCGATCAGAAGAAGATCGAGCGCCTCAAGGGCGGGGACGTTCCGTTCTTCGAGCCTGGTCTGGAAGATCTGATCAAACGGAACCATCCGTCGCGCCTCCGCTTCACGTCCGATCTCGAGAGCGCGCTCGATCGGCGATCGATCGTGTTCGTCGCCGTCGGCACTCCCCCGAGCGAGGACGGCTCCGCCGATCTGTCGCACGTCCTCACGGTCGCGCGCGATGTCGCGCGCCTGGCGAAGTCGGACGTCGTGCTCGTCTTGAAGAGCACGGTTCCCGTCGGCACGAACGAAAAGGTGAGCGAGCTCGTGCGCCGCGAGAGCAAGCAGCGCATCTCCGTCGTGAGTAACCCCGAATTCCTGAAGGAGGGCGACGCGGTCTCCGATTTCTTGAAGCCGGATCGCGTGGTGGTCGGCACCAACGACGACCGCGCCTTCGAGCTCCTCTCGCGCCTCTATGCACCGTTCAACCGGCAACGGTCTCGATTGATCCGCATGAGCCCGAAGAGCGCGGAGATCGTGAAATACGCGGCCAACGCCCTCCTCGCGACGCGCATTTCGTTCATGAACGAGATCGCCGCGCTCTGCGACGCGGCCGGCGGCGACGTCGAAGACGTCCGTGTCGCGCTCGGCGCCGATCATCGCCTCGGCTATCACTTTCTCTATCCGGGGCTCGGCTTCGGCGGCAGTTGCTTTCCGAAAGATCTGCGCGCGCTAGTCCGCACCGGTGACGAGCTCGGGCTTCGCCTCGAGCTTCCCCGCGCTTCCGTCGCCGTGAACGATACTTTGGTCGGTTCGACCTTGAAGCGACTCGAGGAAGCGCTCGGCGGCCTGGCCGGGAAGACGATCTGCATCTGGGGTCTCGCGTTCAAGCCGAAAACGGACGACATTCGCGAAGCTCCGGCCCTTCGCTTGATCGAGCTCCTCGTCGAGAAGGGGGCTGACGTGCGCGCGACGGATCCCGCGGCGCTCGAACCGACGCGCGCGCGTCTCGAGAGCCACGGGATCGCCGGGCGGGTCGTGCTCTGTGAGGATGCCTATGAAGCGGCGACCGGCGCGGACGCGCTCGTCGTGGCGACGGAATGGTCCGACTATCGCTCGCCCGATGCGGAGCGGCTCCGCCGCTGCATGCGCGGTCGCTTCGTGTACGACGGCCGAAACACGCTCATTCCGGAAGAAATGGTCGAGGCCGGGCTCATCTATCGTGGCGTCGGTCGACCGCGCCGCGGCGGCTGACGACGCCTGCGTGTCGCCGTCCCAGTGCCCCGCGACCACGCGTTCAGGGCAAAGCGCGCTCGTCGAGCACGCGCACCAGCTCGTCGTGGATTTTGCCGTTCGACAGGACGATGTGACCTCGGCTCAGGTCAGGGACGCCGCCCGAGAGCGACGTCAACGTAGCGCCCGCCGCGAGCGCGATCGCGGCGCCGCCGGCGACGTCCCAGACGTGGAGCTCGCGCTCCCAGTACGCGTCGTACGTCCCGTCGGCGACGAAGCAGCAGTCGATCGCCGCCGAGCCGCAGCGCCGGATGCCTTGTGCCTCCTGGATCACCGTCGCGAACGCGACCAGGTTATTCTCCGGAGCGGTCGAGCGGTCGAGCGGGAACCCCGTTCCGAGAAGCGAGCTCCGGAGCGTCTCGGTGGAGCTCACGGTGCACGCAACGCCGTTTCGAAAAGCCCCGAGGCCTCGCCCGCCCCACCAGTCGATCCCGATGACCGGCGCCACCACCGCTCCAGCGACCGGGCCGTGTTCGTCGATCGCGCCGATGCTGACGCAAAAGACAGGGTGACCGTGCACGTAGTTCATCGTCCCATCGAGCGGATCGCAGAACCACGTGAGGCCGCTCGGCGTGCCCCCGCGCTCTTCGCCGACCACCGGAATGCCCGGCGTTTTTCGCGACAAGAGCTCGCGGATCAACGCCTCGCTCTTCAAGTCGAACTCGGTGACCAGATCCTTGGCGGCCTTTTCGTTTGCGTGCGGGCGACTCCGATAGCCCTCGAGCAGTACCTTCGCCGCTTCGGCGCCCACCTCGCGAGCTACCTCGACCAATTTCGCCGGCGACGGAGCGTCCATGGCTCGGCCTTATAGCGGTTCCCACTCGAATTGACCGTCCGCTAGTTCTTGCCCCCACAGGGTAAGGGTCGAAAACCGGCTCCGTTTCGGCGCTCCCCTCAAAACGAGAGCAAGGCGGGGACATCGCCGGAGACGAGCACGGCGTGCTGAGCCGGGCCATCCGCGTAGCCCATCACGAACGACTGTGCGACGCCGCTGCCGCCCACACCCACGGTCACCGTAGGGCTCGTGGTGCTTCCGATCTTCGACACGCTTTCGACCGTCGCGAGACCGACCGACGAGACCGTCACGACGAGCGCGGTCGAACCGTCGATGAGGCCCACGGCTTTGCTACCGGTCGTCGCCGAACCGACGCTCGTTCCGGACGTCGCGGTCCCGCACGTGTCGCTCGCGTCGATGGTGTCGAAATACAGAATATTCGTCGAACTGGGAGAGACGACCCACGCGATGCTGCTCCCGTACACCGCCGTGGGCCCGTTTTGGTCGGGGGGGAACGTCATCGCGCACCCCGCGCCGAGCGTCGGTGACGGTAGCGACACGCGATGGATGAAGCTCGCGGTGCCGGAGCTCGTGCGGAACACGAAGCTGCTTCCATCCGACGAAACCTTGTAGATCGCCTTCAGCGTCGACTCGGTTTGGACGGTACTTTGCCCGGAAAACAGGGCGCTCGCCGACGCGCCCGACGTGGCGTTGCCGATCAAAAAGTACCCCCCGGCGGAGGCACCGGTGAGTGCGCCCGTCGGGTGGCTGATCGTCGGATTCGCAGGCGTCTGGCTGACGAAGCCGGTCGACGTCGGCAGCTCGTACACGCCGCCGTTCACCACCACGAACACCGAGGTCGCCGTGGCGCCGAAGCAGTTTGGCTCCACCGTACCCGGCGGCAACTGAAGACCGGCAGCGACCACTCCAGTGGTCGGATTGAGCGCGTAAAATTCGTGATCCTTCGCGTCGAGAAGGAAAAACGACGTTCCATTCCAGGCAGCCGCGGTGACGTTGCCGACCTGCGTGCCCGAGAGCGTCTGGGAAACCGGCGTGGGTGGACCGCCCGTGCTCGTCGTCCCGCCGGTAGCCGATGTGCCGCCGGTAGCCGATGTGCCGCCGGTAGCCGATGTGCCGCCGGATGCCGATGTGCCGCCGGTAGCCGATGTGCCGCCGGTAGCCGATGTGCCGCCGGTAGCCGATGTGCCCCCCGTTGCTTTCGTACCTCCCGTTGCCGTCGTGCCGCCACTCGCGGTCGCGCCGCCGGACGCAGTGCCCCCCGATCCTGGTGCTCCGCCACTCCCGGATGCGCCGCCAGATGCATTACCACCGGAGCCTGTCGCGCCGCCGGTCACGACGGTTCCCGAGCCGCCCGAGCCCCCCGTGCCGGTCAGCGCCCCCGCACCCCCGGAACCGCCCAGCGGATTCGTGCCGCCGAAGCCGCCCGCACCCCCGGATTCGACGCCGCCAGAACCCGCGCCCGAACCACCCGCGACGTTCGTCGAAGGGTTACCGCCGGTCGCGCCGCTACCACCAGTCGTCCCGCCGGTCGCGGCACTGCTGCCGTCCCGCGACTCGAATCGGTAGCCGTCCACTCCGGAGCTGCAGGCCGTGGCGAGCCAGGACAACGCGGCAATGACCCAGCCGCGACGCATCCGCCTCCCGCCCCGGCCGAAGTCGACCATCGTCCGATCTTTCCTGCTCCCCGTCCCGCGCGCAAGCCCCGCGGGCCGAGATTTGTCATGATGCGCGGGCGAAGGGAGCACCTTGGGACATCGCCATGGCGGAGCGGGAAGAAATCCGCATGCCGGAAGAGCCGGCACGACTCATTCAGCACGGCCCCATCGACGTGCTCATTACCTTGTCCTTACCGAGCGGCGAAGCGCGCGCGGTGCTGCAAGGGCGCACGAGCACGCAGCATTTGCGTGCGAACGGCGTGATCGTCGCGGTGCGGCCGCCGCTCGACGCGTCGCGCATGCCGCCGCTCCGGCGTTCGGACGCGGTCTGTACTCGCTTTCGCCGGAGCGGCGAAAGTCTCGAAGCGACCGGCGTCGTTTCGTGGGTGCGGCCGAAGGCGTTCCTGCCGAGCGGCCTCGCGGTTTCGCTCATCGGGATCACGTTCGACGGCGATGCCGATGCCACGTTGCTCGAGGTGAACGCGTTCCTCGCGCTGCCGAGCCTTCCGCCGTCCTCGCGGCGTTCGTGAGACTCAGGCGCGCGCGCCGAAGAGCGCCGCGCCGAGGATCTTCGCGAGGCCCCGGATCGATGCCGGGTCGCTCGGGTACTCGAGCTGTCTCGGAATGCGGACGAGGTTCGCCGCGATGCCGTTACCGATGCGTTCGAGCGCGTCGGCTTGCACCGTCTCTGTCGCTGCGCGACGCCGTGCCACGGCGACGGCGTCGTCGGCGGGATCGCCCGCGGCGAGGTTCTGAGGTTTCGCGAGCTCGGCACGCTCCCGAACGTCGAAGAGGGCGTCGATGACCTGGTTCACGATGACCGTCGCGATCGGAAGACGGAGCTCTGTCGTGATCGCCTCGGCGAGCTCGATCGACTCGCTCGCCGGCATTTCTTCCGGCAAGGCGACGATGACGACGCCACTCTCGGCCGGGTTCTGAAACATCGTCCACGCGCGTTCGGCGTCGCGCCGAAGAATTCCCGGGGGCACGACGTCGACGATCACCTTGGGAACCCGAAGCATGTCGAGGCCATGCCCGGTCGCCGGAGCGTCGAACAACACGACGTCGAACCGCGGCCGCCCGTTCGCGTCGGTCTCCGTCGAGTGAAACCACGCCTTTCCCAAGATCGCCCACTGGTGGAGGCCCGGCACGGCGGCGAAGAAGCCCTTGACGTACTTGTTGCCGAAAACCGCGTTGTATACGGTTCGGCTCCGGAGAATCATCTCGCCGTACTCGCGGAGCGCCGCTTCCGGGCTAATCTTCACCGCGAAGATGTTCGTCGCCACCGACGAGATGTCCCCGCCGATCGGGGCCACGCCGAAAAGCTCCGAGATGCGCTCTTTCGGTTCACTCGCAGCGATGAGAACGCGACGCCCGCGTTCGGCGAGCGCCACCGCGAGCGTGGCGGTCATCGTAGTTTTGCCGGTTCCGCCTTTACCCGTGACGAACAAGAATCGGCGTTGGTCGAGCGCGGTCATACTGAGTGCGGGCACGTCTCGTGTCCGCTCCAGGCAAGCGTCTTTCTACCTCAAACTCCGAGAGCGCACCGTATGAAAGTCGCCCTCATGCAGCTCAACCCGACCTTGGGTGCCCTCGGCAACAACGCCGACCGACTCCTCGACATGGTCGTCCGTGCGCACGCGGCGGGCGCCGAGCTCGCGGTGGGCCCCGAGCTGGGGCTCATCGGCTATCCGCCGCGGGATCTCCTCGATCGACCGAGCTTCGTCGCGGCCGTCGAACGCGAACGACGTCGCGTGCTCGAGCGGATGCCGGCAGGTATCACCGTCGCGTTCGGCACTGCATTTCCGAGCGACCGCTTGCTCTCGAACGCCGCGGTCATCGCGCGCGACGGGGCGATGCTCGCCGTCGCCAAGAAGCGGCTGCTCCCGACGTACGACGTCTTCGACGACGCGCGCCATTTCGAACCGGGCCGCGAAGCGACGACGCTCTCCATCGGCGACAAGCGCATGACCTTCACGATTTGCGAAGACGCGTGGGGCAAAGTGGACGGCGTCGGAGGGCGTTACGCCGACGATCCGCTCGACACCGTGTCACCCGCGACCGCGGACGTCCTCGTGAATCTCTCCGCGAGTCCCTTCACGTTGAACAAGCTCGCGTTCCGGCCGGAGCTGTTCTCGGACATCGCAAAGAAGCACCGCGTCGCGGTCGTCCTCGTCAACCAAGTCGGCGGAAACGACGAGCTGGTCTTCGACGGAAGGAGCAGCGTGTGGAATGCGAAAGGCGAGCTCCTGGCTCGCGCGCCGATGTTCGAAGAAGCGCTCGAGGTCGTCGAGCTCGACGTTCCGGGCGCCGTCGCCGCGCAGGCGGAGAGCCGCGCCGAAGCGGCGTATCGCGCGCTCGTGCTCGGCGTGCGCGACTACGCTGCGAAATGCGGATTTCGGCGCGCCGTCATCGGCCTCTCCGGCGGCATCGACTCCGCCCTCGTCGCGACGATCGCCGCGGACGCGCTCGGCGAAAAGAACGTCACCGGCGTCTCCATGCCGACCCGGTACTCGTCGGAGGGGTCGCTCGCCGACGCCCGGGCGCTCGCGAAGAACCTCGGCATCGCCTACGAGGTCGTCGACATCGATCCGATTTTTGGGGGTTACCTGGAGCGCCTCGGGCCGTTCGTGGAACGGCTCGGAGCGGCCGGGCCCGGCGACGTCACGTGGGAAAATGTGCAGGCCCGCATCCGCGGCGCGACGTTGATGGCCGCGTCGAACCGCACCGGCGCGATCGTGCTGACCACCGGGAACAAGAGCGAGGTCGCGGTCGGTTACTGCACGCTGTACGGCGACATGGTCGGCGGTCTTTCGGTGATTAGCGACGTGCCCAAAGTCATGGTCTACGAGATCGCCCGATGGGTGAACCGCGACGGCCCGCGTATCCCCCAAAATTCAATCGACAAGGCCCCGAGCGCGGAGCTCAGACCCGATCAAAAGGATCAGGATTCGCTCCCGGCGTACGAAGTGCTCGACCCGATCCTCGAGCTTTACGTCGAAAAAGGGCTCGGGAAGGACGCGATCGTCGAGCGCGGGTTCGACCCCGCAGTGGTCTCGCGGGTGCTTCACATGGTGCGCGCGAGTGAGTACAAGAGACGCCAAGCAGCGCCGGGTCTCATCATCACGAGCAAGGCATTCGGTCCCGGTCGTCGCGTTCCACTTGCTCAGGGGTTCGTCGAGGAATGAGTTCGAAAATCGAGGGAGCGATCATCGCCGTCGTCGCGGCCTGGTGCTCGCTACACTGCAAAAGCGACGGCAACACGAAGCAAACCGGCGCGCCGGTGGCGAGTGAGCGCCCGCCCCCCACGATGCTGACGCTCCCCCACGCTCCTGCCCCGCGCCAGGGCCCCGCGCCTCGCATCGTGCCGACGTCGTGGCCCGTCGCGAGTGGACCGGCGATGGCGATCCTCGCTGGCAAGGGCGTCGGGCCGATCCGCTTCGGCGCGACCGTCGCGACCATCGAGCGGCTCATGGCAGCGCCGTGTGAAACGCGCGACGCCGACGCGTGTCGCTACTACGCACGCGGCATCGAGTTTCTGCTGAAGGACGGCGTGGTGAAAGAGATGCACATCTCGCGTCCCGGCCGCCCCGCGCCGAAGGGGTTCGTCTACGGCATTTTCAACGGCTCGACCCCGGAAGGCGTCACCACGCTCGTCCTCGAACGCGCCGTGCCCGGGCTCATCGGCGCGCCGACGAAAAAAGAAACCATCGCCGACGGCGGCTCGAACGGCACCGTCGAGAGCTGGCAATACCCAGGAATGCGCGTCGATTTCGATCGGACGGAGAACAAGGTCGTGGTCGGCGAAATCGTCCTCGTGAAGAACTAAGCGCGATCTCCTGGCCGGCTCCGCTCCCGCTCTCCCCCTTGCCTCTAGCTCTAGCTCTAGCTCTAGCTCTAGCCCGAGCTCCAGCTTGCCCGCGCTCACTCCTCGCGAACGCGTCGCCGCTCTTGAATCATGTGCTGCGTGATGGCCCGCTGAGCTTCGGTGGGCTCGACCAGGGTCCACACGTCGTGGGCGCGGCGCGTGCCGGCGTTTTCGAGCAGGATGTCCGCGGCGCGTTCGGGTGGGATCGCGTCGAAGTGACGACCGGGCAGCTCGACGAGGGCCGTTCTCGCGCGGAGGCCTTCGAGGGTCTCGAGGATCCGCTCGACGACGACGCGAAACGCCGGCTCGTCGAACTCCGCCGCGGGTCCGATGCCGAAGAAGAGCAACTTGTCGAAGGGGAGCTTCGGTTTTCCAGGGACGAGCAGGACTTCGCCGCTCTCGCCGGTCGCGAAACCGGCGTGGATGAGTCGCGAGATCCGTCCCGCGAGACGCCAATCGACGAGGCCTGCGAGCCCGTGCGGCGGCCGCTCGTCCGAGGCGATCGCGGCGACGAGCACTTCGGTTCCGGCGAGGTCGAGGCGCCTCAGATTCGGGGTCGTGAAGCGCAGATCCACCGCTACCGGTCCGCGTCTTTCGGGCGCTCGTTCTCGAGGAGCCTCCCGGTGTCGTCCGCCACGCGGGCGAGGACGCCGTTCACGAACGCGCCGCTCTCCTCGGTTCCGAATCGCTTCGCGAGCTCGACGGCCTCGTCGAGGATCACCGCGCGCGGGACGTCGGGCCGCCGCATGAGCTCCCACGCGCCGATGCGGAGCACGTTGCGATCGACTCGCGTCATCCGTTCGAGGCGCCAGTGGTCGCTCGCGCGCGTCACTTGCTCGTCCACGGCCGGACGATCGGCGGACACGCCGCGCACGACTTCTTCCGCGTAGCTTTTTCCTTCTGCGTCGCCTGGAAATTCGCGCCAGAAATTCCGGATCGCTTCGCCGATCGGCGCCCCGGCGGCCTCGATGGCAAAGAGGATCTGGAGAGCTGCCTCTCGTCCGCTCGATCGCGCTCCCACGGCGGCCTCGGCTCAGAGGCCCGCTTGCGCGAGCTCCGCGGCGAGCGACACCATCTCGATCGCGGCGATCGCCGCGTCGGCGCCCTTGTTTCCGGCCTTCGTGCCGGCGCGTTCGACCGCTTGCTCGATGGTATCCGTCGTGAGCACGCCGAACGAAACGTAGACGCCGGTCTCCATCGACGCTTGCGCGACGCCCTTCGCGACCTCGCCCGCGACGTAGTCGAAGTGCGGCGTGCCGCCGCGGATCACGGCGCCCACGGCGACGATCGCGTCGAACCGCTTCGAGCGCGCAAGCCGGAGACAGGTGTGTGGAATCTCCCAGGACCCCGGCACGCGTACGACCGTGAGGTGGTCGGGTTCGGCGCCGTGACGGACGAGCGCGTCCTTCGCTCCGAGCACGAGCTGCTCGACGATGAAGGCGTTGAAGCGCGCCGCCACGATGGCGAACCGCGTGCCCTTCGGAACGATGAGCGCGCCGGAAAACTCGGCAGGGAGCGCGTCGCTTTTCTTGCTGGCCATGAATCTCGGCGACCCTATCATCGAACGGCGAACAACGCCTTCGAGCGCTCGCGGATCATCGCCCCTTCTTTTCGAGAAGCGGAACCGTCTCGACGATTTCCAGGCCGTAGCCGCGAATGCCGGCGATTTTCCGGGGATTGTTCGTCAAGAGGCGGAGCTTATGCAAGCCGAGCTCGCGCAGGATCTGCGCGCCGAGGCCGAACTCGCGGAGCGCGCTGCGGTGCGGAATCTCGTTCGTCGGATTCGACGGCTCGGGCGGCTTCGTCGGGTCCGAGCGCACCGCGAGCGTGTCGAGCTGTCCGCGCAAATCGCTCTTCGCGGGCAGGTAGACGATGACGCCTTTGCCTTCGCGTTCGATGATGTCGATGGCCTCGCGCAGGTTCTGGCCGCCCTCGAACACGCTCGAACTGAACAGATCGCCGATGAGCGAGCCGCCGTGCATCCGGCAAAATACGGGCTCTTCGGGGTTCGGTTCGCCTTTGACGAGCGCGAGGAACTGTCGTCCGTCGCTCGGCGCGTCGTACACGATGGCCTTCCACTCCGTGCCGGTGCGATCGAGCCGGATCGGCCGCTCGTCGATGCGATCGACGAGCCGCTCCGTCTGCAGCCGGTAACGAATGAGGTCGGCGATCGTGAGGATCCGGAGGCCGTGGGTGCGCGCGAAGATCTCGAGATCCGCGAAGCGCGCCATCGTCCCATCGTCGTTCATGATCTCGCAGATGACGCCCGCCGGAAGGCGACCGGCGAGGCGCGCGAGATCCACCGACCCCTCCGTCTGACCCGTCCTCACGAGGACGCCGCCGCGCTGCGCGCGCAAGGGAAATACGTGGCCCGGCGTCACGAGGTCGTCGGGGCGCGACTGCGGATTGATGCAGACTTGCACCGTGCGCGAGCGATCCGCGGCGCTGATTCCGGTCGTCACGCCGTGCCGCGCCTCGACGCTGACGGTGAAGGCCGTCCCGAACTGCGGCCCGCCGCGCCATTTCGGCGCCTGCATCATCGGGAGCTCGAGTCGCTCGACCTGTTCTTCGGTGAGCGTGACGCAGATGAGTCCGCGCCCGTATTTGGCCATGAAGTTGACGGCTTCCGGCGTGATTTGATCGGCGGCCATCGTGAGGTCGCCTTCGTTCTCGCGGTCCTCGTCGTCGACGAGGATGACCATTTTGCCGGCGCGCACGTCGTCGATGGCGCGCTGAACGCGCTCGAGCAATTCGGGTTCGATGTCTAACGTCATGGAGGGTTCGAGTCGAAGTTCAGCGGGTGAATCCGGCGCGGCGCAGCGTTTCTTCGAGCCGGGGCTCCGCGGCGCCGCCGTGGACGGCTTCCAGATAGCGAACCACGTAGCGCGCGAGAAGATCCACTTCGAGGTTCAGCTTCGTTCCCGGCGACAGCGTCTTCAGATTGGTCATCGAGAGTGTGTGGGGAATGAGCAGGATGTCGAACGTCGCGGCGTCGACGCGATTCACCGTCAACGAGACTCCGTCGAGGACGACCGAGCCCTTCTCGGCGACGTAGCGAGCCAGCTCGCCGGGCAATTCGATGCTCGCGCGCCTCATTTCTCCATCGGGCGCGACGCGGACGACGTTCACCATCGCATCCACGTGGCCGCTGACGAGGTGTCCGCCGAGGCGATCGCCGAGCGCGAGCGCGCGTTCGAGGTTCACCGCGTCGCCGCTACCGAGCAGTCCAAGGTTCGTGCGCTGGACGGTCTCCGTCGACACGTCGGCCTCGAACCCCGTCCCGGTGATCGCCGCGACCGTGAGGCAAGCGCCGTTGACGCTCACCGATTCCCCGAGGGAAAGCGGGCCGATCTCCGTGCCGAGGGCGAGCCGGAACCCAGACGCCGAAGGCGTGCGCCGGAGCACGCGCCCGGTGACTTCGATGAGTCCGGTGAACACGCGGCTCACATAGCACCGGCCGGCGCCCCGTGTCGCCGACATGTAACGCTTGCGGCGCCGAGAAGCGGGCGAGACTATCGGCCCGAGACCTTTGTCCGAAGTTCCTTTTTCGGCGTCGCGTTCCGGCGCGCGTCGCATGACCGTTCGCGTCGCGGTTGCGGCCATCGCCGCCGCGGCGCTCGCCGCTTGTGGCCCCGGGCTCGAGGCGCTGCACGAAGGCAACGTCCGCTTCGAGCATTGCTATCGCCTGGACACCGACTCGCGGATCGCGCCCACGCATCGCGAATATTGCTGGCGCGACTGGACGGAGACGTACGCCTACGGTCAACCGCTCGACCGCGTCGAGTACGCTCGCCGCCGAATCGTCTCGCTCGAATCCGGCGACGTCGAGCTCGTCACGATCTTCCATCGGCACGCTCAAGAGCGCGTGTTCGCCGAAGTCGGCGCGGGCACGCCCCCAGATGCGCCAATGGCCGCTCCCGCGCCGACGAGTGCGCACGAGCCGCCGCCGAAGACCGTCCCTGTAGCGAAACCGGCGACGCCGGACCCCGCGCCCTCCGCGTCGGATCTGCCGGGCGCGGCTTGCGGTTCCGAATGCGATAAGTCGCTCACCGAGTGCGGAAAGCTCTGCGACGGCAAGCAGGCCGACTGCAATACGTGCCGAGAGGATTACCGGCATTGCATGCGGCGTTGCTTCGAGTGACGACGACGCGGGGCCCCGGCAGCCCGAAGTCGCACGGAAGTTGACGCCGTCATGGCGTCCACGTTAACGAATTGCTCCCAGGCGTCGGAACATGACTGCACGTTTGTTTCCCCTTCGACCCGGCACGTCGCCGCTCGCCACCCCGCTGCCCCGGGTCTTGCGCCCGAAGCGAGCGCTGCCGAACGAAGCCGTCCGCCCGACCCGCGCCGAGATCAACCTCGCGCACCTGCGGCACAACCTCCGCGTCGCCGAGCGCGCGAGTCGGAGCCCGGTGTGGAGCGTCCTCAAAGCCGACGCGTACGGCCACGGCGCCAAAGCCGTCGCGCGCACGCTCGAGCGCGCCGGCACCGCCGGCATTTGCGTCGCGCTCCTCGAAGAGGCGATCGAACTTCGTGAAGCGGGCATCAAGCTGCCGATCGTCGTGATGGGCGGCTATTACGGCGGCGCGTGGGGCGAGCTCCTCCGTCACGAGCTCACGCCGATCGTGTACGACGCGGGCCAGATCGAAGCGCTCGCCGACGAAGTGCGGTTTTCCGGTTCGGAACCGCTTCGTGTCCATTTGAAGATCGACACGGGAATGGGGCGCCTCGGCGTCACGCCGCGCGCGGTCAAGGGCGTCGCGCGCGCGCTCCTCCGTCATCCGGAGGTCGTCATGGACGGGCTCATGACGCACTTTGCGTGCGCGGATTCCGGCGAAACCGAGTCCGTCGAACACCAGCTCGACGTCTTCGACCGAGTCACCGCCGAGCTCGTGGAGGACGGCCTCACGCCGCGCGTCCGTCACGCCGCAAACAGCGCCGCGATGTTCCAAGTTCCGAGGAGCCACCTCGACGCCGTCCGTCCGGGCCTCGCGCTGTTCGGTGTCGAACCGCGTCCCGGAATGTGCGCCGAGCTTCGCCCCGCGATGCGCGTCCGGTCCGAGGTCGTCGCACTGCGCGATCTCGACGCCGGCGACTCCGCCGGGTACGGCGCGACCTGGACCGCATCGCGGGCTTCCCGTGTCGCTACGGTTCCGCTCGGCTACGCCGACGGTTTGTCGCGCGCGATCTCCAACAAGGGCCACTTCTTGGTCCGCGGCAAGCGGGCTCCCATCGTCGGCACCGTCAGCATGGACCTGACGATGATCGACGTGACCGACGTCCCGGGCGTCGATCTCCGCGACGAAGTCGTCGCCATCGGCGTTCAACGCGGGCCGCTCGGCGCCGACGAAATCACGATCGCCGAGGTCGCCGAACAGATGGGCACCATCCCGTGGGAAGTGCTCACCAACGTTTCGCGCCGCGTCCCTCGATTTTATAGGGAGCCCTGAACGGACGGACGGCGTCGGCGGGACGAACAGCGCGTCCGCCGAGATCGTCGCTCGCCGTCGCACGGGCGACGGCCTCGCTCAGAGCCAGCCGTTCGCGCGGTACCAGTCGGCGGTGCGCTTCGCGCCGAGGTCGAAGGGCACCAGGGCGTTCCAGGAAAGATCGCGCCGCGCCGGGCCGGCGTCGCACACCCAGTTCGCGGCGAAGAGCTCGTTGCACTTGTCGCGCGTGAGCATGACGGCACGGTTCGTCGCTCGCCCGTAGAGCTCGCTCGCCGTCGCCGCGACTTCGATCACCGATCGGGGAAGCGGGAACCTGAGCCACGCGCGCCGTCCCACCGCCGCTTCGATGCCGAGGACGAGCTCTCCGAAGGACCGCGTGAGCCCGTCCTCCAAAAAATAGATGCTGCCGCTCGGTACTTCCGCGTCGATGGCGCGAATGCACGCGCTCGCCGCGTCCCCTCCGTAGATCACGCTGATGCGCTTCGTCGGTGCTCCCATGTACGGAAGCACGCCGGTCTTCACCGCTTTGAAGAACGCGAGCACTTCGCGGTCGCGCGGACCGTACACGAGCGGCGGCCGGAGCACGGTGACCGGAAAATCGGCCTTCCCCGCCAAGGCCGCCCGTTCGCCGGCGAGCTTGCTCTCGCCGTAGTGGGTCACCGGGCGCGGCTCGCCATCGGCGGGAACCGGGCTTCCGTCTTCGCTCGGCCCGGCGACGGCCTGGCTCGACACGAGCACGAAGCGTCGAAGCTGACGGCCGGCACGGCGCGCAGCAAGGACGGCGTTCGCGGTGCCCTCGGCGTTCGTCTTCATGAACTCGCTCTGGCTTCGCGCCTTCACGAGCCCTGCAGAGTGAATGATCGCTTCGACGCCGTTCGCCGCTTTCACGAAGCTGTCGAGATCGTCGACCGCGCCTTCGGCGAACGTCACGTGCGGGAGCGTGCGGAGAAACGTCGTGTCGCTCGTCTTTCGGACCAGTGCGCGCACGTCGCGGCCCGCGGTCGTGAGTTGTTCGACGATGTGCGAGCCGAGAAATCCGGTCGCGCCGGTCACCAGGATGGTCATGATTGGCGGGCCCTTTTTTGCCGATCTGCCCTAACATGTCGAGCGCTCCACGACATGCTCGACGGACGAATCGTCATCGCCGGCGCAGGCATCGGTGGCCTCGCCTTGGCGTCCGCGCTGCAGAAGAGCGGCCGGCACGTCATCGTGCTCGAGCGCTCCGGCGTGGTCGCGCCCATCGGGTTCGGCATGACCCTCCAACCGAACGCGTTCGAGGCGCTCCGCGACATCGGTCTCGACGAAGCCGTTTTCGCCGCTGGCCATCGCCTCGTCGAAGCGACGATCCGCCATTTTCGCGGAAAGGTGCTCGCGACGACGTCGTTCGCGGCGCTCGAGCGCGAGCTCGGCGCGCCGGTGCTCGCGATTCACCGGAGCTGGCTCCACGACGTGCTCCTCGACGCTGCGGGCAAGGACATCGTCAAGACCAAGTTCTCCGTCGCGACGTACGAGCAAACACCGACGGACGTCGTTTGCATCGCCGAGGACGACCGGCAGGTGCACGGCGCGATCCTCGTCGGCGCCGATGGCCTCTGGTCGCGCGTGCGCTCCACGCTCGTGGGCGACGGGCCGCCGATCTACGCGGGGTACACGAGCTGGCGTGGCGTCGCGGACGGCTGGGATCTGACGCCGCCCGGGCGCGCGTCGGAGAGCTGGGGCAAAGGCCGCCGTTTCGGCATCGTGCCGATCGGGCGCGGCAAAGTGTACTGGTTCGCGACCGCGAACGCGCGCGCCGGCGAGCGCGACCCGAAAGACGTGGTCGGCGCGCTCGCTCATCGCTTTCACGATTTTCACCCGCCCGTTGCGGAGATCATCCGCGCGACGCCAGCGAAGCAAATCCTGCGGACGGACATTTACGATCGCCCGCCGATCCGCCGTTGGAGCGACGGCCGCGTGACGTTGCTCGGCGATGCGGCGCACCCGATGACGCCGAATCTCGGGCAAGGTGGCTGTCAGGCGATCGAAGACGCCGCGGTGCTCTCGCGGGCGCTCGGCGAGCACCGCAACTTGATCGCCGCGTTCCGGCAATACGAGGGGCAGCGGGTGACCCGCGCCAACGACATCGTTCGGCGTTCGCGCGCGCTCGGCGACGTGGCGCAGTGGTCCGGCGACCTGCGGCGGTTCGTGAGAGACACCGCGATGCGACTCACCCCGAAGTCGGTGCTGATGCGCAGTCTCCGTCCGCTCCTCACGTTCGAGTCGTGAACGACTCGAAGGGCGACGCGGTCACGCGCCCTCATGCCGAGAGGGGCGCGTCTTTTTCGGCTTCGGCAGCGGCCTTGGCAGCGAACGCGCGGAGCATCGCCTTGGCGGCGACGGGCGCGGCGACGCCCGGCAAACCCAAGGTCGGCGCGAGTTGCCCCACCAAACCAAAAAGCAGCACCAACGTCCGCTCGACGTAGAAGTACCCCTCTGGGTACTCGACGTGCTTCATGATTTCGCGGAGCCGGCCGCGCACGTTCTGGTAGCCCGCGAGCTTTTCCACGGCGCCGCGGTCGATCTTCGAATAGTCCTCGATGCGGACCGTCGCGAGCGCTCCGAGGTACTCGCGGCCGACCCGTTCGAGCAATTCGCGATCTCCGCCGGGAGCGACGAACCCCATCTCCTCGAGGCCTTGCAGCACCTCGTCCGGATTTTTCGTCACTCCGCCGATCACGATGCGTCGCATGCCGCTCGCGAGCGCCGGCGTCACGTCTTCCACCGCGCCGAAATCCAGAATGACCAGCGTCGGACCGCTCCGCACCAGGAAATTTCCGGGATGCGGATCGGCGTGGAACACCCGGTGTTCGAGGAGCATCGCGTAGTAACACTCGACCAGGAGCCGCGCGACGGCGGCGCGGTCGATCCCTTCGCGGTCGATCTCGTCGAAGTCGGTGATCTTGGTCCCTTCTTCGAACGTCATCGTGAGGACGCCGCCGGCGGTGAGCTCGTCGACGACGTCGGGGATCACGACGTCATCGTTGTGGGCGAACACGGCGCGCAGCCGCTCGATGTTCCGGCGCTCGTGCGCGTAGTCCGTCTCGCGAGCGAGCATGGACGACAGCTGGTCGAGCACCCGCTCGAACCGGGCGATCGGCAGAAAGAGCCGGATCAGCGGAAGCACGGTCCGGAGAACACCGACGTCACTTCGGATCAGCGCCTCGATGCCGGGGTAGAGAACTTTGACGGCCAGCGGTTGCCCGTCGAGACTCGTCGCACGGTGGACTTGCGCGAGCGACGCGGCGGCCACCGGCTCGCGCTCGAACGAAGCGAACTTCGAGAGAGCATTTTTTCCGAGCGCCTCTTGGAGACGTCCCTCGATCTCCGAAAACGGCCGCGGCGGCACGTCGTCTTGGAGTCGCGCCAGCGTCACGCTGTACGCGGCCGGCAAGAACCCGCCGAGCACGCTCAGCACCTGACCGAGTTTGATGAGCGGCCCGCGGAGCCGGGAAATTCCCTCGAAGAGGCGTTCGGCGTTCTTTTCGTGGACGCGTTCGAGCCGTTTCGCCGCGCGCCCTCTCCCGAGAAGGGGCGCCACGAGGAAATGGACGCCGTAAGACAGGAGGATTGTCAGAACGAGCGCCAGCGCACGGAGCGGCCGGAGCATGGGCGACCGAGCCTAGCGCCGATCTCACGATAGAACTATATCCACCCGAGCACATGGCGGAGAGCGACCCGTCCGACGACGGTGCCAGGAACGCGGCGCATCAAAATATCGCCGAAACGCTGGCGAGGATCGTGCCCCACAACATCGCACTCGGTATCCGATTCGTCGGCACCGAGCGCGGAAGCGTCACACTCGGCCTGCCCTACGACGAAAAGCTCATCGGTAACCCGATGACGCGCGTGCTTCACGGCGGCGCCATCACCGCGCTCATGGATGCGACGTGTGGCATCGCGGTCTTCTTGAAGCTCCGCGTGGCCGTCCCGGTGGCGACCCTCGACCTCCGCATCGATTACGTGAAGCCGGCGACGCCCGACATCGAAATTCATGCGCGCGCCGAGTGCTTCAAGATCACGCGGAGCGTCGCGTTCGTCCGCTCCGAGGCATTTCATCCCGAACGCGAAAATGACCTCGTCGCGCTCGCGACCGGCACGTTCATCATCTCGCAAGACCGCTACGACGCCAAACGCCCGCCGCCCTAAAAGGCCGCCCGCGCGCCCACTCCCGCTTTTCCCTCTCCCTCCCGCTTTTCCCTCTCCCTCCCGCTTTTCCCTCTAGCTCTAGCCCTAGCCCTAGCTCTAGCCCTAGCTCTAGCCCTAGCCCCGCTGCGGTCGCTCGCGCGGCCGCGGGTCGATCTCGACGAGCGACGGATCGTATCCCGCGCAGAGCATCGCTTGGCGCACCGGGCCGAGGCGAACCTTGCCCGGGTTGTCGCGGAGGAGCTCGACCTTGACGTACGGCATGCCCCGCTCGAGGAGGGCCGCCGGCTGCACGATGGTCGGATTTTCGAGGTGCGGTCGCCGAAAACGGACCAGCGGCGATCGTCCGGGCAACCCCGCCATCGACACCAAGGGTTCCCCCCTAAAACCAGCTTCGGAAAATGTGTGCGTCAAGCCGACTTCGTAGTTTTCGATGATGCGGCGCTTGTCGCGGAGCTCTGCGACGCCGTTCCAGAAATTCGCGAAATCTGGCGATCGCAGGAGCCGCGCGCGAAACACGAGAAAGTAGCTCTGCAGATGCAAGGTGACTTCGGGGTTTTCGGTCATCCCCCAGAAATCGGCGCGCCGGGGAGCGCGCGCGAACACTTCGTCGAGAGGCCACAGCGGCCCGAACACGCTGGAATTCGTGAGCACGACTTCGTCCCATTCGGTCGCGTCGATGCGCGCGAGCGCTTCCTTCCACATGCCGAAGTCGTACCCGACGTTCTCGCGCGTCCACGCTCGCTCGCACACCTTCCGGGCCTTGCCGAGCTCTTCGTCGGAAAGGGTGGCGCTCGAAATGAACCAGACTTCGCTCGATACGGCGCGAAGCGCGCTCAAATGAAAGAGCACGTAGCGCTTCACTTCCCCGGCGCCGTCGTAGTGAGCGAACAAGGTGAGGCGTTTCATCGTGCGCTCGCGGTCGATCGGCGGGTCGGATCGCGAGGCACACGCCCGAGCGCGTGCCGGCGTCTAGCGGCGTCGCCGCGCCCGGACTATATGCGGCGGGTCGCATGAATTCACTCGCCGAGATCGTCCGCCACGCCAAGAAGCAGGCGGACTTCACGCCGATCGTCGAAGCGATCCCGTACCTCGGCTTTCTCGGCGTGACCGTCGATTTGTCCCGTGGCGAGCTGGTCGGCAAGATGGCGTACGCCGAGTCGAACATCGGCAACGCGACGCTCCCGGCGCTGCACGGCGGCACCATCGGCGCGCTCCTCGAATCGACGGCGATTTTACAGATCCTGTGGGAGACCGAGGCCGCCATCGTCCCGAAGATCGTGACCATCACGATCGACTATTTGCGCTCCGGAAAGCCGATGGACACGTTCGCGAGAGGCATCATCACGAAGCAAGGTCGTCGCATCGTGAACGTCGGCGTCGAGGCGTGGCAGGACGATCGCAGCCGTCCGATCGCCCGCGCGAACACGCACTTCCTCGTCGAGCCGGCCTAGTCCCCCGGATCCAAGATTCGTCGGAGAATTTTCGAGGCCCCGACGGGGCAAGGGCCTCGAAAATTCAGCACTCAGCCACGGTTCTGATCCGGGTACTGACTTTCTCGCTTAGTCCCCTGAATCAATGATTCAGGGGACTAGTGTCGCTACCGTCGTCGTTCTTGCCAAGGTCGGCATCGCGCTTGACGCGGAGACGGTCGACGCCCCAAATGGGTCTCATGGGCGATCTTTGGTTGGTTCGTCACGCGGAAACCGAGTGGAGCATCTCGGGACAACACACCGGTCGCACGGACTTGCCCCTGACGCCGGCCGGTGAAGTGCACGCGAGGAACCTCGCGCCGCTGCTCGACCGGTGCACGTTCGCGCGCGTGTTCACGAGCCCGCTCAAGCGCGCGTTCGACACCTGCCGGCTCTCCGGCTTCGGCGACCGCGCCGAGCTGGAGCCGAACCTCCTCGAGTGGGACTACGGTTTCTACGAGGGTCGCAAGAGCGCCGATATCCGCCGCGAAATGCCGCATTGGACGATCTGGGACGGTCCGGCAGAAGGCGGCGAAACCGTCGACGACGTCGCTCGGCGCGCCGACGCCTTCATTTCTCGAGTCCAAAAGATTCAGGGCGACACCATCGCCTTCGCCCACGGTCACATCCTCAGGATTTTGACGGCGCGCTATCTCTGCCTCGAACCCAGGGCGGGCAGGTTTTTCCTCTTGGACTCCGCGTCGGTCAGCGTGCTCGGCCATGAGCATGAAACGCCGGCCATCCGTCGCTGGAACGAGCGCCCGCAAGATTTGGGCGAGCGCAAAGCCCCCTGAGATCGCCCCGGTTCGACTCCGGCCGAGGCTACGCCGCCCGCCTCGCTTGAGGGCGGTTCGGGCGCGGTGATACACGAAGGATCCGATGCCCGAGTTCATTTTCACGATGACGGATGTCACCAAGGTGCATCCGCCCGAAAAGCGCGTTCTCGAAAATATCCATCTCGCGTTCTTCCCCGGCGCGAAGATCGGCGTGCTCGGAGCGAACGGCTCCGGCAAGAGCTCGCTCCTTCGCATCATGGCCGGTGTCGACAAGGACTTCATCGGCGATGCGAAGCCTCACCCCGGCACGCGCATGGGTTACTTCGCGCAAGAACCCGATCTCGGCGCGTTCAAGACGGTGAAGGACGCGGTCGACGACGCCGTGGCCGACACCCGGGCCCTTCTCACCGAGTTCGAAGAAGTGAGCGCCAAGCTGGGCGAGCCGCTCGACGACGACGCGATGACGAAGCTCCTCGAACGGCAGGGCGCGCTGCAAGACAAGATCGACGCGGTCGACGCCTGGAGCCTCGACAATACCGTCGAGGTCGCGATGGACGCGCTCCGGTGTCCGCCGTCGGAAGCCGAGATCAAGAATCTGTCCGGCGGTGAAGCGCGCCGCGTCGCGCTCTGCCGCATTCTTCTTCAGCGTCCGGACATGCTGCTCCTCGACGAACCGACCAACCACCTGGACGCAGAGAGCGTCGCGTGGCTCGAGCGGTTTTTGCACGAATACCCGGGCACCGTCGTGGCCGTCACTCACGACCGATACTTCCTCGACAACGTCGCGGAGTGGATCCTAGAGCTCGATCGCGGACGCGGCTATCCGTTCAAGGGCAACTACTCGGCGTGGCTCGAGCAAAAGCAAACGCGCCTCGCCGACGAAGAAAAACAAGAGAGCGCCCGGCAGCGCAGGCTCCGGCAAGAGCTCGAGTGGGTGCGCGCGTCGCCGCGCGCTCGCCAGGCGAAGAGCAAGGCTCGCCTCGCGGCGTACGAGGCGCTCGCGTCCGAAGCAGCCAAGGGTCCGGCCGACGCCGGCGAAATCAGCGTGCCGCCCGGGCCGCGGCTCGGCGACGACGTGCTCGAAGCGAAACAGCTCAAGAAGTCCTTCGCCGAAAAGCTCCTCTTCGACGATCTGAATTTCCGTTTGCCCCGCGCCGGCATCGTCGGCGTGATCGGTCCGAACGGCGCGGGAAAATCGACGCTGTTTCGCATGATCGTCGGCGAACAAAAACCCGACAGCGGCGAGCTCAAGGTCGGCGAAACGGTGAAGGTCGCCTACGTCGATCAGAGCCGCGCCTCGCTCGATCCGAACAAGAACGCCTACGAGGAAATCTCCGGCGGCGAAGACAAGATGATCCTCGGCAAACGCGAAATCTCCGCGCGCGCGTACGCCGGATGGTTCGGCTTCAAGGGCAGCGACCAGCAGAAAAAAGTCGGTTCGCTCTCCGGCGGCGAGAGAAATCGCGTCCACCTCGCAAAGCTCCTGAAGCAAGGCGGCAATTTGCTCCTCCTCGACGAACCGACGAACGACCTCGACGTCGACACGCTCCGTTCGCTCGAGAGCGCGCTCACGTCGTTTCCCGGATGCGTGGTCGTCATCAGCCACGATCGCTGGTTCCTCGATCGCATCGCGACGCACATGCTCGCCTTCGAAGGCGACAGCCAAGTGGTCTGGTTCGAAGGCAACTACGCCGCCTACGAAGAAGATCGTCGCCGCCGCATCGGTGACGACGCCGATCGCCCCCACCGCATCAAGTACCGACGCCTCAAGTAAACCTCGAAGGCGTCCCCGCGCGCGGGTTACGTCGCGCTCGACGCGACGGCTTCGAGTGCCGGCGTCACCGCGGCGGGCTTTTCGCGACGATGCGCGGCGAGCTCGAGCGGCGACGCACCTTGGCCCGTCAGACGGACGCGTACCGCTTTGAACGGAAACGACGCGTCGCCGGTGATCGCCTCGACGACCTCGGCGATCTTCGCGGACCCGTCGCCTCCCACTTTCACGGACACCGAAAGCGGCACGATCCCGCCGACGATGCCCGCGGCGCGCACGTCGGCGCGCGCGACGTCGTCGCCGAGGCGCACGTCGGTCACGAATCGCTTCAGCTCGATCACCTTGCCGATTCCCTGGATCTTGCGATGAACGCGCACGCTCTCCGCGGCTGCGAACGCGGCAATTCGCTCCTCGAGACCCGACACGCCGCCGATCGCCGCGAGCGCGCTCGGCGCGAGCGCGACCACGTAGCGCGCCCCGTCCACCACGGTGGACAGCCGCGGATCGCTCGGGCCGAGGCGAGACGCGCCGGTGAACACGAGACCCGACGCCGCGGCGCGGTTCAATCGCTCGACGAGCTTCGTCGCGTCGGGCGCGCCGACGAGCTGCACGTCGATGTATTCGTCCAGGCTCGCGACGCCGAGCGACAACGCCGGCGCGAACGTCATGTCCGGTTTCGGGTGGAAGCCCTTCGTGTACGCGGTCTTCACGCCGGCGCGCCGGATCACGCGCGGCAGTTCGCGGATCAGATCGAGATGGCCGAGGAGCGCCGACGGACCGAGCTTCGAAAAGCGAAGTCGAAAGCGCTCGCCAGGGCCGCCGGCGCGCGGCGGTCGCGCCGCTTCGGGGCCTTGAGGGATCCGTTCTTTCGCCGCGCGTTCGGCGAGCAGTCGTTCGGCGTCGGACGCCTCCGAGACGACGGGCGACGATTCCTGTGCGTCCCCTGCGCGTGTTTCGACAGGGGGCGGAGCGTTTGCGGCGTCATTCAAGACGGGGAGCCGCGCGCGGAGACCAGGCCGCTCGGCGCCCATCTTCTTCAAGAAGGCGATGCGCTCGTCGCGCATGCCGCCGAGGTCACAGGCGATGCCGCAGTCGTAACAGACGAGCCGACGCGCGTCCTTTGCGGCGTCTTCCACGTTCGTGTGATGGATGAACATCCCCTTCACCTTGCCGCACGGCGGTGAAAGGCGGCTCGCGAGCGCTTTTCGGTATTCGCGCGCGAGAAAGCCGTCTTCGAGCCCCACGTCGATGTGGTCCCACGGAAGCCGCGCTGTGACCGGAATGGTGTCGAGGAACTTGTCGGTGTCGATCGCGAAGTATTGGAGCGCCTCTTGCCACAGATCGATGCGGAGATGCTCTTCCCACGAGTCGAAGCGTGCGCCGCCGAGAAACGCGCGTTCCACGACGTCCGCGAGCGTTCGATCGCCGCGCGCGAGCACGCCTTCGAGCGCGCTCGTCGTCGAGTCGTGCGTCTTCAATTTCACTCCGCGCGTCGTGCGCAGCTCGTCCTTCAGGAGAGCGTGCTTTCGCGCGATCTCCGGGAGGCGATCCATGCGGCACCACTGAAACGGCGTGTGCGGCTTCGGGACGTGCGTCGAGACGCTGACCGTCACCTTGGGTCGACCCCTGGCGACGCGCTTCCCCACGGCGAACGCGTTCATGCCGACGTGGGCGATGCCGCGCACGTCGTCGTCCTCTTCGGTCGGTAGCCCGATGATGAAGTAGAGCTTCATCGAGTCGAATCCGCGGCTGAAGACGCGCTCCGCGGTTTCCATGAGCTGCGCTTCGGTGACGTTCTTGTTGATCACGTCGCGCATGCGCTGCGTGCCGGCTTCGGGCGCGAAGGTGAGCCCCGTCGCGCGCACTTTCCGGATGTCGTCGAGCAGCTCCGGCGCGAGGCCGTACGCGCGGAGCGACGCGACGCCGAGGCTCACGCGTTCCGGCGCCGTCTGCTCGGCCAGCCGGCGAATGAGCGGCGAAATCGAGCTCACGTCGGCTGTCGAGAGCGCAGTGAGGCTCACTTCGTCCTGTCCGCTGTTTTCGAGCGCGCGGGTCACCGTTCGCACGATCTCGTCCGGGTCGCGCTCGCGCACCGGGCGATAGATCATGCCCGCCTGACAGAAGCGGCATCCCTCGGTGCAACCGCGCGCGACCTCGATGCTCATGCGCTCGAAGATCGCCTCGGGGCCGCCGACCGGTCCGTCGTCGGGGAACGGAAATTTGGAGAGGTCCGTCTCGATGCGGCGTTCGATCGGAAAGGGGATCCCCGGTTCGATCGGGCCGCGAACGACGTTGAACCCGGTATCCGCGTCGAAGACCGTGTCGTAGAGCGACGGCACGTAGACGCCCGGCAGTTTCGCGAGCTCGACGAGCCGTTCGCGTCGCGAGAGGCCCGCGCGACGTCCGTCGGTCCAGCAGAGTGCAATCTCCGTCGCGGCGCTTTCGCCGTCGCCGATCAGGAACGCGTCGATGAACGGCGCGATCGGTTCTGCGTGCGTGGCCACCGGGCCCCCGGCGATGACGAGCGGGTCGTCGTCGCTCCGATGCACGCTCCGGAGCGGGATGCCCCCGAGCTCGAGCATCGTGAGGATGTTCGTGTACGTGAGCTCGTACTGGAGCGAGAACCCGACCACGTCGAAGTCCACGAGCGGCCGAGCCGTCTCGATCGACAACAAGAACAGGCCGCTCTGGCGGAGCTCGCGCTGCATGTCGACCCACGGCGTGTACGCGCGTTCGGCGAGTGTCTCCGGATGATCGTTCAGGATCTTGTAGAGGATTCGAAAGCCGAGGTGACTCATCCCGATGTCGTAAATGTCCGGGAACGCGAGGCAGATGCGCGCGCGCACCGCCCCCCAATCCTTGCGCCGTGTGCCGTGCTCACCGCCGGTGTAACGACTCGGTTTTTCGACGCGCTGAAGGAGTCGGGCGTAGGGGTGATCGAAGAGCTCGGGCATGGGCGCGCGAGGATAGCTCCGCGAAGCCTGGCGCGCCGCGTCGAAGAATTGGCGAGTCGTCGCGGGTATACCCGCGTCTTGACGGGAGACCGTCACCAAGTCATTTAGTGACGGATGACTTTCTCCGGAGCGGTCCGTACAATGGAAATTCCTGATGGCCCTCCCTCCGTCGGTTCGCCCGTCGAACGCCGGCACGCCTCGGATCAAGTCTTTCACGAGCTCGCCTCGGCAATCCTGAACCGGGAGCTTATCCCCGGAACGCCACTACCGCCGGAACGTGAGCTCGCCGGTAGATTCGGCGTCTCTCGGATCGTCGTTCGCGAGGCGATTCATCGTTTGAAGGAATACGAGCTCGTCCGCGTTCGTCAGGGAAGTCCGACGATCGTGCTCGACCCCGACCGCGCCATCGACGTTCGCCTACTCGGCCTCGAAATCGAGCTCGTCGCCCCATCGCGCGACCGCGTCGACCCCTTCACCGAGCGTCAGATTTACTCGGGCGCCGGTCTGATCGAGCTCGCCGAGCAACGCATGACCGCCGAAGAGGTGGACGAGCTGGAACGCCTCGTCGACGAGTTCATCGCGGCCGAGGACAAGGTATCGGCGAGTTTTCCGTTCGAACGCGCCTACTGGATTCGCATCGCCAAAGGCACTCGCAACCGCCTTTACGTTCGCGAGACCGCCTGGCACTTCAACCTGCTCGAGCGCGATCCGCGATTCCGTTCGGCGTTCACTTCGAGCCCGGTCGATCGAGCCTACCTCTACAAGAGCATGATCGACGCGCAGCGAAACCGAACCGGCGCTGCGGCGATCTATCTCCGCGCACTTCGAGCATTCAACTTGCCGAAGTGAGCGGGCGCTCACTCACGATTTGCGCGTCGGCTCAAGTACATGCCGGCGTTAGGCGCGGGCATAGACCGGGATGGCTGCTCCCGAGACGTCGCGGGCTTCGTCGGACAGCAAGAACGCGATCACGCGCGCTAGCGACTCCGGCGCGACCCAGCGCAGCGGGTCCGCCTGGGGCATCGCGCTGCGATTGGCTGGCGTGTCGATGACGCTCGGAAGAACGGCGTTGATCCGGACGAACTCGTCCGTCAGCTCGGCCGCCGTAGCGAGCGCGTACGCGACAGCCGCGCTCTTCGACGCAACGTAAGCGGCCGCTCCGACGCCCTCCCACGGGCGCTCGACGACGCGCGAACCGATGACGACGATGCTGCCGTTTTTGCGCGACGCCATCGCCGGAACGAGCGCGTGAATCGAACGCTCCACGGTGCCGAGGTTCATCTCCACCATGCGCGCGTACGTGCCGTCGTCTTTCGGCGTCGTGCGCACGGGTGCGCCGCCCGCGTAGCCCCCGGCGCAAAGCACCCCGCCGGTGATCGGGCCGAGCTCGCTTTCGATGCGCGCCACCGCCGACGTCCATGACGGCTCCGACGTCAGATCGAGCGCGATCGGAAGGCACGAACCGGGTCGCGCCAGCGCGTCGAGCCGCTTCGACGGCCGGTCGAGCGCCGCGACGTGATGGCCGCGTTCGAGCAGCACGCGCACTACTTCCGAACCCAATGCACCCGCCGCGCCCGTCACTACCGTGATCATCGTTATCGTCATGGGATCCTCAGTCGAAGCTCACACCGAGCGAAAAGCGAACGTCGAGCACTACCGGATACGCCCACCCCTGAACCCCCAAGCGATTGCCCGACGTGTCGAGCAATTGAAGCTCGCCGCAGCCGTGGCCAGTGGCTCGCGGAACCGACGTGGGCGTGGCGGCGGCGACGTCCCCGTCGGTGAAGCACCGCTCTTGATTGTTCAGGTCGACCCCGAGCCCGATCCCGCCCGCGATGGTGAACGCGCCCCATCGGCTGTTCGATCCGAACATGCCCATCAGCACGCGGTCGGTGTGTTCGAGCCGATCGTAGTCGTGTCCCGAGTCCACGGTCTTGTAGGCGTAGCCGTAGTTCTGGAACATCGCGCGGAGCACGTAGCCCTCGAGGGCATGTCCGCTGAGCCAGAAGCCCACGTCGATGCTCGACCCCGCGAGCGCGCCGAGCCCGTTCGACTCTTGCCGAACCGGATTGTCGAGGCCCGAGAAATTCAAGGTCGGCGGTTTGCTGTTCACGACGAAGATCGGAACGAGCTCGACCGTGACGAAGCTCGCGACGCCCGCTTCGAGCTCGAAGCCGAGGCGCCCGTCGAGGAGCAGGTTGAAGGGGTCCACCCGGATCGACCAGGGCGGCATGTGAAACCCGTGCGGCGTCGGGGTCGTGGGCGGAGGCGGCGGTTCGTAGAACGCGGGCGGGGTATAGGCCGGCGGGGCCGTCGGTTCGACCGTCGGAGGCGCATCGGCCGGCGGCGCCGCGACGGCCGGCGGCGTATCCACCGGAGCCGAATTCGGCGGCGGAGTAGTCGTGTCGCTTCCGACGGCCGCGGGATCGCCGCTCTGAGCGTTCGCGCGGTGCGCGGCCAAGCCGAGGACGAGGATCGCGGCGTTCGCCCGGGCCCGCATCGGAGTTATGCCTTCTTGGCCATATATTGCGGATCTTCCGCAATGAAGCGCCGGAACGTCTCGACGTCGCTCGTCGAGCCGAGGATGAGCGGCACCCGCTGGTGAAGCGCGGTCGGCGTGATGTCGAGCACGCGTTCGCGGCCCGTCGTGGCCACGCCACCGGCAGCCTCGAAGATGAGGGCGAACGGGTTCGCCTCATAGAGGAGGCGGAGCTTGCCGTTCGGGGTCTTCAAATCAGCCGGATAGGCGAAAATGCCGCCTTTGAGCAGGGTTCGGTGCGCGTCGGCCACGAGCGATCCCACATAACGATGTGAGTAAGGCCGTCCATCCGCGACGTTCGTCTCTTTGAGGTGAGCCGCCCACTTCTTCACGCCTTCGGTCCAGCGCCCCGAGTACCCTTCGTTGATCGAGTAATAAGTGCCCCGATCGGGACAGCGGATGTTCTCGTGCGACAGGAAGAACTCGCCCGCTGACGGATCCCAGGTGAACCCGTGGACGCCGCGGCCCGTCGTGAACACCAGCACCGTCGACGAGCCGTAAATGACGTAGCCGGCGGCGACCATCTCGTTCCCCTTGCGGAGAAAGCTCGCCGAAGTGGGCGGCCCTTTCGCCCGGTCGATCCGCAGGATGCCGAAAATCGTACCAATCGAGATGTCGACGTCGATGTTGCTCGACCCATCGAGCGGGTCGGCGACCACGAGATAGCTCCCGGTGGAATCCGGGAAGAGAATCGCGTCTTCCAGCTCTTCGGTAGCGACCCCCGCGCAATGTCCGCGGCGTCGGAGTGCGCCCACCAGCATGTCGTTGGCGATGACGTCGAGCTTCGCGACGTGTTCGCCCTGAACGTTCGTCTCCCCGGTGTAGCCGAGTGCGTCAGCCAGGCCAGCGCGTCGCACCCGTGCCGTGATGAGCTTCGCGGCGAGTGTGATCTGATTCAGGAGCGACGTGAAGTTGCCCGATGCTCCGGGGATGCCGAACATGCCTTCGAGGATGAACGTCTCGAGGTTGATGCCCATCTTCGGGGCGTCGGTTGGATTCCAGGACGTGTTTCCCATCGATTTTGCCGTTCGGGACCCTCGTGCGAGGCGTTGCGACGCCTGCGAATCAGGTCTAGGTTCGGAAGAGAATTGAAGCACGCGCCTTCCCGCGTCGGAAGTGCGAAACTGTAAATCACTCTACATTGTGCGGGAGAGAGCGAGCATGAGCACGACGGAGCGCGTTCAGCAGATTTTGTCTTGGTATGCCTCGGAAACGCCGGGGACGCGTACGCAACTGTTCCGGCTGTTGAACTCCGGCGCGCTCGCCGGCACCGGCAAGCTCGTCATTCTGCCCGTCGATCAAGGTTTCGAGCACGGTCCGGTCCGTTCGTTCGCGCCGAATCCGCCGGCTCACGACCCGCTTTATCACTTCAAGCTCGCCCTCGACGCCGGCTGCAATGCGTACGCAGCGCCGCTCGGGTTTCTGGAAGCGGGCGCCGCCGAGTTCGCGGGGCAGATCCCGCTCATCCTGAAGCTGAACAACAGCGACACGCTCTCGAAGGGGGAACCCTGCTCGGCGGTCACCGGCTCGGTAGAGGACGCGCTCCGGCTCGGCTGTGTGGCAATCGGGTACACGATCTACCCGGGCTCAGAGCTCCGGAACCGCATGTACGAAGACCTTCGCGAGCTCACCCTCGAGGCGAAGCGCAAGGGGCTCGCGGTCGTCGTGTGGTCGTATCCGCGCGGCTCCGGGATCAGCAAAGACGGCGAAACCGGGATCGACATCGCCGCCTACGCCGCGCACATCGCGTGCGAGCTCGGCGCGCACATCGTGAAGATCAAGCCGCCGACGGCGTTCATCGAGCAGGCCGAAGCGAAGAAGGCCATCGAAAAAGCGAAGATCCCCATCGAGACGCTCTCCGATCGCGCTCGCTATTGCTCGCAAGCCGCCTTCGGGGGTCGCCGCATCCTCATTTTCTCGGGCGGTCCCGCCAAGGGAACCGACGAGGTCGTCTCGGAGATCCGCCAGTTGCACACCGGCGGGTCCTTCGGATCGATCGTCGGCAGAAACGCGTTCCAGCGCTCGCGCGACGACGGTCTCGCGCTCCTCAAGCAGATCATCGGCGTCTACAAGAGCTGAAGAAGAAGTAACAAAAGAATGAGTCTCGAGATTCGGATCGAATCGGGCGATTTTGCGACCTCGGCCGCCGACGCCCTCGCGGTGTTGGTTTCCGAGGGTGGGTTCGAAAAACAGCCGGCGTTCGCGCACCTCGACAAGGCGCTCGGCGGCGCCCTCGCGGCGCACGTGAGCGAGGCCAATTACCGCGGTCGCGTCGACGAGGTGCTCGACGTGCCGACGCTCGGACGAATCGCCGCGCGGCGCGTGATCCTCGTCGGAACCGGAAAGCGAAAGGTGCTCTCCGGGGCGCGCCTTCGTTCGAGCGTCGCGACCGCGACGCGCGCAGCGCTGAACACCACCTCGTTCGCGATCGTGCCCGGCGATTTCAAGTCGAGCGACGACGTGCGTCGCGTCGCCGAAGGGGTCGGCCTCGGCGCCTACACGTTCACGAAGTACTTCACCGGCGAACGGCTGCCGAAGCGCGTCCTCGGAGACGTCACCGTCTACAAGCGCGGTCGCGCCACGACGGCCGACAAGCGCGCGCTCGACCAGGGCATGGCCGTCGCGCGCGCGGTGAACATCGCTCGCGACGCGGTGAACGAGCCCCCGAACGTGCTCACTCCCGAGGGCCTCGCCGAGGCCGCGCGCAAGGTCGCGAAAGAGGGGAAGCTCAAGATCACGGTGCTCGACGAAAAAGGCATGGCGAAGGCGGGCATGCGGCTTCACCTCGCCGTCGCTCAAGGCAGCGCGAACCCGCCACGGTTCATCCACTTGTCGTACACGCCGAAGCGCGCCAAGAGCAAAATCGTCTTCGTCGGCAAAGGGCTCACGTTCGACTCCGGCGGCCTCTGCATCAAGCCCGCGCCCGGCATGGGCGACATGAAGACGGACATGGGCGGCGGCGCGGCGGTGCTCGGAACGATGGCGGCGATCGCCGCGCTCGCGCCGAACGCCGAGGTGCACGGGATCATCGCGGCCGCCGAGAACATGCCGGACGGGAACGCGTACCGTCCCGCCGACGTGTTCACGTCGCTCGACGGCAAGACCGTCGAGATCATCAACACCGACGCCGAGGGCCGGCTCGTGCTCGCCGACGCGCTCGCGTACGCGCGGAAGCTCGAGCCTGACGTCATGATCGACGCCGCGACGCTCACCGGCGCGTGCCTCGTCGCGCTCGGCAAGAACTGCTCGGCGTACTACACCGCCGACGACAAGCTCTCGAAGCGGTTCCGCACGGCTGCCGAAGACGCCGGTGAGAAATTTTGGCGAATGCCGCTCCTCGACGAGCTGCGCGAGCAACTCGCGAGCGACATCGCCGACTTGAAACACACTGGTGATCGCTACGGTGGATCCATCACCGCAGCCCTATTTTTGCGCGAGTTCGTCGGAGAAGTGCCCTGGATACATTGTGACGTAGCCGGGCCCGTCTACGCCGATCGCCCCTCCGGCTTGTACCCGAAGGGCGCGACCGGTCATCCGGTGCTCACGTTCGTCACGTTCGTCGAGTCCCTCGCCGGCTAGCGTTCACTCAGGAGTCTTTGGCCGACCAGGTGAATTCCGCCGAAGCTCCGGAGCTCGCCCGGCGCGCGAATCTTCTCCTGCCGGGGCTTTATGCGTGGGCCGCGACGGTCTTCTATCCGGCGTCGTTTCACGGCGCGGGTTGGCTGCCGCGCGTCACGGCCGCGCTCGCGCTCGTCGCGCTGTCGCTCGCCGCCGCGTTCGGCTCACGCGGGGACGGCGCGCTCCGTCGCGTGCTCGGTCTCTACGTGTTCGTCGCGCTGTCGGTGCTGACGTGGCTCGCGCTCGGGCGGCTCATCGCCGTCGATCACCTCGAGCCCATCAAGGCCGCCCTCGGCGCCGTCGGTTGGGCGCTCTTCGCGTTCGGCTGGGGCGTAGTGCGAGAGCCGGCGCGCGTCCCCGAAGACGATCCGCGGGTGCTCGCGGGCGACTTGTTGCGGCCCAAGGGGCAGCTCTCGCGCGCTGCAGCGGCGATTCTGACCGTGTCGGTGGTCGGAGCCGCGCTACCGGTGTGCCTCGCCTGGCGCGTGACTCGCCCCTACCACGCCCTCTTCGCGCACTCGATTTCAGTCCTTCTGGCGATTTGGTTGGTGACCAGCGGTTCGGAAATCGCCGTCGGCGTGGGTCATTGGGCGCCGGTGACGCCTCCCGCGCGGCGGCTCGGGCAGGCGCTCGTTCCCTTGTTGCTCCTCGGTCTCGTGCTCATCGTGGGCGTAGTGGAGCTATTTTCCGTGTGAAGGTTCTTCGATGACGAAGGTCGTGGACGTGCTGTCGGTGGTCTTGCTCGCGTGCGCCGCCGTCGCGTTCGCCCTCGGCATTCGCGCCCTCGGCGACGAGCATGATCTCGCCGCCCTGTACTGGCTCGTGGCCGGCGCGCTCCTCTTACGCTCTTCGACGGATCTCTTGCGACCGAAACCCGAGACTCGATGACCGGCGTTCGCCTCTCCGCCGTCGCTTCGCTGCTCGCGCTCGTCGCGGCGGCGTGCAACGGCTCGGGTCACGGCGCGACCCACGCGCCGTTGCCGGAAGGAATCGCGGCGCTCGTCGGTACCGACTCGATCACCGCGGCGACCGTGACCGGCATCGCCCGGGCACAGGGCATCGCATTCGACCAGGCTCGCACGCGTGCGGTCGAGGACGCGCTCTTCGCCGCGGAGGCCACGTCGCGTTACGGCTCCTTTGCCGCGCGCGCCGCAAAACGGCAGGCCCATGCGCGCGCGATCCTCGACGCGTTCACGGTCGCCGCGAGCGCCGCAGGCTCTCCCACCGACGCCGAGGTCGCCACCGCGACGGAGCGTCGATTCTGGGAGCTCGATCAACCCGTGCTCCTCCGCACCACGCACGCGTGCGCGCTCGTGAAGAAGCCCGAAGACGACGCCCGCGCCCGCGCGCTCGCGGCGAAAATCGCGCTGGCCGTCGCGTCGGCCAAGGACGTCGCCGCGTTTCATGCCGCGGCCACCGCAGTGCCCACCGGTGGCCTCGAGGTGCGCGTCGAGGATCTGATGCCCGTGGCGCGCGACGGGCGCGCCGTCGACCCCGCGACGCCCCCGCCCCCGGGCTCGACCGTCGCGCGCTACGCGGGCGACTACGTCAAAGCGGCGTTCGCGGTCGGCGCCGTGGGCCAAGAGAGCGCCGTGGTGCGCACCGACTTCGGCTACCACGTCATCCTCGTCACTGCGGTCATCCCCGAGCATCGTGTGCCACTCGAGGAGCGGCGAAAAATGCTCGCGCCGGAAATCCTGGTCACGCGCGCCGAAAAGCTGCGACTGGACGCGCTCGCCCATTCACGGCAAATCGAAGCGGTGGTCATCGATCGTGCAGCCGACGAATTGACGGCCAGAGCCAAGGTCACGCCGTGACGGTGCGTCGCGCGATCGCTGCGCGCGACCAGCAAGTCTCGGCGTTCGCCGCGGCGCTCATGAGACTCTGCGACGCGACCGGCGCCGTCGCAGCGGCCCTCGTGGACGGCGAAGGTGAGACCGTGGACTACGCAGCCGGCTCCCATGATCCCTTCGAGATCAAGGTCGCTGCGGCCGAGTGGATGATCGTGTTCGCGCTGTTGAAGACCTCCCGCGTCTCCGCGATCGAACGGACGGAGGAGCTCTTTGTTCGCGGCGACCGAAAGAGCTTTTTCGTCCGAGGGCTAGGCAACGGTTACGGGATCGTGATCGAGCTCACGCCGCGGTCGTTCACCGTATCGCGACGCGGTGTGTCGGAGGCGGCGCGCGAGCTGTGCCGTGAAGCGGGATTCGACGTGCCGGCGTCCTTTCGCCATGGCGGCGAGCACTGGTCGCGCGTCGACGTCCGCTGCTCGCCCCGTGAAGCCCGCCGACCGTCGGCCGTCTGGATGGGCGGCACCTGGTCCGAAATCGAAATCTTGGGGCGCTGGACCACCCGCGCGCCGCGCGAAGACGGATACCGAGCTCGCCTTCCGAGCGGCGCGGAAATGACCCTAGTCCGGGAGCCTTTCGGCCACTGGTACGCCGACCTCTGACTGCTCATCGGTTCAACGGATCCCAAGATATCCCCAAGATCTCAACGGTTTGCCTCGCGGGCCTCACCGCGCCGATTCTTGAAAAAGACGTTGACACAGAGGGGGAGGGGACCTAGTTTCCACGCCCCGCCGGGCGCTGGAGCTTCTCAGTCCAACCCCCCTCGGTCCTTGAAAACTGAGCGTTACGTAACCTGCGATAGATATCGTGGGTCCCCGAACACATCGGTCGGTCGCGCAAGCGGCCGGAAGATGATGTCGATAGTGAAAAAAATTGGCGGCAGATTCGGCGCAAGTCGAGTCAGCTAGCCGACAGGATTCGAACTGGAGAGTTTGATCCTGGCTCAGAACGAACGTTAGCGGCGCGCCTAACACATGCAAGTCGTGCGAGAAAGGGCTTCGGCCCCGGTACAGCGGCGCACGGGTGAGTAACACGTAGGTAATCTGCCCTTGAATGGTGGATAACCCTCCGAAAGGAGGGCTAATACAGCATAAGACCACGGCTTCTCCGGAAGCTGAGGCCAAAGCGGGCCTCTTTTCAAAAGCTCGCGTTTGAGGATGAGCCTGCGGCCCATCAGCTAGTTGGCGGTGTAAAAGACCACCAAGGCTAAGACGGGTAGCTGGTCTGAGAGGATGAACAGCCACACTGGAACTGAGACACGGTCCAGACTCCTACGGGAGGCAGCAGTGGGGAATCTTGCGCAATGGGCGAAAGCCTGAC
>Ga0265320_10000080_pt1 | contig 82925 bp, 73 predicted proteins | sample 4827metaG_FD_202087 | JGI IMG/M metagenome (GOLD analysis project Ga0265320, IMG submission 202087) | Rhizosphere microbial communities from Carex aquatilis grown in University of Washington, Seatle, WA, United States - 4-8-27 metaG | ecosystem: Host-associated > Plants > Roots > Rhizosphere >...
CCCGTGAGCGTCGGCCAGCAGGTGGTGAGCCTCTGGAGCGGTGCGGTGGATTTCCGGAACCTGCAGATCATGAATCCGAGCCACTTTGCCGACCCGTCGTTCCTGCATTTTAACGAATTCAAGACCAAGGTGGACTTGTGGTCCCTGACCGGCAACCGCATCGTCATCAACGAACTCGTCCTGGATTTGGACTCCATCACCGTGGTGCAGCCCAAGGGCGGCAACGTCAGCCAGATGAATGTCTCCGAATTTGTCGCGGGCCTCAGTGGGGACAGCGCAGGCGCGGCGCCCGGCCAGGCCGCCGCCCGCACGCCGCCGCCTTTCATCATCAAGAAATTGACGATCAAAATCGGCACCGTGAAGTACCTCGACCTGGCGAAAAGCGCCACCCAGCCGCAGGTATACAGCCTGAATTACAACCGCACCTTCACGGACGTGACTGATGTGAACGCCCTGCGCGTGGCGCTGGCGAAGGATTTCGCCGCCGAAGGCATGTTCTTTCTGGCCCGGGGCTTTGTGCAGTCGCTGTTGGACAGCAAAACCTACGGCGACGCGGCGCTCACGATTTTCAAGACGGGCGGGCAACTCCTCGATGCCGGCCAAAAAATAATTCAAGGCATGGGCGGCGCCTTGAACGGTATCTTCAAATAAGGCCGGCAGTCCTTACTTGCGGCAATCGGCCAGCAGGCGTTTGGCCAGTTGCGCCAGCATGTTGGCGTCCGGGTATTGCGGGTTGGCGGCGCGCCAGCGGCCCAATTGGACCATGAGCGGGCGATTGGCCTGGGCCACCGGGGCGACGGCCTTGTCGGTGTCCTGTTCGAGGGAGCAGCCCAGATGCGTGGCGGAGGCTGGAAACATCCAGGAATAGCGGCGCGAACGTCCTGAAGAATGAGGGGAGGGAGTCATCGGCGGTGGGCCCGAGGCGGGGTGGGATAAGTCAACTGCGGGGAATGTCTTAATTATCGGCTTTGGCGGCGGGGAACTTTAGCTATTATCGGTTTATGTAGGAACAGGCTCTTGTCGTGACTATCTATTATTTTTTCTGCGGCGCCATCGTGGGGCTGGTCTTTTCCGCCACCACCGTGGCGGCGACGGTGTGGTGCGTGCAGTTAGCGGTTTGGCGGGGCTGGGGGACGGCCAAGGCGGCGGTAGGCGCGATTGCGTTTGGTCAGTTGATTTGGGCCTTGCTGGCGGCCGTGGCGGTGGGTGACCTCGCCGAGTTTTACACCCACCAATGGCGCTATGCCGGCACCCTGGTTTCGTGGACGCGGGCCTTCTGTTCGATTATCTTTATCTATATGGCTTTCAAGACTTTAAATGCGACACCGATGGCAGCACTAACTGCACCCAGCGGGCCGGTGCAGCGGGGCTGGCAATTAACCAAAGTCACCCTGGCGGTAACCCTCTCCATGCCGATGCGGTTCTTTGGGTATGTGGGCATGTTTCTAACGTTCGGCACCATGCGTTATTTTGCGACGCCCGGCCCCTTGCTGGCGATGGTGCTGGGCGTGGGCGTAGGGTCGTTGCTGTGGTTTTGCGTGATTGCCGGAGTGGCGGCCCATGTGGGCAACTTTGGCCAGGGCAATTGGTGGCCGGAAATTATTCGGCGGCAGGTGCGCGTTTCCGCGATTGTTTACCTGGCCCTGGCGGTTTTCGCCTTGATTCCGGTGGCCCTCGCAGTGCGGTGAGGGCGGGCGATCTTGCCGCTTTTTAAGCCCGCATGGGAGCGGCGAGGACTTGGCGCGTGGCATCGGCCAAATCGGCGGCCAGCGGTGCGCCCCGGCCATTCAGCCGGCCCACATGCATGTGCCCGTGATGCAGCAGCAGGCAGTCCGCCCCGAGCGCGGCGGCCACTTCGTGGTCGTGCGCGGTGTCGCCGATTAAAATCACCGAGTGGGGCGCTTCGTGCAGGGCCAGTTCGCGCAAGTGCGCCTGGCCGCGGGCGATTTTCCCATGCGCGTGGATGTTATCCAGCCCGCTGAGGTGGGTGAAGAAAGAGGTCAATCCGTAATGGGCAATGACTTCGCGCAGGGTGTCCTGCTGGTAGGCGGACAACACCGACTGCGGCAGGCCGGCGGCGCGAAAAGTCTCCAACGCCTCGCGCGCGCCGGGTTGCAGGGTGCATTCAAAGCGCCGGGCGTTGTACGCGGAGATGAACCGCACGCTCAGTTCCTCAAACGGCTGGCGCGCGAAATCAAACCCCAGCCACTGGTAAAAATGGATGACGGGAAACCCGAAGTGGGCGCGGTAGGCGTCCGTGGAAATCGCGCGCAAGCCGGATTCGTGCAGCAGTTCGTTGAGCACTTCGACGCACAGCCAGGTGTCATCGAGCAGCGTGCCATTCCAGTCCCAAATGACGTGGCGGTACCGCATGAAAATCAGTCCATCCAGTCGGGATGCCGCGAAAACAGCACCACGGGCACCTGCATCAGCGCGGGAAACACGAGCGCGCAGCCCAGCGTCGGAAACGGCAGCTTCGCGCCGCCTTCCTCGGCGTAATTGTAGAGCGAATCGCCGGCGCCTTTCACGCCATCGTCGGCGAAGAGGTTGGCCACGAACAACACATCAAAAACCAGGGTGAACAGAAACAGGATGGCCCCGAACGTGAGCAGGGCAAAGGCGGGCCGCCAGAAATGCCGGTCGCGCAGGCGCTGGTACGGGATGATGAGGAGCAGCCCGAACGCAATGTAAACGAGCACCTCAAAGTACGCAAAGGCGGGTGGACGGCTCCAGCGCAGCAGGCTCAAGGGCGCCCACATCAGCAAAAACAGGCCGGTGCCCGTGCCCAGCGCGCGGCCATAGGCCAGCTCCGTCCGGCGCTGCTCAAGCAGTTGCGCCTTCGAGAGGAAAAGAGGCTTCTCAGTCGCGGTGGCCATGGGTGGGTGAACAAGCTAAGGAGGCAGGCTAACGAAGTTTTGCTTCCGGGGAAAGCGGGAATTGTCCCGCGGGGCGCGGCGAAAGGAATCGACGCCGGGGCCGGGCGGCTGTTTAACGCAGCTACCAGCAGATTAAACCGCTCCGATGGCAAAAAGTTAGCCGGACTGGACAACCACTTTCCCCCGTGCGCGCACCCTCCCTCGACGCCGTCCGCTTTTACGCGATACTGGACACTGGCTACATCAACCCGGCGCGGTTGGAGGAATTCGGCCGGGCGGTGCTCGCAGGTGGGGCGGGTCTTGTGCAACTGCGCGCCAAAACCGCCACGACCGCGGAGCGCGTGCGGTGGTTGCATGTGCTGGCGCCGCTGTGTGGTGCGGCGGGAGCCGTGCTTATTTGCAATGACGACTTCGAGGCCGCCCTGGCCGTGCCGGGCGTGGGCTTGCACGTGGGCCAGGACGATTTGCCGGTGCCCGCGGCGCGGGCGGCGTTGGGCCCGGAGCGAGTGCTCGGCCTCTCCACGCATTCGCTCGCGCAGGCGCAGGGAGCCCTGGCCGCGACGGGCCTGCTGAATTATTTCGCCGTCGGCCCGGTGTTTGCGACCCAGACCAAGCCTGATTACCAGGCCGTCGGGCTGGACTTGGTGCGGGCGGTGGCGGCGTTGCGGCCGCCGTTGCCGTGGTTTTGCATCGGTGGCATCAACCGGCGAAATGTGGCCCAAGTTCGCCACGCCGGGGCGTGTGCCGTCGTTGCGGTGTCGGACGTGCTGTGCGCGGCGGATCCCGCCGGAGTGGTGCGGGAACTGAAGTCCGCGCTGGCTAGCGAGGCCCAATCTTCCTAGTTGGGAATTGCCGTCAGTTGGCGCATCGTTTAGGATTCTACCCGAAAAGCAAATAGTCACCCATGGTCATCCCTGCGCGAAATTTTTCCGGTGGTTGGCGGACCGGTCTGCTTTTCTGGCTGGCCCTGGGCACGGCTTCGCGGCTGGTTGCGCAAGGTACCCCGGGGGTGACCCTCACCGGACCGTATGGCTTTTCCGGCACGCATTCGACGCTGACGATGCAGACGGGGCCCGTCGCCAATGGCAACTTGAGTGTCAAAACCGGCGCCTTGCGTTTGGAACTGTGGACCACCAAGGCCAGCTTCCCTAGCGTGGGTTATCTCGTGGGCACCTATGCCCTGAATCCGCTGGCCGCGGGCTCCATGACGGCGGCCGTGAACGTCAAGGTGGCCTACCGGACGCCCCCCAATGGCACTTATCATACCACCTTTGTCGTCGAGGAAAACACGGCCTTCGGCTGGGTGGTGGATACGTTTTATCAATTCACAAACACCACCGCCTTTACGATGGGCGCCGCGGGGAAGTCGTGGTCGCCGCCCGGCAGTGCGATGGCTGCGCCGCCGCCGAGTCTGAAGACTGGCGCCACGCTGACATTGACCGTGCAGGAAAGCGGCGGCTTTGTCGCCAGCGGTGCGGCCGTCATTGAGCAGTTGCATATCACGGACGGCGCGACTCTGTCCGCCAAGGGCGGTGGTTTGAGCCAGACCCTTTCGGGCCAGTACACTTACAAAATCAAGTCCGCGAGCGTGGCCGGCAAGACGGTCAAGGTGGCCGTGCTGGCCGTCAATTACGCGGCACTGAACCCCGCCGCACCCAAGGCGAAATCTTCACTCACGCTTTATTTTCAAGGCCCCCACCAGGGTTGGTTTGTGAGTCTCGGCGCGGCCGACGGCCTGGGTCTGTATACGCGGGGCACGTTTGCGCTGAAATAAGAACTTTCACGCCGGACGCTGAAACACGAGGTCGCACCAATCGCCTAGCACGCGGGAATCGCCGAATTTCGCGAGGCCGGTAGGGATGGAACTGCGCCAAAGCTTTTTTAGCACGGGCGCGAATTTGCGGCGCACGTCGTTGACCTCGGGGGCGAGAATGCCGCTGAGCGCGAGCGTCCCGCCGGGTACGATGACGCGCGCCAGATCGTCGGCATGAATGCCGAGGACATCGGCCTGGATATTCGCCAGCAATAACTCCGCCGTGCGATTTTGCAACGCCGCCTCGAGGCCCGCGGGTGAGAATTCGATGGCTTTCTTGTCCAACTGGTTAAGCTTTAAATTTTCGCCCGAAACGCGCACGGCCTCGGGGTCGCGGTCAAACGCAAAAACGCGGCGCGCCCCGAGTAACACCGCCGACAACCCCAGAATGCCCGAGCCGCAGCCGGCATCCACGATTTGCGCCTGGGCAAAATGAGCCGGCCCGACGGCGGCGCGAAAATCAAGCAGGCGCAGCGCCATCAGGCGCGTCGTCGGATGGTCGCCCGTGCCGAAGGCTAGGCCGGCATCGAAGAGCAGCCGGTGGTGGCCGCGCGGAAGTTTGTAGGAGTTTTTGCGCCAGACCGGCACCCAGTGCAGGTCGCCGGCAGTCCACGGATGCAAATGCTTTTTGTAGGCTTCCTTCCAGTCGCGGTCAGCGAGGGTGGATTCTACGGGCAGCGGCGGCAGCGCGGGAAAGGCGGCGCGCAGTTTCTTCCAGGCAGCGTGCGCGGCGGCCGTTTTTTCAAAATAACCGAATAGTTGGTAAGGCCCGGTGAGCAGCGGCTGGGTGAGACCCCACGGGCAGCGCACCATTTCGTTGAGACATTCTTCCAGCGGCTCAACGAGCGACGGGGAGATTTCAGCGCGAAATTCGATCATTGAGGGGCAAAGAGGTGGAACCACTAAGGCGCAGAGAGCACAGAGGAAGAGGGAAGCTTAGACGGTGTTTTGAATTCCGCAAGCAACCACGGATCCCACGGATTCCACGGATAAATAAAAAACCATCCGCCTCGCGCGGAAGCGCGTCCGTATAACTGGAAGATCCTTTCCAGGTTTGCGCTCCGCCGATCTGCGGGTCAATCCCGCGAGACTACCGGCCCAGTAGCTTGAGCACGACAAAGACGACGATCGCCAGGCCGGCGCCGCCGCCACCCAGATATACGAGCGCGGCCCAACCGGCCGCGGCCAGAACAGGGGTCAAAACTAGGGAGGAAAGAATCATGGTGTTTTCGAGGTTAAGGTTTGGCGGGTAACTTATTTCCATGCGCCTCGTCCGCGCTGTGGCTAAATTGCCCGTTACTCAACATACGCCCAATCTTTCCCGGCGGATATGGGGTGTTGCCCTCCACGAGCGAGCCGGCTTCGTTGCACGAACGGCTTGACTCGTTTTCGGAAAACAGGCACTCCCAAGGGCATGGAATTGAAACACAAGCTTTTGGAGCACCCGTTCTATCAATCCTGGTCCTGCGGCCACATCAGTCGCGACCAACTGGCGCGCTACGCCGGCTCTTACGCCGAGTTCATCGGCGAAATGCCCGCTTACTGGGGCAAGATCGCCGACGGTCTCGGCGCCGACGCCCGCACGGTCGTGGCCGAGGAAACCGCGCACATCGCTTTGTGGGAAAAATGGTCGGCTCGCCTGCCCGCCGCCCACGACGCCCCGCGCATGAGCGAACTGCTCGACGGCCTGGCCGGGATGACGCCGTCCGCCCTGCTCGGCGCGGTGCATGCCTTTGAAATTCAGCAGCCCGGCGTCGCCCACACCAAGAAAGACGGTCTGATCAAGCATTACGGTTTTTCGGCGGAAGACACCGTGTATTTCGACGAGCACCTCAACGAGCAGGCCCACATCGAATTCGGGGAAAAGCTCGCGCGCACCAAGGCCAATGCCGCCGAATTCAAGGCCGGTTTCGAAAAAGGCGCGGAACTGGTGTACCGCTCGCTCGATTTGTTCGAGTAAGCCGCGGAGAAGAGGATCCGCAGATTTGCGCAGATTTCGAGACTCAGTCATCTGCGAGAATCTGCGTAATCTACGGTTAAGCTTCTAATCTGTCTCTTCGCTCTGCGCCGGAGCATCTCTGGTGAGTTCCATCTTGGCGTTCTTCGCGTCTTCGCGGTGAATTTTTTGCTTCTCTCCAGTCTTGACCGCCGACGGGTGGAACAGTGTTGATGGCGGATGGACATTTGGTTCCACCCGGTCAAGGACCTCGACCTCGCCGTGCGCGCGGCCGCGGCGCGTGCGCCCGGCTTCGACGCTGATTTCCATCCCGAGGTGCGCCCGGCCGACCCGCGGCATGGTGACTTTCAGGCCAACGGCGTGCTGCCTTTCGCCAAGGCCCGCAAGCAGAATCCCCGCGCCCTGGCCACCGTGCTCCTGGAATCTTTGCAGGCTGGCGGCGCTTTCGATCCGGCATTAGTGGAACTCAGTGTCGCCGGCCCGGGGTTTATCAATTTTCGCTTCACGCCGAAATTTCTGCTGGCCTGGCTCCAGCGCTATCCCGGCGAGGTGGACTTTTCCGCCGCCGCGGGCGAGTTGTATCGCGGCCACACCCTCGTCTCCGATTATCCCTCGCCCAACACGGCGAAGCAAATGCATGTTGGCCACCTGCGCCCGATGGTCATCGGCGAGGCTATCCAACGCCTGCTCCGGTTTTGCGGCGCGAGGGTCATTTGCGACAACCATGTCGGCGACTGGGGCACAAATTTTGGCGTGCTCATTTTGGCGCTGAAAGAATCCGGCGAAGGCCTCGCGGCCGAGCCCGACGCCGCGCTTTCCCAGCTTGAGCGCATTTACAAAGCTGGCGCCCTGAAGGCCCAGGACAAGCACGGCCCGTGGGCCGAGGCCGCGCGGCAGGAATTGGTCAAATTGCAAAATGGCGATGCGGAAAATACGCGCTGGTGGAAGCAAATCGTCGAGGTCAGCAATCTGGCGGCCAATGCCATGTACCGCCAGCTCGGCACCACCATCGAGTACACCCTGGGCGAATCGTTTTACCGCGACAAGGTGGAGCGCATTTATCGCGAGCTTTCCGAAGTCGGGCTGGCCGAAGAGAGCCAGGGCGCCATCGTGGTCTTTCACCCCGAACACCCGCGGTTCAAGGAGCAGCCCTTTATCATTCGCAAGACCGACGGCGCGAGCAATTACGCGTCCACGGACCTGGCCACCGTGCTCTACCGCGTGGAGGAATTCGGTGCGGATGAAATTGTTTATTTCACCGACGCCCGCCAGCGCGACCACTTCGAGCAACTTTTCCTGACCGTGGAAAAATGGTTTCGCGCCAAGGGTCGCCCTGTGCCGCGGATGCGGCATGTGTGGTGGGGCACGATTCTCGGCGAGGACGGCCGCGCCATCAAAACGAAGAGCGGTGAATCGTTGAAGCTCACCGACGTGCTCATTGAGGCGCAGGCCCGCGCCTTCGCCATCGTCACCGAAAAAAATCCCGAATTGCCCGAGGCGGAGCGGCGGGAGATTGCGCGCGTCGTCGGCCTCGGTGCCGTGAAGTACGCCGACCTGCGGCAGGACCGTGTGTCGGACTACGTCTTTGCGTGGGACCGGCTCCTCTCGCTTGAAGGCAACACCGCGCCTTATCTGCTCTACGCGGTCGCGCGCGTGCACAGTATTTTCCGCAAGGCGGCTCTGCCGGTGGATGACCCCGCTCGCGCCGCGCAGGCCAGCGCCTTTGCGACGCCCGCCGAGATTTCGCTCGCCCGGAAACTGGTCGCGCTGCCCTCGGTGCTCGACAACACGCTGGCGGATTTGCGCCCGCACTTTCTGGGCACGTACCTTTACGAATTGGCCGGCGAGTATTCGACGTTTTATGCCGCCGATCGCGTGATGGTCGAGGATTCGGCGGTGCAAGCCCGCCGCCTGCTGCTCTGCTCGCGCACCCTCCGCGTTCTTGAAACCGGCTTGGGTCTGCTCGGTTTGGAAACAGTCGAACGAATGTAAGCGAGCCTACGAAGAAAACTCGCGCCGAGCCGCAGAGGCGCAGAGTTAAACAAGAGAAAAGAATTTAACCACAGATTACACAGATTTTCACAGATTGATGCTCAGGAGAAATCTGCGCAAATTTGCGTAATTTGTGGTTACTCTTCTTCTTTTTGTCTCTGCGCCTCTGCGGCTCTGCGCGAGTTTCTTTTTTTGAGCGTGGAGCTACCCGAGAAATAATCGCCCCACAAAAAAGCCGCCGACCCTCACGGGACGGCGGCTTGATTGCGGCGAAAATTAAATTTTTCGCGACGGGGGAACGCCAGACTACGGCGTCTTGGGCGCGCCAGCACCACCGGGGGCGCCGCCTTGCTGCTGCTGGAGCAGATCCATGATGTTCAGCGGAGCACCGCCAGCCGGGGGCTTGGGGGCGTCCTTGATGTCCACCACTTCGACGTCGAACACGAGCGTGGCATTCGGCGGGATGACGGGCGCGCGGCCTTCGGGGCCGTAGCCGAGCTTGCCGGGGACGTAGAGCTTGATCTTGCCGCCCTTGCCGATCAACTGGAGCCCTTCGGTCCAGCCGGGGATGACTTCATCGAGGCCAAAGGTGCGGGTTTCGTCGCCCTTGGTTTCGTCGAACACCTCGCCGCTGATGAAGGCGCCCTTGTACTTGGCGACGACATCGTTGCTGGGCTTCGGCTTGTCACCGGTGCCGGGGGCCACGATTTCGTAATACAGGCCGGAGGCGGTCTTCTTGATGTTCGGGTTCTTGTCCAAATTGGCGAAGAAGGTTTTGGCGGCTTCTTCTTCTTTCGCGGCCTGGGCCTTGGAATTGGCTTCGGCGCGGCTGGTCAAATATTCCTTCATGCCCTGCAGCACCGTTTCGCCGCCGGGCGGCTTCGAGGTGGTGATGGCGAGCTTGATGCCCGTGGCAATTTCGTCCACTTCCGCGGGCGTGAGGCCGAGTTCCTTGACGCCGAGACCCTGAATGCCGACGAACCAGCCATAAGCTTCAAGGAAAGCCTTTTCCTGCTCGGGCGTGGGCTTGGCGGCCGGCGTGCTGGCCGCGGCGGTCGCGGACGACGGGGCGCCGGGCGCGGCGGTGGGGGACGAAGTCGCGGTTTGCGCGCGGCAAGTCGTGAGAAGGGCCGCGGCGGCGGCCAGAGTGGCGACCGTGCGGGCCGCGCGTGAATGCAGATGCTTGCTCATGTTGGTGATGGAAGGTGCAGGATGGCAGCCGGGGCTGCCGGGGGCGCGCAGGTCTAATCCAGCGCAAGGGTTGGAGAATGATGAGATTGCCGGCCGATTCCAAGGAAAATTACGGGGCCTCAAAATCGGCTGGACCGCAGTAAGAGCGAAGCCGGCCGGATTTATTTCCGGCGCAGGCGTTGCATGAAGCGGCGCACTTTCGCCTCGATCGCCGCGAGGGTGTGCGCGGGCGTGGCGCAATCGAGGTCGTCGACATTCCAGTATTCGACGGCGTGCTCCCAGTCCGGAAATCGTCCGCGCAGCCAGAGCCGGTGTTCCTTTTCTTTCAAGGCGATGATGTGCCGGGCGCCTTCGAGATCGGCGCGGGCGAGCGGCAGGCGGCTCGGGGCTGTTTGCCGCAGTGCGATTCCCCGCTGCAGCAAAGCCCGGCGGGTGTGGGGCGACAAATCGCCGCCGACCACATGCACAATCAACCCGCGCGAAAAGGCCCGCCACGGCAGGCCTTCGGCGCGCGCCCGGTGATTGAAATAAGCTTCGGCAAACCGGCTGCGGTAGAAATTGCCGGAACAAAGAAACAGCACGCGTTGCATGCGCCCAGTCTGGCGCAATTTTGGGACTGCGCGAGTTCTCTTCAAGGGCGGTTGGCGGTGGTGGTCCTGCGCTCGACCGTTTTCGGGGAAAAATGGGGCGGCGTGGCGGCGGTTGGCGGCTCGGCCGGCGGAGTGGGCGCGAGGGGAATGGGGCGGCGGGTTTTCTTCGGCGTCAAGGGGGCTTCCACAAAAAGCGCGCGCACTATTCCGACCAGGAGCAGCACCAGCACCGTGCTCGCCAGGTAGGGCAGGACAGGATGCGCTTGCGCGAGCGGAAGGTACCCGCAGGCATAAGTCGCGCTGACCCAGATGGTCGGCACGAGAACCACCATGCTGAAAAGGAGGAAGGGATTAGCCGGAGCTTTGTCAGCTTTCTCCGGGGCCGGGCGCACGGGGCGGTCGTACAGATTCACCATCTGAAAAAAACAATAGAGCTCGAAAACCAGCGCCAGCAAGGGGTGCAAAAGGTAGGCCATAAACGTCACGGAAAGCGTTTGCACGCTGACATACATTGCGCCGGCCGCCACCACGGGCAGGGCGAACATGCTCGCGAGGTTGAGCATGGCCGACTCGTGCCGGTACAAATACAAGGCGTTTTCCTCGATGTAACGATTGCAGATAAACATCAGGCCCACGCTGCACCCGGCCAGCAGCACAAACAACAGCCGCGGCACCCAGTCAAAATCGGTGCCCCAATTGATGAGCACATGCCGCCACACCAGGAGCGACCACGGTACGGTGGCCACCGAGGAAAGGGCGGCGGCATACGTCACGACATAGTACAGCCGGCGTTTCGAAACTCGTTTCTTCATGGCAGTGCCCAAAATGCGAAAATCAACTTACCGGGATGGGGCCGGCCAGCCCAAGCCGATGAATAGCCATGCGACTCCGCCAGTCTCTGTCAAACCCCCCAGTTTTGCTCCCCGTTTAGGCATGGGAGCAAACGTGATTTTGCTTAAGTATTCAAGTCGGAAGCGGGTGACTAGGTTATAGACCTTAATTCCATGCTGGGAACAACTTAGCTCAAGCGCTGTGACCGTTTGAGGTGTGCGGCCAGCACATCGAGCAAACCAGGATGAAAACAACCCGGAGAACCGGCCCAATCTCGACCCGGTTTAAGTTTGCGGCGGCAAGGAGTTTACCGCAACTTACTCCCACCCCACGGGTTTTACGCCCTACACGATGAACGCTTCCGCGGCGACGCTTTCCGGCTGGCTGACTCCGGCCCTGCATACGCAGTCTTCGACTGCGCCGGCGGAGCCGTCTGCACCCCGGGATGAAGACGCCATCCTCATGATCGCCGTGGCAGCCGGGGACGAGACGGCGCTGGCCCAGCTCATCCGCAAATGGCAGGGACCGCTCATCAACTTCTTCTACCGCTCCATCGGTTCAGTCGAACAAGCCGAGGATCTCGCGCAGATGGTCTTTGTGCGCCTTTACCGGGCCGCCCATTCGTACCAGCCCGTCGCGCGCTTTTCGACCTACCTTTTCCACATCGCCCGCCGCCTGCTGATCAATGAGTTTCGCCGCCGCCAGCGCAAACCGCTGGACATCATGGACCCGGCGGACCTCCATGGCACGGATAACAGCACCGGTCGCGACCAACTGCGCATGTTTGAGCTCGAAGAAGCCTTCCAGCAGGCCATCGCCCGCCTCTCCGAGGACCAGCGTTCCGCCATCCTTCTGCTCAAGCAGCAGGAACTCAGTTACGAGGAAATCGCCGCCATCATGCAACAGTCTGTCGCTGCGGTGAAAACCCATATTTTTCGCGGCCGTCAAAAACTCAAGGAAATCCTGCGCGAAGTCCTGTGATGGCTTGCTTCCTGCTTCCACTCCTCACATCACCTTTCAGTAACGAAACGCCTCACCATGCCCTCCTCTCATCCAGCATCCGGCCCCGATTCCGACGCCCGGCTCGACGCCTTGCTGGCGGCGCGCCCGCTCGCGCCCGCGCCGGATTTCGTCGCCCGCACCCTCGTGCGGGTGCGCGCGGAGAACACAGTAGCGCTGGCTTTGCGCCAGGGCGATGAGGCGGAGCTGGACCGCATGTTGGCCGCGTCCACCGTGGTGCCGGCCGCTGATTTTGTCTCGCGCACGCTCGAACGCATTCGCACCGAGGAATCCCTCGCCGCCGCCGCCCGGGCGGGCGACGATTCCGCCATCGAGGCCATGCTCGACCATTGGCTGGCCGACCAACCGCTCGATCCGAACGCCGAGCCGGCCCAACTGGCCATCCAGACCCGCCGCGCCGCCGCTCGCGAAGAGCGTGAAATCACCCTGCCGGTCAAGGCTCCGTGGCGCCGCTTGGTGGACTTTCCGGTGTGGGCGCGTTCGGTGGGTTCCCTGGCCGCCGCTGCCGCCGTCGCATTTATGGTCTTTTTTGGGGTGCATGCACCCAAGGCGCTGGTGCAGGAACAAATGGCTTTTCAGGATGCCCAGGAATCAGTCTTGGATGACGCTGCGTCCAACGAGACGGATAACGTTGCCGGGGCCATGGACAGCGATGATCTTGGCACCATCAACCAGGACGTGGATCCCGCTGCCGGCGCCGTGCTGGATCCGTATTTTGTCGAGTCGCTGAATGTTGGCATGTCCTGATATTTTTAATGTGGATGACTTTGAGATGCCCCTCGCGCGGGTTGCGACAGGCCGCGGTTGTCTTCCTCGCCGCCGCCGGGCTCCACTGTAGGGCGGAAGACACTCCCGCCGCCGCGACGCCTGCCGCTGTGACGGCGCCCGCTCCCGCAGTCCCGGACGCCGCGGCCCCGACCTCCTCTCCCGCCGCCGCGCCGGCCGTGGACACCGCCAAAGAGGTGTTTTTCACGCAGACGAACAACAATTTGATCGTCAGCTTTCTCAACCAGCCCACCGAGCGCATCACTCAGTTGCGCGAGATTCTGGAACGGCTGGAAAAAATGACGCCTGAGGAGCGCAAGGCGCTCGCCGAGGTCATCCAGACGCAGCGGGAATTGGTGCGCCAAGTCTCCGAGGGCCTGATGGCGGAGCAGCGCGCCCTGTCGCCGCGCGACCGCGACGTCCTGCGGCGCTATTTTGCCAGCCTCTACCCGGACGCCGCCCAGGCCTGGCTCGACCGCCTCAAGCTCGAGACGACCCCGGCCCTGCATCAGATAATTATTCGTGACATGCTGACCGCCGCCGCCGCGCGCAACCTCGAGCCGAATCCCAAACTTTCCGACAAACCTGGGGACAACAATCCGCCCGGCCCGCGCGGCGATCCCAACCCCGGCGACCGTCCGCGCGGCGGTCCCGGCGCGCCGGGTTTTGGCTCGGGGTTTGGCCCGGACGGTGGTGGCCGCCCTGGCGGGGTGCCGCCGCCGCGGCCCAACCGTGGCGGCAGCGATGCGTTCGCGCCCAAGTATGCGCCGCCGGCGGCTCCGGCCACGCCCGCGCAGTAAGAAGCGGCTCCGGGTTTGGTGCGGAGGTGAACATCCAGACGCGATCATTTCAGGTAATCATTCAGGTTGCTGGTTTGAGGTAGGGACGTTTCTCCGAAACGTCCGCGGACGCCTCGGAGGCGTCCCTACCCATGAACCGGCACTCCATTTTCTTCAAGCTGTACCACTACCTCATTTCCAGTTGCGTTGGCCCTGACGCAAGCAGTATTTAGGAATCGGGAGTATCCACCCTTGTTATCCACCCCAACCCCATGAAAACTCCCGCTCTCGGCTGGTTCTTGCGGGTCGTCCTTGTTGTCCTGGTGGCGGGGGGAGCCTACCTGCTGGGCTACCGGCGCGCCGAGGTAACACCAAGTGCGTTGCCGGCGGTCACGCGGCCCGTGCAAAAGGCGCCCGCCACCCAGGCAGTAGCCGCCGGTGCCCCGGCGCCGGTCGCGCCGGTGCGCCAGCGGGAGTGGGAGCAATTGAAAGCCATCTTGGAGAATCCTGATCATCCCGGAACAGTGTCGATGCAATCGTTATTCAAACTGCTGAATCAACTGAGTCTGACGGATCGGGGAGCAATCCCATATTTGTTGGAACAAGTGGCCAATTTGCCCGCTGGCATTGGGCGCGATACCGGGTTGGCGCAGATGTCGGTGCAATTTACCTCGCTGGATCCAGCCAAGGCGTACTCGATGATTGGTCTGATTTCCGACTCCAAGGTCCGCGACGACACGACCAACCGAATCTTAAGTTTCATGGCTAGAATTGATCCGCCTAGGGCCTTGGATGAGTTGGCGAAGCTTCCTTCCGGTCCGCAAACCCAGAATGCCTACCGTAGTGTTTTCTCCGCTTGGGCACATACAAACGGGCCTGCTGCCGCTGTCGCCGCGCTTGACTTGTCATCTGGTCCCGACCGCTCACAGGCATTGAGCGGTGCGGTTGCGGGTTGGGTCGGCAATAATTGGGCCAATCCAGACTTAAACGTAACCCAAGCCGCTTTGACTTGGGCCAGTAACCTACCGCCGGCGGATTTGAATGCAGTTCTCAACGGCGCCAAAGTTGCTGCCACTAAACAAAACCCCGCCCTCGCGGCCCAGTATGTGGACAAGCTGACGGATGCCACGGTGCGCAATTCCGCCATACAAGCCCTGGCTCGAACTTGGGCGGTTCCCGCATTCCCTGGCCCCGAGCGGGATCACCAGGATCCTGTTGCGGCCCTCGATTGGCTAGGCCAGGTGGCCACGGGCGAGACGTTCGACGCGAACGTGGAATACATCTTTGCCAAGCTCGATCCCGCCACGGCCGCCCCCTTGGTCGAGAAGGTCATGGAGCCCGGTGTGCGGGAGGCGGTGATCGCCAGCGTGGCTAACAATTGGGCGATCAAAAACCGCGCTGCTGCCGTGGCTTGGCTGCAAAGCCTGCCCGCCTCCGATAGCGCGACCCGTGATCCGCTTGTGCAAAAGCTCAGCCCGCCCACCAACGGCGCCGTTCGTCCGTAGGGGTGCCATTATTAAATCATCCTTGTCCATGAAGACCGCTCGCCACTCTGTCCTCCAAGCGGGCCTGCTCCTGGTCTTGGCGGGAGCATTTTATTTTTTGGGCCAATGGCAAAGAAAGCAAGAAGAGGCCGGAGCTTTGGCTCGCGCGAGCGTGAAAGTTCCCGTGGTTGTGAAAAGCAGCACGCCTTCCATTCCGCCAGGATTGCCACCCCAAGTCTCGTCGCCGACGCGCGGAGCGCCCGCAGCGCAAGAACCGCTGTCTCCGGGCGCGCAAGCGGCGGCGCGGGCCAACGATCCAGAAAGGGCTTTGAATTCGTTGCGGCAACGTCCGCCCAATCAAACTCCGGTGGCCCTCGGGACCACCCTGATTCTGGCCAGCAGATCCTCCGATCCCACCGCAGTTCCGCAATACATTGGCGCCATTCCAGACGAAGCCACGCGCAATCGACTCATCGCGCGCCTGGCGCCGGTCTTGGGGGCCAATTCCCAGCAAGGCCCCGCCGTAACCTTGGATTGGCTCAAGCAGGTGGCGTCGGGTGAAACTTACAGCGGCGCGGTGGGGAAGATTATCACCGATGCCGCAGGGAAAGATCCCGCGGCCGCCGCCGCCGTGCTGGGCAAAATCACGGACCCGGGCGTTTTTAACACGGCCGTTGGCACTGTGGCCGCCAGTTGGGGAAAAGCCGACCCCCAGGCGGCCCTGGCTTGGGCGCAAACGCTGCCGGACTCCTCCAGTCCAGCCGCGCTGAATGCGGTCGTCACGGCCTGGGCGAAAGGCGACCCCGGCGCCGCCGCGGCTTATGTGCAAAAATCCACTGACTCCTCCGTTTATCTTTCCGCCGATCCAAGCATCGCCCAGTCTTTGGCGGCCACGAGTCCGCAGGCAGCGCTGGCTTTTTCCAACAGCCTGCCGGCGGGTGAGGCCAAAAACCAGGCGCTCAACAATGTCATCGTGACCATCGCCAAGACGGACTTCACCACGGCTTGGCAGGAGGCCGTCACCCTGCCGGCGGACGGCAATCGTGACACCGTGATGGACAATCTCGTCGTCGTGCAGGCGAAAAAAGACCCGGCACAGGCCGCGACGTTGATACCGCTCTTTCCCGATGCCGCCGGGCAAGCCGCCGCCACCACCGCGCTCGCGGCCGTCTGGGTCAAGCAAGACCCGCAGGCCTTTACCGTCTGGCTCGATAGTTTGCCCGTGGGCAGTGCGCGGGACGCTGCCATCGTGGAATTGGCTTCTTCAGTTCAGGCCACCAAGGATCCCGTCGGCGTCATGGCGTGGGTCAACACCGTCAGCAATCCACAGCTCAAGGCGCAATGGGTGCAAAAGCTCGCGCAAGTCCCGGCCGCGAGCGGACCCTAGCAAGCCTTACAGCAGGCGAAAAGTCCGCCTTGGCCTTCCGTTCAGCGCCGAATTTTCCAGCCCGACGCGAGGCCCGCGCCCAGGCCCACGAGCCCGCCGCAAAACAAGCCGAGCAACGGTTGGGCTGCCGGAGGCCACAAGGGTTGCCGCGCAAACAAATGGTCCGCCACGCTGTAGGCGATCCACAAGAGTCCCGGCACGCCGTACATGATCAGTCCGACAAAAATGGCCGGCCCCATGCCAGGCAGGCCCAGGCGGGCCAGACCGTGCGCCACGAAGCCTGCGACCGCACCTAGAATCGCCCCAGTGATGAAGGCGAATAAAATCAAGCGGTGCACGGTGTCGGCATCCTCGCCGACGTTACCCCACAGGCAAACATACGTCACGCCCACCGAAAGCACGCCGCCCAAGGCGCCACCCATCGCGCCCCGCGCCGCACGGCTCGCCAGGGTAACGGCCCGCGGCAGGCCCGGACGGGTGACATCAGAAGCGGCAGTGGCCACCGAGCGTGCGAACGTTTGAGATTCCGCCATGGCGCGATGTTTAACAGGCTTGGACGCCGCCGCCAGCCTATTTCTTCGCGCTCGGTACCCACGCCAGGGAGCGCGACACCGCCTCGCGCCAGCGGGCCAGGCGGGCTTCCATTTCGTCGCGGGATTGCTCCGGTTGGAAAACCCGCTCCCTTTGCCAATGAGCCGCGAGCGCCGAGGCTGCGGGCCACAGGCCCACCGCCAGCCCGGCGAGATTGGCTGCGCCGAGCGCGGTCGTTTCCGTTACTTTCGGCCGCACGACGGGCACGCCGAGCAAGTCCGCCTGAAATTGCATGAGGAGGCCGTTGGCGCTCGCGCCGCCATCTACCCGCAACTCGCGCAAGGGCTTGCCGGCGTCGCGCTGCATGGCGTCGAGCACGTCGTAATTTTGAAAGGCAATCGCCTCGAGCGCGGCGCGGGCGATGTGCGCTTTCGTCGTGCCGCGGGTCAACCCGAGCAGGGTGCCGCGCGCAAAGGCGTCCCAGTGCGGCGCGCCGAGGCCGGCGAACGCCGGCACGAAATAAACGCCGCCGGCATCCGGCACCGAGGCCGCGAGCGCTTCGATTTCCGTCGCGTTTTTAATGATGCCGAGGCCATCGCGCAGCCATTGCACCACCGCACCCGCGATAAAAATGCTGCCCTCCAGCGCATAGCACCGCCGGCCCGCCTGCTCCCAGGCCACCGTGGTGAGCAGGTGGTTGCGCGACTCGGGGCATTGCGCGCCGGTCTGCATCAGCATGAAGCAGCCGGTGCCGTAGGTGTTTTTGGCGAGGCCGGGCTCGAAGCACGCCTGCCCAAAAAGCGCGGCCTGCTGGTCGCCCGCCACCCCGGCGATTTTTAGCCCGCGCAATTCCGGCACGGCGCTGACTTCGCCAAAGATTCCGCTGCTGGGCTTGACCTCCGGCAACACCGCGCGCGGGATGCGAAAGCGCGCGAGCAACTCTTCGTCCCATTGCCAGGCGTGGATATTAAATAACAACGTGCGCGAGGCATTGGAGGGATCGGTGGCGTGGACTTGGCCGCCGGTGAGTTTCCACAGCAGCCAGGAGTCCACGGTGCCGAAGCACAATTCGCCGCGTTCGGCGCGGGCCCGCGCGCCGGGCACCTGGTCAAGCAGCCAGGCGAGTTTCGTGCCGGAGAAATAGGGATCGAGGCGCAACCCCGTGCGGGCGCGCAGCCAGTCTTCCGGTATTTCGGGCGCGAGGGCGGCGCAGATGTCGGCGGTGCGGCGGTCCTGCCAGACTATCGCGGGGTGAACGGCCCGGCCGGTGGCGCGCTCCCAGAGCACCGTCGTTTCGCGCTGGTTCGTCACGCCCACCGCTGCGATTTCCTTCACCGTCAATTTCGCCGAACGCAAGGCCTCGAGCGCGGTGTCGCGCTGGGTGTTCCAGATATCCTCCGGGTCGTGCTCGACCCAACCTGGCTGCGGATAATGTTGAGAAAATTCTTTTTGCGCGACCGCGCGAATGGCGCCCGCATCGTCAAACACAATGGCGCGCGAGCTGGTCGTGCCCTGATCGAGGGCCAGCAGGAAACGGGGCTGGGGCATGACCCGAAGTTAAAACATTCAACGTCCAACTTCCAACCTTGAACGTTCACTCACCAAAAATAAACAGATACTAAATTATGGCCTATTTGAAATAGATGCAGCGAGCATCCTACTAAATTGCTCCGGTGTCCATCCTACCAAATCGGAAACTTGGCCATCACCAATTTCGACGATGCGATGCTGGCCGTCTGTCCGCTTAACCACATCTATCGAATAAAATCTACTTGGTATGCGCTTGGCGCATTCATTAACTATGGCAGGGACTCCCGGCGAGATCCCATGCGGCTGGCGATCGAGCACAAAATAGCGTTGTTCGGTCTCCGTAAAATAATTTTCAACCCGTCGAACACAGAAACCACCTTCAATCGTGCCACGAAAACGGCGCATTTCCGCAGCCACCATGGTGACTTGTTCCGGTTTTGAGATGCGAGAGCCAATCGAGGTTTTAAGTGACTTCACGTAGTCCTTAATGAAATATTCTGGCCAATCCAGCCTTCGTAATTCCAGCTCTAATTCACAATTTGAAGGATATACACGTGTCTCGGGCGTTAATTCACTTATGAGCGGGTACCAATTAGGCAGGTAATGCGTCGCAAGGTATGACTGCACGTCGGTAAAGGGTTCAACCCCGCAACCTAACAAGGCAGCGGTCAATGACTCATAGTCTGTGGCTGAAAGCATCCAACCGCGGTAGAGAATTTTAACGCCGTGTGGTAAGGGGGGAAATGGGCGAAAAGATCCGATTTGAAAATCTTCCAACGAGAAGAGAGACACGTTGAAGCCGACCAACCTAACAGCTTCCACCTCAGCCAAATATTGTTCGTCTGGCTGCTTTAGTCGCAGAGGATTGCTAGGGTAAAGTAGGTGTACTGGCATACGAATGATCAATTAATTTTCAAGTGTGGCATTCTCATCCAATTAATCCGCCACCAATCCCGCTTCCCCATCCGCGAAGCGGGCGCGGACTTTTTGGCCGGAGGTGAGTTGGGCGCGGCGGGTAAGGGGCGTGCCGGTGTGGTCCGAGAGGAGGACAAAGCCGCGGGCGAGCACGCGTTCGACGCCGGCGGCGGCGATGCGTTGTTCCAGTCCTTCGAGCCGGGCGCGTTCCACCGGCAGGCGGGCCACGGGCGAATGCGCCATGAGCGCGGCGGCGGTGTGATGCAGGGCGTCGCGGCGTTCATGGATGGTTTCGCGCAACTGCAAATGCATCCGTCCCGCGCAGTCATCCAGCCGCAAGTGCGCCTGTTCCATCCAGCGGCGCGGCGACACCGCCTGCCAGCGGTGCGCGTACAATTCCAAATCCGCCCGGCGCTGCTGCAACATGTTTTCGACAAAATTATGCAGGGCCAGCGCAAGGGTGGTGACGCCTTCGATTTGTTCGAGGTGTGCGCTGGAGATGAGTTCGGCGGCGGCGGAGGGCGTTTCCGCGCGGCGGTCGGCGGCGAAATCGCAGAGCGTGAAATCCGTCTCGTGTCCGACCGCGGAAATGACGGGCACCGGGCAGGTGGCGACGGCCCGCACCAGCGCTTCATCATTGAACGCCCACAAATCTTCCAGGCTGCCGCCGCCGCGCCCAATCACCAGGAGATCAAAAATCTTCAACCGCCCGGCGCGCGCCAGTTGCGCGGTCATCTCTGGCGCGGCTTCGCGGCCCTGCACTTTAGCAGGGAGAATGACGAGCTGGCCCGTCCACCCGCGCCGCCGCAAGATGCTGATAAAATCCCGCACCGCCGCGCCATCGGGCGAGGTGATGAAACCAATAATCCGCGGGCGGGTGGGCAGCGGGCGCTTCTTCGCGGCGTCGAACAAACCCTCGCCCGCGAGCTTCGCCTTGAGGCGGTCGAATTCCTGCCGCAGCCGGCCGATGCCATCTTCGAGCACGAACCGCACGACGAGCTGGTACGCGCCGCGCGGCTCGTAAATCGAGATTTGCCCGTAGGCGAGCAATTGCATGCCCTCGCGCAATTCCAATTCCGTGCGCATCGCGCTGCCGCGAAAAAACACGCACGGCAACTGGCTGTCCGCATCCTTCAGCGTAAAATAAACATGGCCGCTGGCCTGGCGGCGCAGGTTCGAGACCTCGCCGCGAATCCAAATCTCCGGCACCGCCGCTTCGAGGACGGATTTGAGGCGGCGGGTGAGTTCGCCGACCGTCAGCACGCGCGCGGGATCAAGCGCCGGAGTGGGGGCCGGGAGTTTCATCGGAAGTGGGCGGCTGTTGGGCGGCGTCGCGGGCGCGGCGGGTGTTGTACATCGTCTTGGCGATGTGCGCGAGGAGGGTCATCGCCACAATGACGCAAATTCCGACAATGAGCAATCCGCTGTCGCCTTTGAACAGGGCGTCACCCGCGACCACGAAGCCGGTGGCAAAGAGCATTTGCGGCGGCAGCGAATAGCAAAAATACGGGCGAAACGGAATGCCCGCCACGGCGAGCAAAAGATTTTGCACAATCAGCGGCGGGCCCGGCAGCACGCGCGTGAGGATGACCAGCCGCCAGATTTCTCCCGGCGGCACCTCCGGCAGGCGGAGATTGCGCCGCCCCAGCCAGCGGGTGATTGGCCCGCGGAGCCATTGCGCGCCGATGACATACCCGAAGGCAATGTTCAGCGCCAAGCCCAGCCAGCTCCAGATCAAGGGCGACCACCACGAACCGCCGCTTTTTTGTCCGTAGGCCGCGGCCGCCGCGAGATACAGCAGCGAACTCGGGATGCCAAAGTACGGCAGAATTGCGAAGCCCAGCACGAACACCAGCGGATGCACCGACGCGCACCAGGTGGTCACCATATTCATCCCGTCCTTGATTTGCGCCACGCTTACATTTTGCAGCAGGAACCAACCGGCAAATGCCGCCAGGAACAAGCCGAGCAGGGCCAGCACGAGGTGCTGGCGAGTGAGGCGCAGGGCGGAAAGCGAGGGCATGGGAGGGGCGCGACGGTAGCAAAGCGGCGGTTACGCTGTCGAACGCATAAACCTTCGGGCATTATTTCAACCAAGGTGGAGCGAGCACTCCGTGCTCTCCTTTAGATGAGAAAAGCGCGCACGCCTTCGACGATGCTGAGCCCCGAAGCGCGCGCGTTCCACGTTATAAAATCTCCCGCGCAAAAATAATCGCGCTGGGTTCGCGCCGGCCCTGGCCGAGGCGGCGGGCGATGCGCCAGCCCGACGGCACCGCGGGCACGTATTCGCCCGGCGCTTCGCACACAAGCCGCACGTCACCCTCGGGCGCGAGCCAGGCCAGTGCGCGGTCAATCAATTCCGCGCCCCGCGCGGGCACCAGCGCGTAGGGCGGGTCGATGAAAATGAGCTCAAATTTTTCGTCCACAGCGGGCTGCCAGCGAAAGGCATCGTGGGCCGTGCCCCGACCCAGCGCCTCCGGTGCGGGCGCGCCGAGCGATTTGGCGACGGCGGCGAGATTGGCGTGGATGGCGGCGATGGCGGCGGAACTTTGATCCACCCACGTGACATGGGCCGCGCCGCGGCTCAAGGCCTCGAGTCCGTACGCGCCCGTGCCTGCGAACAAATCAAGCACCCGCGCCTCCACCACTGTTGCGCCCAGCGACGAAAAAATCGCGGAACGCAGCGCGCCAGTCGAAGGCCGCAGGTCGCCCCGCTTGGGCAGTCGCAATTCGATGCCGCGCGCGCGGCCGCCAGTGATACGCATGAGAACGAAGGGAAAAGTTTTGGACAGAATTAACAGAATTTAGGGAATTTTTTCCAGAACCATCCCTTAGATTTTCAATTCTGTAAATTCTGTCTAATAAACGTTTTTTATTTCCCGGCAAAGCGCGGGCGGGTGGGAGAGAAAAAGGACAAATCGTGGGCGCTGCGGCCCGCCAGGCTGAGGTCCGCGAGAATTTCGCCGATGGCCGGGACGAATTTGAAACCGTGGCCGGAAAAGCCGGCGGCGAGCGTCACGGCGGGCCGGTGCGGGTGCGGACCGAGCACAAAATGCTCATCCGGGCTCAATTCGTAAAGACAAACCGACGCGCGCCGGACTGCGCCTACGAGGCCCGGGAGATAGCGTTCGATGTGTTCATGCAAGGCCGTGATTTCTTCAGGCGAAATGACGCGACGCACGGCATCCGGGTCGCAGGGCTCGTGGCGATTGTGGAAGGCGAATTTCCAGGCGGCGTCCGGGGCCGCGGGGTCGGCTGGCGGCAGACCATAGAATAAAGTGCCGTCCTTGGTTTCAATGAAGACGACCGGCGCGGGCCGGTCCGGTGGGAGTGCTTCCGGGCGGGCGGCGAACCACGCCTGCACGACGCGGCGGGGTCGCAGTTCCAGGCCGCATTCGGCGAGGGCCGCGCCGCTCCACGCACCGGCGCAAAAAATTAATTTTCGTGCGCGATAAATTCCCTTTTCCGTTTCCAGGGCGACGCCGGCGCCGTGCGGTTCATCGGTTACGCGGCGAACTTTTTCGCCGAAATGCAAGGTCGCCCCGGCGGCTTGGGCCAAAGCCAAGTGTGCATGAATCGAATCTTCCACCCGCACGGCGCCCGCGCGCGGTTCGAAAAATCCCACCTGGCCGGCGTCGGCCCGTAGCGTTGGGAAAAAATCGGTTAACACGGTGGCGGTGAGCTCGCGATACGGCAGGCCGTGTTGCCGCGCGCTGGCGAGGCAGCCTTGGTGCACGGCCGAGTGCGGCCAAGTGACCATCAAGATTCCACAGCGCCGAAACAGCGGTCGCTGCGCCGCGGCCTCGAGTTCTTCCCAGAGCCGGCCCGCCCGCAGCGCCAGAGGCACATAGCTGGGATGCTCGAAGTAGGCTTCGCGATACACGCGCCATTCGCCATGTGAGGAACCGAGCGCATGGACAGGCGCGAATTGTTCCAGGCCGAGCACTTTTACGCCCCGCCGGGCGCAGTGCCACGCGGCCGCGCTGCCCACGCCGCCGAGGCCGAGCACCGCCACGTCGTAAATGGCACCGGACGAATTCATCGGCCATCGCCTGCGCGGCAAAAGGTTTTCACGGGACCTGGAAATCCGCCGGGACTTTGACGAGCGGCACGGAGGAGAGGGTCACGAACGCGCCCGCGGGCACGTCCACCGTCGCCACCGAATCGTGTTGCTCGACCGGTTCGGGCAGGGGTGAGTTTTCGTGATACGGATCGGCGAGTTCGCCGAATTGCAGGGCAAAGGACAGGCCAGTCAGGGTGACGCGCCGCGGTTGCATGGAGCGGTTGAGCAGCACCACCGTTTCGCGGCCATCGTCGGCGTGAAACGCGGTGGTGAGCAGGTCCGCGTCGCTGGATTCCGCGCCGATGCGCACCATGCCGCGCTGGATGTGCCGGGAATACGCGCCGAAGACGCGCAGCATGTCCGAACTGGCCACGGGCGTCAGGTCGTGGCTGGTGTCCACCCGGAAGAGCATGCGCGTCCAGCCAAAGGAAGGCTCGGGCACGTGCATCAGCAGCCAGCAGTAGAGGACGGCGCGGGCGTCGGCCAGCGTGAGGTCCTGATGAAAAACCTGGCCCATCGCAAGGGCCACGCGGTAGCTGTCGCTTTGCCAGGCGTTGCCATTGACGCAGACTTCCATCGAGAGGAAATCCTTGCCGTCCGTCGTCTCCTTGAAGCGCGCAAAGAGCGGCGCATTGCGGTCGGCGTCGCGGAAATTGTCCTGCACATCGTAGATGTTCGATGCCGCAAAATCAATCAACGGCCAGATGCCGGCCTGATGATGTTCGAGCGCAAACGCCGCTCCCTGCGCGAGGCGTCCGGCGTCGGCCATATTGATTTTGACGGCGGCAAACCCGGCGGCGTCGAGTTTCTGGCGCAGTGCGGGCAGCATCGCGGCGAGCGCTTGCGGGGAGGGGCACAATTCATTTTGCACGCCGACGATGGCTGGGGGCGCGCCGGCCTTGGCGGCGGAAGCCTGGCAATAGGCCACGACTGCATCCGCATACAAGGACGGGTTCGGGTCAAAGGTGGTGGGGCCGCGGGTGCCGCTGTTGGGAAGCATCCAGGAGGGCAGCCGCCAAAATCCGAACCACGTCTGGCCACCCAACGCCAGCACGGCGCGGTTGTAGGCGAAGTCGCTGGTTTCGGTGTCGTTCGGATTATCGCCGTAGTAATGCGGCACCGCGGCGGCGGAATTGTCGAAATTGGAAAAGTCGGGCTTGAGTTGGACGCCCACGGGGTATTCGCGCTGGATGAGGAGATTGTAGCTTGCCAAAAGGCTCCACCATTGTTTGCGGCCCTCGTCACTGAGGCGGCGGTAGGAGAGGGGGCTCGTCATGCCGCCAAAACCAATAATAGCCTGATGCCGGTCCGCTGGGTTCAGCACGACTTTCGCGGGCGCGGTCGGCGGGCTCAACATTTTGCCCACGGCGAGGCCGCCGTTGCCGTACCACTGGAGCTGGTGTTGTTGTAATTCGAGCAGGCAGGGCAGCTCCAGCAGGACGTGGTGGCCGGCGCGCACGGTCAGCGAAAAATGACGGTCAATGCTCACCGTCAGCGAGGTCAGGTTGCCGGGCAGCGGCGCATTGGCGCGGCTCCATTCCTCCTCGGGGAAGCGCGGGGTGTTGCCGGGCGTCGTCAGGGGGTCGTTCACATAGAAACCGTAGGAATCATAATAACGCTGGGTTACGACGACCTCCTTTTGATCGAGTTGGACAGTGACGCCGCCGCGCGGCCCGGTGAAAATCCAGCGCAAGGCGCTCGCGTCCGGCGCGAACTTGTCAAACACCAGCGTGCGCTCAAACAGGCCGGGCAGCCATTCGTTGAAAAACACCGGCCGGTCCATGCCGCGAAAGCCGCCATAGGCGTTGATTTTGTCGCCGCCCTCGCCGAAATGAAACGACGTCGGGCCGGCATCGGCGTCGGCTGCGCGGGTCACGGGTTGCGCGTGCAAGACCGTCGCGGCGGCAGTCAGGAAGAGCGGCAGCCAGAATCGCGGCGGGCAATGGGGCGCTAGTTTCACGCGGGGGCACCGGACCGAAGGGGCGGTAATCCAAGCCGGTGGACTGCGGAAGCCGGGATGGGGGGCGGTTGGGAACGGGCTAGGCAAAATCGCCCAAGGGGGCAGGCTTTTCAATCCAATTATCATTGCAGGTCAGGCGAGGCGATGCCCCTCAAAGGCACCCGCTTTTAAGGCTTGCCGGGGTCGGGCGTGATTCCCATGATTACCGGTTTCCATTCATCCCACTCCTCGGAGAACGACATCATGGCCGGCTTTGCTATCGCCCTTTTCACCGTCATCCTGCTGCTGGTTTGCCTCTTCATGGTGATCATCATCCTGATGCAGCGCTCGAGCGCCAATGCCGGCATGGGCACGGCCCTGGGCGGCGGCGCCGCAGAGTCCGTTTTCGGCGGCGAAACCGCCAATGTGCTGTTGAAGAACACCGTCATCGTTGCGGTGCTGTTTTACCTGCTTTCCATGGGGCTTTATCTCGGTGAGCTGGCCCATTACCGCTCCAGCAGCACGTCGAACATGCTTCTGCCGCCGGCGGTCGGCGCGCATCCGGCTAGCTCGAATTCTTCGTCCCCAAATCCGCTCGCGGGAAAGACTCCTGCACCCGCGACTGCTCCTGTCCCGGTGAAATTTGATCCGAAGGCGGGCAATGCGACCACCGCTCCGGCCACGACGGCCCCGGCGGCCACCACTTCGGCCAGCACGACGACGACTCCGGCCGCGGCGCCTGCGGCCCCCGCCGCGGTGACCACGACCTCCAGCGCTCCGGCGTCGGCCCCCGCCGCGCCCGCGCCGGCTCCCTAATGCGCTTTTTTTTGCGGAATTGGCTTATCGGCCCCTTGTGGCTGGCGGCCCTTTCCGCCGCTGCCCAGCCCGGGCATGACCCGGGTTTGCCGGGCGCCTCCACGCTCAGCCCGGCCGAAGGTTTGGCTCATCTGGAAGATTTTCGTCACGCGCGGCTGAAGGGCGATTTTTGCCTGCGGTTTGACTTGATTCACTATCCGCGCGGGAAAGAGGAAATCCATTTTGACGGCGTCGCCTGGGGCACCTGGACGGATGCCGGCCCGCTCACGCGTTTTCAACTTCGCCCCGCCGATCCCAAGGCCACGACTCCGCCCGACCCAGCCAAGCGCGACGCAAGCACTTGGGAATGGCTCGTGCAAAACGGTCCCAAGCCGCATGTGTGGGTGCTCGCGCCCGGCGCCACCACCGCCCGCGAAATCCCCTCGGCGGAATGGCGTCAGCCCCTTTTTCCAGGCACGGTTTATTCGCCGTTCGATTTGCTCCTGCCCTTTGTGTACTGGGACAAGTTCGAGTACGAAGGCCCGAAATACCTGCACGGACGCGTCACCGATTATTTTGTGATGCTGCCGCCCGCGGACGCTTCGCCGAATACGCCGGTCGTCCAGACTTCGCCCGCTGCGATCACGCCCGCGAACATTTCGGCAACACCCGCGACCGGCAATGTCCCCGTGCGCATTGCACTCGATCGCACTTACAAAGTGCTGATGAACGCCAACCAACTGGACGCCCAGCGCAAGCCTCTGCGTGAATTTCAAGTCCTCGGCCTCACGCCCATCAAGGACGAATGGACGTTCACGCAATTGGACCTGCTCGACGCCGTGGGTCGCGACCACGACCGCTTTGACATCACGGAAATGGTCACCGGCCTGCACCTCGACCCGGCCCTGTTTACACCTTCTCATCTCGCCACGCCCGCGCCCTTGCCCGCGAATGCCAGCTGGACGAGGTTGTGAGGAAGCGCGGAAAGAAGTTGGAAACTGGAAGTTGGAAGAGGGGATTTGATCGTTTCCGGGATTCTCCGAGGCTTTGCAGAATATTATTCCAGCCTTGCCGGGGTCGGAATAATTAACGATATTAGGCGCGTGACCGCCCTCGAAATCATCGAGCAGATCAAACAACTTCCCCCGGTGGAAAAGGGGAAGGTGGCGGAGTTTGTGCGCGCTGATACCGTGCGCTATGCGAAAGACGAGGATGCCCTTCGCGCCGCCGAAGCCGTGTTCACCGAGCATCCGGAGCTTTTCCGCCAGCTTGCGCGATGAAGGAGCCGTTGTTCCTCACGCCTGCCCAAGTGGAGGGTTTCCACCGCCGCGCGCTGGAACTGTTTGGCGGCTTGGATGGCCTGCGTGACCGCAATGCCTTCGAGAGTGCCGTGGCCCAGGCCCAAAACGTTTACTGGTACGCTGATGGCGATCTTTATGCCATCGCCGCCGCCTACGGTTTTTATCTGGCCCAAGCTCAAGCCTTTCTTGATGGCAACAAGCGCACCGCGGCCGCCGCCATGCTGACCTTTCTTAAGCTTAACGGGGTGGACACAAGCCACGATCTTTTCTCACCACTCTTGCAGGCCATGCTGGCGATCGCGAATCACAGGCTCGATCGCGACGGCCTTGCCGCCGCCCTGCGTAAATTGTTGCCCTAAGGGCCGGCGCGCAACTGGCTCCTGACAGCCGTCACGAATAAGCCAAAGTAGCGATGGCTACGCGGCCTGCAAGGGGGAGCACCGGAGGACTTGAGTCAGTGCCCACTTTCGCCGTAAGCGCAAAAGAGGCACTCCAATAAACGCTTTAACCAGAATCATTTCCTTTCAATTGTGCAAATCTGCGCAATCTGTGGAAAGCCCTCTTCTCTTTCGCTTTCTGCGTGCATCTGCGTCCTCTGCGGTTAACTCCCCTTCTTTGCTCGCCGGGAAATGATGTTGCCTAAAGCGGCGAATTGGCGACGATGGACGCTTTTCCGCTTTTACCTACGACCCATGCCGCACGCCATGCAGGAACCTGGATTATCCATCTGGGCGCGCCAGATCGCGCCGTCACCGACTTTGGCTGTGGACGCCAAGGCCAAGGCCCTGCGCGCCGCGGGCAAGGATGTCTGCGGTTTCGGCGCGGGCGAGCCGGACTTTGACACGCCGGAATTCATCAAAGAGGCCGCCATCAAGGCCCTGCGCGACGGCCATACGAAGTACATTCTCTCCGCCGGCCTGCCCGCGCTGCGCGCTGCCATTGCCGCCTCCTGCCGCGAACGCGGTTTTGGCGACGTGAAGGATTCGCAGGTCATCGTCAGCCCCGGCGGCAAATTTTCCTGTTATCTCGCCATCATGGCGGTGGTTTCGCCGGGCGACGAGGTCGTCGTGCCCGCGCCGTACTGGGTCAGCTACCCGGAAATGGTGAAGCTCGCGGGCGGCACGCCGAAGTTTGTTTTGGCCGGCGACGAGACGGGTTTCCGCATCACCCCGGCGCAATTGCGGGCGGCCATCACCCCGCGCACGCGCCTCGTCATCCTCAACAGCCCGTCAAACCCGACCGGCGCGGTGTACCCGCGCGCGGAACTCGAAGCGCTGGTGAAAATCTGTGTCGAGGCCGGCGTGTACATTCTCTCCGACGAGATTTACGAGCACCTCGTTTACGAAGGCACGCACTCGAGCCCGGCGACTTTTTCGCCGGAGGCTGCGCGACTCACACTCACCGCTTCGGGTTTTAGCAAAAGCTACGCGATGACCGGCTGGCGTCTCGGGACGCTCGTGGCCCCGCCGAAAGTGGCGAAGGCCGTCGAAGATTTGCAGAGCCAGATGACCTCGAACGCCACGTCGTTTGCCCAGTATGGCGCGCTGGCGGCGATGCAGCACCCGGAGCAATCCCGCACGGCCATCGAAGGCATGGTCAAGGTTTTCAACCGCCGCCGCCTGCGTTTGTGGGAGGGACTCAACGCCCTGCCGGGAGTGCGCTGCGTGCGGGCCGAGGGCGCGTTTTATCTTTTCCCGAACGTGCGCGGACTGGGTTTGGATTCGGGCGAATTCGCCTCGCGTTTGCTCGAAGAGGAACTTGTGGCGCTCGTGCCCGGCAACGCCTTTGGCGCGGACGACTACGTGCGCCTCAGTTACGCCACGTCGGATGCGGTCATTGAAAAAGGCCTCGAACGCCTCGGGCGCTTTTGCACCCGCCTGGCCGAATCCGCCCAACCGGCGGGAGCGCAGGCGTAGATTTTTTCGCGCCCAAAATAATCACGCTGTTCCGCCGCAAATTTTTTCTCTCCAAAAATAAATCTCCATGCCCTACCAGCACGTCACGCCCCCCGCCGGGGATCACATTTCCATCAAAAACGGTCAGCTGCAAGTGCCGGACCGTCCGATTCTGCCCTTCATCGAGGGCGACGGCACCGGCCCCGACATTTGGCGGGCATCGCAGCGCGTGTTCGACGCCGCGGTCGCGAAGGCCTACGGCGGCAAAAAGAAGATATCGTGGTTTGAAGTGCTGGCGGGTGAAAAAGCGTTTACGAAGCAGAAGGACTGGCTGCCCGCCGACACGCTCGAGGCGTTTCGCGAATTTCACGTCGGCATCAAGGGCCCGTTGACGACGCCGGTCGGCGGCGGTATCCGCTCGATCAACGTCGCGTTGCGCCAAGAACTGGATCTTTATGTGTGCCTGCGCCCGGTGCGTTATTTCCAGGGCGTCGAGAGCCCGGTGCGCCGGCCCGAGGATGTGGACATGGTGATTTTCCGCGAAAACACCGAGGATATTTATGCCGGCATCGAGTACGCCGCCGGCACGCCCGAGGCCGCGAAGATGCTCGCGTTTTTGGAGAAGGAGTTTCCGAAGGGTTTTGCGAAGGTGCGTTTCGGCTCCGCTGAAAAATCCACGGCCTGGCAAAAGGCGCTCGAGGGCATCGGCGCGCCCAAGCGCAATGTGGACGTACAAGTCGGGATCGGCATCAAGCCGGTCAGTTACCTCGGCACGGAGCGCCTGGTGCACAGCGCCATCGGCTACGCCATCAAGGAAAAGCGCAAGAATGTGACGCTCGTCCACAAGGGCAACATCATGAAGTTCACCGAGGGTGGCTTCCGCGACTGGGGTTACAAGGTCGCCAAAGAATTTTATGGGGCAGTTGAAATCGACGGCGGTCCGTGGTGCAAAATCCCCGAAGGCAAACCCGGCGCGGGCCTCATCATCAAGGACGTGATCGCCGACGCCTTCCTCCAGCAGATTCTCACCCGCCCGAAGGACTACGAAGTCATCGCGACCCTCAACCTCAACGGCGACTATATTTCGGACGCGCTGGCGGCGCAAGTGGGCGGCATCGGCATCGCCCCCGGCGGCAATCTCAATTACGTCACCGGGCACGCGGTGTTCGAGGCCACCCACGGCACCGCGCCCAAGTACGCCAACCTCGACAAGGTCAATCCTGGCTCCGTCATCCTCTCTGGCGAAATGATGTTCCGCTACATGGGCTGGAACGAAGCCGCCGACGCCATCATGCGCGGGCTGGAAAAAGCCATCGCGGACAAAGTCGTTACCTACGACCTCGCGCGCCTCATGCCCGGCTCGAAGGAAGTGAAATGCTCCGAGTTTGCCACGGCGATGATCGAGCGGATGTAGAGGTGGGGTGGATGCAAGACGCGATGGCAAGCTCACACTGGAGCCTGCCGTGCTGACCGTTGCCGCCGCTGGGCGCGAAACATTTTTCGCCAAGCCACGATTTTCCGCATTCGATTGGGATTTCGGCGGCCGTCCAGCACGGCTATGATGAGGCACCGCTCCGGCTCTTGCAGGAAATAAATAATGTAGTAGGATTGTTTGAGAATCGCTTTTTGAATAGGGCCGAGCGCGAGGGAAAACGAATCTGGGGCAGATGCAATTAGGCCGACCGCATCCTCGTATTTTTTCAAAAAATGCGCCTTCCCGTCCAATCTCCACGACTGATAATGGGCCGCGGCGGCGATCAAATCGTCGGCGGTTTCCGGCAACGCCACTATGGGCTTGCCCGTCGCGACGCCCGAACCCGGCGCATTAGCTCGCTGTGGGTAATCGGCTTGCTCTTGCGGGATTTATAGTCGGCCAGCCGCTGGCTCAAGATGCGCTTGTACTCTCCCGACAGCGGGAATTCTTCTTCGACCGCCACAGAGGCCCACAGGCGGTCGGCAATTTCCATGCGCTTGCGCGGCGGTAACTGGAGGAGGCCCGGCATGACTGCTCGTGGCATGGCCTCAATCCTGCAAAGATACTTGCCGCATGGCAAGATTGACTTCGAGGCGTCCCGGCAGAATCTGGCCCCGGAGCAATGTAAACTGAGGTTGCATTTTTCCTTTAGCATTTAACATTTATCCTCTAGCGTGTCCGCTTCCCCATGCAGGTATCTGTCGTCGTCCCCGTCTATAATGAGGAGCGCACCGTCGCCGTCCTGTTGCGGCGCGTGCTCAATGCCGGGCTAAACTTGCGCGAAATCGTCATCGTGGACGATTGCTCCACCGATGCCACGCGCGAGCGCATTGCTGAGGTGGTCGCGACCGACCCGCGGGTGCGGCTGATCAAACACGAGAAAAATGCCGGCAAGGGCGCGGCCATGCGCACCGCGTTTGCGGCGGCGCAGGGCGAAATCGTCGTGGTGCAGGATGCCGACCTCGAATACGACCCGGCCGAACTGCCGCGCCTGCTCCAGCCCATTTACGAAGGCTCGGCGGATGCCGTATTTGGCTCGCGTTTCATCGGCGGCGGCGCGCATCGGGTGCATCTTTTCTGGCACATGGTGGCGAACCAAATGCTCACGCTGTTGTCCAACATGTTCACCAACCTCAACCTCACGGACATGGAGTGCTGCTACAAGGCGTTCCGGCGCGAGATTCTGCAAAAAATCACGCTCGAGGAAAATCGTTTCGGCTTCGAGCCGGAGATCACCGCGCGCGTGGCGCGCCAGAAGGTGCGCGTGTATGAGGTGGGCGTTTCCTATTTTGGCCGCACCTATGCCGAGGGCAAGAAAATCGGCTGGAAGGACGGCGTGCGCGCCCTCTACTGCATCGTAAAATACAGTTTCTTCCGGTGAACCACGAACTCCCACCCGGCCCGCCGACCCTGCCGTGGTGGCGTCGCCCGGTGGTTTGGCTGGCCTTGGTGATTGTGGCATATGGCGGTGGTTATTTAATTTGGTATTTGGGCACGCCGCTGGGCCGCGCGCCGCAATTGGACGGCCGCGAAAATCTCGCCCTCGCCGCGCAAATCGCCGATGGCACCTTGCCGCAAGAACCGTTTTACCGCGCGATGCTTTATCCGGCGGTGCTCGCAGTGCCTTTGTTCCTCGGCTGGCCGGCAGAATCGCTGCCCGCGCTGGCCGCTGTTTTCGGGCTGTTTTGCCATTTTGCGGCGACGCTGGCGGTGGCGTGGCTGACGCTGCGCCTGTGGTATGGACCGCGGGCCAAAGCGGCGGCGATGCTGGCGGCGGCCTTGTGGGGGCTGAATCCGGTCGCATTATTTTATGCAGTGGATGTGCTTGATATTACCTTCGCCCTCGCCCTGCTTTTAGGTGGCTGGGTGCTGCTGGCGTGGGCCGAAGATAGATCGCGGGAGGCGATTTTCGGGGGTTTGCTTTTGGGCTTGGCCGTCGCAACGCGGCCCAATTTTCTGCCCGTTGTGCTGGTCGCCCCGTTCGCACGGGCGTGGTTTTTGGGCCCGTGGAAACCGGAATGGAAGGACATGCTCGGCTGGGTGGGGGCGGGCGCGGTGCTGCTGGCGCTCGGCTTGTTGCAGTGGGCATGGGCGGGCGAATTTCGGATTTTGCCGTGGCAGGGCGCGTATAATTTCTACGCCGCGAACACCGGTCGCGCGAATGGCCGCTATTACACGCAGGAGGTTTTTCTCGGCCATATTCCGCCCGGTGAAAATCCGGCCCGGTTGGTCTCTGAATATCTTTACGCCAAGACCACCGGGGCGCAGCCGCCATATTCCATTGCCGCGATGGACGGCTACTGGCGGGCGCAGGCGACGTCGTCGCTCAGCAGCAATCCGGGCGCTTGGCTGCATTTGCTGGCACGCAAGGCCTATTATCTCGGCAACGATTTTGATCAGTACAACAACAAGACTTTTTCCTGGCACCAGGAACAGTCGCCGTGGCTGCGCTGGAATCCCTTGGGGTGGGGAATATTGTTGGTGCTGGCCGCCGGTGCAATTCCCGCAGGATTAATGCGCAATCGGTCGGGCGTGGCGGGAGTGCTGCTGGTTTTTTTTACCTACGGTGCGGGCGTGTTGTTGTATTATGCGAGCGGGCGCTTCCGCCTGCCGCTGGCGCCGTGGTTGTGCGTGTTGGCCGGCGGGTGGGTGGTGGGGTGGCCGTACTTTTTCGATTCCAACTGTGCCAGGGTGCGGCGGTTGGTGGCGGCTACGGTAATTCTGATGAGTGGCGCCGGCGTTTTGGCTTTTTCCAATTTTCTCAGCGCGCGCGATCATTCCACTTACATCCAGGATGAAATGCTGGTGGCCTCGGCGGCGACGGACGTCGGCGACGATGGCTTGGCGCTGGCCCACGCGCAAAAGGCCCTCGCGCTCGATCCCGCCCGCCCCGATGCCCGCCGGTTGTTTTTGCTCTGCTCGTTCAATCTCGCGCTCGCCGGAGCGGCGGACGCCGACTCTCCAAAACGCTGGGGGGAAATGAAGCCCCTGCTCAACGGCCTGGAATTGAACGATGCATCCCTCGCGCTCATCGCGGGCGTGGCGTTTTGGAAAACCGGTGACCCCACCCAAGCGGAACAACTCTGGCAGGCGGGCGCGCAGCAATTCGGTCCGGCCTCGGCTCCGGCGCAGGCCTTGGCTGCGGCCCTCACGTTGCGCGGCGCAGCCCCGGCGGATTCGCCGCCGGCCAGCCCGGATTTTCTGCATTACCTGCAAAACCGCGCGCCGTGAAGCGGCTTACTTTTTTGCGACGCACCAGTTGGGCGGATTTTGCATTTCGGGGCGCAGCACGCCGATGAACGGCAGATTGCGGTAGCGCTCGGCAAAATCCAGCCCGTAACCGACGACGAAATGATCGGGAATCGTGAAGCCCACCCAGTCCGGCTTCACGCGCGTCTGCCGGCGGTTTTGTTTGCTCAGCAGCACACAAGTGTTGAGCGACGCCGGCTTTTGCGCCCGCAGCACGCGGGTGACTTTGGCGAGCGTGTTGCCGGTGTCGAGAATGTCGTCGATCAACAGCACGTGGTGGGCGGTGAGATCGAGCCGGATTTGGTCGATGATTTCCGGCTCGGTCACGGGTTTGTCCTCGTTTTTGTAGGATGACACGCGCACGCAGTCGAGGCGCACGTTGGCGTCGATTTTGCGCAGCAGGTCGGCGGCAAACATGATGGCGCCGTTGGTGACGCAGATGACGTAAATCTCCTCGGCGCCGAGTTTTTTGTAAAGGGCCATCAACTGGCCGCCCAGTTCGAGGACGCGCAGGCGGATTTGTTCTTCAGTGACGAGAATCTGGGAAATATCTTTATGCATGGCAGGAGGCCGGCGAGGGAAAAGGAAAGAATAGCGCAGCGAGGGTCGAGGGGGACCCGGGGCGCATCCCTTGAAAACACCGTTTCGACCCCCTCCCTGTCAACGTTGTTTGCGCCGGATAATTGTCCTAATTTGAAACGGCGCGCTGAGGGCAGCGCACCCTACCTAAAGCATTTGCCTGGGGTAGGGCGGGCTGCCCTCAGCCCGCCGTCTTGTTTCCGGTGAAATTAAGGCACTCCTTGCGCCGGGCGGCCCGTTCAAGCCCGGCGATTCGCTTTGACTCGGGCGGGCGCGGCTCTTTTCTCTGACGGTGATGATTGCCGTGCGCGTGGAAAACCTGGTCAAGCGTTTCGGGACAACCGTGGCGCTCGACCACGTCAATCTGGTCATTGAGCCCGGCGAATTGTTCTTTCTGCTGGGGCCCAGCGGTTGTGGCAAGACCACGCTGCTGCGCTGCCTGGCGGGTTTTTGTCTTCCCGAGGAGGGCCGGGTGCTTTTCGGCGACGACGATGTCACGCGGCTCGAGCCCCACCTGCGCCATACGGGCATGGTGTTTCAGAATTATGCCCTGTGGCCGCATTTGGACGTGTCCGACAACGTGGCCTTCGCGCTGCGCCAGCAACGCCGCCCGCGGGATGAAATCGCGCGCCGGGTGCGCGAGGCGCTGGCGTCCGTGCACATGGAGGAATACGCGGAGCGCAAGATTCACCAGCTTTCGGGCGGCCAGCAGCAACGCGTGGCCCTGGCGCGCGCGCTCGTTGCCCGGCCTCGTTGCCTGTTGTTGGATGAGCCACTATCAAATCTTGACGCGAAATTGCGCCACGACATGCGCCAGGAAATTCGGCGCGTGTGCAAGGACTCCGGCCTCACCGCGATTTATGTGACGCACGATCAGAAGGAGTCGCTGTCCATCGGTGACCGGCTGGCGGTACTCTCCAACGGGCGGGTGCGGCAACTCGGCACGCCGCGCGAGGTTTACCGGCGTCCGCGCGACAAATTCGTGGCGGATTTCATCGGCGAGACGAATCTTCTCGAAGGCGAAATTGTCCGCGCGGGGGCGGGCGAGGCCTTCGTGCGCACCGCCGTGGGTGATTTTCAAGGCGTGCTGGCGGACCCGGCCGCCACTCCGGCGCCGGGCACGCGCGTGACTTTGTCCATCCGGCCGGAGTGCCTGCGGCTCGTCAGCGAACCGGCGGACGAAAACACGCTCACCGGCACCATCGGCAGTTTCGCGTATTACGGCGAAGTGGCGCACTACGAATTTGAGGCGGCCGCCGCGGCGGGCCGCACGTTGGCCGCGCCTGTGCGCCTGCGCATTTCGGAAATCAATCCCCGGCACCTGGCCACCACCCAGGGCAAACTCCAATATGCCTGCGCCGATCCCGACGACGTCGTGGTGCTCGCGGAGTAGTCCTTTGCCTCGATGCGTGAGAAGCTGATCATCCCGCTGCTGATTGCCGTGGTGGTGGGCCTGCCCCTCGCCCTGCGCCATCACGACGCCCCGCCCGCGCACGCGGACGACACGCTGGTGATCATCGGCCCGCAGACCAATGCGGTGCGCGATGAATTTACCCGCGCGTTTCGCGACTCCTGGCGCCAGCAGACTGGCCGCGAGGTCGCGCTCGATTGGCGCACCGTCGGCGGCGCGAGCGACATCACGCGCTACCTCAACTCCACCTACACGGGTGTCTTTCGCAATTATTGGGAAAATGAATTGCACCGCCCGTGGAGCGCCGCCGTCGAGCAGGGTTTTGCGAACCCGCGCCTGACGCCCGACGCCGTCCCGCCGGCCGGCGCCGACGCCAAACAGCGCGCGGAATTTGCCGAGGCGGTGGCCGCCCGCCAGGCCTTTCTCGCCAGCAATCTCAGCGTGGGCATCGATGTTTTTTTCGGCGGGGGCAGTTATGATTTCAGCCAACAGGCGGCGCGCGGCCAGCTTGTGGCCAACGGCGTCGAGCAGCGGCATCCCGACTGGTTCACACCGGCCATTTTCCCGCTCGAATTCGCGGGCGAGGCGCTACGCGACGCACAGGGCTGCTGGGAAGGCACCGCGCTCTCCACCTTCGGCCTTATTTTTAATCGAGACCGTTTGCAGGCGGTGAATTTTTCCGGCGAGCCCACGCGCTGGGCGGACCTTACGGATCCGCGTTTTGCCGGGGCCGTGGCCCTGGCCGATCCGACCCAAAGCGCCTCGAACGCCAAGGCCTTTGAAATGATTGTGCAACAGCAGATGCAGCAAAGCGTCGCGGCGGCCGGCAACGCCACGACGCCTTCCCTTGCGGCGCTCGCGGCCGGCTGGCAGGCGGGGATGCAACTCATCCAGCTCGCCTCGGCCAACAGCGCGTACTACACGGATTACGCGGCCAAGCCCAACCTCGATGTCGCCGCGGGTGACTGCGCCATCGGCATGTCCATCGACTTTTACGGACGGATGGAGGAGGAGACGATTATCCAGCGCAATCCCACCGATCCCGCCCGCGCGCACCGTTTCGGCTACCTGATGCCGCGCGGCGGCTCGTCGCTGTCGGCGGACCCGATTGGGCTGTTGCGCGGCGCGCCGCATCCCGACGTGGCCCGCGCGTTTATTGATTTTGTGCTCTCGGTCGACGGGCAGAAATTGTGGAATTTCCGGCCCGGCACGCCCGGCGGCCCGGCCACCCATGCGCTGCGCCGCTCGCCGATTCGCCGCGATCTTTATGACCCGGTGTGGCGGCCCTACCTTTCCGATCCCGACGTTTTGCCCTACGAGGAAACGGGCGATTTCGTGTATCACGCAAGCTGGACGAGCCCGGTTTTTTCCGAACTCCGGTTCGTGATCAAAGCCGCGTTCATCGATCCGCATCCGGAATTGGCGGCGGCCTGGTCGTCCATCCAGCGGGCCCGCGCCGAAGGGCGGACCGCAGCGGCCACGGCCGCGCTCGCCAAATTGCAGGATCTAACGGCGATTGATTATGCCGCTGTGAATGGCCCGATCAAAACCGCGCTCGCAGGCGGCCCGCTGGGACGGCTCGACCTCGAAGCCCAGCTCAACGACCACTTTCGTCAGCAGTACGCTGCCGCTCGTGTGTTGGCGGACGGACCTTGATGTTCGCTGATGCGAGCGCACGCACTTTTTGCCCGCGCGCGGTGCCTGGCAATGGTTTGAAACTGGCTTGCCGGTGCGCGGGTTCAAAGGTGTAGTATCACGATTGCCTGCTGTTGGCTGTCCATGGTTACCCGTCGAAAATTCATCGGTCTGTTGGCCGCCTTGCCGGGCGTCAATTACGGGGCTACTGCCGCCAGCACACCGGCCGCGGGCGCGGACACGCGGATAACGCACGCGAAAATTCATCCGGCCCTCGGCATCGCCCGCGTGGGCAACAGTCGTGACGAATTTTTCCTTGGGCCGGAAGTCCCGGAGGCGCCGGCGCTGCCGGCGGGTTCCTACAAGGACAAAACCGGCGCGCTCAAGCGCCAGGCCGCGCAGTTTCGCCTGTACGGCTACAATGCGGCGGGCGAAGTGGTGCAGGAATTGACGCCGGAGTACGCGACCATCGCGTGGACGGTCCATTTGGCGAATAAAAAGGCGGCCTGGTATGAATTTCAGATGGCCATGGATATTCTCGAGGCCTCGTTGCCCGGCGCGGCCTCCTCGCACCGGCGCAATCCGGAGTACGCGGGCGCCGCCCGAAAGAATCTAATCATCGACCCCGGCCCCCGCACGATTCGCGGAAAATCCACGCGAGGCGCCGCCTACCAATTCGATACCGGCAAGTTTCTAAATCTCGACGTGCCGCTGGGAGAGTTGCGCACCACCGAACAGGGACGCTTGCTGGTGTTGGGCGGCTTCGGCCTGTCGCGCTCAGTGACCGGTCAGGCGCCCGAAGAGTACGGCAACAACAACGGCTGGCATGACGACATTTCGGATGGTCCCGTGGACGCCAAAGTCACCATGGACAATCGCGAGGTTCCGGTCGAAGGCGCATGGGTGGTGGTGGCGCCGCCGAATTATGCGCCGGCCTTGAAGACCGTGCGCACGCTGTACGATTTGGTTTATGATTGCTCGATCACCTGGGGTTTGCGGAAAGCGCCGGACAAAGTTTATTTCAGCCGGCACATCGCACCCATTTTTCGCCGCTTGTCGGGGCTGCAATGGGTGAACCAAGGTTTTGCGGCCGCCTTTGGCTTTGGCGCGGCCGACAACGCCGAGCAAATCATTCCGCGGCTGGCCGATGCCGCCGAGTCCAACCGACCTTACCGCCAGGAGATTTATGCGCATTTTCGCAATCCCGCGGAGCGCCGTTTGGGCAAGGCGCTCTGGCCGATGTTTTATGGCGATGCCGTGGATAGTTTCACCGAAGTGGCGCTCGACCCGACCTTGAAACTCGAGCGCGGGATGTCCGCGCTTTCGGGCACACAATTGGGCTGGCTGGAAAAATGGGCCGCCGGCGATTTTATCAGCGATTTGGCGGGCGCGCCTGCGGTGGCCAAAACGCTGGAGGACATTCCGCTCGCCGAGCAACCCGCGGCGTTGGATGAGGCCGCGCTTTCGTTTTGCATCGCCGATGCCTTTCACCCCGGTTGCGAAATCACCTGGATTGCGCGCCGCCGAAATTTATATGACGGCGCGCTGCGCATTCGCCGCCGACCAGCGGGCGCGCCCGAGCGCGATTACGGGGACATTCTGCTCCCGGCGGTGGCGATTGGGGAGAACGGGCCGCTCACGGGTGCGGGGCCCGGCGACCTCACGCGCTGGATGGCCGTGCCGTGGCAGACGGATACCGCGGATTGCCTCTGGAGCTACGATTTTTTCCGCATGTCGGATTCCCTGCCGACTTACTGGCCCGCGCGCGTGCCGAACCAGGTGCTGAGCGAGGCCGATTACAACGTCGCGATGGACGCCACCCGCCCGCTCGCCCAACGGCAGGCGGCCTTCAACACGCGGCGCAACTGGTTTCGCGGCTTGACGCGACCGAACGCGCAAATGGTCACGGATTTTCACAAATTGGGCGTCATCGAGGAACGGCCCGGGCCGACCGGCATTCCGCAACTTCCGTCGCTCATGCTGGTCGAATCCCGGCCGGCGTTGCCGTTGCCGGAATACGCTCCGCCGCGTGCGGGCCGCCGGGCACAGTAGGCTTGGCGTGGCCGCAAAAAATTTTCCATGGTTGAAACTGAGGTCTTGGTCATTGGCGGCGGACCGGCGGGCGCAGCGGCGGCGCTGACCCTCGCGCAGGCGGGCGTGCGCTGTGTGTTGCTCGAGGGTCACACTGCACCGGTGTGGAAGATCGGCGAGACACTCGCACCCGAGGCGCGCCAAGTTTTGCAAGCCCTCGGCGTGTGGAACGAGTTTGAACGGGACGGCCATTTGCCGTCGCCGGGAAATTGTTCGGCCTGGGGCGGCGAGGAACTGGTGGCGAAGGATTTTATTTTCAACCGCCATGGCAGCGCTTGGCAATTGGACCGCCCGAAATTTGAAACCATGCTCCTGCGCGCGGCTGAAAGCGCGGGCACCGTAGTGCGCCGCGGCGTTTCGTCGCCCACGATCGAGCGCGGGCCGGGTGGCTGGAAAGTTACGGGCGGGGAATGCGATTTTCGCGCACGCTGGCTGGTGGATGCGTCGGGGCGCGGCTCCCAACTCGCGCGGTTACTCGGCGTCACGCGGCAGAATTTGGACAAACTGGTCGCGATCTATGTGGTCGCGGCCACGCCGGTGGCGTCGGATGCGGATGCGCGCACTTATGTCGAGGCCTGCGCCGAGGGCTGGTGGTATTCTGCGCTCACCCCGGGCAACCGCCGCATTTTTGCGCTACAAACGGACGCGGATTTGCTGCCTGGCCAGGAGTGGAGATCGGCCGAGTGGTTTCGCGCGCGCTTGCACGAGACCCAATACCTGCGTCAACTCGCGATGGGGCCGGAGGTGGAATTTGAGCACGCGCCCAAATTGACCTCGGCGCATTCCGGCCGGCTGGAAAAGTGCCACGGCGACGGCTGGCTCGCGGTGGGAGACGCCGCGCAATCGTTCGACCCGCTCTCCGGCGAAGGTTTGTTTCACGCCCTGCTCACCGGTCGCGAAGCCGCGCTGTGCCTGCGGGCCGTTTTGTCCGGCGCGCAGGATGGTCTCGCAAAATATGCTGCGTTGAACCGCTCGTTGTGGAATCGGTTCCTCGTGAATCGGCAAGAGTGTTATGCGAGCGAAGGACGCTGGCCGGAAATGCCGTTTTGGGCGCGGCGAATCAAGGGCTAAATTGCCGCAATAGCGTGATGGAATAAACTTGAGCGAACAGAAAAATCTCCTAGCCATTAGTGATGGCTAATGACATGCCGATAGTTCCTTCAGAAGCAGCCGTAGAAATTGTAAAACGCAATGGATTTCTGTTTGGATTGGGAATAATGGCAATGACGGGGCCGCCTTTGCTACTGGGGATTAGTTTGAATATGTTTTTTTGGGTGCCAGCGGTTGCTGGTTTAATGTGTGTTTTCGTGGGGCTGCGCCGCTTGCCGGTCAATCGCCAAAAAGCTGTAAACCGGGTTGGAGTGCTAATTTGTTTTTTCGCGTCAGTTACCCCTGTTCTCCTGACGTCATATGCAAATCGCTCGGGAGCTGCGATCCGGGTGGTTATCCCGTTGGGATATCAGGGGGAAATAGCGCTCGTGAAAAATCACAATTCAGGCAAAGAAGTAAAAATAGAGAATGGAGTTTGGCTGCTCGAGATTCCCGCGAATGGCACGCTGGTCGTTAAAGACGATTGGCCGTTATACCTGTGGCATAAGGAGGAATTTGTTTATGCGGATGGTAGTGAGGCCAAAGTTGAATCTTTGGGCACGGAAGTGGGAAGTATTCAGACGAGTACCCACTCGTGGTCGGGAAGCGCAATATTCGACGGAGCGACGACTAAATGGAAAGTCTTGGGGAAATAGGGCGCAAGCGCTGTATTAACCGGTCGGAAACGGATTGCGCTCGAATTGCGCCTGATGCCAGTAGGGATAGATGCGTTGTTTCGCGCTGGCCTCGTCGAGCCGGGCAATCTGCGCGGGCGTAAGTGTCCAACCAACGGCGCCGAGATTTTGGCGCAACTGTTCCTCGTCGCGTGCGCCGAGAATGACGGTGGCGACCGTCGGGCGCTGCAGCACCCAGTTAATGGCGATTTGCGCCACGGTGCGGCCCGTTTCACGGGCAATTTCATCCAGCGCGTCCACCACACGATAAATATATTCATCTTCAGCCGGGGGCACGACGCGCAAGGTGCCGGGATCGTGCAGACGGCTGACTTTCGGCAGCGGCTGGCCGCGGCGCACTTTGCCCCCGAGCCGCCCCATGCCGAGCGGGCTCCACACGACAGTGCCCACGCCCTGGTCCAATGCCAGCGGCATGAGCTCCCATTCGTACTCGCGTCCGATGAGGGAATAAAATGCCTGGTGCGCCACATACCGGCCCAGCCCGTATTTTTCGGAAATCGCCAGTGACTTCATCAGATGCCAACCGGAAAAATTCGAGCACCCGAGGTAGCGGATTTTGCCTGCTCGCACGAGGTCGTCGAGCGCATGCAGCGCCTCTTCGACGGGAGTCATGGCGTCGAAGCCATGCAATTGATAAAGGTCGATGTAATCGGTGCCGAGGCGGCGCAGGCTCGCTTCGCAGGCGGCGATGAGGTGCGCGCGCGACGAGCCCACGTCATTCGGCCCGGGGCCCACGCGAAACGTCGCCTTCGTGGAAATAATCACGCGTTCGCGCCGCCCGCGAAGGGCGCCGCCGAGCACTTCCTCGGCCGCGCCCGCCGAGTACATGTCCGCGGTGTCAAACATCGTGAGCCCGGCCTCGAGGCACAGGTCCACGAGCCGCGTGGCTTCCTTCACGCCGATGCCGCCCCACGCCTCAAAACCGCGTCCGCCGCCAAAGGTTGCCGTGCCCAGGCTGAGCACCGGCACGCGTAAACCCGACCGGCCAAGATGTCTGAATTCCATCGACATAAATATTAATGGCTAGAGATTACCGAGGCGGAAAGCGCCATAGCTTCGCTAACTTTTTTCTTTGCCCTCAGCGGCCTCGCGCAGGGAAAGGTTTTCCATTTTGCGCGCGGCCGTCAGCAGGGCCGCGCCGAGCGATTCCATTTTGGCGATTTCCTGCAGGCGCGCGCGGGCCTTTTCCAATTCCGCCGGCGAAAAAACCATCCGCTGCAACTGGCAGGCCTCGACGAGCGCGATGATGACCACGTCGCGCGGCTCCGGCACCTGGTCCTCCAAAACGACGCGGCGGATGCGCTCGCGCACGGCGGCCTCCTCGCGTGCGTCCTTTTCCGGATGGGTCACTTCCCGCACCTTCCACAAAATCCGTTTTTCGCGCCGGGTGAGAATGCCCTTGGTCTCGAGGCCTTGGAGCAGCGGCTCAATCAAGTCCGGCGCGATGAGCGCGACGCGGGCCAGCGATTGTTGCAGTGAGAGCAGGCCGCGATCCGCGCGCAAGGCGCCCAGAGCGCGGTCCAGCAAAGTGTCGCCGGTGGCGCTCCAATTCATCACCCGCAGCGAGGAGAGGTCGGTGTCGACCCGTTCCTGAAACGACAATTCAAACAGCAACGCGCCGGCGAGCGCCAGTTCGAGCGCCTTGGGCGGCAGCGGGTGGAGGCGGCCCGTTGCGTCGTCGAGCGCGAGCAGCAAAATCTCTTCGGCGAAGCGCAGCATGGGCGGAAAGGCGGCTTTCACTGCGCCCCATCCGCCACCTGCTGGCAAGCCAAATGCGGAATTGCCAGCGGCTTTGCACCCGTTCTAAATTACCGTTTATGCAGTGGTATTACGCCGTCAATAATAAGCAGGAAGGGCCGGTTTCCGAGGAGAAATTGCAGGATTTGGCCCGGTTGGGCGAGGTCACGGCGGAGACGCTGGTCTGGCGCGCGGGCCTGGCGGAATGGGCGCCCTATGGCACGGTCGGCCTCGCGGGTGTTCCGGCGGGTTATGAGCGCTGCACGCAATGTGGCCGGAATTTTTCCGCCGACGCCTTGATGCACTATGGCGCGGCGTGGATTTGCTCCGAGTGCAAGCCGGCCTTCCTGCAGCGGTTGCAGGAGGGGCTCAATCCGGCGGGCTTTCAAATTTGGCGCTCCGGCAAAAAACTGGTCATGAATCGCGAGGCCGAATTGCCCGACCGGTGCGTCAAATGCAACGCCCCGGCGAACGGTTTTCGACTTAAGCGGAACCTGATTTGGCATCCGCCGCTGATATTCCTGACGATTTTGATCAGCATTCTCGTTTATGCGGTCATTGCCATAATAGTCAGAAAGCGGGCTACGGTTTTTGTCGGCTTATGCCCGCAACACCGCACGGCCCGCCGCCGCGCGCAGTGGATTGCGGCGGGAATGTTTCTCCTTTCGCTGGCAATGACAATTGGAGGTTCTTTTGCCGCGGATGCGGGTTACGTGATGGTCGGCGTGCTGGGCGTCTTCGGGCTGCTGATTACATTGCTGTATGCCATCGCGCGCACCCGGACCGTGTGGGCGGCGCGCATCGACGAGACGCATGTGTGGGTGAAGGGTGTAGGCGCGGAATATTTGGCGGCGTTGCCGGAGTGGGGTGGACGAAATTGATGGGCTTGCGCTGTCGCGGGCTTTGCGTGTGAATGGGAACAGCCTGTCCGGGCTCTCCGCGCCTCGTGTTTTCTCTCCGTCATCTTCTTCTCCTGGCTGGCGTGCTCGGTGCGCTGCCCGCGGCGCCGGCACCGCCGCCCTCTACCGTTGCGACTCCCGCGGCGAGTGCGCCTGCAGCGGCGGTGTTTCCACGTGAAATCACCGATGGCTCAGGCCGCAAAGTTTTGTTGCCTGCTGCTCCCCACCGCATCGTGAGCCTTTCCCCCGCCATCACGGAACTGGTGCTCGCGGTCGGCGGCGGGGCGGAACTGGTGGGCGTCACGCGTTATTGCACGGTGCCGGAACGGGAACCGCCTATCGCCCGCGTCGGCGGTGTGCTCGACCCGGATTATGAGCGCATCGTGGCCTTGCATCCGGAACTCGTGCTCATCCCGAATTTGGCCGATGGGCAAATGCTTAACCGCCTGCAATCCCTGGGCCTACGGGTCGTGGTTTTTTATCCCGAGGGACTGGATAATTTTGTGCGCGATGCGGACCTGGCTGGTCGTGCGCTGGCCCACGAGGCGACCGCCGAGGCCCTCACCCGCCAGTTCACGACCGAGCGGGCTCTCGTGCATGCGCGCCTGGCTTCGCCCTCGCCCGCGGCCCGCCCCACGGCGGCGCTCCTTTATGGCGGCGATTTGCTGGCCCCGGGCCCCGCCGGTTTTGCCGGGCAGTTGCTGGACGAGGCGGGCGCACGCAACGTCGTACCGGCTGCGGCGAAAGCCTGGCTCCAGTTGACCCCGGAATCGCTGCTGCAATACAACCCCGACTTCATTTTTCTCGTGCGCGAAAGCCTGGCGGCCTGGCCCCCGGCGACCCAGCCGGCTTTGCGCAACCTGGCTGCGGTGCGGGCGGGCCGGGTGATCGAACTCCCGGAAAATCTTTTCGAGCATCCGGGGCCGACGCAGGGTGAGGCCTTGTGGCGGCTGGCCCGCGCGCTCCATCCCGAGCGTTTTCCCGAAGTCGCGCCGCCGGTGGAGCCGAGTCCGCCGCGTTCGCCCTAAGCGGCCCATTCCCGTGCGTTAAGCTATTCCCCTTAAAGTTATTCGTCGAGTGCTTTGGATATTCTTCATTGGCGTGTTATAGCCATTGATTTATCGTTCGGCATAATGGAGGCTATTCGACCTTGGCTTTGCGCCGCCGCAGTTCCCGGAGCGCCGCCCGCAGCACCATGTCGCGATAAGTGCCCTCGAAAGGCAACTGCTCGCGCAGCTCCTTCAGGCTGAGCACGCGCCCGGTGAGATCTTCAGGCAGGCGAAGATCTTGGACGAATTGGGCGGCGGCAATTTTAGCATCTTTCCAGGACATGCCCACCCTATTGCCAGTCTTGTGCCTGAGGGCTAAACTATTTCCTAAATATTTGATGGATAAAGATATCTATTTTTCGTCCATAAAACGGACCAGCAAAGTCTAATGCTTTTGCAATGCAGTACAATGCGACGCATTGCATTAAAAAAGGGCACTTTACCCCGGTTATTGGCGAATTTTTGCCCCACGCGCTTTTAACGCCCGGGCCGCGGCCCGCAGTACCATGGCCCGAAATTGTCCTTCAAAAGGCAACTTCGCGGCTAATTCATTGAGGTCTATTTCGCGCCCGTTCAAATCAGCGGGAAAATCCGCCTTTTTGATCAGGGCATCGGCTTCGTTTTTAGCGTCTTTCCAGGACATTTTCGACAAGCATCAGGGTGATGTGCTTGCCGAGAAACCCTGGCGCCGGGCGGGAGCGGATTGCCGATTTAACCCTGGCACCGGGCTTTACTTACTTTCGCAATTATGTGGAATTACAGGTTAAAAGCCAGTTTTATTTTACTTATTATTTACAGGTTCTAGCCTCAGCTTTAGCTCGGCCACCGCCGCGAAACGAAATGACTATTTTGGCTTAACGGAGCCCGCCGCGATTTTACCCGGAACTTGCATGGTGGAGTCGGTGATGATAGTTTGACCCGATGCGCACAAAATTCGCCCTTCTTGTCCGAGGCCACGCCTTGCTGGCCGCGCTTTTGCTGGGGGCGGTGGCGCAGGGGACGGCGTTGCACGGGCTTGATTTTACGGGCAATGTCGTGGCGGTGGACGCGGTGGCCGGCACTTTTACCTTGCACGGCCCGGGGCTGGCCAAGCCAGACGCCGAAGGCAACCAGACGGTACAGGTCGGGTCGGGTGACGCCGCGATCGGCTATGTGGGGCATCGCGTGCGGGGCAACCTGCACCAAAGCGGGAGCGCATGGCGCTTCGATGAGATTTGGCCGGCGGACCCCGCCGCCGTGGTGACCGTGACGGAGGTCACCCACCGGCTGCATCAGGACCTCGCGGAGATGGGGCGCAAATCCTACCGCGATGTCGGCGACCACATTCCCGATTTCGCGCTGTTCAATCAAAACGGCCAGCTCCTCCGCGCCGCCTCGCTGACGGGGCACCGACTGGTCATTGATTTTATTTTCACCCGTTGCGCCGACCCGACCATGTGCCAGGCCGCGACGCGCCGCATGGCCCAGTTGCAGCAAGACCTCAAGGACGCCAAGGTCAACGACACGACTTTGCTCACCATCACGCTTGATCCGGAAAACGACACCCCTGGCATCCTGCGGGCCTATGCTGATGCTTATCATCTCGACGGCGCGAATTTCCAACTGCTTACCGGGCCGACGGCGGAAGTGAACGACTTGCTCGAGCAATTCGGCATCCTCTCGCGAACGGTGGACGGCGTGCTCCAGCACACCGCCTCGACGATTCTCGTCAGCCCCGAGGGCCGCATCCTCTACCGCAAGCAAGGCAGCTTGTGGACTGCCGATGAATTTCTCGAACGCCTAAAACCACCGGCGGCCAAGCCCGCGCCGGCGTCTTAAATTTTTCCACCCATGCGCCGCGCCGCCATCCAGATAGCAGTGCTCACCGCGATTTTCGCGGGGGTTTACGTAGGCCTGCGCGCGATCCCCGCGACCAATTGCCAGTTCCTGCATTACGACCAGACGGTCGTCACCGCCGATGGGCTGGAATATTGCGGCGCCGGCAAATCCCTGTTTATGGACCTGACGCGCCTGAATTTTCCCGTCAGCCTCAAGCTCACCGCTGATGCCGCGCCCGCGCTGGGCCAGACCGCCCATTACACGCTCGAATTGGTGACCACCGACGGCCGCACACTGCGGCCTTCGGAACTCGCGCTGACGCACACGCGCCTGCTGCACGTGCTCGTGATTGATCCCACCCTCGAGGATTACCAGCATATCCATCCGGAACCGGACGGCGATTCCGGCCGCTGGAGTTTTTCCTTCGCACCGGCACGGGCCGGCACGTACAAAATTTACGCGGAGTTTGTGCCCGCGGTTTCGCTGCGCCAAGTGGTGGGTGCGACGGACCTCGTGGTGCCCGGCGCACCCGAGCACGGCGTCATCCGTGGCTTCACGCCCAATCTCGAGGACGGCTACACGATTACGCTCACCACGCCGAGCGGTGCGCCGGCGGTCAATGTGGACTTGCCGCTCACCCTGTCCGTGACCCGCGCGGATGGCGCGCCAGTCAAACTCGAGCCGGTGATGGGCGCGCTCGCGCATCTGGTCGCTTTTGACCAAGGCCATCACGGCTACGCGCACTTGCACCCGGTGCAAACCGGCCACGAAACTGACCCACGCCAGCCGCAATTGAGCTTTGTGTACAACACCGCCCTGCCCGGCCGCTACCGCCTCTGGGCGCAAGTGCAGTTGGACGGGCGCGAGCGGTTTTTGCCCTTCGATATCGACGTGAAGGCGGATTAAAAAAATGGCGCACGCAATTTCATGCATTACCCCTCTTTGAAAATTGGGTTCACACTGATCGCCGCGGCCTTGCTGCTACTCCCGCGGTTGGGAGCGCAAATCACGACGAGTGCCGCGCCCGTTGAGTCCTCCGCGCCGGCCCGCCCACCCGCCTCCGCCCTCGTCACCGCCAGGAATCCGCTCGGCGACCTGCCTACCGAAGCGGCGGCGACGCTGAGCGCCGCCATCCGCGCGGCGATGAGCGACCCCGCGGTGCAGGCCGCGCAGGAAAAATTCAAAACCCAAATGAACCTGGGCGTCGCGAAGATTCGCGATTTCATCGACCAGAATCCCGCGACGAAAGCCTTCATGGCCGACCATCCGGCTCTCGGCGCATACTTGGCGACGCGCGCGGTCCAAACCTTGGCCGCGACCAGCGGTGTCACCGGACAACCAGCCGCCGCGGCCCAAAACTCCAGTGATGCGCTGCTTGCCGGGTTGCCGCCGGAAACGGTGGCTACGTTGCAGGCGCTCGTAAAATCCGTGCAGGCCGATGCCACCCTCCAAACGGAAATGCAAAAAGGCCTCAGCCTGGGCCTGGCCTTCAACGCCGTCCTGCGCGATGCCGTTTCCAAGGACCCCGCCAGCAAGGCCTTGGTGGATAAATATCCCGCCGCCTTTGATTACCTCTCGACGACGTTCGGGGTATTGCCGCCGTCGGCCCTGCCGGCCCCGCCTGCGCGGCCACCGTCGCCCATCTTGCATCCGCCGGCCAATGGGAGTGTGACTCCCACCGCCGCGCCTGCTGCTCCCGGAGCATGACTGAGGCCGTGACCATCACCCGCGCGACCATGGCGGACGTGCCGGCCTTGGTCCGCCTCGTCAATCGCGCTTACCGCGGCGAGGCTTCGCGGCAGGGCTGGACCACCGAGGCCGATTTGCTCACGGGCGATTTGCGCACGGACGAAGCGACGCTCGGACTGGCAATGCTCGAACCTGCCGCCGTCGTGCTCCAGGCGGTGGCGGACGGCGGCGAATTGTGCGGCTGCGTCTATCTGCAAAAACGCGGCGAACGTCTTTACCTCGGCATGCTGGCGGTGGCGCCCGAGAAACAGGCTTCCGGCATTGGCAAAAAACTCCTGGTGGCCGCGAAACAGCACGCTCGCGTATGGAAGTGCCCGGCCATTTTCATGACCGTGATTTCCATCCGGTCGGAATTGCTCGCCTGGTACGAACGCCACGGCTTTCACGACACCGGCGCCCGGGAACCCATGCCGGTGACGCCCCGCTTTGGCGTGCCCACCCGGCCACTGGAATTTGCCGTGCTGGAGAAGATTTTGTGAAGGCGGGAGTTGGTGCGCGCGGGCGTCTGGAGTTTTTTTTGCCAGCCTCCGCGCGCAAATGGTCTTGCCAGCGCCGCGGGATTGACGTGCGATGCCCGCCATGAGCAACCCGCCCGCCCCGTCTCCCGCCAACCCGCCGCCGCTGGTTTTGCCGGCCGACAAACTCGAAGCCATTTTCGCCCTGCAAGAGGGCCTCAACCGCCGCATTGGGGTCGAGACCGCCGCGCTCGACGAGGCCGGCCAGGTCAAATGGATCCTCAATTACACCCGCGCCATGCAGCAGGAACTCGCCGAGCTGACGGACTCCGTGCCCTGGAAATGGTGGGCCAAGTACCAGCAGTTCGACAAACAAAACGCCCGCGTCGAAGTCGTGGACCTGTTTCATTTTCTCGTCTCACTAGGCCAGGTGCTCGGCATGAGCGCGGACGATATTTACCAGGCCTACCTGAAGAAAAACCAAATCAACCACCAGCGCCAAGACTCCGGCTACGTGAAAAAGGACGAGGCGGATTCGCGGGGAATTTAGCAGCGCAGAAGGTGGAAGTACGAAGGTAGAAGTTGGAATGCAAAAGCGAAGCTGCGGTGGACGAAAAAATGTGGCGCGACGGTCCGCTATTTTCCCGTACCTGTACGCAGGGTCAGTTTCACGGTTGTGCTCGTGGCTGAGCCCGCGGCGTTGGTGATAACGACGCGGTAATTCCCATCCCCTCCGACATTGATTTTGGTTAGAGTAAGAGTGGGTGTTCCGGCCCCGGAAATCGTGGTGGAGCCGGGGAGATTGGTCAGATCCGTGAGCGGTGCGCCGTTGTGTTGCCACTGATATTTCAGAGGCGCGTCCCCGGCGGCTTTTACGATGAATTTGGCGCTTTGTCCTGGGCGGACGGACAGCGAAAACGGTTGCACGATAATTTTGGGCGCGAGCCTGTCCACGATCAGCGTCGCCCCGGCGCTGGTCACTTTCCCAGTGCTATTGCTGACCACCACCGTGTACACGCCGTTGTTGGCGATGGTGACGTTCTTGAGGGTGAGCATGGCGGCGACGGCGCCACCGAGGTTTAGGTTTTTGAACCGCCATTGATATTGCAAAGGAGTTCCCCCCGCAGCGGTGACGATGAATTTCACCGTCGTCCCTGCCTTTACCACCTGGCTGACCGGCTGGATGATGATGGCCGGCGCGACATTGACCGTAAACGTGCCGCTATCCGTATGTCCGGCGGCATTGGTCAAACGCACCCAGTAGGTTGCATCCATGGAGAGAGCAGGCGTGGTGAAGGTATCATTCGTGGCTCCCTCCACAGGCTGGCTCGTATCGCCACTGACGCCGAGGTACCATTGATAAGTGACACCGGAAGCATCGCTCGGGGTAATCGAAAGCAGTGCGGTGTTGCCGTTGGCAATGGTGAAATTGGCCGGTTCAACCGTGATATCTGGAGCAATGAGAACGCTCACTGCATCGCTGTAGGCCGTGCCGGCGTTGTTGCTCACGCGAACCCAATAGCGCGTGCCAGTGCTCAAGGACGAAGGCGTGGTAAAATTCGCGGTGGTGGCATTGAGCACGGGCTGGCTCGTGTCACCGGTTTCACCTTCATACCACTGGTAACTCAAGTTTCCCGTGCCCAAGGCGGTGACGGTGAGATTGGTTGTGTCACCAGGGTTTAGGGCTGCACCCTGAGGTTGAATGGTGACAAAAGGCGCATGCGCGAGACCGTCGGCCATTTGCACAGGCGTTGTCCGATCCACGGGGGGGCGAAAGATCGCTCCGACATCCCATAATGTTCCATCGGCTTTTAAGTAAAGTGTTTGGGCGGCTCCTCCGGAAAACGCGACAACTTGCTCGGAAACCTTATAGGCGGATGTACTTTTAATATAGGTGAAGACTGGGGATGCGGCAATTGCACCCACTGACCACAAGTCGCCATTGGCCTTGAGGAAAAGGGTATGGATGGCGCCAGCGGCAATTTCCACCACACCATTCGCAACTTGCACTGGAATATGTTGCTCGGTTGTGGTGCCATCCCCGAGTTGACCATAGGAATTGTTGCCCATGGCCCACAAACTGCCATCGCTTTTGAGAAAAAGGCTAAAGTAGGCGCCAGCTTCGGCGGCGACTACGTCTGTGGCGACGAGTACGGGCTGGGTGCGACTGGTTGTCGTGTTATCGCCAAGTTCCCCGGAGCGATTGAGTCCAATGGCCCAAAGGGTGCCATCAGTTTTGATAAACAAATTGTGATAATAGCCCGCCGAGGCGGATGCGACATTTGCGGCAATTTGTATGGGTGTATTTATTGAAATAGGATTCAACCGGCCATCCTGCAAGGAGCCCATGGTCCACAACGTACCATCGGATTTAAGAAAAACACTGTTTCGCCCCTTGGCTGACGCTGACACAATTTGAGCGGCGATTTGGACGGGCGAAAGCTGTCGTGTAAAGTTGCCCGTTCCCAACTGGCCAAAGTTATTGGCTCCCATGCCCCACAAAGTGCCATCCGTCTTGATAAATAGGGTGTGTTGGTAAGCTGCGGCCACCGCGATCGTGGAATCGGTAACAAAAGTGGGCGGTTGGAGAGTCGTCGAAAAATTACCCAGCCCTAGCTGGCCGACAGAATTGGCATCTGCCCCCCACAAGTCGCGATTAGCCTTGATGAATAAACTATTATAGTCTGTGGCGGAAATTATAGTCTGATCGCTGTCCTGTTTGGTGACGACAAAGAGAGTGTCGCTATCTGCTTGGCTAATTCCATTGGTGACTCGCACCCAATAGCGCGCAGAACGGTAAAGCAGGGGTGAGGTGAAATTGGCTGAAGTCGCGAGAGGGATGGGTTGACTGAGGTCGCCGGTATTCCCGGCATACCACTGATAGGTGAGCGGAGGTGTGCCTTCCGCGGAAATGGAAAGATTGGCGCTCCCGCCGGCTTTGATAATGGTGGTCGAGGTCTGGGCGGTGATGAATGGCTCAGCGGAGGCTTTGGCTGGGTGCAAAAGCCCCAAAGCAATAATTACAACTGCACTGAGCAAACGAAAAATCCGACGCAGGGTGATTGATTGCCCCCTTTCACTTGAGGGAATACTGAAGATAACTGATGACTGGAGAAGGGCCACGCTAAGAACAAAGCTAACGATAAGGAGTGCGATGCGCAATAGCGGTTATTATTTGATGGAGAAACGACAAGCACAGGAATGCCTTTGTAAGAGTTTAACCACAAGAAGCACAAAACGCACATATGCCGAAAACGTCATTATTTCACCACTTTCGTGAGCAGAGTCAGTTTCACGATGGTGCTGATGGCCGAGCCGGCGCCGTTGGTGACGATGACGCGGTAGTTTCCGGCGCTGGCGGCAGTGATTTTCGTCAAGGTGAGCGTCGCGGTGGTGGCGCCGGAGATGATGGTGGTGCCGGCGATTTTGGGAGTGCGGAAGGAAGCGCTAGGGGGAGAAGCTTGCGCGAGGCCACCGGATGACGAACTGCTGGTGACGAGGGAACCGCTGACGGCTTTGGAGCTGCCAACGAGGCTGAGCGTATCCGTTAGATTAATGTTATTGCGCTGCCACTGGTAGAACAGCGGGGCGTCGCCGATGGCTTTGACGGTGAAGCGGGCATTCTGGCCGGTGCGCGCAAACACGGGCAGCGGTTGCACGTAAATTTTGGGCGCAATTTTATTCACGATGAGCCTCGCGCCGGTGCTCGTGGTCTGGCCCGCGCCGTTGCTGACGACCACCGAGTACGTCCCGTTGTCCAGGCTGGTGACGTTGCCCAGGGTGAGCGTGGGTTGGGTGGCGGTGGCGATGGCTTGGCCGTTCTTGCGCCATTGATAACGCAGTGGCGGCGCCCCCAGGGCGGAGACCGTAAATTTCACGGTCGCGCCTTCTTTGGCCAGGCGATTGGCGGGCTGTACGAGAATCGCGGGCGTGACATTGACTGTAAAAGTACCGCTGTTGGCGGAGCCCGCGCTATTGCTCACGCGCACCCAGAATTGCGCCGAGGCGTCGAGGGCTGTGGTGGTAAAAGTTGCGGCGGTGGCGCCGTCGAGCGGGTGGCTGGTGTCGCCTGTGACTCCTTGATACCACTGATAGTGTAGGTCGGGAAAATCACCGGCGTCGATGGTCATGGTCGCCGTTTTGCCGGCGCGAATGACAACTTTGGTGCCGGCCGAAGGCACCGCCGGAATCACGCCGACGACCGCCGCGGCGCTGTCCGCCGAGCCGATGCTATTGGTCAGACGCACCCAAAAGCTCGTGGTGCCGGTAAGCGCGGGCGTGGTCAGGGTGGAATTGGTGGCATCAGTAAGGGGCTGGCTGGTGTCGCCGCTCGCCCCGAGATACCATTGGTACGAGATGCCGGTCGGATTGCCCGCCGTGACGCTGAGGAGGGCCGTCTGTCCGGCGGTGATGGTGGTGTTGGCGGGCTGAAGGGTGATGGTCGGCGGGAGCGAGACCGTCAACACGCCCGTCGTGGAACTGAACGCGAAAAGCGTCCCGGACAAGATTCCTATCCAAGTGCCGGAACTGTATACGAGCGTGCCGTTGTACGCGCCGCTGACGGCGACGTGCGCAAATTCGCCGCTGCGGTGGTCCGCCGTAAAAAGCGCAAAGGTCCCGCCGAGCGAAGTGTTGGGCAGATTCACATTTAAATTGCCGCCGAATTGCAGGGTGCCGTTGGTGCCCACCGCAAACCGGCTGTAGTGGGTGGCGTCGGCGATTTGAAAATCACTCTCGCCGTTGAGCGTCGCATTACCGCTGAGGAGTTTGAGACCACCGTTCGGGCCGGGCGAGAGCGTGCCGTTGCTCGCCCACTCGCCCGAAAAATTTCCGTCGCCCTGCAGCACGCCGTCGCTCTTGAGCGAACCGGCGGCCACGAGACCGCCGTCGAGCACAATGGCGCTGAGGGTGTTGACGGTGATGGCTGGCGATGACACCAACCCGCCCTGGCTCGCGACGAGCGTGCCCTTGCCGTAGCTGCGCCCGGTGGTCGGGCTGCCCACCTGCAACGAGGTGGCATTGAAAACCGAGCCCGCGCCCGTGACGACGAGCGTGCCGTTGCCATCCTGGGAATAGCCGACAATGCCGCTGAACGATAAATTCGAGGAACCGCCCACATTCCCGCCGCCCGAGATGATCATCGTGCCGTTACCCTCGAAACCCACGTAGAGCACGCGGCTGGTGCGAAAGGTTGAGCCCGGGCCGTCGACCGTGACCGAACCGTTGGAGCCGCGATTGAAGCCGATAATGGAACGATACGCCGGGGCGGCGAACGTGCCGCCGTTAGTGATGGCCAGATTGCCGGTGCCGTTGTAGCCGACCACGAGCCCGAGGCCCGCGCCCGAGGAAGGCGCCGTGGTTTTAAGCACCGCCGTCGTGCCATTCACGGTCAACGCGCCCTGCGCATTTTTCAAATAGCCGAGATAAACCGAGTCGCCTACGAGCGTCTGGTTATTGCCGAGGGCGAGCGAGGAAAAGGAAGCGTTGGTGTTGTCGAAACCGACGTAAGTGAGCGTGGTGTTGGTCGTGCCGGACGGGAGTTGGGGCGAATTGCCGGCGGGCGTGTTGATGATAATTGTGTTGCCCGAAACCGGCACAGCGGCGGGCGACCAGTTGGCGGCATTATTCCAGGCGCTGCTGACCGCGCCAGTCCAATTCTGCGCGCAGGCGAGATTCGCTCCGGCCACCAGGCCGGCCAAAATGAACAACCCGCGTTTTACGGATGGCGGCAAGCTGGTTCGTTCAAGCGACGGGACTTCCATGCGGTAATCGAGGATGAGGGATGGGGATAAGAGCCGCAACTGCGGTTCTTATTCATCGGCAAATTAATCCCGCTAATTATCTTAACGTTAGACCCATTTTTCAGGCCGTTTTCTGAAAACAGTAACACCGGTAGGAAACCTCGCCGGCGGCGAGGGCGTTGTAAATGCGCGAGCCTTTCACGCCCGCAAAATCCCGGCCCAGGGTGTGCAGGAATTTAGGCAAATATTTTTCAATAACGGCCAGGTAGCGCGCGCTATTGAGGTCCATGCCACGCAGCACCGCTGCGGAGATATCTTCCTGCCGGAGTTTTTGCAAAGGACAAGATGCGAGCGCCTGCTCCCATTCCGCGAGGCCGCCCGGGAAACGAAAATCCGCGTAGAGAAAATGTCCGCCCGGACGCAGCACGCGCGCGACTTCAGTCAAAAAGCGCGGGAAAGCCGGGTAACAGTGGGACGCCTCGACATTGAGCACGGCGTCAAAGGAAGCGTCGGGAAACGGCAGCTTTTGCGCGTCGCCGACTTGAAAGTGCAAACCGTCGAGCTGATGGCGCGTGCGGCAAAACTGGATGCCGGCGGGGTTGAGATCGAGGCCCGTGTACCGCGCGGGACGTAGGTAACGCGTCACGTAGGAAGCCCCGCCGCCGTGACCGCAACTGACCTCGAGCACGTCTTGACCCGCGAGATCAACCTGCGCGGCCACATGATGATAAAGCTGGATGCAGGGACGGTTGGGTTCGTCGGCCGGTTGTAGCGCGAGGGGCGGCGCGGCGCCGTCCGCAAACGCATAATTGAGAAAAATAATCGCATCGGCCCCGAGGCGGCGCGTCAAAAACGGATACCACGCCCGCCACAGCGCCTGGCGCACGGGACCAAGGCCGAGCAAGTGATCAATCAGCGGCATCGGGAGGGTTGCTGATTCCTGATTTTGGATTGCTGAATGGCGGCAATTAATTCTTGGCCGGGGTTGTGCTCGCGGCTGGTTTGACTGTCGCGTTGCCGGCCGCGGCCGGTGGGGCGGTGGCGGCTTTGGCGGTGGCGCCGGGCGTGTACATCAGGCTTTCAATGGGTGCAAAATCGTCGGTGAGCACAGGCGCGCTTTGGTAATTGGGCGGTGGCTGGAGGGCATTCACGCGGTCCATGATGCCGGGCAGCGTGAGTTTTTTGGCGTCGATGAGTTTTTGCGCGAGGTCGCGCAGGGCGGGCAAATCGGTTTTGTTCGCGGAAGTGGTGGCAATGAGGACGACGTTGAGGCTCGACTTGGCCTGGAAGGCATACACCTGCGGAAAAACTTCCTTCATAGTTTTGAACATCGCGCTCACGATGTCGGTGTTCCATTCGCGCAAGGTGCTGATGACGTTGTACGCCATGACGCCGTTGGGGTTGAGGTGGTCACGCACGAGCTGGAAAAACTCCTTGGTCACCAGGTGCGGCGGGATGGACGCGCCGTAGCGGCCCTGGGTGTAGGCGTCGAGGAGGATGGCGTCGTATTTGTCCTTGGCGCCGCGCAGGAACATGCGGCCGTCGAGCACGTCGAGTTTCTGGCGGTCGGAGAGCGTGTAATGGAAATAATCCTTCGCCACCTGGGCGACCACGGGGTCGATCTCCACCGTTTCAAATTTCACGTCAGGATAATAATGGCCGAAAGTGCGCTGGGTGCTGCCGCCACCGAGGCCGAGCATGAGGACGCTCTTGATTTGCTGGTTCCACAGCCACACGAGGTGAAAATACTCGGTGTATTCGAACTGGCCCGTGCTGGGATCCTTCAAGTTCATCTTGGATTCCCACGTGTCGTCGAAGAGCAGGATGCGGTCGCCGTCGGCATTGTCCCACACGCGGATGTGGTGGTACGGCGAGGTCGTTTCGTAAACGATATCACCAGTCGCGGAAGCGGCCAGGGCGGTGGCACAGGGCAGGCCGAGCGCAATAAGGATAAAAGGGAAGATTTTTTTCATCGGGAAGCGGGGGAGGGCGCGAGGGGCGGGGAAAGTTTGCGATCCAGCAGGGCGCAGAGAATGGCCAGAATCAGAATCAGTCCGCCCGCCACTTGAAAGATGGTGGTCAGGGTGAAGGTTTGCAGCAGAAAATAACCGGAGAGGAAAACTCCGGCGATGCTCCCGATGGTGCTGGCCGCAAAAATCAGCCCGCTGGCGCGGCCCACGTTGGCAAGGCTGCGCGTGACGATCTGCGTCATGTACGGCGAAAGCATCGCGAGAATGATGCAAGGCAATAAAAACACCAGCGCGCTGCCGAGGATGGGTTCGAGGATGCCGCGCAAGGGCGAGGGCATCTGGCCCTCGGGCGTCATGATGAGTTGAAAAATGTCCTTCGCAAACGTGGGAATGAAAAACGTAAAAATCCCCGCGGGCACGAGCAGCCGCGCCAGATAGATCAACCGGTGCCAGCGGTCCGCCAGCACCCCGCCGACGTAATAGCCGATGGCGAGCGCGACCATCACGAGGCCGATTTGGTTGACCCAGATGTAAAAGGAATTGCCGAAACTCACCGCCAGGAAGCGCGCGCCGATAATCTCAATCACCATGATGATGAACCCGCCGATGAAGACGATGGCGGCGATGGCGAGCTGCTGCATAAGGACAAAGGCGGAATTCAGAATGCAGAATGCAGATGTTGGATGGAAAATTCCGCCTGGGCATATTCCATTCTGGCGCAAGGGAAGGACCTCCTTGCCCCCAGCATGATCTGGCTTACGGTTTAGGCGTGGTCGCGGCGGGTGTCGCCGCCGCCGGGGTGGGGGCGGCCACCATGGGCGCGGGTTTGCCGGAAAGCTTGCCGAGGACATCGAGCATTTTCTTCCAGGATTCGGTCATGGCCTTTTTATTGGCGTCCGTAGCCGTGGCAGGCTGGTCCATCTGGCCGGTGCGCATGAAGCCGTGGCCCGCGCCTTCGAAGATTACCGGTTCGTAAGTTTTGCCGGCGGCCTTCATGGCCTCAGTCGCGGCGGGCACGGTGGCCGACACGCGGGCATCGCTGCCGCCGTAGAAGCCGTAAATCGGGCAGGTGATTTTCGCCATGTCGGCGGACGGAGGCGGTGTGCCGTAAAACACAAACACGGCCTTCACGTCCTTATTTTGCGTGGCGAACTTAAAGACGGTGCCGCCGCCCCAGCAAAAGCCGGCGATGGCGAAATTGCCGTTGGCGGCCGGGAGCTTGGTGACATACGCGGCCACGGCGTTCAGGTCGGCGTTGACTTGCGCGCCATCGAGTTTTTGCACCGCGCCGGTGACATCGGTCTCCGGCAAATCCAAAGTGCCGCCCTTGTTGGGGCCGAGGCCGGAGAGCAGATCCGGCGCAATCGCGATATAACCGTTTTCGGCCAGTTGATCGGCGGTGGCTTTCACCCAGGCAGTCAGGCCATAAATCTCGTGCACGAGGATGACCGCGGTGGCCTTTTCCTTGACCTCGGGATAAACGATGAACGCCGAAATTTCGCGGTCGCCCTGCTTGATGGTGACGGTTTCCTGATGCCGGGGTGTCTTGGTCAGGCGATTGGAAATGTTGGTGGATTCGGGGCGGACGTTGGTGCCTTGGGCGAGGGCCAGCGAGGGGAGCAGGCTCACGAGGGCGAGGGAAAGCAGGAGGTGGGATTTCATGGGGAGGTGGGGAAGGACAATCACGGAAGCAGGATTTTCACGTTTTGCCAATAACGAAGGAGCGGGGTGTTTTCTCCCCGCGGCCGCCAAGGGGGCGGGTCAATCCTCCGTCGTGGCAATATCAAACAATCCGATCACCACGAGCGCCGCCAGCAGCAGGGCGACGGCGCCCAACGCGCTCAGCAGGCCCAATTGTGCCTGCCGCAATTCGACTTCACGCAACGAACGCGCCGCCAGCACCAGGCGCGGCTTGGCTTCCGTCGTGCGCAGCACCACCGCCGCCAGCCGCACCCCTATTTCCGGCTGCCAGGTGACGCGGTTCTCGCCATTTTTCAAGGCGTAGGCGAGTACTCCCGGCGGCGGGGCCGGCACATGGCCGCGCAAGGAACCCGAGGCCGCGAGTTCTTTGCCCGCGCCGTCGTAAATGATCAGGAAGGGTGCGAGACTCTGCGAAAAATCCAAGTGACCGGCCGGCACCACCGCCGCCGGCTCGGCGCCTTCGGCGAGGGCCTGCACCGCATCGTTTGCCATTTGCACTTGCGGATCGTTCGCACCCTGCCGGACGACTTGTTGCGCGACCAGGTAGAGCAGGCCGCTCAGGCCGACAATGACGGTGGCGAGGGGCAGCCAGACCCGGAGCGTGCGCAGAATTCTCGACATGGGGTGAACTAGAAACCCCGGCTGGGCCGCAGGAGTTTTGCTTTTCGAGACTGCGCGGACGTGTTTGAGCACATTTTTACCGGGCTTGGTCTGGAGTTATTAAAGCCTATCTCAAATTCAATTTTAGACGAGATTTCCAAGGGCCGTCGCGAGCGACGCCCCTACGACTGCCCTTGATGAAGTAGTGCCCTACGTTGGGTCACGGTGTAGGGGCGCCGCTTGCGGCGGCCCATTTTGTCGAATTCGAGATGGGTTCTACAGCACCTTCAACTTCACGGCTTTGCTCACCGCGTGCCCGGCGGCGTTGGTCACCACGCAGGTGTATGTGCCCGCGCTGCTGGTTTTCACTTTCGCCAAGGTCAGCGTCGCGGTCGTCGCACCTATGAGGCCGCCGCCATTGGTGAGATTCACGTTGTTGCGCCGCCATTGGTAGAGAAGGGGCCCGTCGCCGCTCGTAGTGACTTTGAACTTGGCGGCGTGTCCCGACGCCACCGTGACCGCGACGGGCTGGTGCGTAATCTTGGGCGCGAGGGTGTCAACGATCAGCGTCGCTCCGGTCGTCGTCACACTGTGGCCGTCGCCGTTGGTAACCGTGACGGTGTAGGTGCCGTTCGCGGCTTTGGTGACGTTCGTCAAGGTCAGGGTGGGCGAGGTGGCGTCCGTGATGGGTTGACCCTTAAAATACCACTGATAGGTCAGGGGTGCGAGGCCATCCGCCAAGACGGAGAAGGTGGCGGAAGCGCCGCCTTTTTTCACCTGGCTGGCGGGGCCGACGAAAATCGTGGGCGCGGTGATCACCGTAATGACGCCCGTGGTGTAAAGATTCGAGGAATCCCAACCCAGCCCCACCGGCAGGGCCGGCAGCGAGACGGATGAAAACTGGCCGGAAACCGTGCCAGTGACGGCGAGAATCTGAAATGAATCGCCGAGCGACGGCGCATAGAGCCGGCTTACCTTCAGCGAGCCGTTGAGGGTAAGATTTCCCAACACGGCGATTTGGTCGTAGTCGGCGCCCGCCATGGCGGTGCCGTTGAGTTCAAGGTAGAGCGAGCTGGTCGGACCGAGGTGAAGATCGTGATCGAAGGTCAGCAGGCCGATCGCCACCGCGTCACCGCGCGGTCCCACCTGGCCGTTTATCCACGCCTCGCCGCCGATATGACTCGTGCCGATAAGGGCCGTATTGGCCGCCGTGGTGAGCGAGCCTGTGCCCGCCGCATAGCCATCCGCGGAGGTGTCGAGAAAGAGCACGCCTTCCGCCAGCGTGGTGCCGCCGGAATAATCATTGACGCCACTCAGCACCAAGGCCGCCGAGCCGGTTTTGCTTAGGCCGCCGTTGCCCGCCAAGTTTCCGAGCCAAAAGGAATTGTAGGGTCCCGTGTTGATCGTGGAGGTGGTATTGTCGGCGAAATTGGCTTGGAGGGAAGAGGTTAGCACGCTGGAGATGACCTGCAACGTCCCGCCCGCGAAATTGAAGGCATAGTCTCCCGTGCCCGCATGCAGGCCGTTGCTGCCGCCAATTTGCAGAAGTCCACCGGGATTTAAATTAAAAGTGCCGCTTCCTCCGGCGGAGTCGCCCAGTTGCAGGACGCCGCCGACGAGCACCTTCCCTCCTTGGGCGACCGAGATTGTGCCTGTGCCCTCCTGGCCGACCACCAAACTGTTCGCGACGACCCATTGGGAACCCTGGCCGGAGACGTTCGCCTCGCCCACGGCGCCAGTCGCATAGCCTAGCATCGCGTCATTTGTCGTGACATTGCCACCGCTGGCGAGCGTGAGCCGGCCCTCGCTATAGCCGCCGATGTACAAGCTGGTGGTGTTGAGCCAGCGCGAACCCGGGCCGGAAACGGTCACGGTCCCATTGCTCCCCGCGATGTCACCCAACGTGGCAAACTGGCTTTGCCCATGGGCGCCCGCGAGGATGTTCACGCTGCCCGCGCCAACCAATCCCACCATGAAATTTCCGCTGGTCACCCATTGGGTACCGTTGCCCGTGACGGTAGCGGTGCCGTTGCCGCTGGCGTCATAACCGAGCACGCTGTCCCGCGAAGTCAGATTGCCGCCGGCCGCCAGCAACAAACTGCCGGAGCCCGCGTCGCCGATAAAGGTATTGGCGCTGAGGGTCAGGCGCGAGCCGGTGCCGGTGATGGTTGCCGCGGAATGCGCAGTCGGATTCAGGGACGCGGAAAAGTCGACGGCGTTGACGTGAGCCCCCGCGGATACCGTCAGACTGCCCGTGCCGTTGTAGCCCAGGAAAAAAGTGCCCGTGGCATTTAGCGTCGAACCGGTGCCGGTTACGGTGACTGCGCCCTGTGCGTTTTCCAGAAATCCGACCGCGACATCAAGGACGCTGAGTTTTCCCGCCGATTTTATGGTCAGGGAGGTCTTGGCGCCGCTGGTGCTGCCGCCTCCTACATAAAGGAGGTATCCGGCGCCGGTATTGCCGGAAAGCACCGGCTGGCGGCTGCCGTTGGTGTTAAGACTGATATTGGACGTAAGAGTAGGCACTTTCGCCGGGTTCCAGTTTTTGGCGCTGGTCCAGGTGGAATTGGCGGCCCCCGTCCAATTGATGAATTGCGCGCGGGCGGATGCGCCGCCCAGCAGCGCGCCGCCCAAGGCCAAGGCGGTCGCCAGCCGACGAATAAGTCGCGGGCGGAAAACCTCCGATAAACGAGCAAACGGCATGGGGTGAACAAAGGGCCGGCCACGGTTAAGAGCCTGGGTGAGCCATATACTCAAAACACCAACTGCTATAACTTATAGCTTAAGACGAGATTTCTCGCGAGGATATTCCCGCCGGACGGATGCGTCCTTTTAACATTTATTCGTGACCGGGTCTGCCTATAGTAGTGGACGCCGACCCCGGCTTGTTCATGCGCGCCGCCCTCGTCACCACCGAAAAAAATCCGCCCGCCCTGCGCAAGTTGCAGTCCATGGGCGTGCGCGTGCAGTTGCAGGCGCCTGAGCGCATTCAGACGCTCGAACGCGAGACCACCGAGATCGTTTACCTCGTGCCTTATGCGTTGGTGGAGACGCCGGGGTGGAACGAACATCGAGTGCGCCTGGCGCGGGCGAATCGCTACTACGTCGTTCTCGGCGACGGTCTCGACACGCGGCGCATCATGGCGGCCGCCCGCGACGGCGCCCACGATGTCATCGATTTGCAAGCCGACTCGGAGGAGCGCTGGCTGACTGCGCTCGAACAGGCCGCGCAGGCGCAGGAATTATGGTGGCAATTGTACGGCGGCAAGGGCGGCGTGGACGCGCAGAAACTCGTGGGCCGTTCCGCCGCCATGAAGGCGTTGCGCGAAACGGTGCAGCGCATGGGGCCGACCGATGCCACCGTGCTGATATTGGGTGAATCCGGCACCGGCAAGGAGCGCGTGGCGGAGGCCATTCACGCGGCCGCCGGCAAGAAATCGTTCGTGCCCATCAACTGCGCGGCGTTGCCGGCGGATTTGCTCGAGAGCGAATTATTCGGCGCGGAAAAAGGCGCTTACACCGGCGCAGACCGCTCGAAGCCCGGCCTGGTCGAGGAGGCCGCGGGCGGCATTCTTTTTCTCGACGAAATCGGCGAATTGCCGCTGCCGTTGCAGCCAAAACTATTGCGCTTTCTTGAAACGAGAATGGCCCGGCGCGTGGGCAGCACCAAGGAATACCGCGCGAACGTCCGCGTCGTCTCGGCCACGAATCGCGATTTGCGGCGCGATGCGGAGGCCGGCCGGTTTCGCCTCGATTTGTTTTACCGGCTTTCCGAAGTCATCATCAACACCCCGCCGCTGCGCCACCGGCCCGAGGACATCCCGGATTTGGCCGTGCTTTTTTTACATCAGGCCAACGAGCGCGTGGGCAAAAATTTTGAAAGCATCGAACCGGAATTGGTCTATAAATTTCAGCTCCACGACTGGCCCGGCAACGTGCGCGAGCTGAAGCAGGCCATCGAGCGCCTGGCCTTCCATTACGACGGGCCGGTCATGCGCGCGGCATGGTGGGAAGTGCCGCCATCGCGCGAGGCGCGGGCCGCGTCGGCGCAAAACGCCCCGCACGTGCACCCGGGCGGCCTCGTCGGCGCGACGGGCAACGGCGGCCACGCTTTTTCCAACAGCGCCCATCCGTTTCCGGGCTTTGGCCACTCGCCCGCGCCGAGCCGCCGCGGCAAAATCGCCCTGGCCCGGCGCTTGTTGCAGGAAAACGCCGAGGACCTCACCTGGATCGCCGCGCAAATTGGCGTGCACCCGACGACGCTTTACCGCTGGCGCAAGACGGGCAAGGTGTGAGAGGGAAATGATAAATGCTAATTAATAAACGATAAGTTGACTCAGACAGCCCGGTTTGGACTTTGCAGAATTGCGGCCAGGGCGGCGGCGTCGATTTTACCGCGCTCATCGAGGGGCAAGTGTGAAACATGCAGCCAGCGTTTGGGCCGGGCCGGGGGCGCGAGCTGGGTGGCCAGTGCGGCGTGCAATTCCTGGTCTGTCCGCGGTGCGCCGGTGAAAAGGGCGACGACTTGCTGGCCCCAGGCGGGATGCTTTTCACCGACGATTAAAACCTCCTCCACTAATCCGCTCGCGCGCAGGGCTGCTTCGACTTCCTGCGGATTCACCTTTTCGCCGCCCGTGATGATGACGCGGTCACGCCGGCCCAGCAGTTGCAGCCGGCCTTGGCGATCCAGCACGCCATCGTCTTCAGCGGCGAATGAGTCAGTTGTGCGGCTTTCAGGAAAGTAGCCGTGAAAAAGGGAATCGGCCTCCAGCATCACGCGCCCAGGCTTCTCGGGCAGGGAAGGTTCGCCCGTGTCATCCGCAATCCATACGCGGGCATGCGGCAGGGTCGAAACCGAGGGTGGCTCGCCCGCCAGAAAATCCGCCGGAGTTTGCGCCGCGACCACGGCGGCAGTTTCGGTCATGCCGTAGGCCAGTGCCACCGGCAGGCGTGCGGACCGCGCGGCATCCAGCAAGGCCGCTGGAGCCGCCGCGCCGCCGAGGAGAATCGCACGGCATTCGCGCAGCCACGCCATTACTGCGGATTGGGAGAGCAGGCGTTGCAGTTGGGTGGGGACAAGCGAAATAATCGCACGCGCTGGCGGGGTGGCCGGCGGGGTCCCGGTTTCCAAAGTTTTCCATTCGTCGAGCCAGAGCGTTCCGCCCGTTTCGAGGGCGCGGACCGCCGGCATCAATCCGCTCACATGCCATACCGGCAACGTGCTGACGTGCGTGAAGGGTCCGCCGCCGAGAAAAACATCGAGGGCCCGCGCCGCACTGGCGAGGGTCGACCACGAATGAATCGCCCAGCGCACGCGACCGCCCGTGCCGCCGGTGGGAATTAAAATTGCGCCTCTCCAGCGCGCGGCGTCGAAGACCGTTTCCAATTTTGCTTCTGGCCATGCCGTCATTTTCGTCCCAAACCAAAGTCCGGGGCGTAATTGGGCCGCCGCTTGCGCGCCTTCCCTTTCGCCCCAGCGCGGACTGGCGAGGGCCACCGGTTCACCCCGTTCAACCGCGGCCAAGGTCGCCGCGAGAAAGGCGGACGGTGTGGTTTCGGCGACGACGACGGGCCCCGCCGTCAAGGCTCCGGCTGCTTTCGCGCTTTGCATACATTGGCGTGCGTCCGCGAGTGCTCCAGAAAAGTTCGCGGCCCCTGGCCCCGCGATCCACGGGGTCTTTTGCGCGAGGCGAGTGCGGAGGGCCGTTAAGCCTAATGCGGCAGGCGATTCCATAGCGCGGAAAATTCCTCCATCGAAGGTTGTGTGAAAGTGATACGCGGCCCCGGCGCATGGATCGGCCATTGCAAACCGTCGTCCGCGAAAGCGTCCAGGGTGCCAAAGCCGAGCGCGCGGCGGGTGGGGCCTGGGTCGGTGGCCGCGAGCCAAAGCGCCGCGTGCAGGCCGATGCTGGTTTCAAACGCCGACGAATACACGAGATCGGCCTGGACCCGCGCGCGCCAACGCACAAAGTTTTCGAGTTCGCCGAGCAGCGAGGGTTTCACCACCAGCGGGCCGGACCAGCGGGCGGCGTGGACTCGACGTAACGCGGTAAAACCGGCGACACCCTCATCCAGCGCGACGGGCACGGGCGATTGCTGCGTAGAATTTCGCCAGGACGAAAGTGGGCGCCGCGCAGGAAAAGGCTGTTCCAGAAATTCAATTACTAGATCTCCGACATCCTGTTCGCTCATCCTCATGGCCCATAGGCGAAATCCTCGGGCGTCGAGACCGCCATTGGCATCGAGTCGCAGGCGTCCGCCGCGCGGCAGCCTCGTCAACAAGTTTTCGAAAATTTCCCCTTCCTCACTCACGGAGCGGATCCCGATTTTCCATTTGAAAACGCGATAGCCTTGGGCGGCCTGCCGGGCCAGAACGGCGACTGCCTCCGCACCCGCCGGCAGCAACGCCGCGACCTCCATGGGCTTGCTTCTCGCCGGCTTGGCCAAAAGCCCCGCACCCATGGCTTGTGCACACGCGACGGCCCACCGCAGCGTCGGCAGGCGGGCGGGAATCTTGTTAAGTCTCGAAGCGCGTGGAGTGTTCCCAGCCTCGCGCGCCCAAGCCGCCATTTCCGTCACCGTTTCATTCGAAAACCCCGGCACGGGCGCGGCTTCGCCATAACCGACGCACCCGTCGCCATCCTCCCAGCGGACAATCAGCCCTTCGCGGATTTTCCACGTTCCGCAGGCCGTGACGAGAGGTCGTAAGAACCGTCGCCGGTAAGGGCGGCATGCGAGCTTGCAGAAAGGAACGCGAGGCGCGGGCATGGCGGAGTGCAGCAGTGTTAAGCGGCAGCCGCGTCTGGGGCAAGGGTTCCTTGGCCGGCGCACAAAGCGGCTTTTCCTTTGGCCATCCTTCCTGTTATCTCCCTTAATTACAACTTGCAGATTACCCCTGATGAAGACGCAAAAAACAGTCCTTGTTCTAATGGGTGTCGCGATGGCCGGTATCGCAACCTGGGCCGCTGTGCCAACCCCGCCGGCGGCCGCGTCGTCGACGGCTGTTACAGTGAACGCGTTGCGCTGTGAGAATTGGGTCAACCCGTTGGGCATGGATCTCGCGCATCCGCGATTGGGGTGGGTTTTGCGCGCGGAGGCCCGAGGCACAATGCAGTCGGCCTACCAAATTTTGGTCGCGTCCTCGGCGGAGCGTCTCGCGCGCGACGAGGGCGATCTGTGGGACAGCGGACGCGTGCCATCCGACGATTCCACGAATGTGTCCTACGCGGGCCAGACGCTGACGACGGCGCAATCCGTCCATTGGAAAGTGCGGGTGTGGGATGGCGCGGGGCGGGTCTCGCCGTGGAGTGCGCCCGCGACTTGGACTGCCGGAGTTTTTGCAGACTCGGAGTGGACCGCGCGCTGGATTGGCGCGCCCGCGGGCTTGGACGCCGCCACGCTCGTGTTGCGCAAAGGATTTTCCGTGCGTCCGGGCCTGCTCCGCGCGGTGGCCTTCGTCTGCGGTCTCGGCCAGTATGAAATGTTTTTGAACGGTCGCAAAGTCGGCGACGATTTGCTCACGCCCGGCTGGTCGAAATACGATCGCACCTGCCTTTATGACACCTACGATGTGACGGCGTTGCTCCAGGCGGGCGCCAACGCCGCGGGCCTCCAATTGGGTAATGGAATGTACAATGTTCTTGGCGGACGCTACACGAAGTTTAAGCACTCCTACGGCCCGGAAAAAGCCCTGGCGCAATTGCGGCTGGAATATGCCGATGGTCACGTGGAAACCCTCGGCACGGACGCGAGTTGGAAAGTGGCGGCGGGGCCGATCACGTTTTCCTGTGTTTACGGCGGCGAGGATTTTGATGCGCGCCTCGTGCAGCGCGGCTGGCAAAACGCGAATTTCAATGACTCGACGTGGGCCACGGCGGCCGTGCTGGACGGCCCGGGTGGACAATTGCGCGGGCTCTCGTGCGCAGCGCCACCCATCCGCCCGCACGAAGTGCTGGCTCCGGTGAAGGTTACGGAATTACGACCCGGGGTGACGATTTACGATTTGGGGCAGAACGCCTCACTGATGCCGCATCTGCAAGTGCGCGGTGTGGCCGGGGCGACGGTGCGCATCATACCCGCGGAACTGTTGACAGCGAACGGCGCGTTGGACCGCGCGTCCTCGGGCGGCGGCGAGGCTTATTGGCAATACACCCTGGCGGGGGGAGCGGAGGGCGCAGCCGCGACCGAAAATTGGTTTCCGCAGTTTTATTACCATGGTTGCCGTTACTTGGAGGTGGACTGCACCGCGGCGCCCGGCGGCGCGCTGCCCGTGGTCGAAAAACTGGAAGGCGTGGTCGTGCATGCGGACTGCCCGGCAGTAGGAGAATTCGAATCTTCGAACGATTTGTTCAATCGCACGTTCACCCTCGTGCGCTGGGCCCAGCGCAGCAACCTGATGAGCGTGCTCACCGATTGCCCGCACCGCGAGCGGCTCGGCTGGCTCGAGCAGGATTATTTGAACGGCCCCTCGCTGCGGTACAATTTTGACGTGTCGCACTTAATGGCCAAGGCCATGAACGACATGGCCGACAGCCAGCTCGACAACGGCCTTGTCCCGGACATCGCGCCCGAATACACGGTGTTCAGCGGCGGCTTTCGCGATTCGCCGGAGTGGGGCAGCGCCGTCGTGCAATGCGCCTGGCAGCAATATTTGTGGAACGGCGACACCGCCGTTCTCGCGCGCTACTACGACGCCATGAAGCGTTACGCGGGCTTTTTGCAGGGCACGTTGCGCGATGGTTTGGTCAGCCATGGCCTCGGCGACTGGTACGACCTCGGTCCCCGCCGTCCCGGCCAGGCCCAACTCACCCCCGTGGCGCTAACCGGCACGGCGATCTATTACGACGATTTGCAAATTCTGGAAAACACCGCGCGACTCTTGCACAAGCCCGACGAGGCCGGCGAATTTGCCGCCCGCGCGCAACAGCTTCAGGCCGCGTATACGGCCGCCTTTTTTCACGATGATACGGGACAGTTTGCCACTGGCAGCCAGACCGCCAATGCCATGTCGCTCGCGCTGGGCTTGGCGGACCCGGCGCGCGCGCCCGAAGCCGTGGCCGCGCTCGTGGCTGATGTGCGCGGGCGGGGCAACGCACTCACCGCGGGCGACGTGGGTTACCGCTACTTGTTGCGGGCGCTGGCGGAGGGCGGGCGTTCGGACGTGATTTTTGATATGAACAACCAGTCGGACCGGCCGGGCTACGGCTACCAATTGAAGATGGGCGCGACCAGCCTCACCGAGGCCTGGGACGCCCTGCGCAGCAGTTCCCAAAACCATTTCATGCTCGGCCACATCGTCGAATGGTTCTATCACGATCTCGCCGGTATTCAGGAAGACCCCGCCGGGCCTGGTTTCGCAAAAATAATCCTCAAGCCGGCGCCGGTCGGCGATTTGACGAGGGTGAGAGCCAGCTATGATTCCGTGCGCGGGCGCATCACTTCCGCCTGGCGGCGCGATGGCCGGCAATTCGCCTGGGACGCGACCATCCCCGCGAATGCCACCGCCACGGTTTATTTGCCCGCTGACGCCGTGGCGAATGTGCGCGAAAGCGGCCAGCCGGTGGCACAAAGTGCCGGGGTAAAATTTTTGCGGATGGAAAACGGCGCGGCGGTGTTTGCCGTCGGCTCCGGGAGTTATGCCTTCACGGCGACGCTGCCGGCCGCATTGAATTGAATGGGCGCATTCAGTGCCCAGGGGTGAAACAGAAACTGGACGACCTCGCGGGAGGCTGCTAATCGGGAGGTTAGCCCTTCCCTCGTTACCCATGAATTCATCTCCCGTTTGGTCCCTGGCCAAAATTTCCCTGGCCGGTGTTTTTGCTTTTTTCACGCTTGCGTCGATGGCGCAGGCCGCCGCGACTTCCGCCGCCAACGAGACGCAGCTTCAATACCTGTCGGGAACGGACACCGCCGACGCCGTCGCATGGGATTTCATGGTCACCGATGGCCGCCGCGCCAACGAGTGGGCGAAAATTCCCGTGCCCTCCAATTGGGAATTGCAAGGTTTCGGCACTTACGCCTACGGGCGCGGCACGCCCGAAGCGCAGCGCCCGCCCACCGAGCAGGGCCAGTACCGCTACGACTTCACCGTTCCGGCGGAGTGGCGGGGCAAAGTGGTGCGCCTGGTGTTTGACGGCGCGATGACGGACACGGACGTGAAGGTGAACGGCCAATCCGCCGGCGCGGTGCACCAGGGCTCCTTCTATCGTTTTAAATATGATGTCACTTCGTTGCTGAAATACGGCGAGACGAACCGCCTCGAGGTCACCGTGAGCAAGGAATCCGCGAACCGCAGCGTGAACAACGCCGAACGCCGCGGCGATTACTGGAATTTCGGCGGCATTTTTCGGCCGGTGTTTCTCGAGGCCCTGCCGCCTGCGCACATCGACTGGACGGCGGTAAATGCCAAGGCCGACGGCAGTTTTGTCGCCGACCTCCATCTCGGTTCCGGCCTTACGGCTCCGGCGCAGGTGAGCGCGCAAATTCTCGATGCCCTGGGCCAGCCCGTGGGCGCGCCCATGACGGCCGTCGTCGATCCCTCGGCGGATAAAATCACGGTCTCTGGTAATTTTCCGGGCGAGAAACTGTGGACCGCCGAAACGCCGAACTTGTACAATGTGCGCTTTACGTTATCGCAAGGCGGCGCGGCGCAACATGTGGTGACGGACCGCTTCGGGTTTCGCACGTTTGAAGTGCGCGCCGGCGATGGGCTCTATCTAAATGGCCAAAAGATCGTGCTCAAGGGCGTCAACCGCCACAGTTTCTGGCCGGAGACGGGCCGGGCGCTGAGCGTCAAAAATTGCTACGACGACGTGCGCATCATGAAGGAAATGAACATGAACGCCGTGCGCATGTCGCATTATCCGCCGGACGTCGCGTTCCTCAACGCCTGCGACGAACTGGGCCTCTATGTTCTCGACGAACTGGCGGGCTGGCATGGCTCCTACGATACGCCGACCGGCCAGTTGCTCATCGGCGAAATGGTGCGGCGCGACGTCAACCACCCGAGCATTTTATTTTGGGACAACGGCAATGAGGGCGGCTGGAACACCGCGAACGACGGCGAGTTCGCCAAATGGGACCCGCAGCAGCGCGATGTCCTGCATCCGTGGGCGATGTTCGGCAACGTCGAGGACAAGCATTATCCCATCTACTCCGATGTGCTCAAGCAACGCGACGGCCCGAACATCTACATGGCGACGGAAATCCAGCACGCGCTTTACGATGGCGGCGGCGGTGTGGCGTGGAAGGATTTCTGGGACGTGTTCAAGCAGAGCCCGAAATTCGGCGGCGCCTTTTTCTGGATGTTTGCCGACGAGGGCGTGGTGCGCACCGACCAAAACGGGCGGCTCGATCCGGCGGGCAATCTCGACTCCGACGGCCTGCTCGGCCCGCATCGCGAGAAAGAGGGGAGCTTTAACACCATTCGCGAAATTTGGTCGCCGGTGCAGCTGAGCGCCCCCGCGGGTCTGAAGGATTTTAACGGCACGCTGGCCCTGGAGAATGATTATGATTTCAACAATCTCAGCCAGTGCACGTTCGATTGGGCGCTCGCGAAATTTCCCACGGCCGGCGAGGGCCGGAGCGAACACACCGTCCTGGATCATGGTATGGCGAAGGGGCCGTCGGTGGCGCCCCATGCGCAGGGTAATCTCACCCTCGCGCTGCCAGCGAATTGGCGCAACGCCGACGTTCTTTATGTGACCGCCAAAGCGCCGGACGGGCATGAGTTGTGGACGTGGTCGTTTCCAGTCGCGGCGAATGTTTCCGCGAATACGTCGGTGGCAAGCAATGCTGGCAAGGCCAGCGTGCGCGAGGAAGCCGGCCAGATTATCGTCAATGCCGGCGCGGTGGAATTGCATTTCAGCCGCGAGTCGGGCGAACTGGCCTCCGTCAGCCGTGGCGGCAAGCCTATCTCGCTCGGGAACGGCCCGCGCTTTTTTGCATATCAGTTGGCCGGGCCGAAATCCGGCACGCGGGGTGGCGGCTCGTTTGTCGGCACGCCGACCACCTACAAATCAGCGGCGGAGGCGAGCACGGTGGCCAGCATCAATGCCCGCGCCGACGGCAATGACGTGGTCATCGAAACGACTTACCAGGGGCCGCTCAAGCAGGCCCGCTGGCACGTCGCCGCCGACGGCAAGACGCGCTTGGATTACACTTATACCTATGACGGCTCGGTGGATTTGCTGGGCGTGAATTTTGATTACCCGGAAAATCAGGTCAAGGGGCTGACCTGGCTGGGCTGGGGACCGTACCGCGTCTGGCAAAATCGGATGGAGGGCACAACCCTCGATATCTGGCAAAGCAAACCTAACAATCCCTTACCCGGCGTGAGCTGGGAGTACCCGGAATTTCAGGGCTATTTCCGCGGCTGGCGCTGGGCGTCATTGCAAACGACGGAGGGCGTCATCTCCGTCGTGAATCGCGGCAACGACACCGAGCAGAATTTCTTGGGGATATTCACCCCGCATGATGCGCCCCGCAATGCCGGCCCCCTCCTCGTTTTGCCGGAGACGGGCCTGACCTTCCTCGACGTCATCCCCGCGATGCGCGACAAATTCAAAATCCAGGACCAGCTCGGCCCCCAGTCCGCCTCGCGCACCGTCAGCGGCGAGCACACCGGCTCAGTGGAGTTCACGTTCGGCGGGTAGGGTGTGGCGAGCGGGTGGAAAAAAAGTCTTTCCAAAGCCTGCGCGGGCGGGCAGTTAGGGCAAGACATGGCTACTGGACTTCTTTTCTCCGGGCAGGGGGCGCAGCGCGTCGGCATGGGGCGCACCTTCCATGATAATTCACCGACGGCGCGGGCTTGGTATGACGAGGCCAACACCGTCCTCGGCTACGATTTGAAAAAGCTCTGCTTTGAGGGACCCGAGGAAGATTTGACGCAGACGCGCGTCTGCCAGCCCGCTCTCTATGTGCACGGGTATGTCGCCTTTAAATTGCTCGAAGAGCGGGGCGGGCTGGCGGACTGCCAGACGGCGCTGGGGCTGAGCCTGGGCGAATTGACGGCGTTGGCGGCGGCGGGCGTGTTTGATTTTGCGACGGGCTTAAAACTGGTGGCGGCGCGCGCGAATTTGATGCAGGAAGCCTGTGCGGCCACCCGCGGGGGCATGGCGGCGCTCATTGGCGGTGACCGCACGGGGGTCGAGGCCCTGTGCCGCGAATGCGACGTGGACATGGCGAACTTGAACAGCCCCGGCCAGATCGTCGTTTCCGGTGAATGTGAGAAGATCGACCAAGTCGTGGCGGTGGCGAGAAGCAAGGGCTTCAAAATGGCCGTGCCCCTGAAAGTCGCCGGCGCCTACCACAGCCGCTTGATGGCCCGCGCCAGCGCCGCGTTTGCCGAAGTGCTGCGCCCGGTGCCGTTTCAAACGCCGCGCTGGACCGTGTTCACCAATGTGACCGGCCGGCCCGTGCGCGCTGCGGAGGAAATCAAGTCCGCGCTGGTGCGGCAAATTGTGTCGTCGGTCTTGTGGGAAGACTGCCAGCGTGCGGCCCTGGCGCTCGGGATCACCGAATTTTACGAATGCGGCCCCGGTGCCGTGCTGGCCGGTTTTGCCAAGCGCATCGACAAGGCCATCGTCGTGAAACCCGCCAGCGAGTGGGCGGAGATCGACGGGTAGGCCTCCGTTAATGCGAAAAGGTGGATGGCCTGCTCGGAGAATCTGGGCGCAAGGAAGCCGGCAGGGCGGCGTCGCCATATTTCCACATGACTTCATTTCGGACTGCTTCTTCCCGCTCAGGATTTGGCCGCGGCAGGGGGTTAGATGGTAGAATGACTGATAAGTGAGGTGGGCGATGTATCGAGAGATGCCCCGCCAAGAGTCCAATGAATCCCACCATGGCGAGGACGGCTTCGCCCTTTCCTGAGGTACTTCCCACCTCTCGGCCTTCATTGGATCGCAACAACAATCCGCGCCCCCCGACATACCGCACATCGGCTCCGATGCGCAGAGTTAATTTAATCCCACCGAGATCACTGGGATAGTCCCACAGCTTCGAGGCCTTGCCACAGGCTCCGGGCAAGCAATTAAATTTCAGGCTAAATTCGTAGCGGGACTCAAATGTGAACGGATCGTCCCTTATTTGCAATGCAACCACGGCATCGCAGGGATGATTATAGCGATTTTGATAAATGACAACAAGCCGATAGGATCCACCCTCTACTTCCGTCGCGAAGCAAAAACCCAGGCCATTTCGATCAAAGTACGGGCCTGGGTGGAGGATTAGATAGTTAGGCGCCAGGTCCTTTCCGCCGTGCCACCACGCCAAGTAGGCAAAAACAACGCAGGCACAAACCAAAATACTCACGTAGATCGACTGCGGCACTCCGCGCACATCCGCCGCCACGGCGAAGAGAATAGCGCCAATGATGAAAAACGCTAGGCGGATACCTAGGACTCGGATTTTGCGGCTCACAATTAAATTCCTCGGAATGGCAGCGAATGCACTTGGCTAAAGTATGCATGGATACCGATCTAGGCAGTAGAGTGGCAATTCCAAACCCCGCTTATTTGTCGGTCCTTTGCCCCAGGGTATTTGCTCAATCGTCGAAATTTCCGTTGCCATCCCGTGCCGTAAATGGTGTTTTGGACGGTTTCTCACCATGGATTTGGCGCACATACGCAACTTTTGCATCATCGCGCACGTGGATCACGGCAAGACCACGCTGTCCGACCGCCTGCTGGAGAAAACGCGCACCGTCGCCATGCGCGACATGACGGCCCAGCACCTCGATGCCATGGACCTCGAGCGCGAGCGTGGCATCACCATCAAGTGCCATCCGGTGGCGATGAAGTATCGGGCCAAGAACGGCGAGGAGTATTTGCTGAACCTGATTGATACGCCCGGGCACGTGGATTTTTCATACGAGGTTTCCCGCAGCCTCGCGGCGTGCGAGGGCGCGCTGCTGTTGGTGGATGCCTCGCAGGGGGTCGAAGCGCAGACGGTCGCCAACGCCCAACTGGCCATCAACCAGAATCTCACCATCATCCCGGTCATCAACAAAATCGACCTGCCCGGCGCGCGCATCGAGCATTCGCGCAAGCAGTTGGAGGACGTGCTGGCCATTCCCGCCGAGGACGCCTTGCTGGCCTCCGGCAAGGGCGGCATTGGGATTGAGGAAATTCTGGAGGCAATCGTGCACCGCCTACCGCCCCCGCGCTGGGCCGATTATCCCGCCACCCGCGGGCTGGTCTTCGACAGCACGTATGACAGTTATCAGGGCGTGATTTCCTATGTGCGGGTGTTTTCCGGCTCGTTCAAGGCCGGCGACCGCATCCTGATGATGTCGCAGAACCTCCTCGCTGAAATCAAGGAGGTGGGCCAGTTCGATCCGCACCCGGTGAAACTGGAGGAGCTCAGCACCGGCTGCACCGGTTATTTGGTGACGAACATCAAGGACGTGCACGACATCAAAATCGGCGACACGGTCACGCAAGCCGCTGCTCCCGCCACCGAGATGCTGCCGGGTTATAAGGAAGTGCGCCCCATGGTTTTCAGCGGGCTTTACCCCTTGGATGCCGGGGATCATGAAAAATTGAAGACCAGTTTGTCCAAACTGCGCCTGAACGATTCGTCGCTGGTTTATTTGCCGGAAAGCTCGGCGGCGCTCGGTTTTGGTTTTCGTTGTGGTTTTTTGGGGCTGTTGCATATGGAGATTGTGCAGGAACGCATTCGCCGGGAGTACGACGTGGACATCATCTCCACTTACCCGAGCGTCGTTTATCACGTGAAGAAAACCGACGGCACCGAGCTAGTCATGGATAATCCCATGCATTTGCCCGACCCCTCGACCATCGTCAGCATCGCCGAACCAACCATCCGTGCGACCATTCTCACGCCCAATGAATGTATCGGCGATTTGCTCGCCCTCATCGCGGAAAAACGCGGCAATTGCGACCACACCGAAACCCTGGATGAGGAGCGCATCCTCCTCCACGCCAAACTGCCGCTGAATGAAATCCTGGTGGACTTCAATGACCGCCTCAAGAGCATCACCCGCGGTTATGGTTCGATGGATTACGAAGTGGGCGAGTATCAGGAGGCGGACTTGGTGCGCCTCGACATACTCGTCAACACGGACCCGGTGGACGCCTTTGCCTCCATCTCCCACCGCGACAAGGCGGAAGCGCGCGGCCGGGCCTTGTGCGAAAAGTTGAAGGAGATTCTGCCGCAGCAATTGTTCAAGGTCGCCATCCAAGCCAGCATCGGCAGCAAAGTCGTCGCCCGCGAAACCATTTCCGCCCTGCGCAAGGACGTGACCGCCAAGTGCTACGGCGGTGATATTTCCCGCAAGCGCAAGCTGCTCGAGAAGCAAAAGGAAGGCAAAAAGCGGATGAAGCAGATCGGCAAGGTTTCCATCCCGCAGGACGCCTTTATCAAAATCCTCAAGACCGGCGCAGCCAACTAGCCGGCGACTAAGTTTATAATCGGGCGTGAATCGGCCCCGGCATCGGAACCTGCGGGCTTTTTATCCTTTCCTTAACCGGGGATAATCTTCACGCTCACCAGTTTGTGTTTTTCACCAAATCATCGGAGGTCAAACAAGCCCGCCTGCAGGCCGAGAACCTGCTCCGCCTGGGCGAAAAGGTCGATGCCTACCGTTGCGACATCCTGCCGCAGGCGCAGCTAGACTGCCTTCGCCGCGCGCTCGAGCGGTTGCGCGAACTTTATCAGGACAAAAACACGCCGGCGGCGGCGCTGGAGGAGGCGAGCCAGCAGCTCCACGCCGCGCTCGAACCTTGCGGCGGCGACATTTACCCGGTGACGTTTTGGGGCGAAAACATCGAGATGCTGCTCGTCGCCGCCATCCTCGCCATCGGCGTGCGCTCGTTTTTCCTGCAGCCGTTTGTCATCCCGTCGAACTCGATGTGGCCGACCTATTACGGCATGACGCCCGCGATGTACCAGACCAGCGACGCCGGTCCCGGCCTGGCGGCGAAGACCTGGAACTTCCTGGTGCACGGCGCCTGGCATTTCAATGTCATCGCGCCTGCGGACGGCGAGGTGATCTTTCCGGTGAAAAAACAACTGGGTAGCGATGGGCAAACTATTTTTGTCACCTTTGGAGAGCCGCATGACGGACGGAAATGGCTTTTCCTGCCGGAAAAGCAAAGTGAATACACCATTAACGTCGGCGGCGCTCCGGTGAAAGTGGATGTGCCGGTAGATTTTCATTTGGACGAAGTCATCCTCCGCACCTATTTCCCCGATATCTGGGCCAAGACCATGTACGCCCAGGAGCGGCTTTATGCCTTGCTCGAGGCGGGCGGTTATTTGCACACCGACCGCTTTGGCGAAAGTTTCGTCACCACCGGCCAGCATGTGAAGCAGGGCGACAAGGTGCTCAATTTCGACCTGTTGAGCGGCGACATGCTTTTTGTGGATCGGTTGACCTATAATTTCACCGCACCCAAAGTGGGCGACCCGTTCGTCTTCAGCACGCACGGCATCCTTCAGCTCAATGGCGGGCAGGGCGACCAGTATTTCATCAAGCGCCTGGTGGGCCGGCCGGGTGACCAATTGCAAATCCAGGAACCCGTGCTCTTCCGCAATGGCGCGCCCATCCAGCAGGAAAAATCCTGGGTGCTGCCCTTTACTTACAACGCGAAACGCGAGAACGGTTATCCAGGTTACGTGTATCGTGGTTCGCTGGAGCCGCGGGTGATTTTGACGGTTTTACCGGGACAATACTTTGCGATGGGTGACAATTCGCCGGTCAGCCTGGATAGCCGTTTCTGGGGCGGCGTGCCCGCGCAAAACGTCGTCGGCCGCCCGCTCTTGATCGTGTACCCCTTTACCTCGCGCTGGGGTTTGGCACAGTAAGGATGGCCGTCGCGCAAAATGATGCGGACAAGAAATCGGTTGACTTCAATGGCCGCATAAGTATGTATGCCGGTATGCGAACAACCTTGATTTTGGATGACCAATTGGTTGAAGCCGCCAAACGCGAGGCGGCGGACCGCCACACGACCCTAAGCTCCGTGGTCAACCACGCGCTCCGCGATGCCCTGCTGAATTCCGCCAAGCCCGCCACCGCGGTCCGCCCGTTCAAAATGATAACTTTTGGCGGCGGCAAAGTGCGAGATACCTCGCCCGCTGAAATTGCGGAATTGCGGGACAATTGACCGGCCATGTTAATGCCCGATGTCAACGTGCTGATTTATTCGCATCGGTCGAACGAGTTGCATCATGCGTTCTACCGGTCCTGGATGGAGCAAATGGCTGATGGTAACGAGCCGTTTGGTTTGTCTTCCCTTGTGGCGGTGGCTTTTGCCCGGATTGTTACTAACTCGCGCTATGCCCAACCTCCTACTCCCCTGGTCCAGGCCTTGGCCGAGATCGACGGTTTATCGGCTTCTCCCCGGTGTCGATTGCTCGTGCCCGGGCCGCGGCATTGGGAGCTGACCGCTGAACTCTGCAGAAAAACCGGGGCCACGGGTAAACTCGTCGGCGACGCCCAGCATGCGGCGGTCGCGCTTGAGCACGGCTGCACCTGGGTCACCCGTGACCGTGATTTTCGGAGTTTTGAAAGAGCGGGCCTCCGCCTGAAATTGCTCGAGCCGGACCGTGGAGAATAGCCAGTTCCCCTCCCGCCGATTTTCTACCGATACAACGGCGTGACGGGCTCGGCGGTGACGACGTTGTACTGGCGGATGGCCAGTTGCCACCAGGGCGCGAGGCTCGCGGACGCGGAGGACCAGAGCTGGTCGTGCAGCCAGTTGACGGAATCGTGGTCGAAGAGCAGCGCCGTCTTTTCCTTGGCCGCAAGGCTGTCGGGGCCCTGGGCCAGCAGGCGTTCCCGCAATTCCTGAAAATACTCGCGCGCTTCGGGCGGGGGATTGCGGCGCAGGCGCAGCAGCGAAAGGTGGATGGCGTTGATGTACGGGTCGAGCAACGCGAGCAACAGTCCGTAGTCTTGGAGGAGCGAGGGATGCGGGCGTATGCGTTGCGCGGCCTTGCCGAGATTGTCGGCCAGTTGTTTGATGACCCACGTGGGCTGCGTTTCTTCCGGGGTCAGAAAGAGGCCCAGCGCGCGGGCGCGGGCTCCCGCGTAGGCCGAGCCGGTAAAAATCGCAAAGGGCACGCAAAACCACAAACCCGCCAGCACCGGCAGCAGCCACGGGAATAGTCGCGGCGCGACAATCAGGCAGGAAATGCCCCAGATCAGGCCGAACATCGTCACACCGCCAAAGTTCAGGATGATCTCACGCCAGTCCGCCTCGCCCGCGGCTTTGCGCTGCTGGGTGGCCCAGCGCACGCCCTGGCCCAGGATGGTGAGCAGGACGAACTTGCTGTGATAAATCATGAGTATCGGCGCCATCAGCATGAAAAACAGCGTTTCAAACACGATACTCAGCAAAAAGCGCACGAGCCCGCCCGACGCCTCCAGTTGCTCGCGGTCAAAGCACACCCGCGCCGCGATGAGCGCCTTCGGCCCGAAAAGCATCAGCGCCGTCACGCCGAAGAGCACCGCGGACTTCAGGCCTTCACCGGCGATGACGGGCCCGCCCGTGTGGGTGAAGCCGCGAAACGTGCCAAACATCAGAAATAAAAACCACAGCAGCGAAGTCACATAACTGAGCACGCCGTGCGCGAGCATGAGTCGATGGATGGGAGACCAGCCCTTCGCCCACAGCAGCCACAGATGCTGCAAATTGCCCTGGCACCAGCGGCGGTCGCGCTTGAGGTGGTCGAGCAGGGTCGGCGGCCCTTCCTCAAAACTACCGTCAATTTCCGGGGCCAGGCAAACAAAGTAACCGGCCCTCCGCATCAACGCGGCCTCGACAAAATCGTGACTCAAAATGCGCCCGCCGAACGGCTCCTTGCCGGGCAAATCCGGCAACGCGCAATTCTCAATGAACGGTGCGAGGCGTATGACCGCATTATGCCCCCAATAGGTGGCCTCGCCGACTTGCCAGTAATTTATCCCCGCGGAAAAAACCGGGCCGTACACGCGGCTGGCAAATTGAAACACCCGGGCAAAAATCGTCTCGCCGTTCACCAGGCGTGGCGAGGTTTGGAGAATGCCCACACTGGGGTTGACCTCCATCAGGCGCACCATTTTCACCAGTGTTTCGCCACTCATCAGGCTGTCGGCGTCGAGCACGACCATGTAGCGGTAGCGTTTGCCCCAGCGCCGGCAAAAATCGGCCAGGTTGCCGCTCTTGCGGTTGATGGCCTGGCGGCGCTTGCGGTAAAAAATGCGGCCAAAGGCCTTGAGTTGCCGGCACAGTTCCATCCACGCCGTTTCCTCCTCGATCCACTTGGTGGAATCGTCGGAATCGGACAGCACAAAAAAGTCGAACGCCGCCAGTTCCCCGGTTTTTTCCAGCGAGCGAAAAATCACGCGCAAGCCCTCAAAGACGCGCGTCACGTCCTCGTTGTAAATGGGCATGACGATGGCGGTCGAGGCCAGTGGCGTCTGCGCCTCGGCGGCATCGGGCAGGGTTTTAATCACGCTCAGCGGATTGCCGCGTTTGCGCACGACCACATACAGGCCCACCAGCGCCGTCACCATGGCCGACGAGAGATTGTAGAACAGCGGAATGAAAACCAGCAGCAGGTACACCTCGAGCACGCCAAAATCGCCCGTCAGCAAAATATCAGCCATGAGCAGGGTACCGACGATGGTCAGGATGAAAACCGTGGAGAAATAGGCTCCGCGCCGGCGCTCGAGGCGCTCAACCATGGCGGGCGTGAAAGGATGGCGGTAAATCATCGGAGGCGGGCGCCGGTTTTACGGACGCGAAAGAAAAAACAGGGCGGTCAGGACCAGCACAAAGATGGCCCACAGCAATAGGAAGCGCACGACGGGACGACGCTCGAGGCCCTCCCACGTGTCTTCCGCGACTTCCGTCACCAGGCCAAAGTCCATGTCGCGCGGGGCCATGTTCGAGACTTCGAGGTTCGGCCCGGCGCGGCCCGACCACTGGCGCACGCGCTGTTCCAGTTCCGCGGGCAAAACATCGGCCTGCAACACCGCCGACGGATATTGCGCCGGACCATCACAGGCCAGGAAGGCCACGCGCCCCAACGCGCTCTTGCGTTCGAGCGGCACATTCTCCAGCTCGAGGCGCCGGGCAAACCACTGGTCCAGCTGCTCCTGCGCCACGCGCATGGAAAGCGTCACCGGATTCTCTTCCGGGTTTTGGGCGTGGCGGGCGGCGGCCTCCTGCAAAATGTGCAGCGAATTCTCATGCAGCCGGATGCGGTCGCTCAGGCGGTGGGCGCGCAGGTAGTCCTCGACACGCGCAAACGCTTCGCTCCACTGCTCGGGGCTGCCGGTGGCGGGTTGGAAATGGGGGGTCACGGGGTGGGGGTCCATAGATAAATCCACTGCTCGGACATGGGCGCGCCGTGGACGTAGAGCTGGCACTTCAATTCGGCGGAGGTGGCATCGGGTTGAAAGCGCACCCGCAGGGCCACCCGCCATCCGCCGGTTTCAGGATTAGCAGTCACATGATAATCACGCAAGAGCGCGCCGGGCCCCAGTTGCCACTCGGCTTCCGGCACGGGGCTGGGCGGACCGTCGGTGGGCGGACGGTCAAATTCAATGATGAAATAATTGTCGTCGTTTTCCAGCGAGCGGCCGCGGCGGGTCGAGAGTACGCGACTGACGGCCGCCGGTTCCGGCGCCTGGGCGCTCCAATGCAGGCGGTACTGCCAACGCGAGGCTTCACCTACCACGGGCGGCGTGGACGGCGTCCAAAAGGCCACGACGTTGTCGTTAAATTCCTTGACCGGGGTAAGCTCCAGCAACTGCACCGTGCCCGCCCCCCAGTCGCCCTGCGTTTCGACCCACGCGCTCGGTCGCCGGTGGTAAAGCGCTTCCAAATCCAGATAGTCGCGATAATTCCGTGCCCGTTGCTGCAGCCCGAAGCCGGCCAGTTCCTTTTGCGGGTAATCACTCCAGCGCGCATAGGGCGCGACGTCGAGGGGTCGCCACTGCCAAAGCATCGGGTTCGCCCGGTTGGCGATCAGCAGGCCGTCGGAATCATGCACCATCGGCCTCCAATCCGAAGGGTGGGATAAGGAATTTTCCCCGTACCAATACATGCTGGACAGCGGCGCGATGCCGACGCGGTCCACGCTATTGCGAAAATACAACGTGCTCGTCACGTCCATCACGGTGTCCGCGCCCGGATGCACCTCGAAGCGGTAGGCGCCGGCGACGCTGGGGCTATTCAGCAGAGCGTAAATGACGAGGGAGGTGGCGCCCGGCGCAGGCCGCACCAGCCAAAATTGTTCGAAATAAGGAAATTCCTCGGCCTTGGGCAGGCCCGTTTCGAGGGCCAGGGCGCGGGCGGACAAGCCGTATTGCTCGTGCTGCCCCAGCGCGCGAAAATACGTCGGCCCCAGAAACGCCACCAGCTCGTCTTTATAAGCGGCCGAGTTGAGATTGTAGTGGGCGCGAAAGCCCGCAAAGCCCGGCGGCGGCGGGGTGCCCGGCGGGATGACCAAGTCCTTGCCATAGTCAAAATTCTCCAGGCGAAAGGGGATCGGCACGGAATGCCCGTCCACCACTTCATTGATGAGGACGGTTTTCGCAAAGAGCGAGCCGGGGTGGAAAAATTCGATTTCAAACGGCAGCCCCAGGTCGTGCCATAGCGCCTTTTTCTTGTCATACCGGATATCGGTGAATTGGTCGTAACCGAGGCCTTTGAAAAAAGCTCCGGCATCGCCGAGCTGCGAAACGTACGGGCTTGCGGCCGAGTCGCGCGCCAGCTTTTCCACCTGCGTAAAATCGAAAATGCTCGAAGCCGCCGTCGTGTCCGCAGGCGTCGCGGCCGCCTCGGTGCGGGGCACGGACAGCGCATCTGGCCGGGTCAATACCGGCTCTTCGGCAGCGAAGGCACTGGCCGCGGTGCAGGCTGCGACGAAAGCAAAAAGCCGGACGCTCCGCAGGCCGGCGCCCGGACGAGCCCCGTCAAAGGCCTGCGGCTGGAAATGGACAAAGTCTGGTGGCGCGAAGCGCATGGGCATACCCAATGGGCAAGGGCGGCTGGGTAAAATAGCGTTAATCCTACCCCCTTTTCGTCCCGGTGCAATACCGATGCGGCGGGGTGGAAAAGCGACATTGCCGGAGCGTTCACGCCCATGGTCGGCGAAGTTAATCCTTCAAGTGCTGGCAGCCAACACCGAGCCAGGGCCTTCAAGCTCTACCACTACCCAAACAGGTAATGTCTTAATTTGAAACGGGGCGCTGAGGGCAGCGCGCCCTACCTAAAGTTTCTTCTTGGGGTAGGGCGGGCTGCCCTCAGCCCGCCGTCTTGTTTTTGGCGAAATTAAGACACACCCAAACACGGTGCTGCTTGACCTATGT
>Ga0265320_10000082_pt1 | contig 81536 bp, 77 predicted proteins | sample 4827metaG_FD_202087 | JGI IMG/M metagenome (GOLD analysis project Ga0265320, IMG submission 202087) | Rhizosphere microbial communities from Carex aquatilis grown in University of Washington, Seatle, WA, United States - 4-8-27 metaG | ecosystem: Host-associated > Plants > Roots > Rhizosphere >...
CAGCGCCACGGATTCGACCACTGGATCCACCAGCACGGGAAGCGCGCTCAACGTGCAGGCCTGAGTTGACGAACTTCATTTCGGTTTCAACTGTGGGAACAAGTTTGCGTCATGTGATGATTTGCCGGCTGCGGAACGTCAGTTTTTGAACACTTCCCATTTCCCGTTCCGGCGCACCAGCAGCGTTGTCGAAATCACCACGTCGCGGCTGCCGCCATAAACCTGCTGGACTTTTCTGCGTAGCGCCTCGACGCCCCCGGGCGAGGCGGAGCCGGTATAAATCAATACATTGCCCGACGGCACGGCGGCAATCAGTTCCCCGCGGACGGCCGACGCCTCCTTGTCCCACAGTTTGTCGGCCAGCAGCAGGCTGGCTGAGTATTTCCCGCCGGCCTTGATGGTGAAAGGCGCTTCAGGCTCTGGATGGATGATCCCGGGCACGAGACCGGCCAGGTTCACGACCGCCAGCTCGTGCAACGCCGGCAAATCCAGGTTAAGTAATTTGCGGTCATCCTCGGTGAGGTAAACGCCATCGCCATCGCGGGTGCCGAAATAAAGGATGTAGATGTCGGCAGCGAGCGGTTCAGTCACGAATTGATTCGTATGGCGTATTAATTTCGACTCCATGCCGTTTGCCGTGATGGTGTGAACAATTTTGCCGCTGCCGCTTTCTGGCGGCAAACCGCTCCAAATCACTGGAAGAATGGTGCTACGATCCACCCGGGCCGCCACTGCTCCACTGCCGGCTTTCGAAGCCAAGAGCTCGTTAATGTGGCGACGGCATATCGCGGCCCGGTTCGCCGGATCGTTTACGGTTTCGGTCCACACGGTGTCCAGAGGAACCTTCAGTTCTCCGCCGTCGTCCAGCTTCATGGCGATTTGAAGTTTGCCGGTGATAAAGACCTGGCAACCCCGGAACTGGGCGGAGGTGGCCAGCGCATAAATCCGTGTAAAATCCGCTTTGCTGAGGTTTGGATCTTTCATCAGCTTTTCCCAACCCATCGGGGTGTACAAGCGTCCGTCCACGGGTTCCCGACCGCAGCCGGTCAGCGCCAGCAGAACGATTGCCGGTAACACAGCCAGCAGAACAAATTTAATCGTTTTTTTCATTTCGGTTTCGTAGCGGCGACTCGGCAGAGCGCCGCAAACTTTTTGTTCAAATGGCGGCGTTCTGCCGAGACGCCGCTGCAGAAGATCAAGATTTCGGTTTCAACTGCGGGAACAGGATCACGTCGCGGATGGTTTCCTGGCCGAGCAGCATCATGCACAGACGGTCAATGCCCATGCCCATACCGCCGGCGGGCGGCATGCCGTGTTCCAGCGCCACGAGAAAATCCTCGTCCAGCTTTTGCTGCTCGCCACCGGCCTGATGCTCCAGGCGTTCGCGCTGCTCGATGGGATCGTTCTGTTCCGTGTACGCCGGCGCGATTTCCTGTCCGTTGATGCAGCACTCGAAAACTTCGACCGTTGTCGGGTCTTCCGGCGACAGCTTGGCCAGCGGCACCAGTTCCTTCGGCAGATGGGTGACAAACGTCGGTTCAATCAATGTTGGCTCGATCAATTTCTCGAACACGGCGCCCGTGACTTCAAAATCCTCATATTCCTTGCCGATTTCCGCGCCGAGGTCATGCGCGCGTTGACGGCGTTCGGCCGGAGAAATGTCGAACCAGTCTGCTCCGGCCTTTTCGCGCACGAGGTCCTTGTATTTCACCCGCCGCCATGGCGGGGTAAGATTGATGGTCTTGACGACCTTGCCTTCGGCGTCCTTGTGCTCGATGAACAGTGTATCGATCACGTTTTCCGCCACGTGACAGACCAGGCCCTCCACCAGGTCCATCATACTTTCGTAATCGCCGTAGGCTTCATACGCCTCAAGCATGGTGAATTCCGGGTTGTGCTTCCGCGAGAGGCCCTCATTGCGGAAGTTGCGGCCGATCTCGAACACCTTGTCAATGCCGCCGACCAGCAGGCGCTTGAGATAGAGCTCCAGCGCGATGCGCAGGTAAAAATTGCAGCCGAGCGCGTTGTGTTTGGTGATGAATGGCTGCGCCGCCGCGCCGCCGGGAATCGCCTGCATCATCGGCGTTTCCACCTCCACATAACCGCGCTTGTGCAGAAATTTCCGGATTTCACGGATGATTTCGCTGCGCATCAGGAAAAGCTGCTTCACCTCCGGGTTCGCCATCAAATCGAGATAGCGCTGGCGGTACCGGATTTCGGTGTCTTCGAGCCCATGCCACTTGGCCGGCGGCGGACGCAACGCCTTGGCCAGGATGGTGAAGCTGGTGATCTTGACGGAAATTTCATTCGTCTTGGTGGTGAACAACGTGCCGCGCACCCCGATGAAATCCGCCAAGTCGAGATGCTGAAAAATGGCGAACTGCTCGTCGCCGAGGACGTTTTTCTGCGCGTAAATTTGCATCCGGCCACTCTGGTCGCGGATGTCGAGGAACATGGATTTGCCCATGTCGCGATGGGCGGTGATGCGCCCGGCGAGCGCCACCTCGCGGCCTTCGGCGTAATGGTCGCGCGCCTGCTGGCAGGTTTCCGAGGGCGTGAACTTGTTTTTGAACGGATCAATGCCTTTGGCACGCAACGCGGCCAGCTTGGCTTTACGTTGTTCGATCAATGAATTCGTGTCGTCCATATGCCGGTTGGTTTAGAGCGTACCCATTGAATCACGAATCGCCGCGGTTTGCACGCAAAAGTCTCAGGGCTCAACAGCCAGCTTGCTCGCGGCGGCCTCCCATTCGGGCGTGAGTGCTTCGAGCCGGTGCTGCACGTCGGCCAGTTCACGATTGATTTGCTGGGCGCGTCCGGCCTTTTCGTAGGTCTCCGGCTTCTCCAGTTCGGCGGTCAACTCGGTCTGCCGTGCTTCGAGGGTCTGGATTTCTTTTTCCAATTGATGGACCAGTTGCTGTTGCGCCTTGCGTTCACGCGAACGCGCCTGCCGCTGCTCCGCCTCCAGGCGCTTTTGTTCCTTGCGTGATCCGGCAGGGTTGACCTGCTGGTCAGCTTGGACGCGCGGCAGCGCGGCCGTACCGGTAGAAGTCAACGCGGCCCGGGCGGAGGTCGCCTTTGTCTTGTCGAGGTAATATTGGTAATCGCCGGGATAATGCGTGAGCTGGCCGGCGTTGACATGGATGACCTGGTTCGCCAGCGCCCGGATGAAATAAACGTCGTGGCTGATGAAAATGAGCGTGCCCTCGAACTGGTCGAGCGCGTACAGCAACGCGTCAATGCTCGACATGTCGAGGTGCGTGGTCGGCTCGTCCATGAGCAGCAGGTTCGGCGGGTCGAGCAGCAGCTTCACGAGGGCAAGCCGGCTTTTTTCACCACCACTCAGCACGCTGACCTTTTTGAACACGTCATCGCCCCGGAACAGAAAACTCCCGAGCAGCGTGCGGACGAATTGCTCCGTCACGCGTTGCGGCGTGTCCAGGCCTTCTTCCAGCACCGTGCGTTGCGGGGTCAGCATTTCGACGCGGTATTGCGAATAATAGCCGGCCTTGACGTTGTGACCGAGTGTGCGGGTGCCGCTCTGCGGGGTCAGCACCCCGGCGAGAATCTTTAGCAGGGTGGATTTGCCGGCTCCGTTCGGGCCGACCAGCACGATGCGCTGGCCGCGCTCGGCCTTGAAATCCATGCCACGGTAAACCACATTTTCACCGTAGGCCTGATGGATGTTTTCCAGGGTGATGGCCTTCTGGCCGCCGCGCTGCGGCTGGGGAAATCGGAAGCCGATCTTACTGTCATCATTCGTGGGCGCCTCGATCTTGTCCATCCGCTCGATCTGCTTGAGCTTGCTCTGCGCCTGCGCGGCCTTGGTATTCTTGGCACGGAACCGGTTCACGAAATCCATCATGTGGGCGATTTCGCGCTGCTGGTTTTTGTACGCGGCGAGGAGCTGAATTTCACTGGCCTCCCGCTGCACCAGGTATTCATCGTAATTGCCCCGATAGCGGACCAGCTTGCTCTGGCGGATTTCCACGATGCCGCCGACCAACTGGTTCAAAAATTCGCGGTCGTGCGAGATGACGAGGATCGCGCCAGGATAGGTTTTTAAATATTCCTGGAACCACAGCAGCGCTTCGAGGTCGAGATGGTTCGTGGGTTCGTCGAGCAGCAGCAAATCCGGCTCCTGCGTGAGCAGGCGGGCGAGATGGGCGCGCATGACCCAGCCACCGCTCATCTCGCGCGCGGGCCGGTCGAAATCCTTTTCGCGGAAACCAAGCCCGGCAAGGATCTGCTTGGCCTTGGCTTCGAGCCGGTAACCGCCCAGTTCGTTGAAGCGATCGTGGACGTTGTCGTGAATGTCCTCCACGTGCTGCGCTTCGACGGGATGGTCGGCGTCCCAGGCTTTGATGATGCGGCGGAGCTTGGTGAATTCCGGCGTGATGGCCGTGGCCAGTTCGACGACGGATTCGTCGCCGGCCGGCGCGCTTTCCTGCGGCAGATAGCCGAAGGACACGTTCCGTTCCTGGATGACTTCGCCCGCATCCGCTGACTCGGTGCCGAGGATGATGGAAAACAGCGTGGATTTTCCGGCGCCGTTCGGGCCGACCAGCCCGATGCGGTCCCCGCGGTTTACCTGCAACGTGGCTTCGGCGAAAAGCACCCGCCCGCCATACGCCTTGCTGATGTCGGAGAGAGTCAACATACGAAAGGGGAGCTTACTTCAAATCCAGGCGTGAACACAAGGAGATGCAGCGGAGGATGCCCTGATTGTTTGCCTTACAGGTGAAACCAATTGTAGGCATTCGGAAAAACCGGCCAGTCAATGACGACCTCTGCGACCAGCATGAACAGAATGATTCCGACCAGTACCGGGAATTTGGCCGTATGGCTCCAGCGTCCGAGCGCGCAGTCCAATCCGAAGACGAAGAGCAGCATAAAGGGGATCAAGGCGCCCAGCATCAATCGGCCTGACGTGAAATACGGGTGGGCACTCGACGGATAGAAGCAGTCGTGAAAATCGTAGAGGATGGACAGAAACCCCAGAAACACCACCGCCGCCAACACGCTCGCAAGGCTGAACCACAGGGCCTGCCGTTGCGACGCGGTCGCGACCCGGGTGGCCAACGTGAACATGGCCGCGACGACCAGGCCAATGGAGGCAAGGGCGTAAATCGCATCCACGACCGGCGAGGCCAGCGGCTGGCGGTGCCAGAGGAATTCGCCCTGCCAGAACGTCGCCAGCAATCCCGACAAAAAGGTCCACAAACCGTGCGGCGTGAACACAGGATGATGCCACCATTCACCGAATGGTTTTTGCGTCCAGCCGAGGAACTGGATTTTTGCCGCCGTGCCGCTGAAATCGCCAAAGGAGTGTTTGCACCAGGCCAGCCAGGCCAGCATTGGCGGGACAGCGCACAACCCCAGCGCCGCCAGCGCCGGGCCGGCGGCGCGCAATTTTTCCGCTTTCGCCAGGCGCACCATTTTGTACAGCACCACGAGGCCGGACACGACCAGCAACGGCAGGTTGCTGATTTTGGTGAGGAACGTTGCTGCCAGCGCCAGCCCGGTGAGCATTCCGAGCCGGACACCCGGCGCATCCGCGCGCAGCCATTTCACGAGGCAGATGAAGGCCGCGCCAAAACACAGCGGCGACAGCACATCGTTTTGGATCGAATAAAAGGTGCTTTGCGGGAGGAAGGCCAGCAGTGACGGAACCCCGACCCGCAAAAGATTTCGTTCCGGGAAAACCAATCGCGCCGCCAAATAACCCAGCCAGACCAGCGCCACGACGAGGAAAATATTCAGGAACCGAAGCCAATACAGCAAGGGTCTGTCGTGAAAACCGAGCCCTTTTCCCAACCGCCACCACGCACCTGCGAGCGAGTAATACAACGGCGGCTGTGACGCTTCGTGGTTGATGACATTGTTCCACGCCTGCGTTTTGTCCGCCAGGGTCTGGCGGACACGGTCCAAGGGCTGCCGCCACGGTGGCGGGGGGAATTGCCCGTCCGGCAGGTTGGCCGGGATGCCCACAAATTCCGGTGAGCCGTACAGCACGGCGTACGGCACCGCCTCGGCGGAGATCGGATCCAGCGAATGCGGGAGATGCCCTTGCGCATACTTCACCGCCAGGTCGAAATGGATTTGTTCATCCACATTATTGAAAAAGGGGAAGGTGGCGGAAAAAACAAAGACGTGGATCGCGGCCAGCAGACACAACAGCCAGACGAGGCTTCGCTCCCGGGATGCGGAAATCGGGGCGGGTGGATTGGTATCGGCGGCGTTCACACCATTGGTCTTGCGGGGTCAAATTAAAGCACGCGCGGCAAATCACAAGCCCGCGGCTTACAGATACTCCCAGCGATCAAACATCGCCGCCTGACCGCAGGGCCGGCCATCCGGCGTCAATAAATTCCACACCGTCGCCCGGGTGATGCGAAAGCGCCGTCCGGTCTTCGAGATGCGCACGCCGGAATAATCATCAATGAACCCGCGCTGCGCGACCGCGGCCAGCAGCCGTGCCCGTTCCTCGCGGTTGGGCGCCTCGGCGGTGAGCCGCGACGGTGTGCGCGTCAGTTCCGCCCACGGCATCTCCCACAGCACCTGGGCCGTCCGGTTGCCGTAGTTCAAAACGGGGTCCGGTTCCGTGTCATGCGAGACGAGAACAAAGGGAGCTTCGAAGACTTTTTGCGCCAGCTCCAACGGGTCGGAAACACCGGACACCAGTTCGCGCCCGGTCCAATGCTTCAAGCTGCGCGCCAGGAAGGCAGTGTGCGCGACCACAAAATCGGTTTTCCAGATTAAATCCATTTTGGCGGCTCACAACGCCGATTCCAGAATTTCGGTCAGTTCCTCCGGGGTGAGCACAATCGGGTTCGCTTTCATGCTGCTCGCGTTCGCCGCTTTCGCGACCAGGTCGGGAAAGTGTTCGCGTTGAATGCCAAAGCTGCCGAGGCGCGGGATCTTCAAATCGAGGACCAGGGCGCGGACCCATTTCAAGCCGTCATCCGCTTTGGCCTTCATATCGCCGGCCAGCCAGCGCGCCGCTTCTTCGTAGCGGTACAACGCCGAACCGTTGGGATCACGCTGGCGCAGGGCGCGGAGGTTCATGGCCATCACGGGTGGCAACAAGGCCGCGCAAATCGCGCCGTGCGGCGCGGGAAAACTGCCGCCAATCGGCCCGGCAAAACCATGAACCGCGCCGAGACCGGCATTGCTCAAAGCCAGCCCGCCAAACAGGCTCGCCACCGCCATGTCCTCGCGAGCGTCCTTGTCCCTGCCATTGCTGAAGGCGATGCGCAACGACCGCGCCGCGCGGCGCAGGCCCTCGACACACAACCCGTCGGTCATCGGGTTGGCGCGGTTGCAAACAAACGGCTCGATGAGTTGCGTCAACGCGTCCATGCCGGTGCTGGCGGTGAGGGCCGGTGGCAGATCATAAGTCAGTTCGGGATCAATCACCGCCACCCGGGCAAGCATCAATGGGCTGCGCAGGCTGACTTTCACCTTGTGTTCCGGCGACGCCAGCACGGCATTGCGCGTCACTTCAGCCCCGGTGCCTGCCGTCGTCGGAATCGCGATGAACGGTGCGGACGGTTTGGTCAATGGTTTGCCGTGGCCGATGATTTCGACGTAATCCAGCAATTCTCCGTCATTCGCCAGCATGGCCGCAATGGCCTTGGCCACATCGATCGCGCTGCCGCCGCCGAAACCAATCACCAGTTCACATAGCTCGGATTTTGCCAGCTTCGTTCCTTGTTGCACGGTCGCCAGTTCCGGTTCGCCGATGACGGAAAAGGTTGTCGTCCTGACGCCGACGGATTGCAGGTTGGCCAGGAGCCGTTCTGCGCGCTTCGAGTCGTGTCCGGTCACGATGAGCGCCTGCCGGCCAAATTCTTTGGCGATGGCGCCGACGTTATTCGCGGCACCCGCGCCAAAAACGATGCGGGTGGCGGTGGCAAATTCAAAACGGGCTTCCATCACCACTCCTGGTCGGCGGGAAAAAGGCTGTTGAACTTCACGCTGGAGCGCGGTTCGGCCATCATGGAGGCGACGGCGTCCCGCCAGACCGGATAGTGCTTCGTTTCCTTGTGCGCCGCGGCGGCGTTGGCATCGCGATACACCTCCACCAGCACGAAGCGAGTCGGGTCGTCTTGCTGCTGGACGACGTCGAAGCGCGCCACGCCCGGCTCTTTGGCGCTTTCGCGCGCATTGGCGAGGGTCGCCTGTTTAAAAGCCTCCACACACTCCGGCTTGACGTGGACCTGAACGTGAACCACAAGCATGTGCGAGCAATACGCGAAAGCGCACCAAAGCTCAAGCCCGGTCCGTTTCGGATCGGCTGCCGCTCAACCCGCGCAATTTGCATTGACCCGCGCGGCGATCTTTCCACACTAGGCCACCCTATGGGCGCACAATGGAAACAGGCCGGACGCGAAATCAACGCGCAGAAAAAAGGCCAGATGACCGCCAAGCTGGTCCGCGAAATCATGGTCGCGGCCAAGCTCGGCGGACCCGATCCCGACCTCAACCCGCGGCTTTTTGTCGCGGTTGAAAAGGCCAAAAAAGCCTCCGTCTATCGTGACACCATCGAACGCGCCATCCGGAAAGGCGCCGGTCTCGATAGCGAAAAGATCAATTACGAAACCGTGGTTTACGAAGGTTTCGCCCCGCACAAGGTGCCCGTGGTCGTCGAATGCCTCACGGACAACCGGAACCGTACCGCGCCGGAAATCCGCAACCTGTTCAAGGCCGGCTCGCTTGGCCAGCCCGGTAGCGTGGCGTTTTTCTTCAACCATCTCGGCGTGGTCGAAGCGACGCATCCCGATGCGGATCGCGACGCGGAAGGGGACGCCATCGAAGCCGGCGCCCAGGAAATTGAGCCCTTGGAAGCCGAGGAGGTTCCCGCCGGCCAGAAAGGGGCGCGTTTTCTCACGGAGATCAAGGAACTCGACCATGTTTCCAAGGCGTTAAAGGCCGCCGGTTGGATTGTCAGTGCAGCCGAAATCCGCTACCTGGCCAAGAATTTTGTCGAAGTCAGCGAGGCCGCCCGCAAGGACGTGACGGATTTTCTGAATGCACTGGACGACCACGACGACGTCCATCGCGTTTATGCGGCGTTGAAGTAAATGGGGAAAGGGGCGCGGGTTAGAGGCTGAGAAATTTCAAGATTTGCAATTCGCCCCGGAAATGGAGCAGGATTTGATTGTCCTGCACCTCGATCTGCACCGGGTGGCGGGATTGTGAATAATCCCACATCGGATGGCCATCGGACGGACTCAGCCGGTAGAGATCAAAATACACCACCGGATCCTCGCCCGGAGAAATCAGCGGGTTCTGCGCCGCCTTTGCGATGTAAACATATTTTCCGGAGACGAAACATTCGTCGCCGATGCCCTCGGTGCGCCACAGCACCTTGCCGGTTGCACCCGCCACCTTCAGGATCACGGGGCCGGCCTTGGAGGAAAAATCAACCTGCTGGGAAAATTGAATGGTGTCCGGACTGGCCGTCGTACTGGTCACGTAAAGGTTTCCCTTCCCGTCCAGCTGCACCCGGGAAATGCCGACGCTTGTCAACCGCCAGTGCACGTCGCCGGTCGCCGCCTCAAAGCACGTCAACATACCCCGGTCAAAAACATACAAGATGTTGCCGGCTTCCACACAGGGGGGATCGGCTTCGGTGGCAAAATCTTCCGAATAGTGGGAGGCGATGGAGTAGGTCAGGTTGGCCGACCAAAGCTTCCTGTTGTTCTTGTCGAAAACCTGGATGACGTTCCGCGCCACCAATACGTTCAGGGTCTTGAGCGCAAAAAAGGAAGGCGAACCGACGACCTCGCCGGTCCAATCCCGGGCGGTGCCGGCCGGCCACCGGCGCAGGGTGACCTGAAAACGGCTCACGTCTTCCTCCTCGACTCCGCCGGTTTGCTCCCGGCGGGCTTCGTTCATCATCTGTTCGGCCGCCTCCAGGCTTTGGCCGGCGGTGAGATTGCCATCGACATCGGCTTTTTTCTTGGGCGTTCTCATGGCCTGATGCGTGATCGTCTTGTGCTCGAGCAAATCGGTTTTGACCTGCACGACATTGGCACCGTCCGCCACAAACTGATCTCCCACGCTCTCCCGCTCAGCAGGTTGGACGGTGAGTGGTAGCGCGCTCCTCGCCGCGGCAATGATCCGGCCGAGCTGGTTGTTGGTGGAGATGGGCGCGGCAACCGGCGTTTTGGCCGCGTTGCTGGATGGCACGGGCGCGGTGCTGGTGAATTTAATCGGGTCGGTTTGAACCGTGCCGTTGGCCAGCGCAATCCGGGTCAGGGTCTGCTGTCCGGATTCATCGGAGGAAATCAGCGTGATGGTGCTGTCACTTTGCGCCAGCCCAAAGAACGGCGGGTTCAGCGGAATTTGTTGTTTGCTGTTGCCGCTGTGCCGGTCGTACTGCACCAGGCGGCCTGGAAATAAAATCCAAAGGTCATTGGTCGTGGCCACGACGTGCGGTTCGGGATAAAGCCCGGCTTCCTCCTCGAGGTTCGGCACGGATTGATCCCGCGGCGGCGGCCGGTAGAATCCGACATTCAAAGGCACGGACCAAAGCTGCCGTTGCTCTGCCAGATCGAACAGGCTCATCTGATTGGCCTTGACGGAAAGCACCTGGTTGGGGGCCAGAAACTGGTAGAACCGCGCCCGGTCGCCGTGGGGAAGTTTCTCGGAATAAATGACCCGCGGATGCGAGGCGAAAAAGGCATACCAGACCCAGGCGCCCACGAACACGACCGCCAGGAAAAGGGCCGCCCGCCAGATCCAGGCCGCCACCCGGGTGATCCTGGCCTCGATGACCGCCCGCTGTTTTTCATAAACGGGCAGTTCCACCCCGGTTTCCTCGGCGCGCTTCCGGCAATAAACCGAACAGGTGTAACCGTATTGTTCCATGCACTCGCCGCAAATGGGTTTGCCACAAACGCGGCAGGTTTCCACTGCCGGATTCTTCAGATGCCGGAAACAAAAGGCCACCGTCGCAACCGCAACCGGGGCGTCAGCGACCTTGGCTGGGGGCACGGCCACCCGCATGGGCGGGCGGGCGGCGACGGGGACAGGCACGGGTACTGCCACCGGGATCGGCACCGGCACGGGGACAACCGTCGGTCCGGCAGTCGTGGAGAGTTGCTGGCGAATCACCTCGTTGGCAAAGTCGGTCCGGTCCGCGCCACAATCGGGACATTTGACCCGCACCGGCATCCGGCCGTTCACGGGCTCGACGTCGAACGCAAAGCGTGTGCCGCATTCGCACTGGACCTTCACTTCCATGATCAGGGTTTCGGATTCAGTAGAACGACATTGGTTGCCGGCGGCAAGGTAAAAGCCAGCCGGGACGGCGTGTACTGGACGCTGCCATCGCAAAACAGAAAATTTCCCCCATACTGGTAGTGATTGTTTCCCGGTTTTTTGCCATCGGGGGAAAAGACCGTTTGTCCCGGCGTTTTCGGCGCCGCGTCCACCTGCGCATCGGAGGCGAGCGCCGCCTCCGAACCGTCTTGCAGTGTCCGCCCCATGTAATAGGCGTAACTGATTTTTTTGTCCGCAAAAGGCTGGGCGTCGGGCAACGGCTTGTCCTTGCCGCCCGGACAGATGAAGAATTCCGTGCCGGTTGTGTATTTGGGCACGAGCAGGCTCAACGGGGCCTCGGAAGTTTTTGCGCCGGAGACGGCTGGAAGCGCCCCGTTGTGGTCCGACGCAAAAGTCTTCATCGCCGCGTAGATGCTTTGCAGGTTGTTCTGGCAGGCTGCGAGCCTTTCCTGCTGGGCGTTTCTCGAACCGGCGCTGATAAACAGCGTGAACACGATGAAAATTATCACCATCACCAGGAACACCTCCAGGATGGAAATGCCCGCAACGGAACCTCGGGGAACCGGTTTCGACGTCGGCTGGATCACAACTCGTGTGTAGCACCGGTCCAGGAGCGTGGCAACAGTTTCTTTGCCCGGCCCCGAGAACACTACCACTGCAAACGAGTCATGGACATCCTCGCCTTTATGAACGATAATGTCGGTGCTCCCGCTTGGCGAAGCCGGACCAAGGCAAAGTTTCCGCCCCAAAAATTATGACCAATAAACAACCAGCAACCATGAGACCGATGCCGGATCCACCCCCGAGCGGAGAAACGGAGCAGCAACAGTTCGATCGCATCCTGTCCCGGAACGAATTCAAACCCTTGAAAGCCATTCTTAACGAGTTGCGCAAGGATCAGGCCGTGATGCGCGGGGCGATTGTCACCACGAATTCCTACCCGAATTTCCTGGGCAAGCTCGGCTATCGCGTCGTGCTCGTGCCGCAAATCCACGAGCAGGATTGCTATTCGCGCCTGGGGCCCGCCGGCGGGATTCGCGCCGTGCTGCCGCATCACGACACCGCCACGTACAGCACGCTGGTCACGCTGGTGAACTTCGATCTGACACTGACCACCACGCCCAAATCGGTGGACTTCTTCAGCGAGCAACTGGCCGAATTCAAGACCCAGCTGATGAAATAATTCGGACCCTGGCGGGGTGACGTCTTTGTGGTTGAGTGACGAAACAGACTTTATCGCCCGTGGCCGGGCACCCACGCCCAACCGCCTGCGCAATTCTCATGCCCGTTGCTTTGACCGGTTCAGTTTGTGTAATCTCCCGGCGGGATGAAAACCAAAATGCCTGAAGAGCTGACCCGCGACGTGCCGCAGACCAAATGGGGCAAAATCCTTCTCGCCACGCCGGTGGTGATGACGGTGATTGCGACCCTGCTCGCCGGCCTTGCTTCCAGCGAGATGACCCGGGCCCAATACGATCGCGCCCTCGGCGCGCAACTCCAGTCCAAGGCCGGCGATCAATGGGGCTACTTTCAGGCCAAAAAACTCCGGGGCGCGATGCAACGAAACTCGTTCGAACTCCTCAACGCCACCGTTGACATCCGGCCAATCGAGAACGCCGCGCTGGAAAAAGTTCCCGCCCCTGCCGCGCTCAGCCTGGATTCAAAGGTCGAAGCCGCATTGCAGGCCATTGATAAACAGCAACCGGAAACGGAGATCGCGGTTTTGTTGAAATCCGTGGATGACAAGTCCCTGGCGACAGCCCTGCAAGCCGCCAAAGATAATGCGCTCGCGTTTGACACAACGCTCGCTCCGGCCATTGAAGCCCTCGACCAATTGGAAAAATCCCTGCCGGCCGGCGACAAAGCCGCGGCCCGTGACCTGACTGCCGCCCGGATGCGCTACAACGCCGCGCGTTACGACACGGAGGCGAGGCTGAACCAATCCATTGCCAACCTCTATGAACTGCAGGTGCGCAAAATCAACCTCTCGGCCGAACGCCATCACAAACGCAGCGGGAAGTTTTTCTTCGGCATGCTGGCCGCGCAAGCTGCGGTCATCGTTTCCACCTTCGCCATCGCCGCGCAGAAGCGGAATTTCCTCTGGTCGCTTGCCGCGGTGGCTGGCCTCGCCGCCATCATCTTTGCCATCTACGTTTATCTGCGGGTGTAAAGTCGCGACGATGAGAAAGCGGTGTGGTTGGATAAATTATCACGGCGGGTGAATGCCGATGCTTGCGCATCAACGCGTCACCACGGGCGCGCGAGGTCGGGACGCCTTTTGCGGGCCGTTCGAGAGTTCACTTTTGGGTGGATGGCTGCCAAGTCTTCAGATGGAACTCCAGTTTCCTCCGGCTGGGTTGGTTCCAGCCCGGCTTGGATGGCAGTCATTGCCGCATCAATCACCCCGAGTAATTCCTCCCGCCCCTCTTTCGCCGTGGCGGAACAGGTATGGATTGCCGGCAGCTTCTCAAACCATCCGGAGATCCGACCTGTGAACGCCGCGATGTTCGTCTGCGCCGCTTCGGGTGTCACCTTGTCCGTCTTGGTGAAGGTAAGCACGAAGGGGACCGAGTTGCGGGCCAGCCACGCGATGAACTCGACGTCAATTTCCTGCGGAGGCAATCCGGAGTCGAGCAGCGCAAAGACGCAACAGAGGCTGTTTCGATGTTTGAGGTAATCGTTCACCGCCCGGTTGAACTTGAATTTAGCCTTGCGCGCCCCGGCGGCGAAGCCATATCCCGGCAGATCCACCAGCCGCCAGCTCCTGTTCATTGTGAAGAAGTTGATGAGCTTGGTGAATCCCGGCGTGGGCGAAACCCGGGCCAGGTCCACTTTGCCCGAGAGCAGATTGAGCAGCGAGGACTTGCCGACGTTGGACCGGCCGATGAAGGCGAATTCAGGCAGGGATTCGTCCGGACACGAATCCAGATCCGGAGCACTGCAGTCAAAAATGGCAGACGAAATTTCCATGCTTGGCAACCTGGTGTCAATTGTCGCAGCAAACCCGTCTCACCGATACACCTATTTTCGGGGAACGTCCGCCCATGTGTGGGTGACAAATGAGAAATAAAGTTTAAACACTCGCCCTCATCCCGGCCTTCTCCCCCGGGGAGAAGGAGAATCGTCGGCTGTTTCACAGAAAAATCTACGACGGAATTGGCCGGACAATCATTGGGTGATCGACAGACAGACAAAGGCTATTCCCTCTCCTTGGGGAGAGGGTCAGGGTGAGGGGGGTGGCAAATGCAGCGTTAAGGAGCCGGTGATTTTGCCTGGGATTTGGCCTGCATAGGTTGGTCGGCGGTTTCCTTGAGAAAATTATCCAGCACGCTTAAATAAGCGTCGATGGAGTCGCCGGCTTCGGGGCCGAGGTCGCGCTTCATCTCCCGCAACTGGTCCGCGTATGACCTGGCCTGGTTGCGCAGATCGTTCAGATTCAACTGCCCGCTCATCAGGCCGTTGACCAATTCGTCGTATTTGCTGGCGGCCTCGGGACTCCCGGCAAGCATCTGCTGGCGAATCTGGGCTACAAAATTCGTGTTCCCGCCCAGCCGGCGCAGCGCCGCGGACAAATCCACATTGGTGTTCGCCAGGGCAGCCGCGGGAGCCGCGGCGGAAAAATTCGTGGACCCGGGGGCGCGCACAATGATATTGGCTGCCACTTTCGGCATGACGGCGTTCGTGCCAACCATCAGGGTCGCCACCCTTTTGCGCGGCACGTTGATCTTGCCCAGCACCTCGCTGTCCAAAACCACGGTGTCCGCGGACATGGACAACACCTTGCCGGCGTAACGGTCGCCGTTTTGCATTTCCACCAGGTCGGCGCGCAGCCGGGGTGCGCCGACGAACATGAGAATCATTCCGGACAAGGCGAATAATTGCTTGGGCCTCACGGGCAAACGTTAGCCCATGGGGGGATTCTTCGCAAATAATGGTCAGACATATGGCGCCACACGGCCGAAAGGCAGCGAATCTTTTTGGAAATGGTTCGACGCCAACCCGGGTTCCTCGCCGCGTCTGTTTTAAAAGCCACCAGGAGCTCTCCAGTCATAATCAGCCCGCACCGAAACAGCAGGGCATTCGAGCGCGATTTCATTGCAAACAACCTCTGGTGGACTCCTTCCCTGCGACGGGATCGCCAATATTTACAATAGGTTTGGCTCGATTTGGTTGTTCTGCCAGGCGTGGGGCTGAGACGGCTGATTTTGGCGCATTTTCAGGGCGAATCAGCGATATAACGCTTTTTGTCTTTACTCTGATTTTGGAAAACGTTTCCTTGCCAAGGCAATCTGGAAGCTCAATGAAACCCAAATACGCCTTTATTTTTGTTTTGAACGTCCTGATCTCCGTCGGGCTGGCAGGTCTGGCGATCATGCTATTCTCGAAGGAGCAGGAAAAAGAGCGGTTTATCCAGGAATTGCAGGACAAGCAACAACAGGAGCAGCAAAGGGCCATCAAGGCCCGGCAGGAAGGTGAGACCCAGAAACAATTTGAAACGCAAATACAACTCGATGCTCAAAAGCAGCTGGCGGCAAAGAAAACAACCATCATCAACGACGACCTGGACAAGATTGACGCGCGTTTAAAGCGGGTCCTGGATGAGCCGTCAGGCTATACGAACGTGACCAAAGCGCAAAGGGACACACAGGAAGAGTTGCTGCGGCAACTGGCCCACTGTGCGAGAACGGAAATCGGGCTCTGGGTGGGGGAAATGCAAAACACCGGGTTTGCCGACAATGCGGTGCTGCAACGAAACCTGGATGCCTTTTTCCGAAGCTATGACGACAAGATTCATGACGAACATTTGAGCTACGATTACATTGACCTGGGCTATCAGGACAACGACCACAAGAAAGAACTGGACGCCGAGTCGGCGCAATTGTTGCAGACAGCTTTCGCCGCCAAGCGGGCCATTCACAACCTCAAACAAAATTCCAAATAGCCGGCGGGAATGGTTTGGAATTTCCGGGCCGGACTTTACGTCAGCGCTGCTCCGCCGCCCAGGCATGGGTATCCGAAGGTTCGGATTGCCTGAAGTTTCCAATCACCAGTTCACCGGCACGGTCATTTTTTTTCCGAACCGGTTGTGGTAATGCAACTGCCGGTGGTGCCGGCCATATTCGTGGACCAGTTTGGTGATCTTTACGTCGTAGCAACAGTATTCGGCAATTTCCGCGAGCTTGCCCTCCTTGAACCAGCGGATGGCTTGCAGGCCTTCGGCGGTCTTTTCGACGCCGAAGGTCGCCGTGGCAATCGAGTCGAGCGAGAGCCGGTGGTTCAGCGTGTTTTGCAAATCCACCATCAAATCGAGCGTGGGCAGCTGGCTCAGGTCAAACGAGGTGTAGCCGTGCAATACTTCGTAGTCAAAACGCAGGATGTTGAAACCCACCACCAGATCGGCGCGCTGCAAATCCTTCAGCAGATCGTCCACCTGTTTTTCGCCGTAAATTTTGTAATCACCACTCCCGGTGCTGAACGTTACACCGATGCTCAGGCCCATGCGGTTGATGTTGCCCCAGCCGCCCACCTCATCGGCGGACTTTTGCGTTTCGAGGTCGAAATAAATTATGTTCTTGGCCACGGTGCTCAAATTTATGGTTTACGATTTACGATTTACGAGCTTTTTTATGATTCATGCCGGTCGCGCAAATCAGACGCCGCCAATCGCCAATGACTTTGGACTTTGCACTTTGGGCTTTGAACTTATATTCCCCGCATGTCATTGACGCCATCCACCATGCTGCCGCTCGGCACGGCCGCGCCCGATTTCAAACTGCCGGACACCAACGGAAAAACCGTCGCGCTGGCGGATTTCAAGGGCCAGGCGGCGTTGCTCGTCATTTTCATGTGCAATCATTGTCCCTACGTGAAGCACATCCGGGACGGGCTCGCGCAACTGGCGCGCGATTACCAGCCGCGGGGCGCCGCCATCGTCGGCATCAATTCGAACGACGTCGCCAATTATCCCGAGGACAGCCCGGCCCGGATGAAGGAGGAGGTCAAGGCCGCCGGCTATTTGTTCCCGTATCTTTACGATGAGACGCAGGCCATGGCCAAGGCCTATCGCGCCGCCTGCACGCCGGACATTTTTCTTTTTGACCGCGGTCGGCGGCTCGTTTATCGCGGCCAGTTTGATGCCAGCCGGCCGGGCAACGGAATTCCGGTGACGGGAAAAGATGTGCGGGCGGCGCTGGAGGCCGTGATTGCAGGAAAACCCACCTCGGAATTCCAGGTCCCCAGCATCGGCTGTAACATCAAGTGGAAGGCGGGAAAAGAGCCGGATTACTTCTGAAGGCAGCCGCCAGGAAGGAGAAAATCTCATCCGCCGTAGCTGCTTTCTGCCTGGGAGCGCTGGCGTCCCGCCGGCGGGGACGCCAGCGCTCCCAGGGTTCTCTATCCGGATGCGTTTTAAGATTGACCGTCCGTATTTGCCATGGAACGAACCGATGCCTGCCCTGTCCAAACCGGGGAACATCCTTGTGCAAAGCCATGAAGGCTGAAGAAAATCAAAACGGCGATGCGCCAAGAATGCTGGAGCAGTTGGTCCAGCAGGCCGAACGCGCCGGGGCGAGCGACATCCACCTCCAAATGCGCGGCCGGACGGCCGAGATCAACTTCCGCCTCGACGGCATCATTGCTCCGGGCACGGAACTTCCCGCCGACGTGGCGGATCGCGTCTTTGGCCGTATCAAGTTCCTGGCGCGGCTGAAAACGTATCAGGAATCGCTGCCGCAGGACGGCCGGATTGCGCACCACGAACTCGGCAGCAAAAATGACATCCGCGTGGCCACGTATCCAACCGTCACCGGTGAAAAAATTGTCCTGCGCCTTTTCAATTCCGTCCCGGCCATATCGCTCCGCGAATTGTCCCTGCCCGCCGCCGCCGGGGCCGAACTGGAACATTTTCTCCACCAATCCACCGGCCTGCTGCTCCTCACCGGCCCGGCCGGCAGCGGCAAGACCACGACGATTTACGCCTGCCTCCGCCGGCTGGTTGAACTGGGTGGCCGCCAGATCATCACGGTCGAGGATCCGGTGGAACAGATTGTTCCCGGCACGATGCAAACCGAGGTCAATGAAGCCATCGGCCTTGATTTCGCCCGGGCCGCGCGGCACCTGCTGCGGCAGGATCCGCAGGTGCTGATCATTGGGGAGATTCGCGATGAAGCCACCGCACAACTGGCCGTGCGTGCCGGATTGACCGGACACCTGGTCATTGCCACGTTGCACGCCGGATCGTGTCGGGGCGTTTTCGAGCGGTTGCTCGTGATGTGCGCCGATCATTCCGCCGTGGCGAGCGCGGTCGAATTGGTTTTGAACCAGCGGTTGATCCGCAAATTATGTTCCGCGTGCCACGGTGCCGGGTGTGACTCCTGTTTGCGCACCGGCTATCAGGGCCGGGTGCCGCTGGTGGAATGGTTGCGCGTGGACGAGGCGAAACGCGCGAAAATCCGGCAGCGGGAATTGACGGGATTGGTCCCGGCGCGGCCCCTGGAAGAATCGGCGCGTGAGCTTTTGCAGCAAGGTTTGTCCAATCAAGCTGAATACCAAAGGGTATTCGGACTATGAATCTGGACGAATTTGCCTTCTTTAACCAACAACTGGCGGCGATGCTGCGCGATGGCATCCCGCTCGAGGGTGCGCTGCGGCGGCTCTGCCAGGAAATGCGCGTCGGAGCGCTGCGCGCCGAGTTGCAGGCATTGGAGGCCGACCTCGCCCGAGGCACACCGATGGCCGACGCCCTGGCCCCGCGCCAGTTGCCGGAGCTTTACAAGCGCATGGTCCTGGTCGGCGTCAAAAGCAACAACCTGCCTGGTGCGCTGACCATGCTGGCGGATTATTTTCAGCGACAAAACAGCGTCTGGACTCGCTTGAAAAGCATGATGGTTTATCCGCTCATCGTGATGTTCGTTGCGTTCTTGATTTCGGCGGGATTGGCGTTCCTTTGGACCTGTGTCATCGGGCCGTCCATGCAAGACGTCTTTGGCGGCATGGGTGTGCGACTCCCGGCCGCCACCAATTTTGCGCTATCGACCTTGCAAGCCATCTGGGTGTTTCCGGTGGTGCTGGGTGTTTTGTTTTTGTTTGCGGTATCGGTCGTTTTTACGTCCGGGCTGCGCGGAAGATTTCTCTGGCGGCTGCCGGCGTTCAAGGAGGCCGGCGTCTCGCGGATCGGGGCGTCGCTGACCCTCCTGCTGAGAAATGGCGTCAACCTTCCGGACGCCATCGGTCTGGTGGAACAACTGGAGACCAGCACGGCCGCGGCCGCCGACCTGCACCGGTGGCGGAAGAATCTCGCCGCCGGGACCGCAAAATTTTCCGAGGTCGCCGCCGTAAACCGGATGATTCCGCCGCTGTTCGTCTGGGTGGTGGCCAGCGCGGGCGAAGATCTGGCCGCCGGGTTCAATCGCGCGGCGGAAATTTATCATTCGCGCGCCCTCTACCGCACCGAGGTGGCGCTTTATTCGGTGTTGCCGGTGGCCTCGCTGTTTCTCGGGGCCATCGTTTTATCGCAGGCTTTTTTGGTCGTGAGCATGTTTTTGCCGCTCATTGCCATGTTGAACAATTTGAGTGGCTAGACTGAATCCGGATGGGATCCATGACTGATTTCGCACAATTTTTTGCCGCCTTGTTCTGGTATGCCATGTTCATTCTGGTGCCAGGCGGCGCTTTTTCGGTGCTGATGCATTATCTGTTCTCGCTGCCGATGCGCCGGCGTGATCGCGCCCTGTTTTTTCTCGACCTCCTGGAGACCGTCCTGCAACGCGGCCAGCCCATCGAACCGGCCATTCTCGCCGCCGCGGAAAATCAGGACCGCTCCATCGCCGTCCATTTTTACCTGGTGGCGGCGCATATTGAAGGGGGGGCCAGGCTGGGCGAGGCGCTTGAGAAAGTCCCGCGTTTCCTGCCGCCGCAAATCGCGGCCATTCTTCGCGCCGGGGAAAAGCTCGGCGACCTGAAGCGCGTCCTGCCCGCCTGTCGTGAAGTTTTGCGGATCGCCCCCGACACGGTCCGCAGCACCATGCATTACATGATGGCCATCCTGTTGCTGTTTGCCCCGGTCGCCTGCTGGTTGATTTGCCTGCTGTCGGTGTTCGTGATCCCTAAATTCAAGGAGGTTGCCGCCGGCTCGGGGGTCGAGCTCTGGCCCGTCACGCGGTTTGTTTTTTGCAACACGCCCTGGCTGGTGATGTTTGAGGCGGCTGTTTTCCTGACGTTGTCAGCGATGGCGATGATTTACATCGGTGGGCCGGGCCTGGTCCGCTGGTTTCAATTCCGCAGTGTTCCGGTCGTGGACTGGATCACCTGGCGCGTGCCGTGGAAACAAAAGAAGCTGCAGCGAACGTTTTCCGCGATGCTTGCCGTGTTGTTGGATGGCGGCGTGCCGGAAGCCGAGGCGGTCCGGCTGGCCGGCGATTCCACCGCGAATGAAATCTGCCGCCGCCGCGCCGGGCGGGTCACGGCCGCGCTGGAGAAAGGGGTCAAACTTGATGACGCCGTTCGCGTGTTTGACGACAGTGGCGAATTTCACTGGCGGCTCACGAACGCCACACACACCCGCGGCGGATTTCTGAGCGCGTTGCGCGGCTGGCACGAGTCGCTCGATGCCAAGGCGTTCCAGCAGGAGGAAGCCACGGCCCACGCGGTGGCCAGCGGGCTCGTGATCATGAACGGGGTCGTGGTCGGGCTGATTGCGACGGCCATGTTCGGCGTTCTGATTGCCATATTGCGGGCGGCCGAGTTATGAAATTGAAAACGCCAGGGCAATTTTCGAAACCACCCGGACGAACCCGCGGTTTCATGATGGTGGATCTGTTTGTCGGTATGGCGATCCTGGCCGTGGCCATCCTGCCATTGGCATTTTCCTACACCCGGGAAGCGCGGCTGTTGCGCGCCGAATACTTTCGCGGCGTGGTCATGGAGATCGTGGATGGCGAAATGGAGGTCCTGGCTGCCGGCGAGTGGCGAAACTTCCCGGAAGGCGCACAATCTTACACCGTTCATGCCCGCTCGGCGGCCAACCTGCCGCCGGGTCATTTTCAATTCACCCGAACCGGCCAGCATCTGCGCCTGGAATGGACGGCAGATCAACACCAGGGCATCGGCCCGGTCGTCCGCGAGGTCATCGTCAAATGAAACCCGGTTCCTCCATTTCCCGGCGTCCAGCCCGGACCGGATACCTCCTGATTGAGTGTTTGGTCTATTTGTCGGTGATCGTGGTGATTATTGGCCTGGCGCTCGGGGCGTTTTACGTTTGCTGGGACCACTCGAAGGCGTTGCATTACGCGACGGATGACATCAACGCGGCCCTGCACGCCGGGGAACGCTGGCGGGCAGACATCCGCGACGCCACAGGGAAAATAACCGTCGAGTCCACGCCGGAAGGTGAACGGCTGCACATTCCCCATGGGACCACGGCCATTCTTTACAATTTCAATGCCGGCGAAGTCCGCCGCCAGCTGGCGGCCTCGGATTTTTCCGAGCTGCTGCTGCCCAAGGTCGCGGCGTCGCAAATGGTGGCGGAGACCCGCGGGCCGGTGGCCGCCTGGCGTTGGGAGCTGGGGTTGACGGCACGGCGCAAGGAAACCCACCTGCCGTTGGTATTCACGTTTGAAGCCGCCGCCAAACCCGCGCCATGAAAATTTCCCGATTTCATCTTTCCCGGCTTCGCCGCCAAAGCGGTTCCGCCGTGGTGATTTTTATCGCCCTGCTGGCGATCATGTTGTTGCTGATCACCGCCAACAGCAGCGCCCTGCTCCATTTGCATCGTGAATTGAAATTGCTGGATCAGCGGCAGGTTGAGCGGCTGAAAGCCTCCCAGACCAATACGCTCACGACCGCCGTTTCGCCGGTGGCACTGGATTTAAAATGAACCCTGTCGCCGAAGCCAAAATCAAGATGCTCAACGGCTCCATGCGCTGTTTTGTGTTTGGACTGCTGGGATTGATCCCGGTGATTGGGCTACCGTTCGCGCTCGCGGCGCTGTGGATTTCCGGCCGGGTACGGGCTAAAGAAAAACTATTTTGGAATGCGGCGCGGTCTTATCGGATTTGGGGTGTGGTCATGGCCACGGCGGGGGCCTTGTTTTGGTTCCTCATCGGGGCATTGATTGCCTACAGCTCAATCAATCAAGGAGGTTCGGGAGGGACTTACGGACTTTCTGGTGATTGATGAACCATTAACAGTTTGATAAAGAAGTAGGAGACGACGTGAGGAGTCTCTAACTTGGCTTTCAGAAACCGAAGAAGTTTGAGACTCGTCACCTCGTCTCCTGCAAAGAAAGAGATTTTTGACCGGCGGTTAAGTCTTCGGCAGCTTCTCCTCGACGGTTTCGCAGAGGGCGTGGAACAGCAGCTTGTGCCCTTCCTGGATGCGCGCGGTGTTGTCGCCGGCCACCAGCAAATCGAGCGTGGCCAGGCCCTTGGTGGACCCGCCGTCGCGGCCAAGAAAACAGATACTTTCGATGCCTAGACGCCGGGCTTCTTCCAGCGCGCGCCGGATGTTTTTTGATTTGCCGCTGGTGGTGAAGGTGATGAGCAGGTCGCCCGGTTTGGCCAGACCCCAGATCTGCCGCGCAAAAATTTCGTCGGCGCTGTAGTCGTTGCCGATGGCCGTCATGAGTTCGCCGTTGGCGGTGAGCGAAATGGCCGGGTATGGCCGGCGGTCGCCCTGGTAGCGGCAGAGGAATTCGGTGGCCAGGTGGGTGGCGTCGGAAGCGCTGCCGCCGTTGCCGCAGATGAGCAGCTTGTGGCCGGAGGTCAGGCAGGTCAGGACCATTTGCGTCGCGCGGGCCAGCGGCTCTTCCAGTCCGGTCAGTCCGCGGAGGACCACCAGGGAATCTTGAATCGCCCGTTGCAAATGTGTCATGCGCGCAAGTTAATGGTTGGTCGTTGAAAGGAAAGTCGAAATGCAGCAACTCCTTTGACTTTTCGCAAACCTGTTCCCGCTTGTGATTTCGCGGCAAAGGATTACTTTCCTTTCATGCCGATTTACGAATTTCATTGTGAACAATGCACGCAGGACAGCGAAATCCTCGTGCGCTCCAGCGATTGGAAGGGGACCGAATGTCCGCACTGCGGTTCGAAAAAATTGTCCAAGAAATTTTCCGTGTTCGCCTCGGCCGGCTCGGGTGGCGGTGACGGGCCGTCGTGCGAAAGTGGCGGTGGCGGCGGCGGTTGCTGCGGGGGCCAATGCCACGGCGGGCATTGATCTGTAGCGGCGGGCATCCATGCCTGCCGTTGAGGGCGGCATCCTGCCGCCCGGAACAAAGGTCCATTTCACTGGCGCACGGGAAGATTGTTAACCCCTTCGCCGTTCTTGGCGCGCACCATCCGCCGGGCTGGAAGCCCGGCTCTACGGCAGGCATGGATGCCCGCCGCTACATCCGCACACTTCCCGGGCCGTCACGCGCGTCAAATCCTCCACCGCCCAATCCGGGGAGTGTTTTTTAAGTTCGTCCAGTTTCGCGCCGCCGGTGGCCACGGCCAGCACCTTGGCCCCAATGAATTTCCCGCAGCGGATGTCAAAGGGTGTATCACCGACCACAACAATTTCCTCCGGTTGCAAATCCTTTCCGAGCACCCGGCGGCCGCGTTCGAGGGCGGCGGCGGCGATGTGGTCGCGGTCCTCGTGGTCGTTGGCAAACCCGCCGGTCTTAAAATGGTCCCAGAGTCCGTAATGGCGCAGCTTGATTTCGGCGCCCAAACGGATGTTGCCGGTGAGAAGGCCCAGCGTCGGCGGTTGGGGGAGCGCAAGCAGATCGTCGAGGAATCCGGTCACCCCCCGGCAGATTTCGCCGTTGCTGTGCGCGAGAATCTGGTCAAGCCAGAAAATATATTGCTCGAAAAACCGCTGGAAGTTTTCCGGCGTGGCCGGGATATGGTTGTGCCCGAACAGTTCACGGACGAGGCTGAAATCCGTGCGGCCGGCGAAACGGACCTTTTCCATGCCGTGGTGCGCGTTGAATTCGGTGGCGAGGGTCCGGGCAAAAGCCTGCGAACCGGCCCGGCCCGTGTGAACGAGCGTGCCGTCAACGTCAAACAAAACCAATCGTACCATCCGGACAGGCTGCCGGAATCCAGGGTTTTTCGCGAGATGTTTGTCGGCATCACTCACAGACCTTGTCGATGTAGCCGCCGAGGTTACGAGGCGGATATGGCGGTGAGATTTAGTGCAAATTCCGCCTCCTCACGTCGGCGGCTACAATTCTTTCCGGATTTTTCAACGGGCTGCCAGACGTATTGTGGCAAGCTTTCGGATTGCGCGTTTCGCCGTAGGCGTGATAATGCATGCCTGATTTCATGAACGAGTGGAACATTCAATCCCGTGCGCACGCGTGCGAAGCATGCGGCCAGCCATTTGCCGACAAACAGGTTTATCACACACTGTTGTTTGATGAGCCGCCCGGGCTGCGGCGGTCAGACCTCTGCGAGGCCTGCCGGCAAAAGCAGGGCGGCGGCGATGAGCGCGGCCGCGCCGGGTTCATCTCGCATTGGCAGGGACTTTACGAGGCCCCGCCGCCGTTGGTGGATCCGATCCAAAAGGACACGGCCGAGACGCTGCTGCGAAAGTTGATCGAGCAGAACGATCCGCGTTATGCGCCGGCCGGCTACATCCTCGCCGTGATGCTCGAACGCAAGCGCGTGCTCAAGGTGAAGGAACAAATCGTCACCGACGGCAAACGCGTGTTCATCTACGAGCAACCCGGGACCGGGGACGTGTTCACCATTGCTGATCCCAATTTGCATCTGGACCAGCTCGAAGCCGTCCAGCACGACGTGGCGGCGTTGCTGGAGCACGGGTTGAATCCGCCCGCGGCTGCCGCTGAACCGGTTCCGGCGCAACCCACCCCCGCAGTTGAAGGGCCGGCGTCGGAGCCTGCGGAACAATCCGCCGCCAATTGACCGTGCCCGAACTTTCTGAATTCCAGACCCGGCTTGGCTACGCGTTCCGCGACGAGGGCCTGTTGCGGCTGGCGCTCACGCATCCATCGGTCGCGCATGAAACCGGCACGCCCTCGCCGCACAATCAGCGGCTGGAATTTCTTGGCGACGCCGTGCTGCAACTCGTGCTCACGCGCGAGCTATATGAAAAATTTTCCGCGTTCGACGAGGGCCCGCTGACGAAGGCGCGCGCCAAGCTGGTCAACCGCCGGACGCTGGCCGAACACGCCCGCGCCCTCGGCCTCGGCCCGCAATTGATTTTGAGCCGCGGTGAGGAGATCAATGGCGGGCGCGAACGGGCCTCCACGGTGGCCGATGCGTACGAGGCCTTGCTTGGCGCGATTTTCCTGGATGGCGGACTGGCGGCGGCGGGCGAATTCATCCTGCGTGAATTTGGGGCGGCTTTCGGCAAATTGAGCGTGCTGCCGATCATTGAAAATCCGAAGGGCGAATTGCAGGAATTGTTGCAGGCGCGCTCGTCCGAGGCGCCGGAATACCACGTCCTTTCCGCCACCGGGCCGGACCACGACCGGGTGTTTGAATGCACGGTGCAGCACGAAGGGGTCGAGCTGGCGCGCGGCAGCGGCAAAAGCAAAAAGGCCGCCGAGAGCGATGCGGCCCTCGCGGCGTTGACAAAACTGCGCGAGGAATCAGGAATCAAGCCCGGCTCTTGAACGGTCGCAGATTAGTGGCTTGGGTTGATAGCGGCACACCCCGCCGGGTTCGGTAGCGGCGGGCATCCTGCCTGCCGTAGAGCCGGGGGGCGTCCCGCCCGGCGGAGAAAACGCCTGCTCACACCAATCGGGATGGTAATTTCAGAACCGAACTCAGGTTCCAGCGTTCTTTCCGGGCGGCGGGACGCCAGCCCGCTAAGTCAGCCGGGCCGTCTGACGCCACGACCCTCCCGCCACTTTGCGCGAGAAAAGCTTCGTGCACGGATTTCAATACCGCGGCACGTTGGAATCAATTTCGTCCGACCAGGCGGTGATGCCGCCCTTGACGCTTTTCAGATATTTGAATCCCTGTTCGCGCAGAAAATTCAGCGCCTTGAGCGAGCGTACCCCGGCCTTGCAGTGGATATAATAATGCTGGTTCGGGTCAAGCTCGGTGAATCGTTGCTGGATCTGGCTCAACGGCAGCAGCGGCACACCTTTCACGCGGGCGATTTCGTATTCGTCCGGCTCGCGCACATCAATGACCTTGATGCCGAGCTTCGGATCGTCGAGCGCCTTCTTCATGTCCTGGACGGTGACTTCGTCAGGGTGCGCACCGGGGTTGGCGGGCTCAGGCACGATGCCGCAGAACATTTCATAATCGATCAATTCCTTGATGGTCGGATGTTCGCCGCAAACGGGGCATTGCGGATCCCGCCGCAATTTCAATTCGCGGAATTTCATGTCGAGCGCGTTGAACAGCAGGAGACGGCCGACGAGCGAGTTGCCTTTGCCGAGCGCGAGCTTCAAAATTTCCGTTGCCTGGATGCAGCCGACAATGCCGGGCAGCACACCCAGCACGCCGCCTTCCGCGCAGCTGGGGACCATTCCGGGCGGCGGCGGTTCGGGATAAAGACAGCGGTAGCATGGCCCGCCCAGGTGCGGAGCGAACACACTCGCCTGGCCCTCAAAACGGAAGATCGAGCCATAGACGTTCGGCTTCTTGAGCAGCACGCAGGCATCGTTGGTGAGATAACGCGTCGGGAAATTGTCCGTGCCGTCCACGACGATGTCGTAGGGGCGGATGAGGTCGAACGCATTTTCTGACGTGATGCGGGTGTTGTGAATGATCACGTCGCAATTTGGATTGATACCGGCGATGGTTTCCTTCGCGGATTGCGCCTTGGGCCGGCCCACGTCGGCGTCCGTGTGCAAAATCTGGCGCTGGAGATTGGAGTAATCGACGGTATCGAAATCCACGATGCCGATCCTGCCGATGCCGGCGGCGGCGAGGTACAGGGCGATGGGTGAGCCGAGGCCGCCGGCGCCGATGCACAGGACGCTGGTGCCCTTGATTTTCTTTTGGCCTGCCAGACCGACTTCAGGCAGAATCAGGTGCCGCGAGTAACGGCGGATTTCGTCATTGTTCAGTTCCATAAATCGAGTTGATAAGAGTATTGCAGTTGCGGAATAAATCAAGTCAACGCCACATGAAAACTAATGCCACACCGCAAGCCGCCGCCGCGTACCTTGGAAAAATCGCCCGATTGGGCCCGACCCTCGCCATCGTGCTGGGCAGCGGATTTCACCACGTCCTGACCGGATTGCGCGTGGATAAGAAGGTTGCCTACGCGAAAATTCCCGGCTTTCCCAAACCGACCGTGAGCGGCCATGCGGGAGAGTTGTATTTTGGCCATCTGGGCAAAACTCCGGTGATGCTCTTGAGCGGGCGGGCGCATTTTTACGAAGGCCATCCGATGGACCGCGTGACGTTTGCCGTTCGCGCGCTGGCGGCGTTTGGCATCCGCGATTTGCTATTGACGAACGCGGCCGGCGGCATCAACCCAAAATTCCGCGCGGGCGATTTCATGGTGTTGACCGACCACATCAATTTCATGGGCGCCAATCCCTTGCGCGGCGGTCCCATGCCGGGCCTGCCGCGATTTGTGGATCTGACGCAGGTTTATGACGCGAAGCTGGGGGCGCTTCTGTTGCGCGCCGGGAAAAGTTGCAACTTGAAACTGCAGCGTGGCGTTTATCTGGCGGTGAGCGGGCCGAGTTACGAAACGCCGGCGGAAGTCCGCGCGTTTGGGCGGCTCGGGGCGGATGCGGTGGGCATGAGCACGGTGCCGGAGGCAATCGTGGCGCGGCAATGCGGCTTGAACGTGGCGGCGATCTCGTGCATAACCAATCTGGCGGCCGGCATCAGCAAGGAGAACCTGTCGCACGCCGAGGTGCTGGAAACGGCCGAGCGGGTGAAATCACCAGGCGCGCGCTTGATCGGAAATTTTGCGAAGCTTTACTTCCAAGGAAGAATGAAGAATGAAGAATAAAACGGAATTCAGAGCCTCCGCACGTCGGCTGTTACGGGGAAAATTGATCGCTGCGGCGGTCAACGCGCGGGAACGTGCGGTGGCGCCGTATTCAAAATTCAAGGTCGGCGCAGCCCTGCTCACCAAACGCGGCGAAATCGTTTCCGGCGCAAATGTGGAAAGCGCGAGTTATGGCTTGACGTGTTGTGCGGAGCGGGTGGCCCTGTTCAACGCGTTAACGGGCGGCAAAAGGGATTTTATCGCGGTGGCGGTTGTCGCGCGCGCGCCAGGGGGGCCGATGCCGTGCGGGGCCTGCCGGCAGTTGCTGGCAGAATACGCGCCGACGGCGAAAGTGTGGGTGGCGGACTGCCGGGCGCCGGAAAAAATCAGGGAATTCAGGGTGCGGGAACTGTTGCCTTCCGCGTTTGTCATTCCTTGAAATTTTCCGGAAGCAAGGTAGGCTGGGACGTTCTGTGGTTTTGAATGAAGCCTGAAATTGTATTCGGTCTGGAGAGTGCGGCGTGGCCGGCGATGCTGGTAAACGCAGGATTCGTGATCTTGCGCGCCAACATGTCGGCGGTGAGCACCTTTGGCTCGGCCATTGCCAGCGAATCCCCGCCTTTGTCGGCGATCTGGGCGCCCGAAAACAAGGGCACGCCGGCGGATTTTTTCAAACGGTGGGGATCGACCTCCAAACTGACCCTGGATTTGAAGTTGAAGGTCACGACCGGGGTTACCATGAATTTCACCGCGGTGGTTTGCTCTTTCGCCCGGGAAGGCAGCAAATTGTTTGTGCTGCAATTGCTCCCGGAATCTGTGGCGGCACCCACCGCGGCCCCGCCGCCCGCAGTGCCGGAGGTTCCCGCGGTGGTGAGCGTTGTGGACGAAACCAAAACCGTGACGGACGCGGGCGGCCTGCTGTTCAAGCAGAAATTGGAATGCGCGCTGCAACTGGCCCGGACGGTATCGCTGGATTTTAACAACGCACTGACGAGCATTCTCGGCCACACGTCGTTGTTGCTGACCAAGGCCGAGGCGAATCATCCGTGGCGGCACTCGTTGCTGGAAGTGGAAAAATCAGCGTCGCGCGCGGCGGAGATTGCCCATGAGCTTACCGCCTTCAGCCGTCAGGAAAAGGAGTTGCAACGCGCGCCGGCGGGGAATTTGAACACGGTGCTGAACCGGTGCGTGGATTTTTTCCGCAACGAGAAAACGGCCAAGATCGCCTGGAAATTGCAGTTGGAGCGGGAATTGTTCTCGGCCCGGTTTGATGAGGCCAAGGTGCAGCAGGCCCTGTCTCGGGTTTTGGAGAATGCGGTGGATGCCATCGACAACCGGGAAGGGCAAATATCGGTCCAAACCCGCAACGTGGAACTGGCGGAGGCGACGCAGGACCGCAACGTGCGGCTGGCGGCCGGGACTTATGTGTGCATTGAAATTGGCGACAACGGTCCCGGGATAGAGACCGAAGTGATGCCGCGGATTTTCGAGCCGTTTTTCACGACCAAGGGGGCCGGTCATCGCGGCTTGGGGCTGGCGCTGGTCTATGGCATTGTTACGAATCACGGCGGCGGGGTGGCGGTATCCAGCCAGCCGGGGGCGGGCACGTCGGTGCGGGTTTATCTGCCGGCCGAAAAACAGTATGTGACCCCCAGTGCCGGTCCGGATGCGGATTTAAACGGCTCGGAAACCATTCTGGTGGTGGACGACGAAAGTTTGCTGCTGACCATGGCCGAGACGATTTTGACGGAATACGGCTATTGCGTATTGACGGCCAACAGCGGCCAGAAGGCGCTGGAGACGCTTGCGAGCGAAAACGTGCAGATTGACCTGATCATCACGGATTTGGTGATGCCGGCGATGGGCGGGCGCGAACTCATCGAGCGCATCCGGCAAGTGGCGCCAGGGATGCGGATCCTGTGCACCAGCGGTTACACGCTGCCGGCGGACAAACAGGCCGGCACGCCCTACCTGCAAAAACCCTTTACCAGCCGTGAATTACTGGCCAAAGTGAAGCAGGTGCTGGCCCAAACACCGGCTGTTGACTAGGATGAGGTTTTTTGTTTAACTTTGCTTATTATGCAAATTGAAAGTTTAAAAGTGTTCTGTGATCTGGCTGAAACCGAGAGCTTTACCAAAGCCGCCCAGATCAATGGCGTAACGCAATCGGCCGTGAGCCAGCAAATCAGTTCGCTGGAACGCACGTTCAAATCATTGCTCATCGAGCGCAGCAAGAAGAAATTCCGCCTCACGCGCGAAGGCCAGATGCTCTATGATTTCAGCAAACAAATCATCCAGACCTACGAATCGCTGCACAGCAAGCTGCAGGAGTTGAAGGACATCATTTCCGGCACCATTCGCGTGGCGACCATTTACAGCATCGGCCTGCACGATTTGCCGCCTTACATCAAAAAATTTCTGAAGAACTATCCCACCGTCAACGTCCACGTTGAATACCGCCGGGCCAACCAGGTTTATGATGACGTGCTCAGCAACGTGGTGGACATGGGGTTGGTCGCGTATCCGGCCAAGGACTCCAAACTGGAAATTATTGCGTTGCATAAGGACCCCCTGGTGTTGATCTGCCATCCGCAGCATCCCTTTGCCCGGCAGAAGTCCATCCGCCTCAAGGCGCTCAACGGGCAGAAATTCATCGGGTTCGAGCCGGACATTCCCACGCGCAAGGCGTTGGACCGGATTTTGAAGGAGCACGGGGTGGATCCGAAACACGCCATGGAGTTCGACAACATCGAAACGGTCAAGCGCGCGGTGGAGATTGACGCGGGCATTTCGATTGTGCCGCGCGGAACGATCACGCAGGAGATCAGCAAGCAAACCCTCACCGCGCTGTCGATCGAGGACGGCGACTTTTTCCGTCCCATTGCCGCGATTTACAAGAAGAACAAGGTGCTCTCGCCGGCGATGAAACAGTTCCTGACGCTGCTGAAGGAAGCGCAGCCGTAAGCCGCTATTTCAAATTGGCCGGGTTCAGCGGTTTCAAATCCTGTGGCACGAACAGTCCGTTTTTACGGATCAATTCGCCGTCGAACCACACTTCGCCGCCGCCCCATTCGGGACGCTGGATCAATACCATGTCCCAGTGCACCGCCGAGCGGTTGCCGTTGTCACATTCCGCGTAGGCCTGGCCGGGCGTGAAGTGCAGCGAACCGGCGATTTTCTCGTCAAACAGGATGTCGCACATCGGACTCAAAATATGGGGATTGAAGCCGAGTGAAAATTCGCCCACATACCGCGCCCCGGGGTCCGTGTTCAGAATTTCGTTCAATCGCTTCGGGTTGTTCGCCGCGGCGCCGATGATTTTGCCGTCCGTGAATTCAAGCCGGACGTTTTCAAATTTTGTGCCGGCATAAATCGTCGGGGTATTGAACTGGATGACGCCGTTCACCGAATTTTTCACCGGGCAGGAGAAGACCTCGCCATCGGGGATGTTGCGGTCGCCCCTGCACATTTTTGCGCCGATGCCCTTGAGGCTGAAGGTCAGGTCGGTGCCGGGGCTGGTGAGGCGGACCTGGCCGGCTTTCTTCATGCGGCGTTCGAGGGGGACCATCGCCCGGGCCATTTTGCGGTAATCCATCGTGCAAACGTCGAAGTACAGGTTTTCAAAGGCCTCGGTGCTCAAACCCGCCGCCTGGGCCATGCTGGGCGTTGGCCAGCGCAACACGCACCAACGCGTTTTGTTGACACGATAATTGAGCACCGGCCGCAGCACGCGCGAGTAGAGGGCCATGCGCTCACCGGGCACGTCGGAGTTTTCGTTCATGTTGTCGCTGCCACGAATGGCGATGTAAACCTGCATTTTCCTCATGCGGAACAATTCGACATCGCGCGCCAGCCGGGCTTGCGGATCGTTCATTTCGCGCAACAGCTCGCGGGTGACACGGGTGCGGCGGACTTCGACGGACGGGATGCCGCCGGCGGCGCGAACCGCCCGGACCAGTTCGACCGAGAATTCATCGGGCACGTCAATCAGGTCGAGCAATGCGCGGTCGCCCCGGTTGATCCGGGTGGAGTATTCCACAAGCAGTTTGGCCAGTTTTTTGTAACGTGGGTCGGTCATATGGCTTCAAAGCTAGTCGTACGGATGATTTTGTCCAGTGGAGTCATTGTGACTTGTTCCCGGACACAACCATGATAATATCCGCGCATGAAATCTTGTTTCATCGTGCTAACGGCGCTGGTGTTGTCGGCAACCGGGTTGCGCGCCCAGACCACGGCCTTTACCTATCAAGGCCGGTTAAACAACAATAACGCAACCGTCACCGGGGCTTACGACTTCCGGTTTCAAATTTACAACGCGGCCAATTCCGTGGTTGGCGGGCCGATCACCAACGCGCCGGTCGGCGTCACCAACGGGTTGTTCACGGTCACCCTTGATTTTGGCGCAAATGTTTTTGATGGCAGCACGCGTTCGCTGGAAATCGGTGTGCGCACCAACGGGGATACCAGTGCCTATGCCGTGCTGTCGCCGCGCCAGGTCCTGACCTCCGTTCCGTATGCGATCCAGTCGCTCAGCGCTTCCAATGCGGCAACATTGACGGCCCCGTTGCAGGCGACGAATATTGCCGGAACCATTCCCAATTCCTTGCTGTCCCCCAACGTGGCGATCCTCACCAATAATGTGATTTTTTCCGGCAGTGTGACCGCCACGAGTTTTTCCGGTAATGGTTCCGGCCTGACCAGTCTGCCGGCCACCAGCCTTACCGGCACCATACCCGACGCGCGGTTGTCAACGAACGTGGCGTTGCAAAGCAATCCCAACTTGATTTTCGCCGGCACCGTTTCCGCCACCAACTTCACCGGGGCTGGCCACGGATTGACCAATGTGCCGGGCGCATTCTTCTGGGTGACGGTGGCGGGAACCAGTTCTCAAATCTTCCCCAACGTTGGTTATATCGCGACCAACAACACCGCGGTGGTGACATTGACGCTGCCTTTATCACCCAGTGTCGGCGATGTGTACAAGGTTGCCGGCGTGGGTGCGGGAGGCTGGATTGTTGCGCAAAATGCCAATCAACTGGTCGCTGCGGGCAATCTGTCCGACACGGTGGGCCAAAACTGGAAAGCTGTCGCTTCCGCTCTCAATTGGTCGGCCATTGCCTCCTCCGCCGACGGGACCAAACTGGTGGCGACCGTCAACAGCGGGTTTATCTGGACTTCAGCCAATGCCGGTGCGACCTGGACACAGCAGAGCGGCAGCGGCAGCCGTTTTTGGTCCTCCGTCGCCTCGTCTTCTGATGGAACCAAGCTGGTGGCAACCGTCGGTTATACCATTTATAATACCAGTCCGCTCGGAGCCATCTACACTTCAGTTGATTCCGGGGCAACTTGGGCGGCGCACACTGCTGCACCCCTTTCTGCAACCCTTAACTGGTCTTGCGTCGCGTCTTCTGCCGACGGGACCAAGCTCGTGGCGGCGGTTCGCGGTGGACAGGTTTACACCTCCGCCAACTCAGGGGCCAGCTGGGTCGCGGGACCGGTGGGGTTAAATGGTTTGCTTTGGACTTCCGTCGCGTCTTCTGCCGACGGGACCAAACTGGTGGCAGTGGAGAACAACGGCTCCATTTACACCTCCATCAACTCCGGGGGTTTATGGACATTGCGTGGTAGCGGTGGCCCAAATTGGATCGCCGTGGCGTCTTCGGCAGATGGTAGCCGGCTGCTCGCGACAGCCAGCGGCGGCCAAATTTATATTTCCACGGATTCCGGCGCCACTTGGATTGCACAGACTTCGCCGGTCGTCGGCACCTCGACGTCCGTCGCTTCCTCGGCCGACGGTTCGCGGCTTGCGGTCACCACGGGCGGACCCTCGGTGGGAGCGGCAGGCAACATTGTTATCTCGCCTGATTCCGGTGCGACTTGGAGACAGCCGGCTGGAACACCCACGGTTTCGTGGTCGGCCATTGCTTCCTCTGCCGACGGCAGCCAGTTTGCGGCGGCGGTCTATGGTGGCAATATTTACGTATCGTCCCAAAGCAGCACGACGACCGGTACGGCAGGTTACTTGGCCGGTTCGCAGCACAGCGCGATTGAATTGATATACGCCGGCAACAACTTGTTTCTGCCGTTGAATCACGAGGGAACCATTCGGGCGTACTAAAGAATGAACCGCGAAATCTTGGATCGCTGGTGCGAGCGGAGCATTCTGGGTCTGGTGCTGGGCATCCTGGTTTTTGGCCCGCTGGCAATGGGGGCGGTGGACGTGCCGGAATTTCTGGTGGTTCAAGGGTTGATGGTGGTCGTGATGTTGGTGTGGGCGCTGCGCTGGTGGGTCAACCCGAAGCCGCAATTGCTCTGGCCGCCACTGGGTTGGGTGGTGCTGGCGTTCGCGGCCCTGGCCATCGGGCGTTATTTCACGGCGGATATCGAATACGTGGCGCGGCAGGAAATGATCCAGGTGTTGATGTACGCGTTCCTGTTTTTTGTCATCGTCAACAATTTGTACCGGCAGGAATCGGCCCAGATCATCGGTTTTACGCTGATCATTCTGGCAGTGGGGATTTCGTGCTATGCCGTTTTCCAGTTTTTGACGCATTCGAACCGCGTCTGGGATTCGGTTTCACCTTATCCCGGACGCGCTTCGGGGACTTACATTTCGCCTAATAATCTGGCGGGGTTTCTGGAAATGCTTCTGCCTTTGGCGGTCGCTTATCTGCTGGTGGCGCGCATAAAACCAATCACCCGGATCTTGATGGGTTATGCCGCCCTGGCCATGCTGGCGGGAGTGGCGGTGACTTTTTCGCGGGGCGGTTGGGTGGCGGTCGCCCTGGCTTTGCTGGTGCTTCTGGGCGTCTTGATTTTTCATCGCAACCACCGGCTGCCCGCGCTCCTGCTCTTGATCGTTTTGGCCGGAGGGGGAACGGTTTTCGTCACCAAGTATTTATCGAAGACGGTCAGCTACATGCGCCGGGTGGGAACGTCCGAAACCGGCGGACAAATCGATTTTTCCGTCCGGCGCGACATCTGGGTGGCGGCGGAACAAATGTGGCGGGACAATTTTTGGTGGGGGGTCGGGCCGGCGCATTACGATTATCGCTTCCGGGAATATCGTCCCGAAAGCGTCCAGTTGAGTCCCGACCGCGCGCATAATGATTACCTGAACCTGCTGGCGGATTGGGGCGCGGCTGGGGGAATCGTCGTGCTGGCCGGCATGGTGGTGTTTGGTGCGGGATTGAGAAAAACCTGGAAATCCGTCTATCCGCAGGAAAATGATTTTGGCCGCGGCATGAGCAATCGTTTTGCCCTGTTTCTCGGCGCCGTCGCCGGGCTGCTGGCGCTGGCGGTGCATTCCGTGGTGGATTTCAATCTGCACATTCCGGCCAATGCGATCCTCGGGGTGACGTTGCTCGCGTTGTTAAGCAGTAATTTACGATTTGCCACGGAGCGCCACTGGCAGAGTGCGCGCTTGCCGGTCAGAATACTTGCCACCCTGGCGCTGGTTGCGGGAATTGCTTATTTGGGTTCTCAGTGCTGGCGCCGCGGCCGGGAGGCGGTCTGGCTGGCCCGGGCGGCGCAGTCGCCGGTTTATTCGCCGGCACAGGCCGCGGCTTTGGAAAAGGCGTTTGACATTGAGCCGATGAATTTTGAAACAGCCTACAATATCGGCGAGGCGTATCGCGTGGAAAGCTTTGACGGTGGGGAAAATTTCGAAGCCCTGGCCAAAACGGCGATGCAGTGTTTTGCGCGCGGCATGAAACTTGATCCGCACTACGGCTATAATTATTTGCGTTATGGCATGTGCCTTGACTGGCTGGACAAACACACTGAAGCCGGCCCTTATTTCAACCGGGCTGATGCCCTCGACCCCAATGGCTATTACACCGCGGCGAACGTCGGCTGGCATTACGTTCAAACCGGGGATTACGCTGCCGCCCGGCCCTGGCTGGAGCGATCGTTGCGCCTTCATTGGGAGGAAAACGGGGCCGCCGCCTCTTATCTGGAAATCACCGAGCGTAAGCTGCTGGAGAACGCTTCCGGTTCCAGCCCATTACCTGCTGTTTTGGAGCAAAAATAGCCGGTAATTCGCTGTTGACATTTGACCGCGCATCCTTATATTTCATAAAGCAGTAAAACTGTTAAAGCGAACTGTTAAAGCGTTATGAAATATATTCAAACCTTGATCTCCTTGGTGGTATGCGGCTGCGTTTTGACGCTGGTCGCCAGTGCAACCGCACAATCTGTGAAACCCGGAGTGGCCACTGTGGTTCGCATTTCCGGCGAAGCCAGATACTCATTGGGCGATGGCAATTGGCATCCGCTCGTGGCCGGCAAAATTCTTGCGGCCGGTTCCGTCATTCAATCGGGTCCCGATTCCACCGTGGATATTGTTTTGGGCAAGTCAGTAATGATGCCCCAGGCCAACCCGGCGCCAACCCGGATCTCGGAAGCGGCGGATTCGGAAGTGCGTGGGTTCATCAGTTACAAACCTTCAGCGGAACAAAACACCATTCGCATGATCGGCGACACCGTGCTGGCCATTGACAAGTTGACCGTTTCCGACACGGGGCTGGACTCGGTCAGCGACACGGAACTGGATTTGCGCCAGGGCGGCATCTACAACAGCGTCAAGAAACTTTCCGGTGCGTCCCAGTATCTGATTAAAATTCCGAACGGCATAGCCGGCGTGCGCGGCACGTTGTTCTTCATCAGCGCCACCGGCGCGTGCTCCGTGTTTAAAAATTCCGTGGTGTTGTCCCTCATTGGCGGGGACGGCAAGCCCGCAACCGTGGTGGTGGGTGAAGGGAACGAGTTTAATCCGCAATCCGGGCAGACCGGCCCGATGGCGCCTGGGGCCCTTAACAAGCTCGATGAAACCCTTACGGCGATGCGCACGATGTTTTTCGGAGTGGTTAACTTCACGTTTGACCGGACCCTGTGCCACATTTCGCCAACCGCCGGTCATCATTGATTTATTGACGCCTTGATCGATAAACCAGAGCAGCCTTGAGTTGCTCTGGTTTTTTGTTTAATTGGGTGCGGTGAAGTTCAAGCCATTAAAGCGCGCACCGGTGATTCTGGCGGTTTTTGTCCTCACGCTCATTTGTGGGGCCCGGCTCCTGCGGGTGGATTTTTTTGAGCGGCTGGAGCGCATGACCTACGACTTGCGGGTGCAGGCAGCGTTGCATTATCCCGCACCGGTCGCCACCAACCTCGCGTTTGTCTCCATCGAAGATTCCAGCATCGCCGCCGTGCAAAGCGGAAGGGTAAACGGTCAAAAACTGGGCTACCACTTCGGCCTGTACTGGCCGCGCCAGGTGTATGGCCGGCTCGTCGAAGAATTGTCCGCTCAAGGCGCCAAAACCGTCGCGTTCGACGTGCTCTTTGGGGAATTACGCACCGACCATCCGCTGGTAACCATGGCCAATGGCAGTTTCATTGAGTCCGACGAATTCTTTGCGCTGCAAATGCGCCGTGCTGCGAACGTCCTGCTCGCGGTTGAGCCCGAACTTGTGCCCCCCGATTTATTTTTGACCAATGCGCTCGCGACCGGCGACATTTCCACGGAAAAGGATTCCGATGGGGTTCTGCGCCGGGTCCGGGCTTTCGACGATCAGGGCTATTGGGACATGGGCATCCTGCTCGCGGCGTTGTCCTTGAATCTCGACCTCGCCCACCCGGATTTGGATCTGGCACATGGCCGGATCACGTTGTACGGGACGCACGGGATCAAGCGTGTGATTCCGGTGGATCACAATGGTTATTTTTACATTGATTGGCGCCTGAAACTGGATGATCCGCGACTCTTGCGCGCACCGATTGAAGATTTGCTCTGGCAGGACAAACTGCGGCTGCTGGACCGGACCAATGGATTGCGCGATGGCTTTCGCGGCAGGCTCGTGGTGGTGGGCTCCGGGCAGTCGGGCAACAATCTGACGGATCGCGGTGCGACGCCGCTGGAAAAGGACACGTTGCTGGTTAGCAAGCATTGGAACGTCGCCAACTCCGTCATCACCGGCCAATTCATTCGCCGTGCGTCCCTGCCCATGGAATTCGTGCTGATTGTTTTTCTCGGCGCCTTGACGGCTTTTCTCACCTGGCAATTGCGGGCCTTTTCGGCGCTCGGCGGAGCTTTTTTGCTGGCGGCGGTTTATGCCGCTCTCGCGGTTTTTGTCTTTGTAAAATTTCGCTATTGGCTGCCGCTGGTCTTTCCCATTGCGGGAGCAATACTGGTGGAACATGTCAGTTTGATCGCGTACCGCGTGGTTTTTGAGGAACGCGAGCAGCGCCGCGTCAAATCCGTCTTCTCCAAAATCGTTTCCCCGGACGTGATGCATGTATTGCTCGGCGCAGAAAAGCTTTCCCTGGGCGGTGCCCGCCGGGAAGTGACCATATTTTTCGCGGATGTGCGCGGGTTTACCACGTTGACCGACGAGATGCACCAACGCGTGGCGGATTTCATCAATGAACACCAGCTCGACGCCGAGTCGGCGGACAAATGCATTGAGGAATCCGCCCAGGAAACGCTCGAAACGGTGAACCTTTATCTTGCCACCGTCGCCGACGCGGTGAAAAAGCACGGCGGCACGCTCGACAAATACATTGGCGACTGCGTCATGGCCTTCTGGGGTGCGCCCACGCCAAATGACCGGCATGCTTCGGATTGCGTATGGGCGGCCATTGACGCGCAGCGCGCCATCCGCGACTTGAATGAAAAGCGTTCGGCCCAGAGCAATGTCCGCGAAACCGAGAACCGCGCGCGCCTTTCCGACGGGCTGCCGCCCCGGCCGCCATTGCGCGCGTTGCAACTCGGCACCGGCATCAATACCGGCCTGGCGACCGTTGGCCTGATGGGGTCGGACGCGCACATTTTGAATTACACCGTTTTCGGTCGCGAAGTGAACCTGACCAGCCGCCTGGAAAGTGTTTCCGGCAGCGGCCGCATCATCATTAGTGACACCACCTACAACCATCTGCTGCGCGAAGATCCGGCGCTGGCCTCAACCTGTGTTGAAATGTTCCCGGTCACGGTCAAAGGCATTCGCGACGCCGTGCGGATTTACGAGGTGCCGTGGCAAACGCCGACGGCAAAATGATTTCGCCCCGGCATTTTCTTCCTCGTCAAATTGAGTGCAAATGCTAGAGTGAAGTTGATGCGCACGGCGATTTATCCCGGTAGTTTTGATCCGCTGACCAACGGCCATTTGGACGTGGTCCAGCGCGCCGCCAAGTTGTTCGACCGGGTCATTGTGGCGGTGGCAAAAAACGACGGCAAACAGCCGCTGTTCACGCTCGATGAGCGGTTTGCGCTCGTGAAAAAAGCCGTGAAACATCTGCCCAATGTCGAGGCGGACGCGTTCGACGGACTGCTCGTCGGATATGTGGTCAGCCGGAAAGCCCAGGCCATTGTGCGCGGACTGCGCGCCGTGTCGGATTTTGAATTTGAATTTCAGCTGGCGCTGATGAACCGCAAGTTGAATGAAAACATTGAGACGATTTTCATGATGCCCAAGGACACCTACACGTTTCTCAGTTCGCGCATTGTGAAGGAAATCGCCAGACTGGGTGGCGACGTAAGCGCGTTTGTGCCGGCGCACGTGCAGAGCGCCCTGGCGGGGAAATTTGCCGGGGAGAAAAGGAGTTGAACCGTGCCGCTCCTCGTCAACCTGCGTCATCTGGAGGAGAACGACGTGATCTTGCGCGGCGAATTGCCGGTGGCCGAACTGGATTTGGATGCGCACGACGAGATGATCCGCGTCGGGCAGCCATTGCGGTATGATTTGCAGGCGCAACTGCTGGAGGACAGCTTGTTGCTTCGCGGCTGGTTGCGACTGACGCTGGACTGCCAGTGTGTCCGCTGTTTGAAACCCTTTCAGCACGAATTGCAGTTGGACCCATGGGCCTGCCATTTGCCGCTGGAAGGCGAGGAAAGCGTCGCCTTTGTCAATGATTGTGCGGACTTGACGCCTTATGTGCGGGAAGATATGCTGCTGGAATTTCCGCGGCACCCGTTGTGCCGGCCGGATTGCCGGGGAATGGAAAAAATGAAGACGGGCAAGGCCAAGCGCGCCGGCGGCAAAGTTGAATCAACTCCATCCGCCTGGGCTGAATTGGACAAATTAAAATTGTAAATTTGAATTTATGGGTGTTCCGAAACGTAAACCGTCCCACAGCCGGCAGCGCATGCGCCGGGCTTACAACAGTGTGCTGAAGTTGCCGCAGCTCGGTACGTGTCCGCAGTGTGCCGCGCCGTATGTCCCGCACCGGGTGTGCCCGGCCTGCGGCTATTACAAGGGCCGCCAGGTCTTGTCCGTTACTGCCGGCGCCTGACCTTAAGCCGGACCGCGGAGATTCCGCGTTCTTTCATCTATGCGAATCGCAGTAGATGTCATGGGCGGCGACCACGGATGCGCGGTCGTCGTCGAAGGCGTCCGGCGGGCGCTGGAGGCTGACTCCAAAATCTCCACGCTTTTCCTGGTGGGCGACCAAAAGGAGATTGAGGCCGCGTTGGGGGCGACCAACTGCCACGATCTGCGCGTTCAAATCGTCCATGCCAGCGAAGTCGTGACGATGGCGGACAAGCCCGTCAATGCCTTGCGCAAAAAGAAGGATTCCTCCATCGGCCGCGGCGCGGAACTCGTTCATGACGGCCAGGCCGATGCGGTGGTTTCGCTGGGCAACACCGGCGGCATATTTGCGGCGGCCACTTTCAAGCTTGGCCGCATCCCCGGCGTGGACCGCGGCTGCATTGCCACGGTTATTCCCCGGCAGGAGAATGAATTTGTCCTGCTCGATGCCGGCGCGAACATTGAATGCAAACCGCTGCACCTTGCCCAGTTTGCCGTGATGGGCAACGTGTATTCGCGGGAGCTGCTGGGGCGCAAAAGGCCGCGCGTGGGCATTCTCAGCATCGGCACGGAAGATTCCAAGGGCAACGAATTGACGCTCGAAGCCTTCAAGCTTTGCAAACAGCTCGACTTGAATTTCATCGGCAATGTCGAAGGACACGATTTGTTCAAGGACCACGTGGACGTGGTTGTGTGCGATGGTTTTGTCGGCAACATTGTTTTGAAAACAGCGGAAAGCCTGGCCGTGGCCATGTTTTCGATGCTCAAACGCGAATTGATGCGCAATCCCAAGCGACAAATCGGCGCCTATCTCGCCAAGAACGCCTTTCAAGCCATCCGCCGGCGCATGGACCCCGAGGTTTATGGGGGTGCGCCGCTGCTCGGCTTCAACGGCATGGTGTTCAAGGCGCACGGTTCGGCCCGCGAACGTGCCATTGCCAGCGCCTTGCGCGTCACGGCCGGGGCCGTGCAACATCGCGTCAACGAAATCATCGCCCGAGAAATCGCGCGCGCCAATGAAAAGCTGGCCGCCGCGGAAATTACCGTTCCCGCGTCCGCATGAGCCCCAAATTCAAAAATCCCCGCGCCAAACATAATTTCCAGGGCCGTTCCTGTTCCATTGCCGGCGTCGGTTCGTATGTGCCGGCCAAGATTTTGAGCAACGCCGACCTCGAAAAAATGGTCGAGACCTCGGATGAATGGATCACCACGCGCACCGGAATCAAACAGCGCCGGCTGGCAGCCAAGGATGAATTTACTTCCGACATGGCCGTGAAAGCCGCCGAACGGGCGATGAAGATGGCGGGCGTCACCGCTGATCGGATTGACCTCATCATCGTTGCCACCATTACGCCGGACATGCCGTTCCCGAACACCGCCTGTCTCGTCCAGCGCAAAATCGGGGCGAAGCGGGCGGCGGCGTTCGACGTGGAGGCCGCCTGTTCCGGCTTTATTTATGCACTCGAAATCGGCCAGCAGTTCATCATGTCGCGCACCTACGACACGGTGCTTGTCATTGGCGCGGAAAAGCTCTCGTCGATCACCGATTGGACGGACCGGAATACCTGCGTGCTGTTTGGTGATGGAGCCGGCGCGGCGATTTTGCAAAACCGCCCCAATTCGCATGGCCTGCTTACGGCGGTGATGGGAGCCGACGGAGACAAGGCGGATTTGCTGTTCATGCCCGGCGGTGGCAGCCGCTGCCCGGCCACCGTGGATTCGGTCAACGCCCGTCAGCATTTCCTGCGCATGGAGGGAAAGGAAACTTTTAAGAATGCCGTCCAGGCAATGTATAACGCGGCGCGGGAGGCGTTGCGCCGTTGTGAACTCGATATTGCAAAAATAAAATGCGTCATCCCGCATCAGGCAAATCGCCGGATCATTGACGCCGTGGGACAACGTCTGGGCGCGACGCCGGAACAGCTTTTCGTGAACCTTGACAAGTACGGCAACACCTCGGCCGCGTCGGTGGCCATCGCCCTGGACGAGGCCGTTTCGTCGGGAAGAATTCAAAGGGGCGATTTGATTTTGATGATGGTTTTTGGGGCGGGCCTGACCTGGGGGGCGGCGGTGATCGAATGGTAATGGCTAATTTGCTTAATTTTAAACGATAATTTGACGATTGTGGGGGGCGTGTTACCTTGATAAAGTTTTATGAGCGCCAAAAAATTTGAGAGTGGTGATGCTTTCCAGCAGCAAATCACCGTGGAAGGCCGGCAATCCCGTTTGGAACTGTCTTCGGAAGCAGTGGTCATTCACAAGAGCGGCATTGAATTCCGAAGCCCGACCCCATTCAATCCGTGGACGGAAATGACGGTTGCATTGCAGTCGCCGCGGGACGGCGGCCGGATTCAATGCAGCGGTGTGGTCATCGCCTGTTCCGGCAACAAACACACCGGTTACCAGGTTTCCCTCGTCTTCACGAGCATGTCCCGGCAGGCGCAATCCCGCTTGAACGTGATGGCGCGTTCGGGTTTGGGCCTGAGTTGAGCCCCGGCGGTTTTCGACGGTTTTAAATTTCACAACCGCTGTCGAGCTATGCCTGACCGCATGTCAGTTTCCTTGGATCGCCAATTCGTGCGCGCGTTCAGGACGTAATTTGCGACTTTTCCATTCGCCCCGATTCGTGTTTATTGAGGCTGGTTCGCGGGTAGAACCGCAATCAACCAAACTATGGCCATCCAACTTCGCGACCCTGCACAGTGCCGGTATGATCTGATCTCACTTGGCGAAATCATGCTCCGGCTTGATCCCGGTGAAGGCCGCATTCGTTGCGCCCGGGAATTCAAGGTTTGGGAGGGCGGCGGCGAATACAATGTCGCCCGCGGCCTGCGCCGGTGTTTTGGCCTGAAAACAGCCGTGTGCACGGCCTTCGCCGACAACGAAGTTGGAAGGTTGCTCGAAGATTTTATTTTGCAAGGCGGCGTGAGCCCCGAGTTCATCAAATGGATGCCGTTTGATGGCGTCGGCCGGGTGACGCGCAACGGTTTGAATTTTACCGAGCGCGGTTTTGGCGTGCGGGGTGCGGTGGGGGTTTCCGACCGCGGTCATGCGGCGGCAAGCCAGCTCAAGGCGGGTGACTTTGATTGGGACCATATTTTTGGCAAAGCCGGCGTCCGTTGGTTGCACACCGGCGGCATCTTCGCCGCGTTGAGCGACACCACGCCGCAATTGGTCATTGAGGCCGTCCGCAAAGCCAAACAATACGGCACCGTGGTCAGCTACGATTTGAATTACCGCCCGTCGCTCTGGAAATCCATCGGCGGCCAGAAACGGGCGCAGGAGGTGAACCGGGAAATTGCCGGATTTGTGGACGTGATGATCGGCAACGAGGAGGATTTCACCGCCTGCCTTGGTTTCCACGTTGAAGGCGCCGACGAGAACCTGTTGCAGATCGATGTGACGGCATTCAAAAAGATGATTGAAACGGCGGTGAAGGCGTTCCCGAATTTTCAGGCGACGGCGACAACCCTGCGGTCCGCCAAAACTGCAACGGTCAATGACTGGGCGGCCATTGCGTGGGTGAATGGCAAATTTTATGAGAGCCGGAAATATCCCGAGCTTGAGATCCTCGATCGCGTCGGTGGGGGGGACAGTTTTGCTTCCGGCTTCATTTACGGTTTGATGACCACCGGCGACCCGCAAAAGGCGGTGGAGTATGGCGCGGCCCACGGCGCACTGGCCATGACCACGCCGGGGGATACAAGCATGGCTTCGAAGGAAGAAGTTGAAAAATTGATGAAAGGCGGCGGCGCGCGCGTACAAAGGTAATCCCTGCCTGATATTGGCAGGGAACGGTTCAGGTGGCCTTCAACTGTGTGATAAGTGTCTGCAACGAAGCCTTGGCGTCGCCGAAGAGCATCCGGGTGTTGTCCTTGTAGAAAAGATGGTTTTCAATCCCGGCAAAACCCGCGGCCATCGAGCGTTTCATCACGATGACGGTCTTGCAACGGTCGGCCTCGATGATGGGCATGCCGTAAATCGGGCTGCTCTTTTCCTCGCGCGCGGCAGGGTTCACGACATCGTTGGCGCCGATGACCAGGCACACATCCACACGGTCCATCGTCGGATTGATGGCCTCCATTTCACAGAGCTGGTCGTAAGGCACATTCGCCTCGGCCAGCAGGACGTTCATGTGACCGGGCATGCGTCCGGCCACAGGATGAATGGCAAACTGCACTTCGACACCACGTTTGCCGAGCTCATCGGAAAGCTCTCGCACCTGATGTTGTGCCTGGGCCACCGCCATGCCGTAACCGGGAACGACCACGACCCGCTGGGCATAGGCCAGCAGCAATGCGGCTTCGTCGGCCTGGATTGGTTTTACGGTCTTCCCGGCGAGGTCGCCTGTGCCGGCCTTTCCGCCGCCGCCACTGGAACCAAATGCGCCGAAAAGAACATTGGTGACCGGCCGGTTCATGGCCTTGCACATCAGCAAGGTCAACAGCGTGCCGGAGGAGCCCACGAGGGTGCCCGCGACAACCATGGCCAGGTTGTTGATGGCAAAACCATCCGCCGCCACGGCGAGACCCGTAAAGGAATTCAACAGTGAGATGACCACCGGCATGTCCGCTCCGCCGATGGGCATGACCATGGCGATGCCGAAGAACAGCGCGAGCGAGAACATGACGATGAACTCGGTAACGGCGTTCCCGCCGGTGGCGTTGAACGTCAGCCAGCCACATAGCCCCAGAATGACCAGCAAAATCAGGCCATTGAGAATATTCTGGCCGGGAAACGTATGCGGTCTTTCAAATTTTCCCTCCAGTTTGAGATACGCAATGATGCTGCCGGAAAACGAGAGCGAGCCGATAAGCGTGGCGAAAAGCATCGACCCCGCGATGAAGGTTGTAATGAATTCGTGATCGGGCTTGATGAATTCCAGGCTTGCTACCAACGCCGCCGCGCCGCCGCCCAAGCCATTGAACAACGCGACCATCTGTGGCATCGCCGTCATTTTCACTGAATATGCCCCCGCGGCGCCGATGATGAGACCGATGACCGTGCCGATGGCGATCAGCGTGTAATTCAGGTTCCAGCCCTGTGACCAGACATAATCGCCGGTGGGTTTGTGCAGGGCCAGCAGGGCCACCAACATGCCAAAGGCGGCCACCAGATTGCCGTACCGCGCCGTTTTCGGCGAACTTAAGAACTTGATGCCGACGATGAATAAAACCGCAACGCCAATGATGATGAGGGCAATGGTCGGGTTCATTATTTCTTTTTCTTGAACATTTGAAGCATGCGGTCGGTGACCATGAAGCCGCCAAAGACATTGGCCGAACCGAAAACGACCGCGACGAAACCAAGAACCCGGGCCAGCGGAGTGGCCGCGTCCGCCAGCACCAGAATTCCGCCGAACAAAATGATGCCGTGAATCGCGTTGGTGCCGGACATCAACGGCGTGTGCAGCATGGAAGGCACCTTGGAGATGACCTCAAAGCCCAAAAAAACGGCGAGGATGAAAATAAACAGGACGTTCGTATCCATAAAATCTAGCTGGGTTTGGCGATGAGTTTCTCGTTGACGATCTTGCCGCCGTGGGTGATGAGGCAGCCCTTGATGATTTCATCGTCGAGTTTAAGAATGAAATTTTTGTTCTGCTTGTCCCAGAATTCCTCGACCAGGTTCGCCAGGTTTGCCGCATAAACCTGGCTCGCGTGCAGTGGAGCGCGGCCGGGAAGATTCGCGATGCCGACAATCTTCACGCCGTGGCGATCGGTCACCTGGTCGTAAACCACGCCTTCGACGTTGCCACCGGTCTCCACCGCGAGGTCCACCACGACGCTGCCGGGCTTCATGGCATTGAGCATGTCGGCGGTGACCAGGATCGGCGCGCGGCGGCCGAACACCTGCGCGGCGGTGATGACAATGTCGGAATCACCGCAGGTTTTCCTCATCGCGTCGCGCTGCTTCTGGATCTGTTCCTCGGTCAGTGCCTTGGCGTAGCCGTCCTTGGTCTGGCCGGTTTCGCCGATATCAATCTTGAGAAACTGCGCGCCCAGCGACTTGACCTGTTCCTCGACGACGGGCCGGGTGTCGTAGGCGGTGACCTTGGCGCCCAGCCGTTTGGCGGTGGCAATCGCCTGCAGACCCGCGACGCCAACGCCGATGATGAACACCTTGGCCGGCAGGATCGTGCCCGCCGCCGTCGTCATCATCGGAAAAATCTTGTTGGCGTAGCGCGCGGCGAGAATGACCGCCTCGTAACCGCCAAGATTCGCCTGCGACGACAACACGTCCATTTTTTGCGCCCGCGTGGTGCGCGGGATGAATTCCATGCTGATGGCGCTGATGCCGTGTTCCGCCAGCTTCTGGACCAAATCCTTTTCATTGAACGGGTCGAGCAGGCTGGCATGGATGGACCCGGACTTGAGCAGCGCGATTTCCTCCGCCGGCGGTTTGCGCAGGCGCAAGACCAGATCACCGGAACCCAACAATGCCTTGCGGTCGCCGGTCAGGGTGGCCCCGGCCTTGGTGTAGGCGTCGTCGGCAAAACCCGCGGCGAGGCCGAGGCCCGCCTCGATTTCCACCTGCGCGCCGAGTTTGACGAGTTTGGCGGTGCTATCCGGTGTCAACGGCGCGCGGGTCTCGCCCGGCTGTGTTTCCTTGGGGACGGAAATTTTCATTTCAATAAAACAGAATGCCGGAAATTATCACAACTCATTAAGGCGGCGCAATGGCAAAGCCCGATGAAAAGGCCGGATTTCCCCGGAGATTTCGTCTGTTTTTCTAGCGCTGAATGCGGGCGGAGCCGCCTTGGGCAAAGGCCCTGACCTGGTCCACGGTCGCCATGGTTGTGTCGCCGGGATACGTGGTCAACAATGCGCCGTGGGCCCAGCCCAGGTTTACGGATTCCTGCGGGGATTCACCGGTGAGCAGCCCGTAAAAGAGGCCGGAAGCGAATCCATCGCCACCGCCGACGCGGTCATAGACGTCGAGTTCGCAGGTGGGCGAGGTATATGTCTTGCCGCCTATCCACGCCACGGCGCCCCAGCTGTGGCGATTGGTTGAATGGACTTCGCGCAACGTGGTGGCCACCGCCTTGACCTTCGGGAAATGCTTCATCACGGAGCCAATCATCCCGATGAACACGCTCGGATCGAGCTTGGATTTGGCCGTTACGTCCGGCCCTTTCAAGCCGAGTCCCTTTTGCAGGTCTTCTTCATTGCCCACCAGGATGTCCACGTGCTCGACAATGCCTTTCATCACGGACAACGCCTTCTGCTGGCCGCCCCAGATGTCCCAGAGTTTCTGGCGGAAATTCAAATCAAACGACGTCACCGCGCCGGCGGCTTTGGCGGCCCGCATGGCTTCGATGATCAATTGCCCGGTGGTCTCGGACAACGACGCGAAGATGCCGCCGCTGTGGAACCAACGCACGCCCGCGCCAAAGATGCCCTTCCAGTCGAAGTCGCCGGGTTTGAGCATGGCGCCGGCTTCATTGCTGCGGTTGTAAAACACCACCGGGGCGCGCACACCCTGGCCCCGGTCACTGTACACCGTCGCATGGTTCGGCCCGCGCACGCCGTCGTGCCTGAATTTCTTGTAAAACGGTTTCACGCCCATCGCCTTGACCCGTTCGGCGATGAGGTCCCCAAGGGGATATTCCACGAGCGCCGAGGCAATGCCGGTGTTCAGGCCGAAGCCGTCGGACAGGTTGGCGGCGCAGTTGAATTCACCGCCGCTGACGTGGATCTGGCATTCCGTGGCCTTGCGGAACGGGACGATGCCGGTATCGAGGCGGTTGACGAGGGCGCCGAGGGACAAAAAGTCCAGGGCGCCATTTTTGGGAATAATCAAACTTTTGCTCATGGTGTTGCTGGTAATGGTCAAAACGTTGGCCGCCTGACTTTCCGGACAGAATTCCAGAATGGCCGGGCGGAGCAAGGCGGTTCTTTTTTAATATTTTGCAAAACGGTTTTGTTTTTCTGCAAAAAGCAGGCAAAAATAAGAACGGCGGGCGAAAACCTCTTTACAATCCGTCTGCCGTTGGGGAGATTCTGGAAGTTTTCAGGCGGGATCAAGCCAGACTGAAATCCGTTGGCACTTAAAGACGGTGACATTGTCTCAACCCGTCGCCAGCCAGCCGCAGAAGTTTGAGACCGGTTGCACGTATGTTGTATTTTGAGCGCGGTTCGGTTGCCGACAAGCTGTCTTTGGACGACTTGCGGAAAGGACTGTCTCATGCCCTCGACCGGCTTGGACCCCGCCAGCGGGTGCTGGTCGTCCCTCCGGATTTTACCCGGTTTCATTCCCACGCGGGGGTGTTGACGAAACTCATTTATGATTACTATGGGGACCGTTTGACGGATGTTTTGCCCGCGCTGGGCACGCATACGCCAATGACCCCGGCTCAAATCGCCGAAATGTACGCGGGCGTGCCGGACAACCTGTTCCGGGTGCATAACTGGCGCACGGGCATCACCACCGTGGGCGAAGTGCCGGGGGAATTTGTGAAGAAGGTCTCGGACGGCGCGGTGGATTTCCCGTGGCCGGCGCAACTGGCCAATCTCACCTGGACCGGAAAGCATGATTTGATCCTGTCCGTCGGCCAGGTCGTTCCGCACGAAGTTGTCGGCATGGCCAGTTACAACAAGAACATCTTTGTGGGCACCGGCGGCCCGGAAAGCATCAACAAAAGCCATTTCATCGGCGCGGCTTACGGCATGGAACGGATGATGGGGTGCTCGGACACGCCGGTGCGGCGCGTCCTCAATTATGCCTCTGAACATTTTACCCGGCACCTGCCCATCGTCTATGTGCACACGGTGGTGGGACGCGCCGACGACGGCAAGCTGTGCGTGCGCGGCCTTTACATCAGCGACGACATTTCCGGTTTTGACAAGGGGGCGGCGCTCTCGCTCAAGGTCAACTTCGAGATGCTGGACGCGCCGTTGAAAAAAGCGGTGGTTTTTCTGAATCCCTCCGAGTTCAAGAGCACGTGGCTGGGGAACAAAAGCATCTACCGAACCCGCATGGCCATGGCGGATGGCGGCGAATTGATTGTGCTCGCGCCCGGCCTGAAGGAATTCGGTGAGGACCAGGAAATCGACCGGCTCATCCGCAAATACGGCTATCGCGGCACCCCCGCGACCCTGGCGGCGGTGAAGGCCAATCCCGAGCTGCAAAACAATCTCAGCGCGGCGGCGCATTTCATTCACGGTTCCTCCGAGGGCCGGTTCAACATCACCTATTGCCCCGGCCACCTCACGCGTCAGGAAATCGAAGGTGTTCATTTCCAGTACGCCGACTTGAAACAAATGACGCAACGTTACGACCCGGCCCGGCTCAAGGACGGCTGGAATACGCTGGCTGACGGCGAAAAAATCTTTTACATCTCGAACCCGGCGCTCGGTTTATGGGCGTATCGGGGGCGATTCCAAGGCTGATCAAACTCAAAATTATAATTATATGAAAAAACCGGCGGATTTATTCTCACTCCAGGGCAAGGTGGCGCTGGTCATTGGCGGGACGGGCGAATTGTGCGGCGCGATGGCCGAAGGTTTTGCGCAGGCGGGCGCCCTGGTGGCGCTCGTCGGGCGCGATGCCGCCAAGGCCAAAACGCGCCTCGACAAAATCACCCAGGCCGGCGGCCAGGCTGATTTTTTCCCCTGCGACACAACGTCCAAGGCGGGATTGGAAAAACTTTTGACCGCCGTGCTCGCCCGGTTTGGCCGCGTGGATGTCCTGGTCAACGGCGCGGGCGTGAATTCCCCAACGCCTTTTCTCGACATTGCTGAAGAGGAGTTTGACCGGATCATAACGGTGAATTTGAAGGGGCTGATGCTGGCGTGCCAGATTTTTGGCCGGCACATGCTCGAGCGCGGCTCCGGCAGCATCATCAACATCGGTTCAGCCTCCGGGCTTTTGCCGCTGTCGCGCGTATTCACCTACTCGGCGTCGAAGGCCGCCGTGCACAACCTGTCCAAAAACCTCGCGCGCGAATGGGCGACCAAGGGCGTGCGGGTGAATATTCTGGTGCCGGGATTTTTCCCGGCGGAACAAAACCGCAAGGTGCTCACCCCGGAACGCGTCACCACGATCATGGCCAAGACGCCGATGAAACGTTTCGGCGAGGCGCCTGAGTTGGTCGGTGCGGCCTTGCTGCTGGCGTCGGATGCGGGCAGTTTTATGACCGGAACGGAGCTGGTAGTGGACGGCGGGTTCGCCGCCTTCAGCGGAGTTTGAACCGCCGTTGTTACCGTGGAATGAATTCTTATGGAACCAAAAGCTGATCTGGCACTCATCGGTCTGGCCGTCATGGGCCAGAATCTCATTTTAAACATGAACGATCACGGCTTCACCGTCGTGGCCTACAACCGCACGGTGGAAAAGGTGGACCACTTTCTGGCCAACGAAGCCAAAGGCACCCAGGTGCTCGGCGCGCATTCGATTCCGGAAATGGTGGCCCAACTCAAGCGCCCGCGCCGCGTGATGATGCTCGTCAAAGCCGGCAAGCCGGTGGACGAATTCATCGAACAGCTTCTCCCCCATCTCGAAGCCGGTGACATCATCATTGATGGCGGCAACTCGCTGTTCGAGGATACCGTCCGCCGCGCCAAATACGTCGAAAGCAAAGGCCTGCTTTACGTCGGCACCGGCGTGAGCGGTGGCGAAGAAGGCGCGCGTCACGGTCCCAGCATCATGCCCGGCGGCTCACCGGCCGCGTGGCCGCACGTGAAAGACATATTCCAGGGCGTTGCCGCGAAGGTGGATGGCGCGCCCTGTTGCGATTGGGTGGGCGAAGGCGGTGCGGGCCATTATGTGAAGATGGTCCACAACGGCATCGAATACGGCGACATGCAGCTCATCGGCGAGGCTTACAATATTTTGAAGAGCGGCCTCGGCTTGAGCGCGCCGGAAATGCAGGCGGTTTTCGCCGAATGGAACCAGGGCGAACTGGACAGTTATCTCATTGAAATCAGCCGTGACATTCTCGGCTTCAACGACACCGACGGCACGCCGCTGGTGGACAAGATCCTCGACACGGCCGGCCAGAAAGGCACCGGCAAATGGACGGTGGTGAACTCGCAGGATCTTGGCATTCCGATCACGCTCATTGCCGAGGCGGTTTATTCCCGTTGCGTTTCGGCGTTGAAGGACGAACGCGTCAAGGCCGCGAAAAGGCTGAAAGGTCCGCGGCCGGCACTGGGCCTTGCCAAAAATGCAGAAAAGAAGAAGAAATTCATCGACGACATCCGCGACGCGCTCTACGCCTCAAAGATCGTCAGCTATGCGCAGGGATATATGCTCATGCGCGCGGCGGCGGGGGAATATAAATGGAACCTCAATTACGGCGGCATCGCGCTCATGTGGCGCGGGGGTTGCATCATCCGCTCGCGTTTCCTCGGCAAGATCAAGGAAGCCTACGACAAGAACCCGAAGCTCATGAACCTGATGCTCGACGATTATTTCCGCGGCGAGATCAAGCGCTGCCAGAAGGGCTGGCGCAACGTGGTCGCGACGGCGGCCAAGAAGGGCATTCCGGTTCCCGCGTTCAGCACGGCGCTCGCGTTTTACGATCAATACCGCAGCGAACGTCTGCCGGCAAACCTGTTGCAGGCGCAGCGTGATTATTTTGGCGCACACACCTACGAGCGCGTGGACAAGCCGCGCGGCGAATTCTTCCACACCAACTGGACCGGCCGCGGCGGCACAACCTCATCAAGCACTTACACGGTGTGACCAGACCTGGAAGCAAAGCCCGTTGAAGCAGGCGCTTCAACGGGCTTTTTTCGATCCTGGCCGGCTTTACAAATCGCTGATCGGTTTGTGCCGGGGCACCAGCAATTTCATTCCGGCCCAGGCGATCAAATAGCTCAAGGCGCAGATGACAAACATGATGCGGTAGGCGGTCTGCGGAGTTTGCTTGTAAGTGTCGGTGAGCGTGCCGGCTACCAACTGCACGATGACACCGCCCAAGCCGCCCGCCATGGCTCCAATGCCGGTGACCGAACCGACGGCGGTCTTGGGGAACATGTCGGAAACCGTCGTGAAGAGATTCGCCGACCAGGCCTGATGGGCGGCCGCCCCGATGCAGATGACCGCCATGGCATATATTTTTGCCATGTCGCCAAAATGGCTGACGTTGCCAAAATATTGCGTGGTGAGCACGGCCAGCGGACACAGCGCGATAATAAACATGGCCGTCATGCGGGCCCGGTAAACGGGCATGCCCCGTTTCATGAGCGTCATCGGGATGCTGCCGCCATAAACGCTGCCGATGATCGAAACGCCGTAAACAATGAACGTCGGCCACATGGTGTCGTGGATGGGCATATTAAACTGTTTCACCAGATAGTCGGGCAGCCAGAAAAGATAAAACCACCAGACGCCGTCGGTCATCAATTTGCCCACAAAAAAGGACCACGTCTGGCGATGCCCCAGCAAACCAGGGCTGCCGACATGGCCAAATTTGTCCGGACCGGGAAGACCGGCATTGAATCCGGCGATTACCATGGCGGTGAGCGCCAGGGCCACCGGCACAAAATAGATTTTATTTTCAAATCCCAGGACAATCACCGAGACAAAACCGGCCACCACGGGGAGGAGATAAGTCAGCGCCAGCCAGCCGGATTTGTTCAGGTCGTGCCAGCGCCTTGCATGCAAGGCCGCGCTGGCAACCATCGCTACCGTCACCGTCACGGCAAAGAATGTCAGTGATGGTTTGTTCTGAAGTACGCCTGGGCCAACAATTTTCTCAGTGATGAAATAGATGAAGACACACAGGATGTGAATCATGATGGTCATCCCCCAAAAAGCGGAGCGCGGCACGCGGCCGGCGAAGGAAAATAAATTGGTGCCCGGCTTTTTGGCCGGTTTTTCCGGAGGCTGGGCTTCATCCTTGTCACTGTGGATGTAGTCATATTCCGCCTGCGACAGGCGTTTGCTTTTGCCGGGCGTGTCGTAGAGCCAGAACCAGAAAATCAGCCAGATGAACCCGACGGCGCCGGTGAGAATGAAGGCCATTTTCCAGCCTTTTTCGTTCCCGAAATAAACGAGGCACCAGGGAACGAAAAGGGCGGCAATCATGGCCCCGAAGTTGGAGCCGCTGTTAAAGATGCCGGTGGCCAGGGCCCGTTCGCGCTTGGGGAACCATTCGGCCACGGTCTTGATGGAGGCCGGGAAGTTGCCGGCTTCGCCAATCCCAAACGCGCTGCGAACCAAAACGTGCATGGCGACCAACCGTCCGACAAAAGCGTTGAGAATGCCGAACACCGACCAGACAATCAGGGAAAGGGCCAGGCCCATTTTGGTGCCGATCTTGTCAATGACCCAGCCGGCCAGAATCGTCATGCCCGCATAAAAACCGGTGAAGAAGGCGGTCAGATGAGAGAAGTCGGTGTTGGACCAGCCAAACCCGCCCGCTTCCGCCGGCGTGCAAAAAAATTCCTTCAAGTAGCTGATGACCTGCCGGTCCATGTAGTTGACCGTCGTGGAAAAAAACAGCAGCGCGCAAATGATCCAGCGGAAATTGCTCAAAGCGGGACGGTTCGAACTTGGGGAATGCATAGCGCAGGGACTTTTTATCCAAAAACGAGCCGGGCGACAAGTGTTGAAATCCGACTTTACAAACCGGCGGCCTTTATGTAACGCTCCTCCATTATGTGGAAAAAATTCCTGCCCGTTTTATCGGTGTTATTGCTGACCGGTTGTGCCTCGACGTTTACCCGCCTGACGCCGTTGCAGCAGCCGCGCAATTCCAACAACATGTATCCGGTCGAAGTGGCCTTTAATTCCAAGCAACAGTCGCTGCGTTGGGAAACCATCCAGCCTTTTGTCCTCGTCAACGGCGAGCTATATCCCCTGCATCAGGTGCCCATCGTGAAAAATCGTTGGGAGGGCTTCGTGCAGGTGCTGCCGGGGGTAAACGCCATCGACTATCGTTTCAAGTTCGACTACAAATACAACAATGTGGGAACGGAACCCAAGCCCAGCAGCGCATTTTCCCCGATGTACAAGCTGAAGATCGTTGATCAATGACCGGAAGGGGAGGGCTAATCAGGTTCCAAAACCATTTGGAGCGCGGACAATTTGTCCGCGCTTTTTTGTTGGGAAATGGGAAACCAGCAGACAGCCCTGCCCGTTGCGCGGGTGTGGACGCAGCGGCGGACATCCCTGCCACGGTCCAGATCACAACCCGTCAATGCCGGGGCCGGAGCAGAATGGCTTTTTTGTCCGTGCCATCCACCTCGACGCTGTGGGTTTCCACGTCGGGATCGTCTTTGATCGCCTGATGCACCACCCGCCGGTCAAATGCCGACATCGGCTCCAGTTCCACGGCGTCGCCCCAGCGCCGCACTTTTTCGGCGGCGTCCTTGGCCTTTTTTACCAGCGCCTCGCGCGCCTGGGCGCGATAGCCCCCCACGTCCACCATCACCTTCGGCGTATTGGCGTCCTGCTGGAAAAGCAGGCGGTTGGTGATGTATTGCAGGTCGGCCAGGGTCTGGCCCTGGCGGCCGATGAGCCGGCCGGCGTCGTCCGTCTTCACCTCGAGCAAAATGCCTTCTTCCAGTTTGTGTTCCTCGACCGTGGCGGGAAAGCCGAGGGAGGTTAAAATGGTTTCCAGGGTTTCTTTCGGTTGCATGGGCATAAATCGCAAAATCAACAATCGCTGTCCGCCTTCATTTTTTCTTTTTCGACGCCGGCGTCAATGGTGAAACCACGGCGGGTGCCGGGGGCTGGTTCATCTTGGTCAGTTTGGTTTGGAGGACGGTCAGCAAATTGTTGACCGTCCAGTACAGGGCCAGGCCGGAGGAGTAGCTGTAAAGGAACACCAGAATCATCAAGGGCATCCAGCGCATGATCTTTTGCTGGGCGGGGTCCATGCCCGGCGAGGCCGGGGTCAGATGCGATTGCCACAACATCGAGCCGCCCATCAGCAACGGCAGCAGGTTGAATGGAAAATGGGTGCCCGGAATCATGAACAGTGTGTCGGGTTTCGACAGGTCCGCGATCCACAGGAAATGCGCGCCGCGCAGTTCGATCGCACTCCGGATCATCATGAAAAAGCCGATGAACACGGGCATTTGTATGACCATCGGCAGGCAACCGCTCATGGGGCTGACCTTGTGCTTGCGATAAAGTTCCCACTGCTTTTGGGTGAACTTCTGCATGTCATCCTTGTACTTTTCCTTGAGCGCCTTCATTTCCGGCGCCAGCACCTGCATCCGCTTCATCGAACGCGTGCTCGCCGCCGTCAACGGCCAGAACAGCGCCTTGATGATCACGGTGATCAACACAATCGCCAGTCCGTAGCCGGCGCCAGTCACGTCGTGCAGCCAGTTCATCGCCAGCAACAACGCCTTCGCAAAGAACCCCGTGAATTTTCCGAATTGCATCACCAGGTCGGCCTGGTTTTGAAACTCCTCCCCGACGTGCGCCAGCAGGCGGTATTCCTTCGGTCCGGCAAAGAGGACTATTTGCCGTTCAAGCGACTGATGGGCCGCGAGCGTGGCGGTGGGATAAATGACCGCGGCCTGGATGCCTTGCAGCGCCGGCGTGCCGGGCATCGGCTCAACATTCGGGAACGGCGGCAGACCCACCGGGCGCGCCACCATTTGCGCTGCCGGTTCCTTGGGCATCGCCATCAATGCGAAAAACTGGTTGTGGGTGGCCGCCCAGACGACGTTGTTCGAGCCGGCCAGGAATTCCGAACGCGGCGAGCCGTGGTAGCAGCCAAAGCCCGACCCCGAAAACCATCCCAGCGACTGGTCCTGAATGCCCGTGCCGTTAAACCACATCGCCCCATCATTCACGGTGTAGCTGCTGTCATCCGGACCCATGGGCGTGGCGGTGCCAATGACCCATTCCTGCGCCGGCAAGGCGAGCGGTTGGGCCGAGGTGTTTTCCAGCCGCACGCTCGCTTTCACGAGGTAATTCGAACTGAGATGGAATTCCTTCACCAGTTGCAGGCCGTTCGTCAGGGATTTCTCCGCGTGAACGCCATCGGCGGTCTGGGTCAGAGTGAAATTGCCATCACCCACCAGGCTGGCATCCCCCAAAATCGCCAGCACCGGCATGGGTGCGCGCGTGTTCAACGAAGCCACGGTGTCGCTGACCGTTTTGGTCTTCTTCCAGCGCGGCGAGATGGTTTCGGGATAATCCAGCAGTTCCACCAGTTTCAAGCCGCCGCCGCGGGAAGTGAACGTGTAACGGGTGCGGGCATTGGTGAGCACCAGCAATTGCTCCGGCGCGTTGGTGTCAAAAATGGCAGCTGAAACCGGATTGAGTGCCGGGGAAACGGTGCTGGCATTGGTCGTGGCCGTATCCGTCGTGGTCGTGGTTGTGTTTACCGGCTGCGGTTGCGGTCGCGACGAAGCGTACTTCTGTTGCTCGACAAACCAGATGCCGAGCAGGACGACACAGAGTGTGACAACGATGATTCCAGTTCGATCCATGGGAAATTAAAAGGAATTTTCCGGCACGGCACCGGTTGCTGGCTTCTGCCTTCGGTGTTCGGCCGGGGGTGCCGGGTCATGCCCGCAATTACCCCATGGATGGCAGCGGCAGATCCGTTTCCATCCCAGCCAGCCGCCGGCCAGGACGCCGTGCTCCCGGACCGCCGCCATCGCATACTGTGAGCACGTGGGTGTGAAACGGCAGCCGCCGGCCGGCCCGAACAAAAAGGCCTGCGCGGGCGAAATTGTCCAGCGATACAAGCGAATGGCCAGGATCAAAATCGTGGCGGCGACCGGCAGACCGCCGGATTCTTGTTGAGAAATTGGAGAATGCGGCTTTCGGTTGAAAGCCGCTGTGCCCGTTTGGCAGACATCGCTCATTTTAATTTTTCAACAGGCCGGCGCGGTTCAGCACCGCCAGGAAATCCTTTTCCACCCCCGCAAAGTCGCGCCCGGCAATCGAGGCCCGCGCGACCAGCACCAGTTCAACCGGCTGGGACAATTCATGTTGGTGCTGCCGGAAACTTTCGCGGAGCAGGCGCCGTGCCCGGTTGCGGGCCACCGCGTTGCCAATCCGCTTGCTTGTGACCACGCCAAGTTTCGGCGACGTGCCGTCCGGCAGGCAATGCCAGTTGGCGATGAGGCAGCCCAGTGCCAGACGTTCGCCCTGCTGCCGCACCCGTGCGAAATCTCGGTTCTGGCCCAGTCGCAGGTCGCGGCCCAGTCGCAGGCGTTTCGGCGTTTCGGGCATGAGCGCGCGGGTTTTAAACCGGGGTCAGGCGTTTGCGGCCCACGCGGCGGCGGTTGGCCAGCGTGGCCCGGCCGCTCTTGGTGGATTTTCGGTTGAGAAATCCGTGTTGCCGTTTGCGGCGGATTTTTGACGGTTGATACTGGCGTTTCATAAATTAATCTGGCTTCCCTCCGGGTGAAAAACCGGAACGTGCGAGGATAGCCATGAAACGCCTCATGTCAAGGCGGGGTTGGCATCACTTCACGTTTAACTCGCGCTGGATGCCAAATTTCTCGATGCGTTTGCGCAGCGTCGCCCGGGTGATGCCGAGCAGTTTCGCGGCATGCACCTGGTTGTTGTTCGCCTCCTTGAGCGCCTGAATGACCAGTTCACGCTCAACAGCGGGAATCACCTTCAATTTCGGATCGCGCCGGGCCCACAGGAACAACTGCCGCGCGAGGGCCGCGGCATCGGTCGCCGCCGCCTCGCCGGCTGCGCCGGCCACCGGCGGCATGGCCGCGCTGCCCGTGCCTTGACCGGAGATCTCCGGCGGCAGATCGCTTTGGAGGATGGCGTCACTCTTGGCCATGACGTACGCGCGGCGGATGGCGTTCTCCAGTTCGCGCACGTTGCCCGGCCAGTGGTATTTTTCGAGCGTTTTGATGACACTGGCGGCGACGGATTTCGGCGGGCGCTGCTGTTCGTGGGCAAGTTTCTTGAGAAAGTAATTCACCAGCAGCGGTATGTCGTCGCGCCGTTCGCGCAGCGGCGCAATGTGGATGCGCACCACATTGAGCCGGTAAAACAGATCCTCGCGGAATTGTTTTGCGGCCACGGCGGCCTCGAGGGGCTTGTTCGTGGCGGCGATGACGCGCACGTCCACCTGGATGGGTTGGTTGCCGCCGACGCGCTCGAAGGTGCCGGATTGCAGCACCCGCAGGATCTTCGTCTGCGTCGCCGGCGTCATGTCGCCGATTTCATCGAGAAAAATCGTGCCCTTGTTGCATTGCTCGAATTTGCCGATGCGTTGCATGGTCGCGCCGGTGAACGCGCCGCGTTCATGGCCGAAGAGTTCGCTTTCGAGCAGTTGCTCGGGGATGGCAGCGCAATTGACCGCGAGAAACGGCTGCTGGCTGCGGTTGCTGTGATGATAGATCGCGCGGGCGACGAGTTCCTTGCCGGTGCCGCTTTCGCCGGTGATGAGCGCGGTGGCGTCGCTGGCGGCGATCTGACCGGTGAGTTTGAAGACCTCCTGCATCGGCTGGCTGCGGCCGACGATGCCCAGTTCGTAATCCTCCGATTCAAGCAGCGGCTCATAGGAGACGACCTGTTTCATGTCGCGCGCCGCCTTGAGTGCGTTGGCGACGATTTCCTTGAGCTTGAGCGCGTCGAACGGTTTGAGCAGATAATCGTACGCCCCGAGTTTCATGGCTTCGATGGCCATCTGCGTCGTGCCATAGGCGGTCATCAAAATGACCAGCAGTTTGGGGTCGCTTAGGCGGATGCGGCGAAGCGTCTCCAGGCCGTTCATGCCGCCCATGCGGATATCCATGAGCACCAGGTCGGGCTTGAATTTGGGAATGGCCTTCAGCCCTTCCTCGCCGCTCGACGCGGTGGCCAGTTCGATTTCCGGCGAATCAAAGATTCGTTGGAACGAATATCGCACGTCCTCTTCATCATCAATCAACAACAACTTGCTCATTGGCGGTTAAACATAGCGAAATCAGGCAAAAGCAATAGGGAATTTTTTAAGGGGGCGCGGCTGGACAAGGCGCCGTTGCGCACCTTGAAATGCTGGAGTTGCCGAGAATCACTGTTTGACCTCGCTTTAAGCATCACTTAGACTCACGTCCCGTTTTTTTATGAAAATTGTCGTGTGTGATCCGATTTCGCCCAAAGGCATCGCGTTGTTGCAGCAACGTCCGGAATTCCAGGTCGTCGTGCTGCCCAAACGGCTGACGGAAGCCGAATTGCTCCCCGTGGTCGCGGATGCCGTTGCCCTGGTAGTCCGTTCCGAAACCAAGGTCACTCGCAAGGTCATCGAGGCCGCCCCAAAATTGCGCGTTGTGGGTCGCGCGGGCGTCGGCGTGGACAACGTGGATATCGAGGCGGCGACCCAGCACGGCACCGTGGTGATGAACACGCCCGGGGGCAACACCGTGACGACCGCCGAATTGAGCTTTGCCATGCTGCTGTCGCTCGCGCGCAAGGTGCCGCAGGCGCACGCCTCCATGACCGCGGGCAAATGGGACCGCAAATTGTTTCAAGGCGCGGAACTGATGGGCAAGACCCTCGGTGTGCTTGGCATGGGACGCATCGGCACGGAAGTCGCCAAACGCGCCCTGGCTTTCGGCATGCGCGTCATCGCGTACGACCCGTATCTGACGGAGGATCGAGCCAAGGCCATCGGCGCGGAGTTTGCCGACAGTGTGGACGCCGTCTATCGCGCCGCGGATTTCATCACCGTGCACATGCCGGTGACGCCGGAAACGAAGCACATGCTGAATACCGCCGCCTTTGCCAAAATGAAGCCCGGCGTGCGGATCGTGAATTGCGCCCGCGGCGAAATCATTGTGGAAAACGACCTCATCGCCGCCCTTGAATCCGGCAAGGTGGCCGGCGCGGCGCTGGATGTTTTTGCCGCCGAACCGCTGCCCGCCGACCATCCGTTCCGCAAGCAGCCGAATTTGATTTTGACGCCGCACCTGGGCGCGAGCACGGAAGAGGCGCAGGAAAAATGCGGCATTGAAGTCGCCGAAGTCATTGCCGGGTATCTCCTGACCGGTGAGGTCCGCAACGCGGTGAACCTGCCTTATCTCGACGCCAAGACGTATGAACAGGTGAAGCCCTACCTGCCCCTGGGCGAGGCGCTGGGAAAATTACTGGCCCAACTCGCGCCCGCAAATGCCGACCGCCTGTACATCACCTATGGCGGCAACGCCCGCCAGTTGCCGAACATTGACCCGGTGACGCGCGCCATCTTGCGCGGCTTTTTGACGGGCAGCAATTTAAAGGACGTGAACAACGTCAATGTCCGTTCCGCCGCCGCCAGCATCGGGATCACTGTCGAGGAAAAGAAGTCCGATGAACCAGTGACATTCAACGAGTGGGTGCATGTCCAGGTTTTCAGCAACGGGCAAAAGTTGATTTCGGCGGGCGGCACGTTTTTTGGTTCGCCGAACAACCCGCGCATCGTGCGGTTGTACAGCGCGCCGGTGGAAATTCCCATCAGCGGCACGTTGCTGCTGCTGAACAACAAGGACCGGCCGGGCATCGTGGGATATCTTGGCACCCTGTTGGGCAAACACAACGTCAACATCGCCAGCATGAGCCTGGGGCGCGACACCGCCGGGGGGCGGGCGCTCACCGTTTTGAATCTGGACAGCGCGCCACCCCGGCCGCTGCTGGACGAACTCCAAAAAGACCCTGACATCAGCAATGTAAAAGTGGTACAACTATAAACGCCATCCAATTGAAAGAAAAAATGAAAAAACACCTGAAGTTGATTTTCCCCGCCGCGGGTGCCGTGGCCTGGTTCGCACTGCTGTGTGCCCTGGCGGTTTCCGCCAAGGCCGCAGCCAATGACGCGTCCGTATCCGCCGCCACGAACGCCAAACCGGTCGATGCCATGACGGCATTGTTTGGCGACCCGGTTATTGTCAAGGCCAAGGGTTTTGAAATCAAGCGCAGTGAGCTGGATCAAGTCGTGACGGGGCTCAAATCCGCCGCCGCGGCGCAGGGCCAGACCATTTCGCCGGCGCAGTTGACCCAGATCGAAGGCCAATTGCTGGGCCGGCTCATCCAGGTCCAGCTTTTGCTGCCCAAGGCGACGGACGCGGACAAAGCCGGCGGTGCCCAAAAAGCTGACTTGCTGGTCAGCAACCTGCAGGCCCGCGCGGGATCGCCCGAGGTTCTCAACCGGCAGTTGAAGGCCGTGGGCATGACGATGGCCGAATTACGTGCCAGGGTCGCCCAGGAAAGCACGGCGCAAGCTGCGTTGACCCGGGAATTGCATGTGGACGTGGCCGATGCCGAGGTGAAGAAATTCTACGACGAGCATCCGGCGGATTTTGAGCAGCCGGAAATGGCGCATGTCCGCCATATTTTATTGATGACCATGGATCCGGTCACCCGCACGCCGCTGACGGCGGATCAGCAAAAGGCCAAGCAAAAACAGGCCGCTGACCTCCTCACGCGCATCCGTGGCGGGGCGGATTTTGCGGCGCTGGCCAAGCAATATTCCGAGGATCCTGGTTCGAAGGACAACGGTGGTGATTTGCCGGCGTTCCCGCGTGGCCAGATGAGGCTGCCGGAGTTTGAAGCCGCGGCATTTTCACTGACCAATAATCAGGTCAGCGATGTGGTCACGAGTTCTTTTGGTTATCATATCATCCAATTGCTCGACAAGACCCCGGCCAAAAAGCTGGTGTTGGCCGACAAGGTGCCGACCGGCGATGCGACCATCGCCAGCAAGGTCAAGGAATTGCTGGTCCAACAAAAAGTGGAAAAGCTCAGGCCGGCTTATGTGGACAAGATCAAACAAAGTGTGGATGTGCAAATTCTGGATCCGGATTTGAAGGCGGCGGTGGCCGCCGCTGAGGCCGCGGCCGCGGCCGCACCAGCGGCGACCCCGGAGCCATGACGCGATGACCGGGCACTTGCCAAGTTTGGCCGGCCAAGCCATTTTGGAAGCGCTATGAAGACGAAACTCGGAGCAGTCATTCTGGGGGTGGCCTTTTTCGGGCTGCTCGTTGCCTTGTTGGCCATGAAACACACGGCGGACGAGCGATTCAAGCAGGATACCGATGCCATTCTCGACTTCTCCAACCGGTTGGTGACGGCCCGGGCCAACCTTGACGAATTGGGACAGGTCAACCTCAAGCTGACCAACGATCTGGCCGCCAGCCACGAGGCGTCACAGACGCTCAGCAATCAATTCGTCGAGACCTCAGGCGCCTTGGCCAACACCCGGGCCTCCCTCCAAAATGCCCAGGACCAGGTCGCCAGTCTCAACCAGCGCATCGCCGGTTTGACCACGCAGAACCAGGTGCTCGACCGGCGAGCGGCGGCGTTGTCCAGCGCCATCGCCGGCCTGAATGCGCAAATCGCCGGCACGCAGCAAAAACTCGCCGATTCCGAAACCAACAACACGTTTCTGGAAACTGAATTGCAGCGCCAAACTCTCGCCCGGGCCGAACTGGAGGGCAAATTCAACACTCTGACCGTGGTACGCTCCCAGGCAAAAAAATTGAAGGATGACCTGGTCGTCGCCCGTCGCATGCAATGGTTGCGCGAAGGCACCGATCCCACTTTGCAGTCCAAAGGCGGGGAACAGTTGATGCGACGCACCGCGCCCGCGCCCTTGCGCCCGCCCCATTACGATTTGAACGTCGAAGTCAGTTCGGATGGCGCCGTCCGCGTCATGCCCACAACGACCAACGCGTCCACTGCGGCGACCAATCCGCCCGAGTGATGGTCACGGTTGAAATTTTCAACCGGGATTGTGCTGTAGCGGGCCAATCATGAAAAGCCATGCCGACTTACGAATACCTCTGTGAAAAATGCGGGTGCGAGTTTGAGACCGTTCAATCCATGTCCGCCGCGCCATTGCGGATTTGTCCGAAGGAATCCTGCGCCCGGAAACCGTGGGGTCGCGGACACGTAAAGCGCCGGATCAGCGCGGGGGGCGGGTTGCTTTTCAAGGGGAGCGGCTTTTACATCACCGATTACCGCAGCGAAGGGTACAAACAGGCCGCCAAGAAGGATTCCACGCCGGCCAAAACTTCCGGCGATGCCGGCAAGCCGGCGGCCAAGCCCGAAGGCAAGGCGGCCAAACCACCCCCCAAAACCTGACCATGTTCCTCGCGCGTCGCCTGTACCACTGCGGTTGCGCCGTCGTTTTGTTGAGCGTCTTTTGCGGCCCGGCGCAGGCGCAGAGTTCGTTTCCCGGCCCTCGGGCAACGCGCAGTGTTTCCGGCGAGTTCATTGTCGCCGGCCAGGCGGGATCGCGGTTGGCGGCCCGGCCGGACATCGCCACCAATGCCAATTTCGTCCGTTTGGAACCGGCGTTGCTGGCGGTTTCGGCCGAGCGCTTCAAGGAAGCACTGGAACGCGAGCTCAATCCCGAATGGGGGGGGCTCAATCCCGTCGGGATGCCTTACGGAAAAATTTATCTCGTATTGCACCCGGCGCAATCGTCCGACGAGACGGTCACCGTCGTCTCCCGCCAGACCCTGGAGGGATGGGATTATCAAGTCCAACTGCCCGATGTCGTGTTGCGCACCCGTTTTGCCCGCGCCCTGACCGGCGTGCTGCTGCTGCAACTCGCCAACCGCGACGCGCGCACGCATGGCGCGGAAGTTCCTCCCTGGCTCACGGACGGCCTCGCCCAGGAATTGGTCGCGATCGACTGGCAGCAACTTATCCTGTCCGCACCCAACAAAGTGGCGAACGGCCTGCCGGTCAGCCGGGTCGTGATGACCTCCCGCGGCATGGATTCACTGGCCGGCACACGGCGCATCTTGCGCGATCACGACGCATTGACGTTCGCCCATTTAAGCTGGCCGGACGAGACGCAGCTGTCCGGCGCGGATGATGGCGTTTATCGCGCCAGCGCGCAATTGTTCGTCGATGCTTTGCTGGAAATAAAGGGCGGTCCGGCGCATTTGCGCGCCATGCTCACCACCCTGCCCAATTTTTACAATTGGCAGACGGCATTTCAATCCGCGTTCCAGGAAAATTTTTCGCGGCCGCTGGACGTGGAAAAATGGTGGGCGCTGCAGGTTGTCAATTTCGTGGCCCGCGATCCCGGTCCAGCCTGGACACCAGCGGTGAGCCGCGCCAAGCTGGATGAAATCCTCAGCGTGCCGGTGGAAATGCGCGCGGTGTCGAATGCCCTGCCCACCCATGCGGAAATTTCGTTCCAGGCCGTCATTCGCAACTTTGACCGGTCGCAGCAGGCTGAGATTTTCCAGGTCAAATTGCGCGACCTGGAACTTTCGCAGTTGCGCATGGCCGTGCCGTTCGCGGTTCTGGCCGACGGCTATCGCCGCGCCCTGGTGGATTATTTCGACCCGGGCAAACACATCCAGCCCGTACAACGCCTTGGCAAGCATCCACCCAGGGTGGTGGCCCAACCGACCGCGGCCGACACGCTGGCCAAATTGGACGCGTTGGATGCGCAGCGCCGGGTGGTCGAAATCACCGTGGGCGCAACCCCCTGATTTTGCTGGCGTTTGAACGCATCCGGGGCAGAAGCGGCCAACTTGACAGGGAATGATTCCAATTTATAGTTTTCGTTGAAAATGAAGGATGACAATTCATCGGCAAATGGCGAGGAGCCGCCATCGGGCCACCGGCTCCAATCTTTAAAACAATTCCGTTCCGCCGGCCGCGGTTTCTGGCGTGATGTTTCCGATGCCGATTGGAACGACTGGCGCTGGCAACTCAAACACCGCATCACCACGCCGGAACAGCTGCAGCGATTGATGCCTACGCTCTCGCCGGAGGAATTTGCCGGGGCGAAACTGGCCAACCACAAGCTGGCACTCGCCATCACACCGTATTTCTTCAACTTGATTGATCCGCTCGATGAGCATTGTCCGATCCGCCAGCAGGTCATCCCGCGCATTGAGGAAACCCACACCGCAGCGTGGGAGATGAGCGATCCGTGCGGCGAGGATTCGCACTCGCCCGTGCCCGGCCTGGTGCACCGTTATCCCGACCGGGTGCTGTTCCTCGTCACCGACCGTTGTGCCGCCTATTGCCGTTATTGCACGCGCTCGCGGCTGGTCAGCAATGCAACCGGCTATGATTTTCATCCCGATTTCGACCGGCAGATTGCCTACATCGCGCAACATCCGGAAATCCGCGACGTCTTGTTGAGCGGCGGGGATCCCCTGCTCCTCGGCGATGACAAGCTAGAATCCCTTTTGGGCCGGTTGCGGGCCATCCCGCACGTTGAATTTTTGCGGATTGGTTCGCGCATCCCGACATTTCTGCCCCAGCGCATCACGCCGGAACTGTGCGCCATGCTGAAAAAGTTTCATCCGTTGTTCATGAGCGTTCACTCGAATCATCCCCGCGAACTGACAACGGAGGTGCAAGAGGCCCTGGGCCGCTTGGCCGACGCCGGCATCCCGCTCGGCAACCAGTCCGTCCTGCTCAAGCACGTCAACGACGACGCCACGGTGATGAAGGCGCACGTTCAGAAACTGCTCAGGTGCCGGGTGAAACCATATTACCTTTACCAGTGCGATCTGATTTCCGGTTCGGCGCACCTGCGCGTCAGCGTCCGCAAGGGAATTGAAATCATGACCCAATTACGCGGCCACACGACCGGTTATGCCGTGCCGCAGTACGTCATTGACGCGCCCGGCGGCGGCGGCAAGGTGCCCATCAACCCGGATTATGTGTTGAGCCACAATGCCGATCGCGTTGTGCTGCGCAACTACGAGGGGAAAGTTTTCGAATACCCCGAAGCCGCGGACGGCACGCCGCTGTTCCCCGCCCCAGACACCATCGAGGAATCGGAACTGGTGCGAGGAAGCTGAAAACAGGTTTCCCGGCCATTCCAGTTGGATTTCAACCGGCAGCCGATGCGGTTGGGTCTTGATCCTCCCCCGACCCGGAAAGCAAACCCAGCTTGCTGGCCAGATGCACCAATTCGGCGAGGGACTGAACCCGCATCTTTTCCATGACCCGCCCGCGATGCACTTTGATGGTTTTTTCGGCGGTCCCGAGCGCATCGGCAATCTGCTTGTTCAACCGGCCCGTGATGACGAGGCGGAACACCTCATGCTCGCGCGGCGTGAGCGTGGCGACGCGCTGCCGGAGTTCATTCAATTCGTTTTCCCTGGCCAGACAGTCCGGGCAATAACTGTTTTTGAGGAGCACGGCCAGATGGTTCTGGAGATAGAGATCCACATCATTCCACGATTTGTGTTCGTCCCTGACCCGTTTGCAGTGGATGCAAATCGGCAGCAGGTTCTGCAATTGCATCAATTCAGCCACATCTTCCATGATCAACAGCACCCGGCGGCTCCCTTCGTACACCAGCGGGGACGCCGACAGCAGAATGTACAGCTCGCTTCTGCCGCCGCCGGATTCCAATTCCATGCGCACCCGGCGCCGCACACACCGGGTTCCGGCCATGGCGTCGTGGACTGCCCCGCGCACCAGGCAGGTCCGGCAAAATTCACCCCGCCCGCAACCTTCCGCCGCATCCTTGGAGTGAAGGCAATGAAGAACATCTCCTCCGTGCCGCCGCAAGATTTCTCGAGGCCCTTCGCCGAGCAGCCTCCCGGCAAGGCGGTTGTATGCGACGATTCGGACATCGTCATCCACGAGGAACACAAAGGCGGGAATCGCGTTCAGAAACTGCTTGATCATGATTTTGACGCCGGGCAATCGGGCATTGGCCGCGACCGGCACGCAAAACACGCCAGATCTCGCGACCGCTTTATCGAAACGCATTGCCGCCCGTTAGTCCAGAACTATTCAAGAGCCGCTCCGCCCGGCCATTTGGGCTTGCCGGTTGGCAGGGCGATCAAATCCGAACGCTGGCGGTTCCGTTTCAGCGCCGGACCGTTGTTCGCGCCGGCGAATGGCTGGAAGCCAATCAGGACAAGCCAGGGAAAACGGCATAAGACCAAAGTCCCATGGGTTTTCCGGCAATTCCTGCTTGTACCCAAAACCCAGGGCTCTATATTGCCCGGCGCTAAATTTGGCGCCGGCCTTAACTCAACAAGATTTGAGCTGTCTTTTTCACCGGCGCACATGTTTGCAGAAAATCATCGGAGAATCCAAAAATGAAATTCAATATTGTCCAGGCAAGTCTGTTGGCAGGTTTGATCGCCGTTTCGTTCTGTGGTTGCAGCAAGAATGAAAAGACGGCCACCGCACCGGCTGAAATTCAAAATTCCACACCGGCCTTGACGAACACGGTCCCACCAGCTGCCAATGCCCCAACGATGGAGGTCGCGCCGGCTGCTCCAGTTGTCCGTGCCCCGGCCGTCGAGGCGGCTCCAGCCCCCAGCGCACCCGCGGCTGCCATTGCCCCAGTGGAGGAGCCAGCCGTGGCGGCCGCTGCGCAAGCGATGACAAACGCGGCCACCGCGACCGCCCAACCGGTTGAAACGGCAACGACCCAGGTGCAAACCTTGATCGACCAGGCGAAAAGCTTGGTGGACCAAAAGAAATATCAGGACGCGTTAAACATCATCAACCAGCTCAAAACCCTCCAACTATCTGCGGATCAACAAAAACTGGTGGCTGATCTCAAGGCCCAGGTGCAGAACCTCATGTCGAATCAGGCGGTGTCCAATGCCGTCAACAGCGTAGGCGGTCTGTTGGGCAAGTAAGGTGCGGACTGATTTCAGCAAAAAAACAGGAAACCCAATCGAGATATATCATGACATTCACAGGACAAATCAAATTTTTTGCGGTACTTGCACTGGTCGCGATTAGCGCGATTTCCGTCCGTGCCCAGGCCCAGACCAATGCCCCGCTGACGGCTCCGGAGAAACCAAGAGTGCCGTGGAAGGGCAGCGCTGCCGTCGGGGTGACATTGACCCGGGGCAACAGCGACACACTGTTGGCCACGGCCAGTGCTGTCGCCGGCAAAAAATGGGAGCAGGACGAATTAAGTCTTGGCGCTGACGGCACGTACGGACAGGTCAAAGATCAATCCACGGGCCAAAACAACGTGAATGCGAATTCGGTTCACGGTTTTTTTCAATACAATCGGTTGTTCACGGAGCGTTTCTACGGCTATGCCCGCACGGAGGCGTTGCATGACGTGGTGGCGGACGTAAGCTATCGCGTGTCGTTAAGCCCGGGCGCCGGCTATTATATCATCAAGGGAACCAACACCGATCTATGCGCGGAAATCGGTCCTGGCTATGTTTGGGAAAGATTGGGAACCAACGACACCAGTTTCGCCACACTACGCATCGGCGAGAAGTTCCACCACACCTTGAATGACCACGTTCGCCTCTGGCAAACGGCCGAATGTTCGCCGCAGGTGGACAAGTTTGAGAACTATGTCATCAATGCCGAAATCGGTTTTGAGGCCGACCTCACCAAAAAGAAGGATCTGACGCTTCGCACCTTCTTGCAGGACACCTACAACAATGAGCCGGCGCCGGGCCGCCAAAAGAATGACGTCAAACTGGTCACGGCTGTGGCTTACAAATTTTAGGCAGCGGGTTGGGGCTTGCAGCGGCCGGCGCCGGCTGCAATTCTCTTCCCTGAAGGACGGCAGGCCGGTTGAAGCTGGCGGGTGGTCTGTGGCGTGCGGTTAAACCCGGGTTCACTTGGCGCCGGTGTTTGCATCAAAAAACATCAATGAAGTTGGCTATGCGAAATTCCACAAATTCTCCTTATTCCTGGCGGTTCTTCCGCGCCGGTGGCTTCAATCAGGTCGTCATCAGTACCGGGGCCGACCTCCTGAACCTCGACCAGCTTGACCAGAAGCTTTGGGTCGCGCTGGCGTGTCCGACCACAGGCGTCGAATTCGACAAGACTACGCTCGCATTGATTGACACCGACAAGGACGGACGCATCCGCGTGCCGGAGATCATTGCCGCCGCCAAGTGGGCCGGCGGCCTGATGAAAAACCCGGACGATCTGCTCAAGGGCAGTCCAACCCTGCGGCCCGCCGCTGTCAATGACTCCACGCCGGAAGGCAAATTAATCGCCAATTTCGCCCGGCAGGTTCTGGGCAAGTCAGACGCGGGAGAGGTCACCTTTGACGAAGCCGCCACCGCCGCCCAGACCTTTGCGGCGAAGCCGTTCAATGGCGACGGCATCGTGCCCGCTGATTCCGCGAGCGACGACGCCACCAAGGCGGTCATTGCTGATATCATCAACTGTGTCGGGGCCGACACGGATGCCAGCGGCAAGCCCGGGGTGAGTCAGGCCCGGGTGGATCAATTTTTTGCCGCCGCCGCCGCCTACTCGGACTGGTGGAAAAAAGCTGAAGGTGACGCATCCGTGCTGCCGCTGGGGCTGAACACCGAGATCGCCGCCGCCGCCGTCAGGGCCGTGAAGCCCAAGGTGGACGATTACTTTGCGCGCGGCCGGCTGGCGGCTTTCGACCCCCGTTCCGTCAATGCATTGAATCGTGACGAGAAAGAATACGCCGCGTTGGCCGCCAAAGATCTCACCAACAACCATGCCGACATTGCCGGCCTTCCGCTGGCGCAAGTGGGAGCCACGACTCCGCTGCCGCTGACCCAGGGCATCAATCCGGCATGGGCCAATGCAATCGCCGCGTTGCAAACGCAAGCCATCACGCCGTTGCTCGGTGCCAGGACGGTGTTGACCGAGGCGGATTGGAATGCGCTGGTCGGCAAGCTCGCCGCCTTCGACGCCTGGAACGCGGGCAAAACTGGCGGAGCGGTTGAAAAAATCGGCGTGGCCCGCGCGCGTGAAATCCTTGCCACCAAGGCCAGGGAAACCCTGACCGCGCTGATTGCCAAAGACAAGGCCGAGGAAGGAAATTCCGTTGCCGTCATCGGTCTGCACCGCCTGATTCATTATCATCGCGATCTGGCCGGCCTCTGCCGCAACTTTGTTAACTTCGCCGATTTTTATGGCCGGAAGGACCGGGCCATCTTTCAGGCGGGCACACTGTATCTCGACCAGCGCAGTTGCGATCTGTGTCTCATCGTGGATGACGCCGGCAAACACGCGGCGATGGCGGGCATGGCCGGCACCTACCTTGCGTATTGCGATTGCGTACGCAAGGGCAGCGGCGAGAAGTTGTCCATTGTCGCTGCGTTTACCGGCGGCGATTCCGACAACCTCATCGTCGGTCGCAACGGCATTTTCTACGACCGCAAAGGCCGCGATTGGGACGCCACCATCACCAAGATCGTGGACAACCCAATCAGCATCCGGCAGGCATTTTGGTCGCCCTACAAGAAATTGGTGCGCCTGATCGAAGAACGCGCCGCCAAGGAGGCGGCCGCCGCGGATGCCAACGCCAACACGCAATTGACCGCGGTTGCCAATGCGCCGGTTGCACCGGCCGGCCCGGCGGCTCCGGCAGCTCCGGCAAAACCGGCGTTTGATCCAAGCGTCATCGCCCTGCTTAGTTTGGCCTTGGGCACCTTGGCGGCCGCGTTCGCCGGCCTCCTGGGGTTCCTCGGCAAGTTTGAGGCGTGGCAAGTTCCGCTGGTCGTCGTCGGCATCTTGCTGGTGATTTCCGCGCCGTCCATGGCCATCGCATGGCTGAAACTGCGCAAGCGCAACCTCGGTCCCATTCTCGACGCGAACGGCTGGGCGGTGAATGCCAAGGCCCGGATGAACGTGCCGTTCGGCGGTGCGCTGACGGGTGTGGCCGCTTTGCCGCCCGGAGCGACTTTTGGCGTGGCGGATGAATATGCCGAGAAACGCTCAGTCTGGCCGAAATTCCTGCTTGTCGCGTTTTTGGTCTGGTTCGTCTGGGCGTTCCTCAACGACAGCGAAGGCCGGCTGTACCGCTGGACGGATGGCAAGTACGGCAAGCCATCTGCGGAAGTCCAAAAGCTGCTCGACCTTCAAAAGGCGCAGGGCAAGGCAGACAAAAAGTCCGGTGCCGACCAGGTGACCGTGACGACCACGACCGCAACCGCTGCAGCGCCCGCGCCGGTCCCCCTGATGACCAACGCCGCCCCGGCTAAATAGTTTTCGCCAAAGATTCACCGCCCGGACGTTCGCGTCCGGGCTTTTTATTTTTCGGCGATGTGACAAAATCGTTTTGATGCCACGCGAAAGGACAGCCGCAAAAAAGGAACGCACGATGAAAATCATCGCGACGCTCGACCGGGCCTATCCGAAGGCGCATTGCGAACTGGATCACGCCGACCCACTCCAGTTGCTCATCGCCACGATCCTGTCCGCGCAATGCACCGACAAGCGCGTCAATATCGTTACGAAGGAATTGTTCAAAAAATATCGCACGGCGTCGGACTATGCGCATGCGCCGCTGGCTGAACTGGAGTCGGCCATCAAGTCCGCCGGGTTTTTTCGGAACAAGGCCAAGAACATTCAAGCCTGCTGTGCCGCGCTCGTGGACAAATTCGGCGGCGTGGTCCCGCGCACGATGGAGGAATTGCACGCGCTTGCCGGCGTCGGGCGCAAGACCGCCAACGTGGTTCTGGGTAATGCATTTGGCGTCAATGTGGGTGTGGTTGTGGATACGCACGTGGCGCGGCTGTCGCAACGGCTGGGTCTGACCAAGCAGAAGACGCCGGAAAAAATTGAGCGGGAGTTGATGGTGCTGGTGCCGCAAAAGCAGTGGACGCGGTTCAGCCACTGGCTCATCTGGCATGGCCGCCGCCGGTGCGCCGCGCGCAAACCGGATTGTGCTGATTGCGAAATCAAAAAGCTATGCCCGCAAATCGGGCTTAAGAACTGATGAAAGAACATTCAACATTCAACTCCGATAAATCGCGAGCAGGCATTCAACATTCAACGCCCAAGGAGTTGAGCGGCACGCTTCCGTTGGAGGTTGAGCGTTCACTGTTGAATGTTGGATGTTCCACCTGGTTATTGCTCAATTCCGGCCCGTGTCCTGCCGCATTCAACATGGCGTTGGATGAAGCATTGCTCGAAGCTGTGTCGCGCCTAGGCCGGCCGGTGTTGCGGTTTTACGGCTGGACGGAACCGGCGGCCACGTTCGGCTACTTCCAGAAATATGCGGAGGTCGAATGCGCGACATTGCTGCGTCCGCTCATCCGGCGGCCCACCGGCGGCGGCATTGTGCCACACGACGCGGACTGGACCTACAGCCTGGCGTTTCCGCCGGCCCACGAATGGCATTCGCTCAAGGCCGAGGAAAGTTACCGGCGCGTTCACGAATGGATCCAGCGTGCGTTCGCCAGAATGAATGTTGCCACCGAACTCGCCCCCACTCGTCACTCGTCACTCGTTACTCGTCACCTGACACGGGGCTGTTTCATCGGTCATGAAAAATCCGATTTGCTTTGGAATGGAAAGAAAATTGCCGGCGCGGCACAACGCCGCAACCAGCTGGGCCTGCTCATTCAAGGCTCGGTGCAGCCACCGCCGGTTTCCCTGGCCCGGACCGGCTGGCAAAAGGCCATGGCAGATGTCGGGCGCGTTGAGCTTGGGGCCGAGTGGTCGGATTTTAAGCCGGACGCGGCACTGCGGGAAAAGGCAGAATCATTAGTCCGGCAAAAATATTCACAACCCGAATTTATAACTAAGCGCTGACCATTTACATCTTTTCACGACCTGAGACTATGTCCGTTAATCATCGTGAAAAAAGTTGTCCTGGGCCTTGCGGTTTTTCTGGTTTCCACCGCCCTGGTGGACGCGGCGTTGCTGCTGGATGATGTCTTCAATTATCCCGATGGTCCCCTGGTGACCGCCGTGGGCAGTCCTTGGACCACTTACAGCGGAACCACTGGACAGGTAAAAGTCGTTTCCAGCCGGATGTTTTTAAGCAAGGCGAATACCGAGGACGTGCATGCGATACTGGCGGGACAACCTTACGATTCCAATTCACGGGCGATCTTGTACGCCAGTTTTAAAATCAATTGCACCAATCTGCCAACCAGCTCGGGCAGCTATTTTGCCGAATTCAAGAATGACAACACCAGCTTTCGCGCCCGGATTTTTGCGCAGACCGCAAACGCCGCCGCCGGCACCTTCCGGATTGGCATTGCCAATGCTGACACGTCGCCATCCGCCGTTTTCAACGCTGATTTGCGGACGAACACCGATTACACCGTCGTGGCGCGCCTGGCGGTGAGCAATGTCGTGAGCACCTTGTGGATCAATCCCGCGGCGGAAACCGACTCGGGTGTGACCGCGGCCGATGATGCGTCAGCGCTGACCATCACGGCATTCGGGTTCCGCGAGGATGCGGCCATGGGGAATCTTTTTGTGGATGATTTGCGCGTCGGCACCACGTTTCCTGACGTCGTCACCAATGCGCCGCCGCTGGAACGTCCCGCCATCATTTCCCAGCCGCAAAACCGGACCGTGACCAACGGCGCGAGTGTCGCTTTCAGTGTGAGCGCCACCGGCACGCCGCCGCTGGCGTTTCAATGGCTGCGGAACAATACGAACCTTCCGGGAGCAACCAGTTCCAACCTCATGCTGGCAGGCGTGACCTCCAGCCAGTCCGGCTTTTATTCCGTCGTGGTCACCAACGTACTGGGCTCCGCCGGCAGCGATCCGTTTGCGCTGAACGTCTGGTGTGCCTCGCCTCCGTCGTTTTCATTCCTTTCCTACAATGCAAATGGCAACGGCCAGACCAACTGGAGCACGAATATGTGGCACGTGCGGGCCATTGGCCGCCAGGTGCAATACCTCAACCCGGACATCATCGCCTTCCAGGAAATTCCGGTCACCAACAATTGCACGGCGCAGATGCCGGATTTTGTCGCGGCCTTCTGTCCCGGTTATTACCTCGTCACCAATTCCGCGGACGACGGGTACATCCACAGCGCCATTCTCAGCCGCTTTCCCATCATCGCATCCAGAAGCTGGCTGCACAGTGCCGCGCTCGCGCCCTACGGCTACACCAATGCCAATCCGAGTCCCTATTTTTCGCGGGATTTGTTTGAAGCGCAGATTGCCGTTCCCGGTTTTCCCCAGCCCTTGCACGTCTTCACGGCGCATTTGAAATCCGGACAGGCCGGCCCTGAATCATCGAAGCGCGCGGCGGAAGCGGGAGCGGTTTCCAATTTTTTTGCCACGGTTTATCCCGCCGCCAATGGCCAGCAAGCGTACGTGCTGAGCGGCGACCTGAATGAGGATCTCCTCCGGCCGCCGGACAGCAATCCGCAATCCATTCAGCGCCTGGTCAGTGCGCCGACCGGCCTGCAAATCACCACGCCGGTCAACCCTTTCACCGACAGCGAACTGACCATTTCCATCCGGGACGCCGGCGGCCTGACCAAACGCTATGATTACATCCTGCCGTGTGCGATGCTGTTTTCCAATGTCGTGAGCAGCCAGGTTTTCCGCACGGATTTGCTGGATCCCCTGCCGCCAAATTTGTACAGCGACGACGAAAACGCGTCCGACCACTTGCCGGTATTCATGGTTTTTGCCAATCCATTCAACGTGCCGTTTCGCCTGCTGTCCCTGGGGGTGACGAACCAGCTTGTCTCAATGAGTTGGGAATCCACCAGCAACCGGCAATATCACCTGGAAGTTTCATCGAACCTGGCAACCTGGACGCCGTGGGTGGCCAACCTTACCGCGACGGGTGCCGATTTCACGTTTACGACCAACGTGCCGGGTGATTTAAATTTCTTCCGCGTCGGGCTTGACCCGTAAAACGGCTTCACGGAATCCAAGCGAGGTCGGGATTATTGGTAATGCCTCGGTGCGTTGCAAAATTCCAATATTCCTTGCTGGGAAATCGCGTGACATGGCCGTCGATGAAGAGAAATTGGGCGCCACGGTTGTGCAGGTTGGAATGCACGTTGTTCCACTGGGCGACGGCTGCCAGACCGCCATTGTCGAACAGCCAGACCACCTGGCTGGGACGCCGGATGTTGGCCATTTGCATGGTGTGATTGTTGAAATTTGTGCCGGTGTTGTTCACGTGTTCGTTCAGGCAATAGTGAAACAGGTTGTTGGTGTTTTTGCTGCTGTCACAACGGCGGGAATTGGCCGGGCAGATCCAGAGCGAATTGTCCGGATGAATGGTCCAATTGGTGCGCCACGGCATGTCCCGGTACCGTGGCAGGTTCATTTGTTCGGGCAGCTGGACGTACCAGGCCCGGTAGCCGGGGTTGGTCAGATCGGTGTCGAGCGGGGCGGACTTGCCCTCGGGCGGCAGGCAATCCTCATGATCTGACGCGTAAAGCAGGGTGGCTGCTCCCCATTGCCGCAGATTGTTCCGGCAGGTCGTCGCCTGCGAGGCGGCTTTGACGCGATGGAGCGCGGACAACAGCAGGGCGGTGAGGATTGCGATGATCGCAATGACCACCAGCAATTCGATCAAGGTAAATGCGCGTGAAGCCTTCATCAAGTTTGCCTTCCAATTAATAAGCGATGCTTACCATATCTGGCTATTTCATGCCAAGCGTTAATTGTCCGCATCCAGCTGGCAACGGGGTCCGGAACTATCGTTGAAAAATCGTAGAAGAGTTGTAGCTGCCGACGTGAGGAGGCGGAAACACGGTGAGATCAAAAGGCGGATTCCGCCTCCTCACGTCGGCGGCTACCGCTTAAACGGGCTGTTGGCTGGTGTCGTCTTCGACCCAGCCGCGCTGCTTTTCAGACAGGCTCTTACTGCGTCCGTCCGAACTTGCGTTCCAGTTCGCGGTAGTTCATTTCAATCAACGTCGGCCGCCCGTGCGGGCAGGTATAGGGCATCGCACAGTGACGCAAATCTTCAATGAGGTTTTCCAGTTCCGCCCCGCCCAACGGGTCGTTCGCCTTCACCGCATGACGGCAGACGGTCTTGGCGATGGTATGCTCGCCCAGCCGCGCCAGGTTCACCTCGCGCCCCGCCGCTTTCAATTCGTCCACGAGGTCGAGCACGAACCGGCGCGCGTCGGCGGTTTTCACGAACGGCGGCAGCGCGTCGAGCAGGAACGTCCGCTCGCCAAATTCACTGAGCCCCACGCCCAGCCGGGTGAGAGCGGCCAGCTGGTCGCGCAGGAAATTCGCGTCGCGCACCGGCAGTTCGATCGTCTCCGGCAGCAACAGCTTCTGCGACGGCGCGGTCCCGCCCTGCTCCATTCGCGTCAGCATCTGCTCGAACAAAATTCGTTCGTGCGCGGCGTGCTGGTCGAGCAATACCATTCCACGATCGGATTCCAGCACCACGTAGAGCTTGCCGACGACGCCGACGAGCCGGAGCGGGACGCTCAGGAGCGGCATGACACTGGTCGGGGGTCGGGCCGCCTCCACTTCGCTTCGCCGCGCCACAGGGTCAAGGATCGCGGGTGTGATGTTCGACGGCGAAGATGGAGGATTGTGGGTGGCTGATGGGGTTTGCGGTTTGGTCGCTGCCGGTTCAGCCGGGGTAAAGCCCATGCGCAAGGGCGGTTGCAGATCCGGCCTTTTTTGCTGTTCAATCGTCGGCGCCGGCTTCAGTTTTTCCGGAAAATTCGGCAAGGCGGGCGTGGGTTGGAGTTCCGGTTGTTTGGCAGCTTCGACCTTGAGCTTCTGGCTTTGGCCCACGGACTCGCTTCCGTGAAACGCCAGCAATGTTTCCTGCACCGCCCGCGCCATCAATTTCCGGATTTCAAATTCACGATGAAATTTCACCTCGCGCTTGGATGGGTGGATGTTCACGTCCACGGCAGCCGGGTCGATTTCCAGGAACAGGCAGCAGACTGGATAACGGCCTTTCATCAACGCGGTGTGATACCCCTCCAGCAGTGCGTAATTGAGTCCGCGGTTCTCGACCGGCCGGCGATTGACGAAGAGGTGCTGGCCATCGCGCGTCGCGCGTGACACCCCTGGCGCGCCGATGAAGCCCCAAACCTTGAGTGACGGGTGACGGGTGGCTGGTGACGGGTCCGGGTTGCCGGAAGATGGCTCCGGTTGCGCGGTTTCAAAGATGTCGGTTTCTTCCGGCTGGACGGAGTCGTCGAGCGGGGTGGAAAAATTCACGGACAATAATTTTTCGTCGCCGAGCAGTGCGCGTAATCGTTCGCGCAACGCGTCAAGCCGGCTGGAAATGGACGGGTCGGATTTTTGCGCGGGCAACTGCCAGACGAGCCGGGCGTCCTTCTGGAAGGTGAAGGCGACCTCGGGATATGCCAGCGCCGCCAGGGTGAAGTAGTGCTGGATGTGCGCCGCCTCGGTCTCTTCCGCGCGTAGAAATTTCCGGCGCGCGGGCAGGTTGAAAAAGAGCTGGCGCACCTCCACGCTGGTGCCGGTCGCGCTGCCGGCGGCCCTGACTTCGGCGATGGTCCCGCCGTTGACGATGATTTGCGTTCCCTCGGGCGAACTGCTTTCGCGTTCGCGGGTGGTGAGGATGAAACGGCTGACGCTGGCGATACTGGGCAGGGCTTCGCCGCGAAAACCCATCGTGGCAATCGCCGCCAGATCCTCGGCCTTCCGGATTTTGCTGGTCGCGTGGCGTTCGAGGCAAAGCAGCGCGTCGTCACGGCTCATGCCGGTGCCGTCGTCGGTCACGCGGATGAGACTGCGTCCACCAGTCTGGATTTCGAGGGTCACGCGCGCGGCCTGGGCGTCGAGCGCGTTTTCCACGAGTTCTTTCACCACGCTCGCCGGGCGTTCAACCACTTCGCCGGCGGCGATTTGATTGGCGACGTGCTCGGGCAGCAGGCGGATGCGATTCATGCGACGGGAAGCGTGAAACGTGAAACATGATTTGTAAAGTGCGCGCTTGATGGAAATGTGATTCTCACCCTGCGTTTCACAAATCTTGTTTCATTACGGCAGCGGCAGGGCAAAGGCGAACACGGCGCCGCGGCCCGGCTGGTTGCGCGCCCAGATGCGGCCCTGGTGGTCCTCGATGATTTTTTTGCAGATGGAGAGGCCGAGCCCGGTGCCGTGAGCCTTGCCGAACGTGGCAAAGGCCTCAAACAGTTTGTCGGCAATCTCCGGCGCGATGCCCGGGCCGGCGTCCTCGATTTCGGTGATGATTTCATTCCCGTCGTTGTGAAAACGCAGGGTGATCACGCCTCCGCGGGGCATCATGTCCGCGGCGTTATGGACGAGGTTGTAAAACACCCGGTTGAGGCGGCGCGGATTGAACCGGACGAGGACGGCGGGAGGTTCGTTTTGCAGTTGAATGTCCACGCCCTTGAGTTCCGCCTCGGCGCGGAGTTCGGCGACCAGATCGACGACATAGGCATGATAGCTGGCAGGTTTGACCTCCATGTCCGTGCGTTTGCCCTCGGTGAAGATGAGGATGTCCCCGACCATGTCGCTGATGCGCTCAACCTGTTTGCGAATGCGGGTACCGGCCAGGGCGCGCGCTTCCGGGCGGGAGCTGGGCCGGTCAAACGTCTCGGCGGACAGGCTGATGATGCTGAGCGGGTTCTTCAGGTCATGGATGATGGAACGGGCGAAATTGCCGACCACGGCCAGACGTTCGGCCTGGATGACTTCGCGGAGGTAAAGCTGGTTGAATTCGCGCAGGCGGTGGCTGATGTGCTGTAACAAGCTGAACGCCAGCGTCGGCGAACGCTGGATGAGCGAAAGCATCTCGCCGCGCGGGAGGAAGAAAACGTCCGTTTCCTTGATTGCCGTGACGGTGGCCGAGCGCGCGCGATCTTCGATGACGGCCATTTCGCCGAAGATTTCCCCGGGACCGAGCTGGGAAAAGACCCGGCGGGTGTTGGCGCCGACGGGGCTGGAGATGGCCACCAGCCCTGCTTTAACGAAAAAAACGCCGTCCCCGGGGTCTCCTTCGTGAAAAATGTCGTTTTGGGCGGGAAAATGCCTTTCCTGGGCGATCAGGCGCAAAGTCTGCAATTCCTGGGGGTCCAGACCCCGAAACAGTGCATTGGATTCAAGTGCAACCATAAACGCACTTTATGCAAAAACTTGGCATGGTAAAGCCAAGAGATGCTAAGACGAGCGATGTGGGTGTGAACAAAATCTAATTGGAACATATTGACAAAGTGTTGCAAAACCGTAACATTGAAGCATTCGGGTAGCAGCACGTTTCTTCAGCGGGGTTCCCCACCCCCACCTCCTTGGCGTCTGCTGCCCGAATATATTTTTTCCACGAAGCTCCTTGACGCTCTCCGGCACATCTTCTAGTTTCACCAGTCGCATTGCGGGGGCGTAGCTCAATTGGTTAGAGCGCTGCCCTGTCACGGCAGAGGTTACGGGTTCGAGCCCCGCCGCTCCCGCCAGTCCCGAAGGTTTTCGGGACTGCCGCGCTGAAGCTGGAAACAAAAGCGGGCTTCGTGCGCAATATCCTCCAGCGCTGCGAACTACGACTCGGCAAGCTCCTGCGGATTCTTCCATGTCTCATTTTTCAAAGCGAGAACAGCTTTGAACACTGACGTAACGTGCGGAGCGCGGACCGCTGAGTCCGCAAGTTCCACGGCCTCGACCAAGCAGGGTCCTTTGAGTGAATAAGAACACATGGGCAAGGCAGTCAGCGTTCCGGTTACCATTTGAGCGACATGCTCTTAACAACTTCATAGGTCCGCCCATCGTTAGGATTGATGTAGGCTGTGTTTTTTTCAATTCTCGTTCTGGTGACGCGCTCAACTAATGTATTAGCTAGAAAGAATGGGGACATGTGGTTATGGCGGTTGGCTGGCTTGATGTGAATGTGCTCATGCAACGGATAAAGATAATGTTTGCGGTCGCGATGCTTGATGCAACCCGACCGGCGATCGCTGGCGCGGAACCTGGAGGGCTTCAGTCTAACGCTGGAGATTACGTCGTGCTGCTCCATGGATTGGGGCGCACGCCACTTTCCATGCAACGACTGGAATGGACTTTGAAACGGCAAAAGTATCGCGTCATCAACCCAGGCTATCCCTCGACCCGCATCTCCATTCAAGATGCCGCCGATCATTGGTTGGGGGAGATTTTAAGGGAACAAATCACCGATCCGGCCGTCAAAATCCATTTCGCAACCCATTCTCTGGGTGGCATTGTTCTCCGCCAATATTTGTCAAACCACAAGATTGAAAATCTTGGCCGGGTGGTGATGTTGGCCCCGCCCAATCAAGGCAGTGAACTGGCCGACCGGCTCAAAGGCAACTGTTTCTACAAGTTCTTCACCGGCCCGTGCGGCCAGCAGCTGGGAACCGATGTCTCCAGCGTGCCGAAACGGCTCGGGCCGGCGAGTTTTGGATTGGGGATAATTGCCGGTGACTATTCCCTAAATCCCCTGTTCTCCACGTGGATTCCTGGTCCTGACGATGGAAAAGTGTCCGTCCGCAGCACGCGGATCGAAGGGATGCAGGATTTCCTGGTGGTCCATCATTCGCATACCTGGATGGCATGGAGCAAAGAGGTGGCCTTGGCCGTCGCACAGTTTCTGAAGACCGGGCAGTTCCAAGCTGTTCGCCCTGAGTGTCAACGCCCGGTCGTGATTGGGGCGCCCGCCCTCAAGCTTTCACTGAACCCGCGCGAGTGAGGTCAACCCCGGCCAACCATTGGTTCAACCAATTTAAAGTTGTTTGCCGCGTCAAGTCATACGATTTAATGGCATTATCCAAAATTGCCGAAAGCCCCGGGGTTGTTTAGAATTGAACTTTCACATGAAAGCATTTTTCAAAAATCTGCACTGGATTCTGTTCGCCCTGGTTGCGGCCAACACCCAATGGTCCGCACTCGCCGCCAATCCATCGCCGGAAAAGCTTTCCGACGGCATCATCGTGCCCCTCGCCGGCACGTTTCTGCGGGTTCAGGTTTTTGCCGACAATGTCGTCCGTATCGCCGCGTCCCAGGACCGTGCCTTTTTCGATCGCAGCACACCCGCGACCGAAGTGCGCCGCCAGCAAAAGACATCCTGGAAACTCGATACCCAGGGAAATGTGGCCACGCTCGCTACCGCGAAACTTCAGGTGCGGGTGGACCTGGCCACCGGCGCCGTTTCGTTTTTCGATACCGCCGGAAAGCCGATCGTGGCGGAAATGGCCAACGGCCGCGCCCTGACGCCTGCCGAAGTCCAGGGCGAACAAACCTTCCATGTCAGCCAGCAATGGGAGCCGAATACAGATGAATCGCTTTACGGCCTTGGCCAGCGTCAGATCGGTGTTCTCGATATCAAGGGCTACGATCTTAATCTGTGGCAACACAACACGCATGTCGTTGTGCCGTTTCTGGTGTCGAGCCGCGGTTACGGTATTTTGTGGGACAATCTCTCGTTCACCCGTTTTGGCGACCTGCGGGAGTTCGCGCCGATTCCGGCCGATTGCCTGGTGGATGTCTCCAACGAGCCGGGCGGCCTGACCGCGAGCACGTTTGCCGCGG
>Ga0265320_10000086_pt1 | contig 78528 bp, 45 predicted proteins | sample 4827metaG_FD_202087 | JGI IMG/M metagenome (GOLD analysis project Ga0265320, IMG submission 202087) | Rhizosphere microbial communities from Carex aquatilis grown in University of Washington, Seatle, WA, United States - 4-8-27 metaG | ecosystem: Host-associated > Plants > Roots > Rhizosphere >...
GGGTGCCGCGGGAGGTTGCTCCTGCGCACCACCACTTCGCGCACACATAAGAATAGTGGTCGCCAGGAACCCAAACCTCAACTGCTTGAACGACATGATGACTCCAATCGAAACGAACCATTCCAAGATACGGCTCAGCCCCAGGTCACATTAGGGATAACGTTCCCGGTCCCAACGAATTGATGGGTGTCGATCGACACTCTCGATGGACGGAAACGCGCATCGCCGCACGGTGACCGTCCGCGAGAGCGTGCGCGCCGCACGCTTGCTATGTGTGGCGCGGTGCCTTCGACGATGGAGCGACGCTCAGAACTCGTCGCTTGCGTTCGCCCGCGCGCCTCGCGGCGACAATCCGGCGAGCCGAGCGGCTCGTGGTTTCGTCCCTGCAGCGCGCGGGGCGCGCGGGGCTGCCGGTCGCGCTGCAAGGGCTGCCGTCGAACGCGGCTCCTGCTCGCGGTCTTCGTCGCCGAGTTTGAACATGGCCACGAGGTTGTTCAATTCGTCGGCCTGTTCGGCGAGGCGTTGAGCAGTGACGGCGAGCTCCTCGGTTTGCGAGGCGTTCGATTGCGTCACGTGGTCCATTTGGGTCATCGCCCCTTGAACCTGTTCAATCCCGGTCAGTTGCTCGTTCGACGCGACGGCGATTTGTCCGACACGCTCCGTCACCTGGCGCGCCGACGAGACGATCTCGGTCAAAAGCGCGCTACTGTCGGTCACGTGCTGGCTGCCCACCTGCACCTTCGCGAGGGCGGCGTTGACGAGTGATTTGATCTCTTTCGCGGCTTGCGCGCTGCGTTTCGCGAGCTCGCGGACCTCGACGGCGACCACGGCGAATCCTCGGCCATGCTCGCCGGCGCGTGCGGCCTCGACGGCCGCGTTCAGCGCGAGCACGTTGGTCTGGAACGCGAATTCCTCGATCGTGTTGACGACATCCGAGATCTTTCGCGACGACGCCGTGATTTCGGTCATGGCTCCGATGGCTCGCCCCACGACTGCCCCGCCTTTCTCGGCCACGTCCCGCGAGGAAGCGGCGACGGTCGCGGCTTCTTGTGCGTTTTCCGTGTTGCGGTGCACCGTCGTCGTGATTTCTTCGAGGCTTGCAGCGGTCTCTTCGAGGTTCGCGGCTTGCTGCTGAGCCCCGCTCGAGATCTCTTGTGACACCGTCGAGAGTTGTCGGGCCGCAACGGCGACGTCGCTCGCAACGCCGCGGACTTGGCCGATGGCTCGGCTCATGCTGGCGACCGCTTCGTCGACCGCCGCCGCCATCGTGCCGATCTCGTCCATCGTACGGATGTCGAGCCGTTGGGTGAAGTCGCCCTCGGCCACCGAGCGCAATACGTCCGATGCGCGCCCGAGAGGGCGAGCGATCGCCCCTCCGATCGAGAAGCTGCACCCAATGCCGAAGAGGATTGCGAAGACGATCATGACGAACTGGCTGAGTGCCGCTCGCTTGGAGTCCGCCGTGCTCGCGTCGAAGGTCGCCTGGGCAATGCTGGTCTCCATCTGATCGATGGCAGACACGGCGTCTTCGAGACGCGCAACGAGCGGCTTGCCGACCTTCAGAAACGCACGCGCCGCAGCCGGGTCCTTCGCAATCGCGAGGAGCGCACGCATGTTCGCCGTGTAGGCGTCGATGGCCTCGCGCGCTTCGGCGAGCTTTGCCTTTTGCTCGGGCCGATCCATTCGCGAGTCGATGCGAGCGAGGAGAGTGCCGACCAGCGCGCTACTCTTTTCGACGTGCGAGAGCTCCGTGGCAATCGTCTTGTCGTCGGGCTCGAGGAGCGCGTGGCGTGCGCAACGCCCCATGCGAATGCTCTCCGCTTGGGCACGTCGGATGTCGACCGCGCTCGCCATGTCCTTGTGATAGAGGACGTCGAGCTCGCTCGACTGACGCCCGGCGGCCCGGATCCCCACGTAGCCCACCGCGACGACCGCGACGAGGAGCAGACCGAAGCCCAGTGCGAGCTTGTGGACGGTCCTTAGGTTCGCAAAGAACTGCATGTGCTCCGCCTTTGGGCTTTGCTCCGTTCACGAGAAGTGTTCATGGCCGTTTAAAACTCCTCGTATCCGTTCGAAGGTTTGCCGTTCGAGGTGGCCCTGGAGCGGATGGCGGCCGAGCCGGTGCGCGGGCGCTTGGCCGCGAGCCGGGCCGGCGCGGGAAGCGGCGGGGGAGCAACACGTTGACCCGAGGCACCACTGCCGGGTCTCCGCTTCGCGCCAGCCCCTGGCGCGGAAAGAGTGAATCCGGCGACGAGTTGCTGGAGCTCGGCCGATTTCTCCGAGAGGGCGGTCGCCGTGGCGGCGAGCTCTTCGGTCTGCGCCGCGTTCGACTGCGTCACCTGGTCTACTTGCGTGACTGCGGTGTTGACCTGATCGACGCCCGTGTTCTGTTCCTGTGAAGCAGCCGCGATCTCCGCGACCATGTCCGTGACCCGCTTCACCGAGCGCACGATTTCGCTGAGCGTGTGGCCGGACTCGTTCACTTGCTGCGTTCCGGTCTCGACCTTGGCCGACGAGTCGGCGATCAGGCTACGAATCTCTTTCGCTGCCGCAGCGGTGCGCTGCGCGAGGGTGCGCACCTCGGCAGCCACGACACTGAAGCCGCGTCCTTGCTCGCCGGCGCGTGCCGCCTCCACCGCGGCGTTGAGCGCCAGCAGGTTCGTCTGAAAGGCGATTTCGTCGATCGTCGTGATGATGTCGGCGATGTGCTTCGAAGACTTCGTGATCTCGCTCATCGCGGCGACGGCCGACTCGACCACGTGTCCGCCGCGTTCGGCCGCTTCCCGCGCGCCGTTGGCGAGCTGCGCGGCTTGCTGCGCGTTGTCCGCATTTTGCCGAACCGTCGAGCTGATCTCCTCGAGGCTCGCCGCCGTTTCTTCGAGGCTCGCGGCTTGTTTCTGCGCGCCGCCCGAGATCTGCTCGGAGCTCGCAGCGAGCTCCGAAGACGCGTTCGAAAGCTCGATCGAAGCTTGCTGGACGTTGCTCAGGGTGGATCCGATCGCTTCGATGGAATCGTTGAGTGCCGCGGCCATTTGACCGATTTCGTCGTTCCGCTGGACGTCGAGGCGCGTGGTCAAGTCTCCACCCGCCAAGCGACGGAGGACCTCGACGGCCTTTCCGAGCGGAGTGCCGATCGCCCCGCCGACGAACCAGGCGATGAACAAGCTGGCGAGCATCGACGCGAGCGTCGTGCCGATGATCATTTTGTTCGCGAATGCGGCCCGCGCCGACGCCTCTTCGTACGAACGCTCGGCGAGATCGGCAGTCCCTTGCACGACGAGCTTCAGGACGACATCGACGCTTTCCCCGGCGTTGCGCGCCTTGTCGCGCGCGGCCGTTACCGAGTTCATGTCCTTCACGTACGTTCGACACGCGGCCTTGGCGAGCTCGTCGTAGTCAGCGAGGAGACGTCGAACCTCGACGAGTCGCACGCGGTTCTCGGGCACGGTGACGCTTTTCTCCAGCTCGTCGAGCAAGCGGCGCTGATCCGATTCGAGCGCCTCGATCTTGCGAACTTCGGCCTCCGTCCCCGCCTCGTCCTGGGCCAAAATCCCATCACGAAACGTTCGGCCGATGTCGAGCCGGTTGATATCGAGCTCTCGAGCTACGTCTATCCCCGGAAGGTCGCGATGCGCGAGCAGATCCATCTCCGAGGTGGCGGCCGATCCCGACAGGAGCCCCGTCGTGCCCACCACGATCATCATCGCCATGATGGGAATGAAGCTCACCACGAGCTTGGTCATCGTTTGCAAATCGTCAAACCGCTTCATCGCCGATCCTCCGCCGCTACTCTGTTGGTTGAATCTGTCGCCGCTCTGAGCAATGCGGCAGCGATGTGATCGAGCGGAACGATCTGTTCCGCTGCGCCACACGCAATGGCTTCTTTCGGCATGCCGAATACGATGCAGGTGTTCTCGTCCTGGGCGATCGTGGTCGCGCCGGCTCGCCGCATCGCGAGGAGCCCCTGCGCGCCGTCGGCGCCCATACCCGTGAGGATCACGCCGGTCGCGTTCGAGCCCGCGGCACGGGCGCACGAGTCGAACATGATGTCGACGGAGGGCCGGTGATGATCGCGTGGCGGTCCACTGACGAGCGCCACGTGATAGTTCGCGCCGTTTCGGACGATGTGCAGGTGATGCTCCCCACCGGGCGCGATGAGAACGTGCCCTTGCACGAGCGCGTCGCCGTTTTCGGCCTCCTTCACCCGCACGCGGCACAATCCGTCGAGGCGTTGCGCGAACTGACGGGTGAAGACGGGTGGCATGTGCTGCACGATGGCGATGGGCGGAGCGTCCGCGGGCAATCGGGTCAGGATCTCGCGTAGCGCTTCGGTGCCGCCCGTCGACGAGCCCATGACGACGATTCGTTGGGTCGTCTGGAAGCGAATGGGGGCTCGGGCCGCCGGCGACGGCGCGGTCGGCGCAGGTCCCGTGGCCGCCGCGCGCGAACCGAGCTTGCGAACGCGAGCTGCGGCTGCGGCTTTCACCTTCGCGATGAGTTCGCCCGCGCGCTCCGTCGTCCCGCGACTGACGTCGATCTTCGGCTTGGTGACGAAATCGACCGCGCCGAGCTCGAGGGCCCGCAGCGTGACATCGCAGCCTCGCTCGGTCAGCGACGAGACCATGAGCACCGGCATCGGCCGCGTGCGCATGATTTTCTCCAGGAAGGCGAGCCCGTCCATCTTCGGCATCTCGACGTCGAGCGTCATGACGTGAGGTTGCAGAGACGCGAGCTTGGCCTCCGCGGCGATGGGGTCCGGCGCGGTGCCGACCACCTCGAGCGCAGGATCGCTCGACAGAATCGCCGTGAGGAGCTGCCGCATGAGCGCCGAATCATCGACGATGAGAACGCGAATTTTTGCAGTCACGGGGATTCTCCAAAGACGAAGATGTCGTCTTCGATTGGCCTGGGCGGCCGATGAGACAGCGTCGCGCGGAGTCGAATCTCGGTACGTGCCACCTCTTGCGGCTCGTCGATTTCTCGAACGAGCGCCCGACCCGTCGCCGTGTCGAATCGAACGGAAAGGGCGCTGCGACCGCCCAGCTTCTGAGCTGCGACCGGAATCTCTTCGTCGGCGAGAAACTCGAGCGCGAACTTGGCGTTACGGGGGGCGATGTCGGCGAACCCAGCGCCCTCGGCACGCAACGTCGATGCGCCGAACACTTTGGCCACGAATCGCCGTCGATCGCCGCCGCATTTCATCATGGCGTTGATGACGAGCTCCATCGCGTTGACACCGAACGCGGCCGCGTTTCGATCCGCGTTGTGGCCGTCAGGCAGCATGAAATGGTTCATTCCCCCGACGCGGGCCACCGGGTCGTACAGGCAGACGGCCACGCACGAGCCGAGCAATGTTCGGATGACGTCACCCTGGGCGCTGGCGTGCAGGCCTCCCGCAACGATCGGAACGTCCTTTCCAACCGGTGGACCGGTGCGAGGCTTCGCGTGCGGCGCGAGAGAGTTCCGAGGCTTCGCGTGCGGCGCGAGAGAGTTCCGAGGCTTCGCGTGCGGCGCCAGAGAGCGACGAGCTTTCGAATGGGGCGCGAGTGAGCGGCGAGCTTTCGAATGGGGCGCGAGTGAGCGGCGAGCTTTCGAATGGGGCGCGAGTGAGCGGCGAGCTTTCGAATGGGGCGCGGCAGCTCCGTCAGTGAGGCGATGGACCGTTCCTCCGATGGACGTGAGGATCTCGCTCAGCCAGTGCAGGTTCTCGGAGTGACCGGCGAAGAGGTACCCTTCCGGGTCGAGCAAGCGAGCGAGCCCTTCGAAGAGCTTCCGCTGGGTGGGACGGTCGAAATAGATCGCGACGTTCCGGCAGAAGATCGCATCGAACTTCGTTCGAATGGGCCAGGGAGGGTGGACGAGGTTGAGCTGTCGAAACGCGACGAGCCCGCGGAGCGGCGCGACGACCCTGACGCGACCATCGCCGAGCCTCTCGAACCCGGCCTCTCGCAGCGCGTGCGGCACGTCCAAAATGGCGCTTTCGTCGTAGATCGCCTCCTCCGCCGCGCTGAGGATGTTCGTGTCGAGGTCTGACGCCAGGATGCGGATGTCCCAGCCGGCAAGGGAACCGAGGGCGGCGCGGACCACCATCGCAATCGACCACGGTTCTTGTCCGCTCGAGCACCCCGCGCTCCAGATGCGGATCCGCTTCGCTCCCCCTCGTCGTGCCCGCTCGGCGATCGCCGGTATCACGGTCTTCGCGAGGAGCTCGAAGTGATGAGGCTCACGAAAAAAGCTCGTCTTGTTCGTCGTGATGCAATTGATGAGCTCGCGAGTTTCGTCGCCGCTCGTGTCGGAGCGAACGAGGTCGATGTACTCCTTGAATGTCTCGAGCTCGAGGACGCGGAGGCGCTTCGAGAGCCGCCCGCTGACGAGACTTTGCTTCTCGTCGGTCAGTTGAATGCCCGTCAGCTCCAGGATCATTCGACGGAGCGTGTCGAAGTCGCCGCGCCCCAAGCGCGGGGCAGCCGCAGGCATGCCCTGACGAGGCATGGGGGTCACGCGATGGATCCTCCCGGAATATCCGATGCCACGATGCGCTCGACGTCGAGGAGAACGACGAAGCGTTCTTGCGTTCGACCGATGCCCGAAACGAAGGACGAGTCGACCCGCGCCCCGAGATCGAGCGACCGCTCGATGGCCGATTCGTCCAGCGAGAGAACGTCGGAGACTCCGTCGACCACGAAGCCGATCGTGCGGTCGTGCACCGACAGGACCACGATGACGGTGAACTTGTTGTACTCAGTCTCTTCGAGTCCGAGGGCGGAGCGCAGATCGATGACCGGAACGACGGCTCCCCGCAGGTTCATCACGCCGCGAACGTGTCGCGGCGATTGGGGGAGCGGCGTGATGGGGCAGATCTCACGGATCTCGCGGACGCCGAGGATATCCACGGCGTACTCGTCCCCGGCGAGCGAAAAACTGAGATAGAGGCCTCGTCCAGGTAGGACGGTCGGCGCGGCGGTGGCGGAGGGATTCATTGAAGCTCCTGGGCAACGACGGGTCGCCTCGCTTGGGTATGCGCCGACGTGAGCACGGGGACCGGCGATGACGAGGCAGCGCGTGTGAGCGCCGGCACGTCGACGATCATCGCCACCTTGCCATCGCCGAGGATCGTCGCGCCCATGACGGCGTCGACTTTGCGAAAGTTGGCCTCGAGGCTCTTGACGACGAACTGAGCTTGGCCGAGCACGTCGTCCACGAGGAGCGCGGCGTGGGTCCCGTTCGCTTCGACGATGCAGACGAGCGCACGGGTCGGGTCGCGCTGAGCGTCGAAGGCTCCGACGATTTCGTGGAGCCTCACGATGGGAATGCACCTGCCGCGCACGTCGAGGACTTCGCAAGCGCCCACGACCTCGCGGACTTGTGACTGTGTCGGTCGGAACGCTTCGACGACGGACAGGAGCGGAACCACGAGCGTCTGCGACCCCACGCGCACGGCCAAACCGTCGAGGATCGCAAGCGTCAAAGGGAGGCGAAGCCTCACGTTCGCTCCGCGCCCGCGCTCCGAGGTCAGTGACAACGAGCCGTTCAGGGCCTCGACGTTTCGCTTGACCACGTCCATCCCGACGCCGCGTCCGCTGACGTCGCTCACTTTTGCCGCCGTGGAGAAACCCGCGTGGAAGATGAATTCGTGGAGCTGCTCGTCGGTGAGCCCCGCGTCCGGCCCGATGAGGCCAAGCCGCTCGGCCTTCGCGCGGATCGCATCGGTATCGAGACCGCGGCCATCGTCGGCGACCTCGATGACGACGTTGCCGCCTTGATGAAAGGCACGGAGAAAGACGGTTCCTTCGTCCGGTTTTCCGGTCTTGCTTCGCTCCTCGGCCGTTTCGAGTCCGTGGTCGACCGCGTTGCGAACGAGGTGCGTCAGCGGGTCGGCGAGCTGCTCGACCATGCTCTTGTCGATTTCCGTCGTTTCTCCCTCGACGACGAGCTTCACCTTCTTTCCCACGCTCTCCGCGACGTCGCGCACCATGCGAGGAAGCCGTCGGAATACGCTGTCGATCGGAACCATCCGGATCGACATCACCCGTTCCTGGAGCTCACGCGTGTGCCGATCCATGGCGACCAATGCGTCATTGAGCCTTCCGGCCGAATCGCTGCTTTCGGAGCGCGTGGCCTCGACGATCATCGCCTGCGCGATGACGATCTCGCCGACGAGGTCGAGGAGCTTGTCTACCTTCTCGGTCGCGACGCGAATGGTCGCGGCAGGGGCGTGCGGCGTCGACGCGGCGTTCGGAGCCGCTGCAGGCGCCGCCACCGGTGCCAACGGCGCCGGGCGTCCGTCGGGAGTCTCCGGTTCGGGCTGCGCGGCCTCGGTCGGACGGGGCGCGGGCTCGGGTGTGTCTTCCCGGAGCTCGTAAGTGCACAGGTCGTCGACGAATTCGAAGACTTCCCGAATTTTTTCGTCGGTCGCCGCGGTGGTGACGACCACGCGAAACGCGAGATGGCACGATTCCGGGTCCAGCAAACGCAGCTCCGGAACGTGCGAAGCGTCGACCTCGCGCGACAGCACGTCGCCGAGCGTTCCGAGATCGCGGAGGATCGCGAGCGGGTCCATCCCGCGCGACATGAACTCGGGTTTCGGAATGAAACGGACGCCCATCGTCCGCCGAGGAGGATCCTTGGGTTTGGCCGGGCTGAGCAATCTCTCGAGCGAAAGGCGAACCTCGACGGCCTCTGCGGGGGCTGCTCCGCCCGAACGCGCCGCTTCGAGAAGCGCCCTGAGCACGTCGACCGATGCCAAGAGCACCGTGGCGACGTCCGCTCGATACACCAATTCGCCCGAGCGCAGGCGATCGAGCACCGTCTCCAGCGCGTGAGTGAAGGTCATCACGTCGTTGAGCCCGAAGGTGCCGCTCGCTCCCTTTATGGAGTGCGCCGAGCGGAAGATCTGGCCGATCACTTCGCCGTTGTTGGGCGTCGACTCGAGCTGCAAGAGGCCGCTCTCGAAGGTGACGAGGTGCTCGTCCGCCTCCTCGAAGAAAGTGGCGCGGAACGCCTCGATGTCGACTGTGACTTCGCTCATGCTCACACCGAAAGTCGGTTGACGACGGCGATGACCTTGTCGGGGTGGAACGGTTTCACGATCCAGGCGGTGGCTCCCGCGGAGCGTGCCTGGTCGCGGATTCCGTCGTCGCTCTCCGTCGTCAAGAAGACGGTGGGCGTGAACTTGTGCCCCGGCAGGGTGCGAAGCTCGCGAATGAACTCGATGCCGTTCATGACCGGCATGTTGAAGTCCGTGATGACCAGCGCGAGCTCCTTGCCCTTCGCCTTCTCGATGGCCTGCTTGCCGTCGGCCGCGTCGATCGTCTCGAAACCGAGCGTCTTCAGCGTTTGACTGACCATTTTGCGAATGACGAGCGAATCGTCCACGACCAATGCGAGTTTCACGATCAGAGTTCTCCTTCTCGCGCGCCGCACGAATGTGCGGCTTTTCGAACGCCAAGAATCGCGTTCATGTTGATTCGAGCCCCAAGAGGACGTCCGCCCCGGCAATCCGTATGGCTGCGAGCGCCGCGCCGCCCGCGGCGGTCAGGGCGAACTTGAATCCGCGCTTTTCCACGTCGGACTTGACCGCGAAGAGCAGTTGAAGCCCCGCTGCGTCCATCTTTTCGAGCGCGTCGGCGTGCACCACCACGTCTCGATCCGACATCGCCTCGACGAGCCGCTCGTGGAGAGAACTCGCGACGGCGATGGTCGCCACTCCGCGGATCGTCAGCTCGAGATTCGGTCCGGAATCGGCGACCTCGAGCTCTGCGCCGTTCGTCATCGGCGTCCTCGGGTGCAAGCGTCAGCGTGACGGGAAGAGTCTCGTCGTGTGTAACCGGCGACAATCGGCATGCTTCGATGAACGGCCGACACTTCCTCTTGCTTGAGGGCTCTCTTCGAGGAATACCGCTCTTGCGTGATCGAGTGCGAGAAGTAGAGAGTGCGTGTCGACGCGCAAAGCGTGCACCGAAACGTCGAAGTACGGTGTCGGCACACGCGCCGATCACTCATCGAGAGAGAACGAAGACGTGAAAGAGTCGGTTCGCGCGCTTCGACGCGCAAACCGTGCACCTACGATTTGCATTTCTCACGCGGATCACATTTCACGTTTCGCGTCTCGAATGGGCCGCACGACGAAGTCGCTTAAGCTCCCAGGTTGGTGCCCGTTCTGAATCTTGAGCGCGAAGCGCGAAGGGACCGAAGAAACGACACCATCACCATGAGCGCGCCGGGCCGTAAGCGAGTTCTACTCGCCGAAGACGAGGTGGTCTGTTCTGTCATCGTTCAGCGGATGATCGAAAAGGACGGCTACGAGGTCGTCGTCGTGAAGGACGGCATGTCCGCGCTCCGCGAAGTCGAGGCTGGAGACTTCTTCGCCGTCATCGCGGACTGGATGCTGCCCGAGCTCGACGGAATCGAGATCGTGCGGCGTGTGACGAGCCGTCCAGGCAACAAGACGAAGGCGTTCCTGACGTCCGTGATCGACATTCCCGCGGCGCGCGAACACGCGGCCGCCGCCGGCGCACTCGATTTCCTTCCGAAGCCCGTGTCTGCCGCGACCCTTCTGAAGGCGCTTCGAACCGAGCTCAAACCCGTCGTCGTCAAAGCCCCCGAAGGCAATCACCCGATGACCCGCGCTGCCGCGTGGTCGAACATCACCGCCCTCTCGTCCGGCCCCCTGACGGAGCTCCTGGGAACGCCGGTGTCGGTCGAGCTCGCGACGGACGTTCCCGACGATCCGGTGGCGCTCACGTGCGGCCTCGTCGACGCGCGCAACGGCAGCGAGGTCACTCCTTGGATTCTCGCGCGCGAGAGCGCGGCCATTTCGGTCGCGACCGCCATGCTGGGCGAAGCCCCCGGGAACGCCGAAGAGGCTGCCGACGCCCTTGCCGAGGTGCTGAATCTGCTCGCGGGCGTCCTCAAGACGGAGTTTGGCACGAACGACTTCAAGTTCACCCTCGTGCTTCCCAAGCGGACCACGTCGAAGGAGATTCGTGCGCTGATCGAAGGGGCATTCGCCAGCATCGTCACGACGGTCGCCTTTGGCGATACGTCGTTTGCGCTCGGATTTTCAGCTCGTTCGGTGAATGCCGTCGAAATGCGTGTCGAAGATCTGCGCGAGGGATTCGTGCTCGCCGAAGACGTGTGCAACGCCACGGGCGGCATGCTCCTGCCCGCGTGTACGCGTCTCACGGCGACGGCCGCTCAGCGTCTTCGCGAGACCTGCAAAGGACGGAAGGTTCGCGCTCACGTGCCGCTCGCGTCCGTCGCCTGACGAGATCTGGGCGCACCCAGCCGACCCGCGTCTCCGGCGCGGAGCGACGCTACGCCGCGTCGGGAGCGAGACGAGCGTCGAGCCATGCGCGGCCTTTCGACGTGTCGATGCCCATCGCGTCGAGCCCTTTGAACACGACGAGGTGCAACGTATCTCGAAAGATCTGGACGAGCTCGGGCAAGGGAAGCTCGCCGTAGTCGTAGAGCGCGTCGGTCCACGGCACTTGCATCGTGCCTTCCAGAAACCCAGGCTCAATACTGGATTCGAGCATGAGCGGCAGCACGTCCCGAAGAAACTCGCCGCGTCCCGCTCCGCGCTCGGCGGCGAGGTGTGCCCATCCGAGCCGCGCGTGGCGCACTTCGTCTTTGAGGAGCGCCCGCAACGTCGTTCGGATCTCCTCGTCCTTCGCGACCTCGAGACAGCGCGTCATGAGCGCCGTGTTCATCGTCTCACCGAGACAGCACACGGACACCATTTCCCAGAGCAACCGATCGCGCGGATTCATGTCCGCGCGACCGATTCGCTGGCGCGGCGGCACGTGCCGGAGCGCATTCGGTTCGCCCCATTTCACCGCGACCAGATTGCAGAGATCGCGATGCCGCGCTTCGTCGCCGGCCGCCTCGGTTGCGCCTTGCACGACGACGTCGGTCGCGCCATTTTCCGCGAGCTCGCCGGCCATGCGCGAAAAGCGTGCGCTCGCCTCGATTTCCGCGCGCGTTCTGAACGCCCAGGTCGACGCGAGCCGCGCGCGAACGATCTCCGTATCCGATGAAGTGACTTCCGAGGAAATGGTGTTCTCGCGCTACTAGGGCTGCGGGTGCCCGCTGGCGGCGCAGCAATTGGCGTCGGCAAGGCTGCTGCAGATCGGGTTGTCCCCCCCGAAGCAAGTCGAGCCGGACGAGAGCCAGCAACAGCAGCCGTTGCAGTCCTCCCAACTCGGACTGGAGGCGCTCACGTGGCAGTCGCACGTCGCCCCGGTCGTGCCGCCGGTAGCGGTCGTGCCGCCGGTAGCGGTCGTGCCGCCGCTCGCCGTCGTGCCGCCGGTGTGCGTCGTTCCACCGGACGCCGTGGTGCCGCCGCTCGCCGTCGTTCCACCCGACGCGGTCGTCCCGCCGGTGTGCGTGGTGCCGCCGCTCGCCGTCGTTCCACCCGACGCGGTCGTCCCGCCGGTGTGCGTCGTTCCGCCGGACGCCGTCGTGCCGCCCGACGTAGTCGTCGTGCCGCCGGTTCCCGTCGTGACCGTGGTGCCGCCCGTGCTCGTTGCGCCGCCCGTGCTCGTTACGCCGCCAGTGCCCGTCGCGACCGTGGTGCCGCCGGTGCCGGTTTCGCCGCCGCTGCTCGTTGCGCCGCCCGTTGCCGTCGTCGATCCGTCGGGGCCGCCGCCGGTGCCGCCGTTGTCGCTGTTGCATCCAGCAAGGCCGACGGTGGACGAAGCGCCCGTGACGACGATGACTCGGAAAAGCTTGTCAATCTTCATGCGACCACCTTTTATTCTCGCGTTGACTCGTGACAACTTATTCGGCGAGCCCGCTCGCCGCTAGCACTGCGTGCACGCGTTCGCCGCTCGCTCCCTCCACCGCGTGGTCGAGCGACGGCCGCCGCTCGAACGCGTGGCCCGCTTCCGCGCTGTCGCTCGTCTTCGCCCGACGCGGTTCCACGCGAGGCGTTCCGTGAGCGAGAGAAAATTCTAAGCGGCGAGCCATCGCGAACTACTCAGAGAACCAGAATAAATACCCCGAAACGAAGCACGGGCGATTCGAACGGTGCCGCCCGTGAGTAGCGTAGGAATGTCGAATGGCGACGGTTACAATTTTTTGCGACATGGACGCGCGCCGGACACACGAGAACTCAGCGCGCCGCCGAAGCACCCTGCTGCGCCAGGAACCGTTTCAAAAAGGGCGCCGTACGGCTCTGTTTCGAGTCGGCGAGCGCCGCGGGCGTCGTCGTCGCGACGATGCGACCCCCTTCGTCGCCCGCTCCCGGCCCCATGTCGATGACCCAATCGCTGCTGGCGACGACATCGAGGTCGTGCTCGACGACGATCACCGTCGCGCCGGACCGGACGAGCTCGCAGAGCTGGAGCACGAGTCGTTCGACGTCCGCGGGGTGCAGGCCCGTCGTCGGCTCGTCGAGGACGTACAGGGTGTCCGCGCGATGCGCGCGTTGTAGTTCCGTCGCGAGTTTGATGCGCTGCGCTTCGCCGCCCGAAAGCTCCGTCGCTGGTTGGCCCAGTCGCAAATAGCCGAGCCCGACGTCGCGAAGAACGACGAGCGCGCGATGGACCTCCGGATCGTCGGAGAAGAACGCGAGCGCGACGTCTACCGTCATGGCGAGCACGTCCGCGACGCTCTTCCCGCGGATCTTCACCTCGAGCGTCTCGTCGTTGTAGCGCGCGCCGTGGCACGTCGGGCAAGGCGCGTACACGCTCGGCAGGAACAGGAGCTCGACCATCACCGCCCCGTCGCCCTCGCACGTCTTGCAGCGGCCCTTGACGACGTTGAACGAAAAGCGCCCCGCGTCGTACTTGCGCGCGCGCGCCGTCTTCGTCGCGGCGAACAGCTTGCGAACGCGATCGAAGAGCCCGGTGTACGTCGCGAGGTTCGAGCGCGGTGTCCTGCCGATCGGTTTTTGATCGACTTGCACGAGTCGTTTGACGTGCTCGATTCCCGTCTCGATTCGTCCTTCGAGCGCGGCCTCGGACGGGCGCTCGAGCTCTTCGCCGTCCAGTTCGCCGTCGAGCTCGCCCGAGCCCGGCGCTCTGCCGAGACGTTCGGCGACGAGGGAGACCAGCGCCTGACTCACCAGCGTCGATTTCCCCGAGCCGGAGACGCCCGTCACGGTAGTGAGCACGCCGAGCGGGAAGTCGACGTCGAGCCCGCGGAGGTTGTTGCGGGTCACGCCGCGAAGCGCGAGGAAGCCCTGCGGCGCCAGGGGTTTGCGATTCGACCGATCGCCCTTCCCGAACAGGAAGCGGCGTGTCGTCGACGCCTCGACGTGTTCGAGTCCGGCGAGGGGCCCGCTGTAGAGCACTTCGCCCCCGCGTTCGCCAGCGCCGGGCCCGATGTCGACGATCCAATCGGCGTGGCGCATGACGTCGACGTCATGCTCGACGACGAAGAGCGAATTGCCGGCCGCCTTGAGTCCGTCGAGCGCGCGGAGGAGCGCGACGGTGTCGGCAGGGTGCAGCCCGGCGGAAGGTTCGTCGAGGACGTACACCACGCCGAACAGATTCGAGCGCACCTGCGTGGCGAGCCGGAGCCGCTGCAATTCCCCGGGCGACAGGGTCGGGGTCGTGCGCTCGAGCGACAGGTAGCCGAGGCCGAGGTCGAGCAACACCTCGAGCCGCTCGACGAGGTCGACCGCGATGGCCCGCACGGCGATCGCCTTTTCCGGGTGAGCGGCGTCGCGCTTCGAGAAGTGGGGCGCGCTGCCGTCGCGAAACGGCGCGAAGACGGCGGCGAGCGCCTTCATCGGCAGGCGCGACATGTCGGCGATGTCGAGTCCCTCGAACTTCACCGAGAGGGCTTCGCGGCGGAGACGCTTGCCTCCGCACTCCGGGCATTCGGTGCTCAGCATGTATTGCGCGACGCGCCGCTTCATCAGCGCGCTCTCGGTCGTCCTGAACGTGTGCAGCACGTGTCGCCGCGCGCTGGTGAAGGTGCCCTGATAGCTCGGCTCTTCCTTGCGCTTGATCGCGCGCCGTACTTCGGCCGCATCGTAGCCCGCGTACACGGGGACGACCGGCTGCTCGTCGGTGAAGAGGATCCACTGGCGATCTTTCTTCGGCAAAGAGCGCCAGGGGCGATCGACGTCGTAGCCGAGCGTCGTCAAGATGTCGCGCAGGTTCTGGCCTTGCCACGCGGTCGGCCACGCCGCGATCGCGCGCTCGCGGATCGTGAGCGAGTCGTCCGGTACCATCGACGCCTCGGTCGCGTCGTAGATGCGGCCGAGCCCGTGGCACTTCGGGCATGCTCCTTCCGGCGTGTTCGGCGAAAACGATTCGGCGTACAGAAGGGGCTGCTTCGCAGGGTATTCGCCGGCGCGGGAGTACAGCATCCTGAGGAGATTCGAGAGCGTCGTGACGCTGCCCACCGACGAGCGCGTGGTCGGCGCTCCGCGCTGTTGCTGGAGCGCGACCGCGGGAGGCAATCCGTCGATCGAGTCGACATCGGGCGCCGACATTTGATCGAAGAGACGCCTCGCGTACGGCGAAACCGATTCGAGGTAGCGCCGCTGCGCCTCGGCGTACAACGTGCCGAATGCGAGCGACGATTTTCCCGAGCCGGACACGCCGGTGAACACCACGAGGGCGTTTCGCGGAATTTGGACGTCGACGTTCTTGAGGTTGTGCTCGCGCACCCCGCGAGCGACGACGAAAGTGTTCGCGGGTCGATCGGCGCCGGTCAACTGTCGAACGCCGCGAGCACTTCGTTCATGTCCGGGTGGTCACCGGCGAAGCGAGACCTGTGGAAGTAGACCAGCGATCTCGGTGGCTTCAGCACCAGGAGGCCGCCGAGCTGCGTCAGATCGCCGAAGATGCCTTTGACGCGGAAGCCGTGCCGTCGAGCGTTCCCATAGGCGAGGGCAGAACCAGGGTTCATCAACGTCCGAACCACGCCGCGCTCGAAGCCGGCGGCGCGATACGACTCGCGCTCCGGGTCGGTGACGACCGAGACGCCCGCTCGGGGAAGCTGCTTCATCGAGAAGAAGTATCGCGCTTGCTCCATCGTGCCGTTGCCTACGATGATCACCTGCCCGCCGCGGCGCAAAATGGCCGGAAGCGTCGCCACGAGATCGTGGACCATCTGATGACAGAAGAGACACCCGAAGTGACGGACGAAGCTCGTGACCGTGGTGTTCTCGCGCCAGAGCTCACGAATCCGGGTCGACTCACCGTCCAGCGTCATCACCGGGGCTGCGCCAATTTGCGCCACGAGCCTCTCGGCGTGAGCGGCGTCGAGAATCGAGGCCGACGAAGTCATGGCGGGGATCGAACGCCGTCATGATAGCGCGATAATCTGCTCCGCGGCGCGAACGCCGCTCGCGACCGCACCGGTGACCGTTCCGAAGTGGGCCTCGCTCGTCGCATCCCCCGCGAAAAAAAGGGCATTTTCGATCGGTTCGGCGAGCTCCGCCCAGGCGCCGGCACCGCCCGGCCTCGCGTACGGATAGGCGCCCATCGCGAAGGGGTCACGAGTGAAATCGTGCTGGTGCACGCGCAAGAGCGCCTCGCGGATCTCGACGGGCGCCACGTCGCAGCATTCACCGAGCTGCGTCGAGATCTGGTCGAGTAAATCGCGCGGTCCGAGCAGATCGAGGAGCTTCGCTTTGGGTCCGCCTGCCCAGGCCGTGAGCAATCGGCCGCTGCCGTGCGGCGCCTGCCAGAACGTCGGGAACGGCGCATCGGCGAAATGAAAAAAATCGGTCTTGGGGAGGCGTTCCATCCACGGCGCGTCACGAAAGGAGAGCACGGCTTTCACCACGTGCCCCATCGCGAGGAGCGACAACGGTCGCGCGAGCGTCGTGAGCTTCGGCGAAAAACGAATCGTCGCCGCGCCCGAGTCCGTGCTCGCATCGAGTACGCCGACCGGAACGGTCACGACGCAATGTCTCGTCTGCACGGTCTGAGTGCCGCCGCCATCGGACACGCGGAGTCTGCAATCGCCTCCCGCCTTCCATTCGATTTCTTCGACGGTCGACTCGAGATGAAGGCGCAAGAGCGACGGCTCGATCATGGCAAGGAGCCGTCCGGCGAGAGCGCCATATCCGCCCGCGGGTCGAAACTGCGCGGCGTCTCGCGTCGTGCCCGCGGCCTCTTCGGCAATGCTGAGGACGCCGGCGTCGTCGAGCGGCGCGGCGTCGAATCCTTCGACCATGGTCCGCAAGAACGCTGCGTCGGCCTCGTCCCCCGCACGGCGCTTCAAGAAATCGGCGACGGATTCGTCGGGGCCGTTGTTCGCCGGCTCGAGCACCTGCGCGAGTCGACCCCAGATGTCTCCCATGTCGCGGAACTTGCCGCCGGAATAGAGCGAATGCAGGTCGGTGATTCGCTCGAGCGGTATCCCGGCGCTCTCCGCGAGCGAGAGCGTGGGCTGCGCGGCGCCGTGAACGAACTCCGCCCCGAGCTCGATCGGACGCAGGCCGTTCTTTCCCGACGCCGGCGCGATCGTCTTGATGCGACCGCCGATCGCGTCGCGCCCTTCGAAGACGATGACCGGTTTTCCCGCACGAGTGAGACGGTAGGCGGCCATGAGGCCCGCCATGCCTGCACCGACGATTCCGACACGCCGCTCCGTTTTTGCGCTCATCTCGCTACCTCGCTTCCACTTCCCGATAGTGCCAGCGCGCGTGTTCGTCGGCCGGATTCGAGACGGCGCGACGTTTTATCCTGGAGTCCAACCAGCGCGACCGCGCGGCCGAGGATGCGCCGCTTTCGAAACGTGCATTCGCGTCTCGACCGAGCGACCAGGAGCGCCGCCGAACCGGAGCGTCGAGCGCGCGCTCGACGGTTCGAAGAAGCTGCTCAGCCGCGACCGGCGCGACGCATCAGCGTCTTCGCGTAGTCGACCAAGGTCGACGACCGGGCGCCGATCACGCGCTCGAGCACGTGCGCGACGGGCGTTGCTTGAACGGTGCCCCGGAGCGTGAGCCGGAAGCCGAGCGCGTCGTCCGCGGAGTCGACGCCGTAGACCCAGTCGCCGCCGATGAGCTCGCGCACGGTCTCGCCGACGTATCCGCCCGCCAGGATCGCCACGCGACGCGTCCACGCGGCGTCGGGATCGGGCGTCGCGGCGCGCGGCGCGACGAGATCGAGGTAGCTGTCGAGCGCGATGAGGCTCGCCGTCGAGCGGTCGAGCGCGCCCTCGGCGAACTCGGCGCAGTAGAGCCCGACCGGCGAGCGCGGCAACGAACGGCCGATGCTGGCGACCTCGCTCGGACGCGGCCACGCCGCGGGCGCCCAGGGGACCGGGGGCGCGACGGGGTTCGCGAGCCGCGTGCGCCACGGTTCGGTGCCGGGCTTGACGAGCACGTTCGACAACGCGTCGCGGAGCGTCGCGCGCCGGCCCGCTTGCAGCCGCGCCTTCACGATTCGAAATGGGTGCCACGATTCGGAATCGGTGACGACGCGCGCCGCCTCGAGCTCGCCGAGCCCCCCCTCCCAGAAACCGTTCCGCGCGAGTCGAAGCGTTTCTCCGACGTACGACCCGAGCAGGAGCACGATCTTCGAGTCGTCGTTCGGGAGCCGCGGGCGACGTTCGCGTCCGTAGAGGACGTCGAGCGCCGATTCGAGGCGCCTGAGACCGAACAGCGACAGGTCGAACGGCGCGAAGCTCGAGAACACCGGCGACAGCGTGAGAAACGTCGACGCGACCGTCGCGATCGCGGTGAACCCGCTCTCGGCCGTCGAGCGCGATACGCGTCCGACCATCGAGTTTGCCACTTCTTCGACGGCCTGCATCGCCTCGAGCCGCTTTCCATCGACCAGGTCGAGCTCGGGCGTCGACCAGAGCGGCGGCCGCTCTGCGCCGGCCGGAGAGCGCGGGTCCTTGGCGGAAACGCCGGCCTGCGCGAGGAGCGGAGCGAGTGCCTCCGCTTCGTCGACCGATATTTCTCGCAGCTTCGTCCAGGCTTGTCGGGCTTCGTGGATGCGTCCGAGCCTCGCGCACGCCTCGGCGACCGCGGCGAGCGCGTCGGGTGATTTGGGATCCAGGCCGAGCGCGCGCTGCGCCATCGAGATCGCGCGCTCCGGATCGCCGACGCCCGCTTGAACGCACGCCTTGAGCGCCTGGAACGCCGCGGGGAGCGGCCCTTCGCGTCCTTCGAGCCGGGCGAGCGTGCGCTGCGCGTTCTGGAGGAGGGCATCGTCGGGCTTGCGGCGCGCGGTGCGCACGGCGGCGAGGGCGTACGTCAAACAAACGAGCGGACGATCGGGATCGGTGTCGAGGGCTTGCTTCGCCGATTTGAGCGCGCGTGCAGGGTCGCCGAGCTCGACGAAGAGACGGGCGCACGACGCGCGGAGCTCCGCCTCGAGCAAACCGAAGGCGTCGAGTCGTTCGAGGGCGTCGAACGCCTGATCGGCGTAGCCAGCTCCCGCGAGTGCTCGCGCGCGGAGCACGGCGTATTCGGGACCCGCGTCGGGCCCGGCGCGATTGACTGCCGCGATGGCGTCGCGAAAGCGCCCCTCGTCGACCCACGACCCGATCTCGAACAGGGTCGGCAGGGGAGGGACGTCGCTCGGCGGGTTGCTCGCCGGGGGTCCATGCGGCGTGCTCGGCGCCATCGGTTTCGGTCCGCGCGGCCGCGCCGAACTCGACGCGGGAGGCGCGGAACCGCGCCGGAGCGGATTGCGCGGCGCGCGACGCCGCGCCTTCACGAAATCGGTCGACTGTGGCGATTCGCTGTAACGACCCGCGCCGAGCGGCAAGAGGCTCTTCGTGTGGATCGGGTCGCGGTCGTTCTCTTTGTCTTCCGGCGCGTAGCTCGGCGGAGCGTCGTTCTCGCGAAATTGCGGGATCGCGGGCGCGCGCGGGATCGCGGGGATGATCGAGCGTGGAGCCGGCGGTTCGCGTCGCTCGTCGTCCGTTCGTTCCCGTACGCTCGGCTGCCACTCGGAGATCGCCTCGAGCCCCGTGATGGGCGTGAAGCGCCGTTTTTGCGGCTTCACGCTCGGCGGATGCGACCCGCGTGACGCACGATCTTGCGGGATGTCGCTCGGCGGCCGGCTGCGCGGTCGCGGATTGTCGTTTTCTTCGACGTTCACCTCCGTCGCAGCGCGCCGCGAGCGGACTCGCGGAGCGGGCACCGATTCCCCTTTCGCGACCGCAGCAACCAGCGCGCGTTGCGCGAGCGCGGGCGCGGGCGCGGTGGGGATGGGCGCCGGCTTACTCGGCTCGTCCGAGAACGCTGGAAATGCCGACACCGGCGGCCAGGCCGCCTTCCGCGACGTTTCGGTGTCGAGGGCCGCCGTCGCGTGCGGGTCCGTCTTCGTGACGGCCTCCGGAGCCGGCTTCTGCGCGCGCTGTTTCTGCGAGCTCGTCGGTCCTCGCACCGCGGCTTGCTGGAGCGACGGGGGAGTCGGCGGTAGCGTATTCAACACCCCATGCTCGGCCTCCTCGAGAAAGGCGCGGGCCTCGGGGAACGCTTCGGCCTTGGCGAGGAGCTCGCGCAACCGATCGGCGACGCCGCGCATGTCGAGCCGTCCCCTCAAGTAGAGGAGGCGCGTCGTGAGGTAGGCAATGCCGTCGGCGAACTCGTTGGCTTCGCGGAGATCGGCCAGACGTCGCTGCGCCTCGACGACGTCGTTTGCATCGAGGAGTCGTTCGATGACGCGAAGTTCGGGGTGGCCGAGCGGACCTGCACTCCCCATAGAACCCCGATCCTAACCCGGGCGCCTCCGGAAGCGCCAGAATCGCGGCGATCCCGCGGGGATCAGTGCCAGACGCCGATCCCGACGCCCCAGCCGAAGTAGCGAGTCGCGACGTCGAGCGACGTGCTCACCCGCCACGCCGTTTCGTCGTCGAACAGGCCGAAAACCGTCCACGGAAATAGCTTCGCGTCGAACCCGAACGTTCCGTGGAGGCGTCCGCTGCTGGTCGCGAAACGCGTTGGCTCCCCGTACGTACCCCCGCGCACCTTCACCCAGTCCGGGACGATTTCCGTCTCGACGCCGAATCGGGGCGAAAAGCCGAGCTGAGCGCCGGACCGAGCCACCGTGCGCTCGAGGAAGGACTCGACACCGACGGCGTCGGTGAGCGAGCCGGTCACCACGAGCGACGCGGAGAGGAGCACGTAGCGCCGCGGGTACTGCCGGTATCGCGCCTTGAGTTGCTTCTGGGTGAGGTCCTGAGAATGATCCAGGTGGAGCTCGTCGACGGCTTGGTCGTTGTCGAATTCGGCGTCGACGGCGCGACGCGCCGCCGGGTCGAGCTTGCCCTCGGCACGCAGCTGATCGAGCTCCAGCGCGCGCCGGTACTCTCGTTCGGCGGTGCGGCGCTGGAGGGCGCGCTCGATCTCCGAGTCGCGATCCTTCGGATCGATCCAGCGTGGATTGAACCGACGCGGCCCGACTTGAACCGCGAAGCCGACGTTCAAGTCCCACGGTTGATCGACGCGATCGGGAAGGAAGATGGTGTTGGCAGGGTCGTTCGGGTTCACCACGCGATCGCCTTCGGTGTCGGCCGTCACGCGACTGTTCGGGTCGGGATTGGTCGACACTCCGGAACGGAAGCTTGCGCCGATCCGAAACGGCAAGTCGTTGGGCATCCACAGCGCCCCGAGCTCGACGCCGAGTCCGCTCGTCGTGAAGAGGGCGGTCTGTCCATTGGTGGCGCTCGGGTTGGTGACGTCGAGCCGGAGCACGCGGAGCCCGACGCCCGCGACGATGTTGCCGTGATCGAACCGATGCGCGGCCTGGAGGTGAAGGACGGCAAAATCGGCGGTGAGCTCTTCCTGGCGCGCGTTTTGGTTCGTGACGTCGTTGCGTGCGAGCGAATAGTTCTGGAGCTCGAGCGTCGCACCGAGCCCGAAGTCGCCCCAGGCGAGGTTCAGCGCGGGCGTGACGAACACGAAGCCTTGCTGATGCGTACTGCCGAGCTCGGTGCGCTCGCGTCCGGTGTTGAAAAAGTCGGTGCTCGTCAACGTCGCGGGCAAGGTCAGCCCGAGCCCGAGCTCGAATTCGAAATGGTCCGTCGAATAGGGAACTCGCACCGCGGGCGCCGCCGGGTTCTGTACGTCGCCGTCGATGCCCTCGGCGATCGCGACGTAGGCGCCGGCCAAGCCCGTGACGCGGCTCCCGGCGAGGACCGGCGTTTGCGTCAAATCGACGCTGTATCGACTCGTTCGAATCGGGTCGCCGTCGCGTCCGAGCGGCGTCGCTCCGCCATTCGCCGTCACGGTCAGCGCGAACGCGGCGCCGAAAGCGAGAGCGGCTCCGTGACGAGCGCTCGCGGACCGAGTCCACGCGGTCATTCGGGACGCGGTTGGTTCGGTCGTCGCGCGGCGCGACGCATCGACACTTCGGCGGCGAGCACGTTCGCGAGGATGCCGATCGCGGCAAGGGCAAACACGATGAGCATCGGCCCGGTGAGGTCGAGGATCGCGGCGACGAGCACCAGAAAGACGAACGTGTCGCGCTTGAAGAGCGGCGCGATCGCCGCGAGGAGCCCTTTGCCGTCCGACGCCGTCCGGCTGGTCGGATACTTGAGCAGATCGCCGGAACCGATCTTCAAGAGGTAGCGGTATTCGAAGAAGCTCGCCGTCAGGCCGCAAAACAAGATCACGCCGCCGGCCACGAGATAGAGGGAGCCCCCATATCTCGCGTGAAGGCCGACCGCGGCTCCGGCGAAAAAGCCGTAGTTCGTGAGGTCGTCGCCGATCGTGTCGAGCCATTCGCCGAGGTGCGAACCGCGGTACGTCACGCGACTCATCTCGCCGTCGCAGCCGTCGAGCACGCTCTGCGCCTGGAACAAGAACGCCCCCGCGACGAGGCTCGCGTACGTGCCGCGCGACGCGAGCCACGCGCCCAGCATGCCGACCGCGAGGATCGCGACGGACACCTGGTTCGGGCGAAGCGACGTTCGAACGAGGAAGCGCGAGATCGAGAGCGAGATGTACCGGTTCAGATAGCGCGAGGTCCAGCCGTCTTCCGGTTTTCGAAGCGAGCGAAAGAGCAGCTGCTCGGCGCGACTGGCCGCGCGCTTGTCGACCACGTCGATCGGCGAAAACGGCGCCGCCGAACCGGGCACGGGCGGCGTTTCCGGCGAGAGCGTCACTTCGCCCTGCGCGTCGGCGAGCGTCTTGAAAACGTCACGATGCACGAGCAGGCTCGCACTGGCGCGGACGATCCGCGCGTCGGGCGGCGGGGCCTCGAGCACCGGAATTTTCAATCGCGCATCGGCCAGCACGCTCACCGGTAACCCCGAGCTCGGCTCGATGACGACGGCGGAGGCTCCGGCGCGCTGCGCGTCGAGCGCGAGTCGCAACGCCAAGGCGAGCCCTCCTACGCGACGGACCGCGGCGCCGTTCGGACGACTGAGGACGAGCACCCAAGGGCGGCTCACGGCGCGGACCTTAGCGCGGCGGGTGCCTTCGGAACAAACGCGACGGGCTCGATCGGACGGACTTTTTGCCGGCGCTCGCCCTTCCGCGGGTTCGGGATATAGTCCCGCCGTGGAGTACAAATGTTGGTTTTCGTGCTTCGCGGGCCACGAGGGATCGTGGGACGTGTGGCAGCCGATTTATCGTTGCCCGAAGTGCGGCGGCCTGCTCGAGGTGACTCACGACGTCGAGGCGCTGAAGGATCGCAGCGCGGCGGCTTGGATGCGGCTCTTCGAGCAACGTTACAAGGGCACTGCGTGGCCTTACGGCTCGGGCGTCTGGGGCAAGCGAGAGTGGGTCATGCCGACCGTGCCCGACGAGCTGATCGTCTCGATGGACGAGGGCGGCACGAATCTGTTCTGGGCCGAGCGCTACGGCAAGAAGCTCGGGATGACCGATTTATGGGTGAAGCTCTGCGGAAATAGCCATTCCGGTTCGTTCAAAGACCTCGGGATGACCGTCCTCGTGAGCGTCGCGCGGCTCGCCATCCAGCGCGGGCTCAAGGTGAAGGCGCTTGCCTGCGCGTCCACCGGCGACACCAGCGCATCGCTCGCGGCGTACGGCGCCGCGGCGGGGCTTCCCGTCGTCGTGCTCTTGCCGCGTGGAAAAATCACCACCGGGCAACTCGTGCAGCCGCTCGCCAACGGCGCGCTCGTGCTCGGCCTCGACACCGATTTCGACGGGTGCATGTCGGTCATCCAGCGGCTCGCCGAGGAGGGCGTCATCTACCTCGCGAACTCGATGAATCCGCTCCGGCTCGAGGGCCAGAAGACGGTCGCGATGGAGATCGTCCAGCAATTCGACTGGGAAGTGCCCGATTGGGTCGTCATTCCGAGCGGAAACCTGGGAAACGCCTCCGCGCTCTACGCCGGGTTCAAGATGATGCGAGACCTCGGCCTCATCAATCGTTACCCGCGTCTCGTCGTGGCCCAGGCCGAAAACGCGAACCCGATGTACCGCGCCTTCGTGGCCGGCAAGCACGACGTCACGCCGATGACGGCCAAGCCGACCCTCGCCTCGGCGATCCAGATCGGTAACCCCGTGAGTGCGCCGCGCGCAGTGCGAGCGCTCGAAGCGATGAACGGCGTGGTCGAACAAGCGAGCGAACAGGAGCTCGCCGACGCCGCCGCCGAGGCCGATCGGACCGGCATGTATACGTGCCCGCACACGGCGGTCGCGCTCGCCGTGATCGAGAAGCTCGTGAACCGCGGCGTGATCGGAAAAGACGAGCGCGTCGTGTGCGTGTCGACCGCGCACGGTCTCAAGTTCACCGAGTTCAAGGTTCGCTACCACGAGCGCGAGCTCGAAGGCATCGACTCGAAGCTGGCGAACCCGCCCGTTTACCTGCCGCCGGATTACGGCCAGGTGATGGACGCGATCACGAAGCACTTCGGCTGACGGTGCCTCATAGACCTACTGCGCGCCCCGCTGCTTCGGTCGGCCTCCTCGAAATACATCTGTATGCCTCCGTCGGCCTTCCTAGCCCCGGGGCGCTCGCTACGGTCTCTGAGGCACCGTCCGTTAGGTTTTCTGCTTCCGTCGATCGATCAAACGGCTCGATCAGAACGTGAGGCGTGCGGCGGCGCCCTGGGTCGTGGGCGATAGGACGGGCGCGACTTGGAGACGCGCGCGGGCGAGGTGCATCGTGGGTTCGGCTTTGGCCGCGACGTCGGAATCGCCGCTGGTGGTGAGGAGCACGATGCCGGTAATGCCGAGGGTGAGCGCGATGCCGAAGCTCATGTCGGCGATGAGCGCGTCGCGCTCGGCCTTGTCGGCGCCTGAGTTCGTCGGGTTCTTGTTGAAGTCGCTCTTGGCGCTGAGCGCTTCGATGCCGAACACCGTTCCCACGGCTGCGGCCGCGACGCCCACGCCGAGGGTCACGTACGCAGGCACCTTGCTCGGGGGCGCCTTTGGTGGAGGCGGCGGCGGGGGCAACGTGTTCACGGCGGCTACCGGGGGCGGCGGAGGCGGCGGCGCCGCTTCGGGTTGTTTCGTCAGCTCCGCGGCTTGCTGGAGCTTCTCCCCTGGCTTCACCGTGAAGTCGATGGCGTACGGCTCGTAACCCTGAGCACCGACGCCGAGCTTGTGCGTCCCGGCGACGATCGAAACCGTGGTCGGCGTCACTCCGGGTTGCGCGGCGCCGTCGACGGAGACCTCGGCGCCCGGGGGCGTCGACGTGACGTCGACCGTCGCCGGCGTTTTCTTCAGCTCTTCGAGCCGAGCGTTGGCCGCGGCGATCTTGTCGTCGCCGAGCTTGTCCTTGTCTGGCGCGGCGAGCACCGCCGTGAGCGCATCGTACGAGTCGGAAGTCTCGGGGCCGTACGACTGACTCATCGCCATCCAGTACTGGGCGTGGATCGTCGGGATCAGATCGTAGGCCTTCTTGAACTCGAGGAATGCGGCGGCATAGTCGCCTCGGCCGTAGGCCTTCTCGCCCCCGCCGTAGGCTTCGCGCGCGGCTTTCTTCGTCTTTGCGTCGGGCGCCCCGGGGGCAGCGGATCCCGCACTTGCTGAAGTGTCGGCGGCGGGTGCTTTGGATTCCGCGGTCTTCTTGGGTGCCGCGAGTGCCTCGCTCGGAAGCAGGGTCGCCGCGGCGAAGGCGCCCATCAGAACGCCCACCCCGGCGCGCGGGAAGTAGGCGATAATAGAAAGCCTTCGCATCATAGAGCCTCCATTAGAAACCCAGGTTACTGCTCAAGGCTAGAACGCCTGGTCATGAGGGGACAAGTCCCGCTTTTCAGACCACACCGGCGCGGTGGCAGAACCGGTCGGATTTTGCGCCTATCGACATGAGTACGACAGCGGATTCCGATTCGCCTCGGCCTTCGGCACGGCCGGGGGCAGACGGGGATACCGCCGTCGAAAGCGTCTTTCCCGGCCGGCGCACGCTTCCACCGGCGGAATGGACCGCGCCGCGGTCGGTCTCCGGGCTTGCCCTCGAGTGGTTGACCCGCCACGCGCCCGTCGCGAGGTGCCGTGGCACGCGCGCGGAGATCGCGTTCCTCCGAGCGCGGCTCGGTGCGGCGACCCGCGCCGGCGACACGGACGCGGAGCGGTCGGCGGCCACGGCGCTCGCGCGCGCACTCGCCGGACGCGGTGTCGAGCTCGATTACGCGACGAAGCTCGCCCGTCGCGCGCTCATGCTCGGCGACGATCCGGCGCTCCGCGAGGAGCTCTCGTCGTGGTTCGCGGCACTCGGCGAACCCGGTCTGGCCGCGCGCACCTTGCGCTCGCTCGCCGAAACCGAGACCGGCGTTCGCCTCGCGCGGCTGCTCATTCGCATCGCGGTGTTCCTCGGTCGCAACGGCGACGCTCGCGGCGCGGCCGAGGCGCTGCTCCACGCCGGAGCTGCGCATCGCGAAGACGCGGTCCCCGAAGAGCTTCGAGGGGCGATCGCGGCGTGGTCGCCGGACGCCGTCTCTCCTGCCGACGCGGCTGAAGCCTATCTCGAGGCGGCACGGCGCCGCGAAGCGAAGGGCGAGTCGGCCGCGGCGTTCGAAGACCTGCTTCGCGCATTCGAGATCGCTCCGTTTCATCCCGCCGCCGCCGAGCGGCTCGCTCAACACCTCGGTTCGCGCGGTCGCGCCGGCGCTGCCGACGAGCTCTTGCGCGAACACGCGCGCGCCTCGGGCCCGCAAGCCCTCGCCATTCATCATTCGCGTCTGCGCGACGCCGTCGCCGATGGGGACGCGGCTCGCGCCCTCGGCGCGGCGTTCGATGCCGGCCTCGATCGCGACTTCGAACCGAGCGACATCGCGCGAACGGCGAGCTCCGACGAATCGGGCACGTCGCTCATCACCTTCGATCGGCTGCTGCTCGACGTGGGCCTTCACGAGATCGTCGCTGCGCGGCTCGAGCTCGCGGCGGAGGCGCTCTCGGGGAGCGAACGCGCGCGGGCTCGCATCGCGCAGGGTCGGGTCGCTGCCGGCCCGATCGGCAGCGGTGACCGTGCCGCCGACGCCTTCATCGACGCGCTCGTCTCGGACACGAGCTCCGAGCAGGCGAAGGCGTTGCTCCGCCAACAGGCGGTCGGTTCGGGGGATCATGCGCCGCTCGTCGAAGCGCTGATCCGCGTCGGCATGAGCGGCGGCGCGGGCACCCCCCAGGATCCCGATCGCATTTTTTGCCTGCGCGAGCTGGTGATTCTCGCCGATCAACGGCTCGCCGATCCGTCGCTTGCGCTCTGGGCGGTACGGCAGCTTCTCGCCGTCGACCAGAAGGACGACGAGCTCCGGGCGATCGCGACTCGGCTCGCGCCCCGGGCCCGCTTGCAAGACGAGGCCCTCGCCGCGACCCTCGTGCAGCTCGAGTCGTCGCGAAGTGGCCTCCGCGTCGAGCAACTTCGCGTCGCCGCGGTGGCGCTCCGCGGTCGCCCCGACGAGGTCGAAAAATACGTACAGGTGCTCGACGAGCTGGCTCGCGAGGCCCCCGAAGAGCGGGTGTACCGGCAGCTCCTCGAACGGGCTCTCGTTCGCATCGGGCGCGACGACGCGCTCGAGGCGCTGTTTCGAGCCGACCTCGAAAAGGCGCTCCCCAAGGCGCAGCACGAACGCGCGCGTCTCGCTCTGTCGTGGCTCCGTCGCAAGCAAAACGACGTCGACGGCGCGATCGCCGTGCTCGAGCCGCTCCTCGACGACGGCGCGGTCCATCGCGCCGGGTGGGCGATGCTGTTCGCGCTCGCGACGCTCGCGAATCGACCGTCGGTGCGCGCCGAAGCGCTGCGTCGTTCGGCGACCCTCCTCGATGGTCCCCTGGTCGCGCTCATCGCGAGCGTCGCCGCCGAAATCCATCTTTCGGTGTCCGAGATGGCCGGCGCCCGGCGAGCGGCCGAGCAAGCCTGCCACGCCGACAGCTCGTCCCCGCGTGCGATCGCGGCGCTCGCGCGAGCCACCGAAGGGCAGCGCGATCGCGTGGCGGCGGTGGCGCTCGAGCGCATCGCCGGGATCGTTCTGCCGCGCGCCGCTCAGTGCCGCGCACTCGCCGAGACGCACGAGGCGCTCGGCGATTCGGCGAGCGCGTTGGTCTGGACGCAGCGCTGGCTCGCGCTCCGGCCCGGCGATCGAGAAGCGACCAAGGCACTGGTCGAACGCGTGCTCGTCGAAGGTGATCCGGGGCGCGTCGCCGACGCGCTCGGGTGGATCCTGTCGCAGCCCCAGCCCCTGGCCGGCATCGTGCCGTACCTCGCGCGTGCGATCCGCTGGCTCTCGGAGGTCGACGCGGGGCGTGCCGCGGCCCTTTCCCGGCGTGCGCTCGACGTGTTCGGACCGCGCGTCGCGGAGCTCTCGGACGTCGTGCTCGAAGTGGCGGACAAGCTCGGCGATCGCGGGCTCGGTATCGCAGTGATCGAACGAAACCTGGCGTCGGGCGCGCCCGGGAGAAATCGCGCCGAGCTCCTCATCGACCTCGCGAAGCGGCGTCGTCACGCGGGCGATGCCGACGGCGCGCTCGCGACCCTGGTGCGAGCCCTCGCCGAAGGCGCCGAACCGGGGCTCGTCCTCGCCGAGCTCGATATCGCGTTGCCGCCGAAGAGCTCCGATGGCGAGCTCGCGGTGCTCGCGGGACGCGCGGAAGCGCTGAGCGCGCTGTCGCTCGCCGAACTCGAAGGAACGGCCAGGACGTGGCGCGAATACGGCGCGGCGCTCTGGGATCTCGCGGACGACCAGCACGGCGCGATCTTCGCGTGGGAGCGCGCGGCGCTCCTCGACGGCGAGGTCGGCATCGAGCGGTTCGCGCGCGATCTGGTCGCATTTTCGACCCACGCCGAGGCGGTCCGTTGTCTCGAAGATCTCGCGACGCGACGGCGGAACCGCTCCGACGTCGCACGCGCTCTCGCCGCCGCGGCGGCCGTCGCGCTCGATGGCGGCCTTCGCGTCGAAGCGCTCGGCATCGCGATTCGTGCGCTCGAAGCGGACTGGTCGCGCGCCGACGTGCTCGGCATCGCCGAACGCTCCGCGTCCGAAAACGACGGCGAAGCCCTCGAGCGCGCGTACGACATCGTCGCTCGCGGTTCGATGGGGATCTACGGCGAGCGCGCGACGCACTACCGCGCGGCCCGGCAATTCGAAAAGCGCGGGCTCCGCGAGCGCGCGCTCCGCCACGCCGTGCTCGCGTTTCAGGCCGTCCCCGCCGAAGGCGTCACGTTCGTGCTCATGTTGCGTCTCGCCGAACGTGTCGGCGATTCGATGGAGGCGGTGCACGCCATCGAGGCCGTCGCGACGCTCGCGAAGGGCGTCGAGGAACGCGCCGCTTGGCTCCGGCGCGCGGCGCTCGTCGCCGGCTTCGGAGAAGAAGGCAAACGCCAGCGGGTCGACGTCTTGCTCCGCGCCCTCGACGCGAATCCACACGCGGAGACGCTCCGCTCGCTCGGGGTCGCGATGACCGAGCTGGTGCGCTCCGCGCCGGACGAGCGCGAGGTCGCGGAAATGCGATTTTCTCGCGCGCTCGCCGCCATGCTGCCGCGGCTCGAAGGCCCGGACGGCGCTCGCGTCGCCGTCTTTGCCGCAGAAACCGCCCTCGGCACGTTCGAGTCGGTCGACCTCGCCGCCAAGGCGATCGAGCGCGCCGCGGCGGCCGACGCGAGCATCGACGAGTATCGGGCGCTGGTCCCTTCGGCGGCGATGCTCGGCGCGGGCGGAACCCGAACGACGGAGCTTTGCGCCGCCTTGACCGAGATCGTGCGTTCGCCGCACGTCGTCCTAGGTCCGGCGCTCATCGAGCTCGCCGAAGCCGTCGCGGACGTCGCCGACGTCGCGCCTCGCGCCGTCCTGCTCGTCGCGATCGCGCTTCGCGAACCCGAGAACCGCCGCGTCATCGATCGCGCGGAGGCGGCCGCTCGCGCCGCGGGCGACGCAGCGCTCCTCGACGCCGTGCTCGCCGCGGTTCCGGTCGACGAGCGAATCCGAATGCTGCTCGGCGCCGCGGATCTCGCCGCCGCGCAGGGGGACACCGAGCGCGCCCTCGCGACCGTCGAAGAGGCGCGGGCCGTCGAACGGATTTCGCCGGAGCAAAAGAGCGAGATCGAGACGCGGCTCGTGACCTTGTACCGCCGTGCGGGACGTTTCGAGCCTCTCGAGGCGCTTCTCCGCGAGCGTCTCGCCCTCGAGGACATCGACCTGCGCGTCGTGGCCGCGCGAGATCTGGCCGCATTGCTCTTCGAGCTCGAGCGCGCGCCGGAAGGGTTCGACGTGCTCGAAGGAGCGGTGGTGCTCCGTCCGCCCGGCCGCGACGTACTCCTGGACGTCTGGAACCACGCGCGCTCGCTCGAGGACACCTGGCGTCAGGTCGCTGCGCTGTCGAGGTTGGTCGAGCTCGAAGAGGATCCTCAAAAGCGGCTCGTGCTCCTCCGTAGGCTCGCGCCGCTCGCGCTCGCGGACGGCGACGAAGCGAGCGCGTTCGCCCGCTACAAGCAGATCCTCGCGATCGACGAACGCGACGTCGGCGCGCTGTCGGCGCTCGAACGCGACGCGGAAAATCGCGGCGATTGGGACACCGTTGCCGAGCTGCTGTCGCGCCGCGCGACTGCCGAGTTCGGCGTCGATGCGCGCCGCGTGCTCGGCTTACGGCGCGCCGTGGTGCTCGAGTCGAAGCTCGGGCGCCCGGACGACGCGCGCGCCGTGCTCGAAGCCCTCCTCGGCGAAACCGGGGACAGCCTTTCGGTGCTCGTCGCCCTCGCGGATCTGAACGAGCGCGCGTCCGCCAAGCTGCGCGCCGCTCCGCTCTGGCTCCGCGCGGCGGCGTTCTCGACCGATCGCGTCGACGCGGCGGAGTTCTCGCGACGCGCGTGCCAGGCGTACCTCGACGGTGGCGACGCACCCTCGGCGCGCCGCGTCTTTCTCGACATGGGGGAATACCCGAGGACTCCGGCCCTCGTCACCCTTCGCGTCGAGATCGAGCGTCGCGGCGAAAATCCTCGCGCACTCTCCGAGGCGCTCGAAGAGATGGCGCTGTCGTCGATGGATCCACCAAAGGCGCGGGCCGCCCTCCTCGTCGACGCGGCGCGCGCGGCGCTCGCCGCCGGCGAAACGCGCATGGCGCTCGGTCAAGCGCAGCGCGCGGCGCGCATCGCGAACGATTCGTCGGGCCCGCAACTCTTCGCGCGCTGGCTCGAGTATCGCGAACGCGGCCCGGGAAGTCGCGAAGAGGCACACACTAGCGTGAGCGAGCTCCGCTCCTTGCGCGAACCCCTCGACGCGCGCGACCGCGATCTCCACGCCTTTCTGCTCGCGGAGGCGCTCGACGTCGCGAACGGGGAAGGGGAGGGGCTCCGCGAGCTCGCGCGAGTCCAGGTCGAATTCGGGCCCATGCCGCTCGTGTCGATCGGCATGGCCGAACGGCTCGCGCGCGGACAAGAGCCGGATCGGGCGCTCCCGTTCTTCGACGCAGCGCTCGACGGCGATACGCGCGAGCTCCGTCGTCGCGGACAAATCGCGCTCGCCGCCGCGCGCGCCGCGGAACGCGCCGGGCGACGCGATCGCGCGCTCGAATACCTCGAGATCGCCGCGTCCGCGCCGGACACGCGTCCCGAAGCGCTCGGCGAGCAAATCCGCATTCGCGGCGCGCTCGGCCGTCTGAGTGAAGCCCCGCCGCTCCTCGAAACGACCGCCGATCTGCCGAGCGCGCTCGAATCGGCCGAGCCCCCCGAAACCCCGCGCGATGCGCCGGTGCCGACCCCGCGCGAGTTCGCCGTGAGCGGCGACCCGGTCTTGATCGCCGAAGCGCCGGCCCCGGAGATCGAGCCGCCCGAGGAGCTCGAAGAGGCGAGCGGCACGACGCTGAGCCCCGAGCCGCATCTGGTGCGCGCCGTGACGCCGCGGGGGTTCCGAGTGCCGGCCTTCGCGGCGGCGACCGCGAGCGAAGAAGCGTTGCTCTCCGCGCTCTCGCGCGGGTCGATCGAAGCCGGCAAAGAGCTCGTCCAGGAGCTCGAGAATCGACCCGATCGCACCCACGATCTCGTGAACGCTTGCCGCCACATCGCGCATTTTCTCCCCGGCGATCGCTGGGTCCTCGAAAAACTCTACGAAGCGACGTTGGCCGACCGGAACATCGTGTACGCGCGCGCCGTCGAGCACGTGCTCCGCGCGTTCGATCCCAAGGCGGCGCTCCTCGCGCCTCCGCCGCTCACCGAGCAGATCGAGCAGCCCGATCGCGTTCACGCCGTCTTGTTCCGCGACACGTCCTGTCCCGCGACCGAGGCGCTCCGCCTCCTCTGGAGCGGCGCACAGCACTTGTTTCGGCGCGATCCGTCGAGCTACGGAGTCACCGGGCTCGAACGCGTGAGCCCCGGCGGCCCGACCCCGCTGTCGCGCCTGTTCGGTTCAGCGACGCGCCTGCTCGGGCTCACGCGCACGCCGCTCTTTCAGCGACGGAGCGCCGAGCCCGTGAAGCTCTCGGTCGCGTTGCTCTCGCCGCCCGCGCTCGTGCTCACCGGCGACGTGAAGAACGAAACTCCGGCGCTCGGCTATCAGATCGGCACCATGCTCGCTGCGACGCTTCCCGAGCACGTCCTCTTGTTCGGCGCTCCCGAGTCGCAAGTGAAGAACGTCCTCCGCGCGCTCGTCGCCGCGTTCGGTCCGCCGTCGTCCGAGCGCGGTGGGCTCGCGTCGATCGCGACACTCGCCGAAATGCTCTGGGAGAGCATCCCGGCGCGCTCGCAGCGACGGCTCCGCGAGCTCTGCAACGAGCCGTCGCGCATCGACTACGATCTCGCCTTGTCGTCCGCGCAACAGGCGGTGCGTCGCGCCGGGCTCTTCGTCTCCGGCGACCTTACCGTCGCGATTCGGGAAGCGTGCGCGGACCTCGGGGTGTCGACGCGCGCGCTCGACGCGCCCGGCGGTCTCGAAGCCCTCTGCAGCTCGAGCCCGGCGGTCGCCGACCTCGTCCGACTCGCGACGAGCCTCGAGTTTGCGAGCACGCGTTGGCAGCAGGTCCGCGGCGGCGGGCGGCATACGAGCGGAACGTGGAGTACAGTATGACCGTCGGGTACGACACCCGTGTCATGCCCTGACGCTCTTCCCCGCGCCGAATTCAGCCATGGCACGGATATCGCTTTTGCGCGCGATCATCGCTTCCTCGTTCTTCTCTGCGCTCGCGTGCGCCGCGTTCGTCGGCTTGGCCGTGTCCGGCTGCTCGCTCGGGCTGTCCAAGGACGGCGCGGGGCAGGTCTCGAGCAACCAATGCTCCGACGATTCCGAGTGCGCGGGCGGGGTGTGCTGGGCAGGACAGGGGCTCTGCGTCGCGCATCAAGGTTCGCTCTCGACGCTGTTGCTCGAGGTCACGCCCCCGTCGAACGTCGCCGGGATCGGCGGTGTTCGGTTCCTCGAGCTCGTGAACGGCTTTTCGCGAAGCGGTACCGACTACAAGCTCGATCTGCACCCCGCTGCGACGGTGCACGGCTTCGTGCGCGCGAACGATCCCAAGGAGAGTTGCGCATCGCAAGAATCCGGCGGCGTTTCGGTTCCCGTACAGGTGACGATCTCGCCGCGCGAGCAGGCCTACGGGCTGCCCGTCGTGAGTTACGTCGCGACGACACGTCTCACCACCGTGACGGGGAACGCCTGCGCGTCCGTGTTGAAGGGCGTTCAGAACGTGGACGAGTTCGAGGTCGCGCTGCCCGCGGGCAAATACGACATCTACGTCTCTCCGACCGCGACGTCGGGCGGTGACGCCGGCGTGAACACGAATTCCGGATGCGTGCCGCAGCTCTTCTCCAACCAGGACGCATCGGCGGCCTGTCTCGCGCTGTCGCAAGGTTCGTCCGAGTCGCTCGCGGTCGCCATTCAAACCCCGCTGGGCGAAAGCGACGTATCGCTCGACGGTTACGGCGTCGACGTCGTGCATCCGGTGACCGGCCAGATTTTGTCCAATCACGCGGTGCTTCAAGGTTTGCCTTCCCCGATCTCGGCGATCGCGAGCTCGGCCACTGCGGTCGGATACGTCGCGCATCTCGCCGTCTCGACGATCGTCGGCGGAGATCCGTTGACGTCGGCGCAGGAACTCGTCCGCCTCACACCGCCGTCGACCGTGGTCGCCCCGGTGATCCAGCTCGAGCGCTCGGCGCTCGAGGCGAATTCGTCACCCGGCGTCGCGGTCACGCCGGTCATCGGTCCTTTCCCGGGCCCCGTCGAGCTGGGTTCGTGGGTGTGGAGCGCAGATTCGGTCCGGACGATGATGAACCCACCCGTGGCGGTGCCATCGACGGTGTCGCTCACCGCGACCTCGCTCACCGGCGTCCCCGACGGCATCTTCGCGGCGTTCTCGACCACCGTGAAGGTCGGACCAAGCGGCACCCTTGCCGCAACGGTGCTCCCCGGTGAATACCGCGTCCGCGCGGTCCCCGACGTCGGCCTCGGGTTCGCGGCGACTCAGACCAGCATCGACGTCGCCTGTTCGCACGTCGCGAGCGGCCCGGACGGATGTGCGCCGGCGATCGCCGGGCAATCACCCCAGCCGGAAACCGGAAAAACGTTGCTCATGCCCGAGGCCGCGACGCTCACCGGTTCCATCTACGCACCGTTCGGGAATCAGCGCGTCGATGGCGCGACCGTGGAAGTGCTTCCCGCGTCGATCGGGTCACGGCAATGCGACGCCGATGGCGGTGCGACCTGCGGACAAGTCGCCACCGTGCTCGACGAAGCGCTCGGCCAAGACGCGTTCGTTCCGCGCTCCGCGAGCGCAGTGGCGACGAATGGAAGGTTCACGCTGGCCGAGGTCGATTGCGGCGGTTGCACTTCGGGGACCGGCGCGCTCTTCGACCTGTCCGTGCGCCCTCCCGACGGCAGCGGGTTCCCGTGGTTCGTCGATCCCGGAGTGACCGTCTCCGCGGACATCGACTTCAAGACGCTCGCGATTCCGCTTCCGATCATTCAGCGCGGCGTCGTCGAAGTGCTGCAAGGCACGACGGCAGAACCCGTGTCGGTCCCCGGGGCGCTCATTCGCGCTTATGTATTGCGCGACAATCTCGGGGCGGTCGTGGATTCGCCGGGCACCTTGTCGAGCTGCACGTCCCCGGGCGCCACGTCCGCCGCGCGCTGCATTCGCTCGGCTCTCCAGGTTGCTGAAACGCGCGCAGACGGCGACGGAACGTTCATGCTGGTCGTGCCAGCCTCCTTGTAGTGAGGACCGTCGTGGCCATCTCGCCGTGCGCGCCCCCGCGATACAACGCTTCGCGGCGCTCGCACGATGGTCGAGAATTTGCGGTGTCGATCGAGAGACGCATTTTCCCGCTCAATTTCGCCGCTTCCGAAACTACGCGGAGCCAGCGAGCATGTCTGTGACGGTGTACGATTTTTGCGCGACTCGTGGGTCACGCTGCGACGCGTCGTACCCGTTACTACCTTGGGGCATAGTGGGGCTGGTCCGTCAGCGAAGGCTGTAATAGTGTGTCTGGTGTGAAACCCCTCGCGTCGGCAAGCGGCCGCGACGATGAGGCGGCCTCGGCGAATCTCGCTGGAGCGCTGCACGAAGTATCCAACGCGCTCACCGTCGTGCTCGGTTGGCTCGACGCTGCGAAGATTCAACTCGCAGCGCACGCGGCGCACGAAGCGATCGAGGTCGCGCTCGCACACGCTCGCCTTGGCCACGCCATCGCACGGCGCGCGATTGGCGCCGAAAGTGAGGCGTCGAACGTGACGCGCAGCGCGCTCTCTGTCGCACGCGACGCGGCTCTCGGCGTCGCGCAAGAGGCGCTTCGCTGTCGCGTCGCCATCGACGTCGAGGATCGCACCGTTGACGATCTACTCGTCGGCTCTGCGCCCGTTGCTCAGCAGATCCTCATCAATCTCCTTTTGAACGCGGTGCATTTTTCGCCGCAAGGTTCCCGCGTCGTTCTCGCTGTAGAACGCTTGGGCGACCGAATGCATTTCCACGTCATCGATCGAGGCCCGGGAATCGCACCCGAGCGCATCGAGACGTTGTTCAGCTCGCCCGACTCCACGCGACGCGGCGGCGCCGGAATCGGACTCCGTCATGCGTCGGGACTCGCGGAGGCTCACGGCGGTGAGCTCCGTCTCCGTCGCACCGGTCCGCGCGGAAGCGACTTCGAGCTCGCGTGGCCCGTCGGTGAAGCGCCGTCCTGCGTCCGTCGCACCATCCCGCCGCAATCGCTCGACGGACTCCGCGTGCTCCTCCTCGAGGACGACCCGGCGATCTCCGCGCTCATCGACATCGGCCTCAGCGGTCGCGGCGCTCAAGTCGCGACCGCCCGAACCTTGGGCGACCTCAAGTTGCTCCTCGAGCGCGGCGTCTTCGACGTCATGCTCGTCGATCTCTCGCCGCTCGGCGACGACCCCATGGCGACCCTGTGCCTCTTCGACCGCCTCGACCCGGCGCCGGCCGTCGTCATCATCAGCGGCTCCGTCGCGCCTCAGGTCGACGCCCCCTGCGTCGACGCGTGGGTTCGGAAGCCCTTCGAAATCGTCGAGATCGTCGACGCACTCACGCGGCTCCCTCGCCCCCGCTGATCCGCATCGCCGGGGCACGAAAACCCCTTGCCCCCGTTCGGCCTGACGAGCTAGATCCGCTCTCCCCTGCGACTCCTGTTCCCCGGGATCGCACGGAACCCCACGCGAAGGTGGCGGAATGGCAGACGCGCTAGCTTGAGGTGCTAGTGGGGTAACTCCTGTGGGGGTTCGAGTCCCCCCCTTCGCACTTCGACGGCCTCCCCTGCGGGAGGCCGTTTTCGCGAACTAGCTCGGGGGCAGTCTGAGAGGCGCTAGCGCGAGCTAGCGCGGCTCCGGCGCGCTTCGCGACCATGCGCGTCGCCTGCTTCTCGCCGCTGTCGAGGTAGTGCTTCGCGAGGCTCGCGATGCCGGTCCCGCACTGCGCCGACACACCGCGAAGGTCGCCCGTCTCGTCAACCGCGTGACGGATGGCGTTGTGCCTGCCGTCGTAGAGGCTCACGTGCTTGGCGACATCGGCCGGCAACCCGATCGCGAGCGCGGCCGCCTGAACGTACGAACGCACGGTGGCCTGGTACGGGCCGATGATGAGCTCGCCGTCGCGAACCTCGGCGGCACGCTGCTTCACGATCGCGTGGGCTCGTGGCGAGAGCGCGATCCACTCGGCCTTCTCTCCTCGCCGAGCGCGGCGTTTCCCGTTCTTGTCGATGTCTGCCGTGAGGCAGATCCGGGCCCCGTGCTCCGGGCGCCAGTGCTCGCCCTTGCGGAGCCGCTCAACGGTGACGGGTCGACGCATCAGCTCGTACTGCAACGTCACCGCGTCGCGGATCGGAGTGAGCCTGCCGCCCTCGCGCCGCGCACGCGCCGCATGCTCGGGAAGCTGCCCGAGCAACGCTTCCCACTGCTCGGGGCTGAGGTCGGTCGCGTGCGCCTTGCGACGCGGGTCACGCACACCCATGGCCGTCTCGGGCGGATCCGGCACGCTCGGCGGATTGACGATCCATCTGCGCGCCGCGCTGAACTGCAAGAAGAGACGAAGCGTCAGGCACTCGTGCTGCACCGAGGACCACGCGCGTTTTGCCAGCGCCGCCGTGATGTAGCCGTCCACCTTGCCCGGCTCGACGAAGGACGAGAGGCGAGGGAAGAACCTCTGTACGTGCTTGCGCATGTGGCAACGCGAGAGTCCGCATTGTCCTTTCGGGCCGCGCCAACCGCGCTCGTCGTCCGTCGTCGAGTAGCCCTGGCCCGCGAGCCATTCGATGAACTGTTCGCGCAGCTCGTCGGTCAGCTCCACGTCGTTGACGACGCGGGGCGCGTTCGCAGAGGCGAGCTTCGCCGCGACGGCCGTCGCGAAGCGTCGCGGTCAGCGGTTGCCTCGCGCTGAATCAATTCCTGAATCCACTGCCTCGTCGGCGCGACCTCGGCTTGATAGCCCGGGCACTGCGGCAGCAAGTGAATCTCGTGACGGGCACCGCCGCAGCCAAACGGACAAAGCCCGTCATCGGCTTCGCGCTCGCGAAGCATCCGCGCCATGTCTTTGCCGATGTCGCCCACAATCCGGATTGTGTCGTCGGCGGCGGAACCGATCGCGTTCGCGAAGGTGAGCAGGGCTCGGTCTTTGTCGTCGAGCGAATCGACCGGGACGGCTTTCTTTCTTGCTACCTTACTAGGCATCGGACTCAACTCTCCGGTCACCGCCTGGGGGGCTTGCATCGTGCGCGGGGCTTCTGGTCGCCCGCGATTCTACACCGGCGCGAAGGCGACCGCACACCGCGCTCGGCGCCCCCGCTGGAAGCCAGCCGGATCGCACGAAGATGGCTTCCCCAGCGCGGTGTGAGATCGTCGTGGTGCTGGACGAAGACCACCGTGCGCCCCGAGCTGACGTGGGTCGTCAAGACGCTCGCCGCGAGCAGCTTTCCCGAGCGGATGTGTCCGTCGATGCGCTCGAACGGGATGGCGTCCGCGAGGACCTTCACGAGCCCGGCCGGGTTCAGGATCCCGCCGCGGGGCACCTTGCCGAACACCGGTTTCGGTCGCGCGCCGACGAGCTCTCGGCCGAGCGCGACGAGCTCGATCGGATCGCCCGAGCCGGGCGGTTCGGCGGGAGACATCGCGGGGTTACACGGCGGAGGGCCTTTCCGGTGAACCCTTTCGCGTTCGCGCGCATCGACTTGAACGAGCAGACGGCCATGGTGCCCGCAGGGCACGACGACGGGAAACCGCGCCTACCCTGCCTAGACGAGCACGCTCCGCGCGCCCCCGGAGAAGGACGTTCCTACTCTCGCACCGGCGTGGGCACTGTGAGTGCCCAGCGCTCAAGATCCGAAATGCGAAGCCGGCATGATTTCCGGTGGCCGCAGCAGAGATCGAACCTGCGACTTCGACCGTGTGAACAGGATGCGGCCCGTTTCAGGCCGTTACGGCGCGTTACAAACCTAGAGAATTGTTAGATCGGGCGTAACCCGGACGATCCAGCCGTTACGCGCCGTTCCGGAAAAACGGTATGCTGCGCGCCGTTTCTTCGGACCGGGGAAATGCGGTCTGCATCATGAGAGTACCACTCGGCGAATCGCGGAATGATTGGGTACCGATCGAATCGGGAGATCGAGCCTCGATGAGTCAACGTCCTCTCTGGGAGGCGACGTTCGGTCGAACGTTCAAACCGCGGGGGCGATATGCGCGCTGGAGCACGCTGATTTCTTGGGACTTCCGAGTGGAGCTGGTGGCGTAGCGGTCGGCGGTGAGGGACGCTGATCGCTCGCGCACGCGCCGAGGAAGTTCCGCCAGTCGTCTGGTGCCGTAGCGGCGGCGATCTTCGGACCGCGGAGCGGCAAAGACGACGGCTCGACCGGTGCCTAGCGGCCACATCCCGACCTCGTCGCAAGAGCAGGTGCCCTTGCTGTTGGGATTCGAGCCGGCTTTTCGGAATGCTTCGGCTCTCGTTCGCGGAAACGCGGCAACACGGCGGCGTGTTGCCGCGTGGAATGCGGGATTCAGGACGGGCGGTTGGTCGACGCTCAGAAATTGGATCGACGCGACCTCCGATGGACGGCTCTTCCTTCGGATCCGCCGTTGCCATGACCATTTTTCTCGTCGCCGAAATGCCGAGCGGGCCGTTCGACGCTCGTGGCGCTCGGATTCAGTGGACGGGGCCAATATTGGGGCCCAAGCGTTCGACGGTGCGGCGCGCATTTGCTTGAGTCGACGCAGAGGACGACGCGGGAAATCCGGCACCCGCCGATTTGCGTCGTTTCGTCAGAAAGTAACGAACGGCGAGGTTGCCGAGCGCGTCGGCTCGTACTTGGCCAGTACCTTCAGCAGGGCGTTCAGTCGACATGTGAGCCAGGCTCCGGGTCGCTACGCGCGCGCTGGCTAGTCGGATAGCCACGCTGCCAGGGAAGACCGTCGGGGCGGATCGCAACACTTTGAGGGCGTGTTGCCTTGACACCTACACACTGCGGCCGACATCTTTGAAGGAACGTCTTGAGGTCCATTGGACCGGAGAAGAGATCATCGGTGAGTTTCCCCTATCGCGGTGTTGGAGTGTGGCTCGTGCTCGGACTGGGGGGATGCTCGAACGAGGCTCAACGGCAGAGTATTGGCGCGATCGGCACGACGCAGCTCGCCGTGACTGTCTCCAATGTGGCATCCTCGCGCACGTTCTCCGCGTGTGGCGTGCCCAACGGCGAGCACGGAAAATCCGCGTTACCGGCGGGATGCGAGGCGTCGCACCAGCCGTCGGCGTCGTGTCATCCGTCGACGGAAGCTTGCGCGAAAGCACCCTCTTCGGCGTCGTGTGACAGCTGCGCCTTCGATAGCTACTGCCCGAAAAGCGGAGGAACCTGCACGCCGTACGACGGTCACGGGCATTGCGGCGGCTCGAGCGCCCTTCCGGACCTCGTCCTCGAGTATCCGTGCGCGGACAGCGCGGGTCACTTCCATTTTCCGGTATGCAACCGTGGAACCGGCGCCGTCACGTCCAAGACGATCACGATCGGACTGTACGCGGGCACATCGTCGTATCCGGCGTGCGCGGGACGGTCGGAGCATCCTTCCGAGCGAATCGACTTCGCGCTCGAGCAGCCGCTCGAGCCGGGTGAGTGCGTCGACGTCCGCGCCGACACGGCGAGCGATTGCCACTTCAGCGATCCGACCTTGCAAGGCCTTCGCACTGTCGTCGTGAACGCGAACGGAAGCATCGCGGAATCGAACCCGTGCAACAACTCGAACGTGTGGGTGAAAGACGCTTGCCAAGATCCGCCCCCCGCAGGTTCGGGCGGTAGTTCGTCGAGTGGCGGCGCTTCCAGCGGTAGCGCCCCGCCGTCGAGCGGCGGCGCCGCGAATGGATCGGGCGGCGCAAGCGGCGCTGGTCCGACGGTGGACGCAGGCAACCTCGAAACGGGCGGCGCAGGCGGTTCGATCACAGTGGATGCCGGATCGACAGGCGGTTCGACCGCGGGGAGCGGCTCCGTCGACGCGGGCAACGCGGGCGGTTCTTCGGCCCTCGACGCGGGTGTTTCGTCCGTGCCTCCGATTTGCACCGCGCCTCCGGAGCTCACGGCCGCGCTCGGGTTGCTCGGTGCGGACGGCAACGCGATTCCGGTGTCGGTGGGCGCGACCACCGTCTCCGTGCAGACACGCTCGGCGGGGGGCGCCTGGGTGGACGCTTCCAACATCGTCGTGGCGTTCGAACAACCGCCGGCGCTCGACGTGGTACTCGTCGTCGACAATAGCGGCAGCGAAACGGGCAATCTCGCCACCGAAGTTTCCGCGGTGCACGGGTTCGCGACCGCGTTGTTCGCTGCGAATTCGAACAACCGTCTCGGCATGGTCCGCGTCAGCACTTCGGCGTCGAAACTCCTCGAGCTGACGAGCGACGTCACGGCGGTCGACAGCGCGACGTCGGCACTGTTCATCAACAAGGGCTGGACGGCGCTTTGGGACGGTGTGGAGCTCGCGAACGACGTTCTGGAAGACGGACCGGCACGCCCGACGCCGACGTCGTCGTGTTACGCGGGGTCGTACCGAAGCGTCGTCGTGTTCACGGACGGCCAGGACAACAATTCGGCCGGCGAGAAAGACACCCTCGGCACCCATCTGTCCACCACACTGGACGATTTGTTGAGCTTGAGCACGGACGGCATGCGGACCGCCGTTTATACGGTGGGCATCGGCAAGCGCATCGATACGACGTCGCTCGGCGCGCTCGCGTCGGGAACGGGCGGCGAGTACCTGCACATCGACGATTGGAGCTCCTTGGTCGGCACCCTCGATGGGACGGCGACGAAACTCACGCTCCAGGCGCCGATCTGTTTTTCGCCGGCAACCTGTGACGCGGTCGAAGCGAGGACCGTCGTGACCACGATGACCGCGGGCCAGACGTTCACGGCCGAACACTCGTTCGCGCTGCCGAGCGAGTAGCGAACGGGTTTCGGCATCGCCGACCGAATCGCGCACGCTACGCGGTGTTACGCCGACTCATGAGTCGGCGACGGACGTCTTTCGCGAGCCAGCCCCCTTTTTCACGCGCCACGAGCTCGCGCATGAGCAAGGCGGCGCGTCCCTGACCGACGCGGCCCGCGAACACGGCGTCCATGAGGCGCGTCGCGGCGCCGCGGCGCCGCATCGAGTCGAGATGGTCCACGTAAGGCTCGACTTGTCCGAGGACGCGGTCGAGCCCGCTCTTCTTTCCCGTCGCGCCGAGGAGTTTCAACTTGGCGGCGTGGAGTTGCGTGAGGCGTTCGGCGAGGGCTGCGACCAATCCCTTATGCTCCGCCCATTCGTCTCCGTCACGGTCGCGAATGGCTCGAAGCGCTGCCGCCGCGTCGCGGGAATCGATGAGGCCCCAATCGGTGTGCGCGGACAGCAAACTCAGCGCCTCGCGCCGCGCCGCGGGCTCGTTCTCCAAACGCCGGAGGGCGGCGTAAATCACGTCGATCGAGAGCCAGCGATAGACGAAATCGAGGCCGGTGCCTTTGATGTTCTGGCATCCCATGACGCGCGCTCGGTGACCGGGCGCGAACGAGCGCGCGATGAAGTCGACGATTTGGTCGCCGGTCGCGTCCGAACGCTCCACGATGGCAACGCGCTCGAGGAAGAGCTCGCGATACAGGCTCCGCAACACGGAATCGGCTTTGTCGAATTCTCCGCTCTCGAGCGCGGACTCGACGGCGCTTCGCGCGACGCGCACGGCCCGTTCGCGGTTCGCTTGTCGTTCGGCGTGGCGCACGACGTCCGCGCGCAGATCTTCTCCGGAAATGGCGAGAGTGCCGAGCTCGTGCTCGAGCGCCGCACCGAGTCCTTCGGCGTTCGCGACGGCGGCTGCGACGGAGGGACGAGCCAGGACCTCCTCTATGGCGTCCGCGTTCAGCGAGAGGGTGCCCAACATTCTGCGGATGGAACCGAGGAGCGCATCGGGGCGAAGCGGCATCTTGAGCCGATGGAGCGCCTCGTCGAAGCGCGCGAGAGCCCGCTCGCGACCGCCGTCGCCGCTTACTTTGAGCTCGGGGAGAAACAGTTCGAGCGCCTCTCGCACGAATTGGGTGAGGCCGCCGAGATTCGTTCCGATGCAGACGATGTGATCGACCGAGACGTCGCGCACGAAGATTTCTGCGAAGACACGCGAACGCGGTACGCGGTCGGCGCGATTGTTCACGACCGCGACGGTGACGACCTCGGGCTCCCGGTCGACGTCGTGTTTGTCGAAGGCGAGCCGGAGCCAGTTCGACATGAAACCGGCGCGTTCGTTGGCGCTCATGCCGTTGGAGAACGCCATGCGCCGTCCCGCGTAGCCGACCTCGGGATACGTTTTCAACACGCCGAGATCGGGGACCACGAAGTCGGCCATCATGACCAGTGCGAACTCGCGGTCGACGCCCAGGTGTTCGGCGAGCGCGGCGATGAGTGCGATGTTCCGCGGGTGTTCGTCGTACGGGTAGCGCGCGAGCAAATCTTGCGGGATCAGATCCGCGTCCATGGGAGCGACCTCGACGAGGCGCGTTCCGGCGTGGCGCGCGGCGTCGCGGATGATCGGGAGCATCTGCTCTTCGCTGGTGAAGGTCGTCCCGCGGAGAGGCATGAACCGTCCGATGACGCGAGCGACGTCTTCGCCGCTCGGGCCCATCACGTCTTCGTGATCGGGGTAAGCGTTGGTGAGCGTCGTGATCTTGTCTTTCATCCATTCGCGCGCGAGCAGATCGACGAAGCGCGGCTGGAGCGCCATGCATTCCCACAGGAACACCTGAGTGCGCAGCTTGCTCGCGAAGTCCAAGACCATGCGCTGCTCCCAGATCGTGGCCTTGTCGTAGGGGCGATACAGAAAGATCTCTCGCGCCGGTAAATCGCGTCGCGCATGGATGAACATCGCTTCGCAGCCCGTCGTTTTCACGACCACGTCGTAGCGGAGCGAATGAAATAGCGCGGCTTTCAGTCGCTCGGAGCCGCTCTTGCCGCGTGTGCCCCAACCGCCGATGGTGAGCGGGATCGAGCGCCGCGCTCGTTCGACGCGACTCAGGATCCAAGCGGCGCGCAGCACGTATGCCACGAAGACCACCCACACCACGAGCGCAAGCTGCCATGGAGAATTTCCGGAGGGCGACAGCGTGTAAGAAACGGGGCGCTCGAGCCATAACGGGATCGCCATGGCGACCGGCAAATAGCGGAGGACGTATTCGGACTCCGCGTTGAACCACGCGCCGCCGATTTCGCCCGTCGAGTCCGTCAGCGCGACGGAAAATCCGAGCTCCTCGCACAGACTCGCGTAGCGCCGGCGTTCGCTCGCCTCGCTCGCTTCGAGAGAGCGCTCGCGCTCTCTCGCGAAGTGTTCGTAGTACGCGGAGAGCTTCCACCAGGCTCGGAGTCGGCCAAGGCCGGGTGAGGGGCCTCGCAAGACGACAGTGCCGAAGCTCGTGACGATGCGAAGCGGTTTCGCAAAGGGCGACGCCGCGGCGAGTAAATCGTCCACGCGTGGCAAAAAGACGCCCCAACCCCCAATGGCCCGGAGCAAGTGGCGTTCGCCGGGGACGCGCGTCGCCGTGACTTCCGCCATGCCGCGCGGCGGGATCACGACGTCTCCGGCGGGCACGCGCGCCCGAGAGTGAGCGAAGGCTTTGCGCTTGTCCGGCACGGGAGTTCGAAGTTCGAAGAGCAACCGCCAGAGCCGGAGCCGCCGCGGTTCGCCGCGCGTGATCGCATAGACGCCGCCGCCCCGATCGCGGAGCGCGACCGCCATGTCGCTGCGTGCCGCGACGGCCAAGGCGCGCTCGACGTCCCTGAGCCGGAGATGGTTCGCGAGCTTCAAGCGACGGGTGGTTCCCTCGTCGAGCGTCGCGAGCTCCGACTCGAAGCGTTCGCGCAGCTCGGTCAACAGGGGAACCGCTTCGACCTCGAGCCTTCTCAGGACCGCCGTGGCGCGCTCCAAGAGTTCCGGGCTGAGCGCTGCTCGTCGCGCGAGTTCCGCGAGCTCGGGGACGAACGTGTTCGGAGGGACGGGCGCGAACGTGCCGACGCTCAGCGTTTCGATCACCTCGAACGCCATCTTCACGTCGAGGTCGTGCGCGCCGCGTTGCAAGGTCTCCCGTACGGCGTGCGTGGTCGCGTGGACGCACGTCGGATCCGACACCGCCCGGCGTCCGAGCTCACGCAGCGCGACCGCACGCACTCGCTCGGACGAGTCTTCCAGGCACAGCGCGACGAGCGCGCCCGTAGCTCGGGGACGGCCGAGGCGGGCGAGCGCATAGGCGAGCCCCTGGCGCACGTGCTCGCTCGGATCGTCTTTGGTGCGGAGCGCCACGGCAAGGGCACCGCGCGACGTTGCGCCGAGCTCCGCGAGCAGTCGGAGCGCATTGCGGCGCACGACGAGACCGTCGGGACGCGTGCGATCCAGGAGCACACCACGGAGCAAACGCATCGCGCCCTTCGGATGAGCCAGGAGGGACAGTTCGAGCGCCGCAACCTGGACCCACCGATCGGCGCCGACGCCCTCCGCCCATCGTCGCACCAGGCGGAAGGCTTCCGTACCGAGCGCCGGCAAGCGCTCTTCTTCGGGAAGCGCGCCGAGCACCGCAGCAGTGGCGGCGAGCGCCGCGGCGCGCACCGTTTCTTGTCGCAATCGAGTGGCGTGTGAAAGCATCGTCGAAAGTCCGCCCAAGCTGCCTCGCCGGTGCCTCGGGGCGCTCTTGGCGAGAGCGTGGGCGAGCGAACGAACGGCCGCGTAAGCGACCGCTACTTGATCGGCGCGATCGGCGACGTCCGCGGTGATCCGTTCCTTGACCGCCTCGAGGTCGAGCCAGCGTCGCGTGGCGGCCGCGTCCCGTGATAGCCGCACCGGATCGGTGATGGTCGCGTTCAGATGCCGGAGCAGAATCTCGCGGCGCTCCGCCTCCGTTGCGGCGCGTTGATAGCTCACGGAGAGGTCGAAACCGACTTGCTCGAGTCGGAGCAGGCCGCCGACCGCGACGTCCGCGGCCCGGACGAGCGCGCCGACGAGGAGCGTGTCGGGGAGTTCTTCTCTCCCGATCTCCGCGATGATGCGCTCGGCGATGGCCGTCGTCGCGGGGCGCCGCAGCGTTCGATCGAGTTCCGAGACGTGCTCCTCTATCCGCGCGATCAAGCGGCCGAGCGCGCGTTCGTCTTCGCCGCGAAAGCGAGTCACGGTAAGGACTCCCAGGCCGCGTCGCGCGCCGGTGCGGCGCGCCCGACGCGTCCGTCACCTTCTTCGAGACGCCCCCAGAACGGTGCGTTGCGAGGCGCGTAGTCCGCGAGTCCGCGACCGAGCGTCTGTTCGTAGCCCAAGGTCAACGCGAACGAGAACGAGGAGACTCCATCGGGAAAATCTCTGAACTCGGTCACTTTGCCGCCGAGAAGAAGGTGATGCGTTTCGCGAGCCCATTGCCAGAACAACGCTTGCGCCGAACCGGTCAGGCGAGTGAATCCCTCCGGGCGCACGGGGCCCGGCGGTCGCCGACTCGCGATGATCGAGGCGCTGAGCCACGGGGAAAGCCCGTCTCCTGGGAGCGCATCGAGTGTCACCACACCGTCGAGCCGATCGATCGCGGCGGGCGACGGCCCGTAACGCATGGCCCCGCCGTAGCTCAGCAGCACGTCCGCGAAAGGACGATGGTCGGCCTTCAGCCCGATGTTCCACGACACGGGGTGAAGCATCGCGTATTGCGTGTAGAGGTCCGAATCGATCGACGTTTCCCCGTCGGGAACCACCCCTGCGCGTCGTAGGATCACGTCTGTCCACGGGACGAGCGCGACGTCGGGCCCGACCGGGATCGACCAGAGCACGCCAGCGACGCCGTAGAAACTCACGGCCGCCTTCTCCCGAAACGGCTGACGCACGACGAGCGCGCGCGCGTAACCACCGGGAACGAACCGTCTCGACGACGCCCAGGCACCGATCGTGAAGCCTTCGCTGTCGGTTCCGGAGCGGGCGCGATAAAAAATGGAACCCTCCGCCCAGGCTCGCCGACGAAAGAACTCTCGCAAGGCGTACGCGGTGAGTTGCAGATTCTGATCTTCGCGACTCCCTTCGAACTCGCTCAGATCCGTGCGCTGAAACGTTGCGGAGGCGCCCACGAGGAGTGGTCCTTCGGACGTCGCTTCACCGACGGTCGGCAAAACGAGCGGAGTCGAGGCGAGCACGCGGCCGTTGGGTTCGCTCTCCAGCGGCGCGACCTGCGACTCCGTTCGCGCGCGCGGCAATCCGCTCGGAAACGCCGCTTCGACGCGCACGAGGGCGCGAGCTTCCGTGGAAGTCACTCGAAGGACGAAATTTCCTGCCTCGGGCACCGGAATGTAGCGCTCCTCCGTCGCGGTTCCGCCGAGCGCCCACGGGGTGACGTTCGCCGGATCTCCACCGCGCTCGATTGCGAGCGATAGCGTCGTCGGTCGATTCTCGGAAGACCGCGCAACCACGCGAAGGACGGTGGGCGCTGCGAAATGGAGCTCGAGCGCGCGGTCGCCTTGAATGTCGTGCCACGTCGATACGATTCGTGAAGCGACGGGTATTTTTGTCGTTCCGTCGCGAAGGACGACCGAAGCGACCGCGTCCGATTCCGGCAAGAGAACGTCCAATCGGTGACCGCCCGACGGCACACTTACCGGGCATGTTCGCGACCGCGACGGCTCCGTCAGGTCCGACGGATCGACGGCGGGCGCCGCGTCGCACGCCACCTTATTTCCGTCGAGGAGCGTCGTGAGCGCGCATTCTTCCGGTCCCGCGAGCACCGAACAAACGGTCTCCACGTCGAGGGTTTTGGCCCGCCGTTCCTTGAAGTACGCCGCGACGCGACGACCCTCGGCGATCATCGACGCTGCATCCGGCGCGTCGAGGAGCGCGCGGCGAATCTTCGTTCCCAGCGTCACGGCTCCGTTCGCGCCGGTCTCTTCGACGACTGCGCTCGCCGCGCCGGATTCGGCGCCGGCTGCGTTCACCCACGAAATCGCGCCGGCGAGACGAGACAGGACCTCCGTTGCTGCATCTCCGTACGCGGTGGCCTGGCGCGCGAGCAGAAACGCCGCTAGCGTCTCGCCCGCGTCGTGTTCACTCACGGCAACGTCGGCGCGCAACGTCGCTGCGCGCGCGAGCGCACGACCGGACCGCGTCGCAGCGCCGATTCGCGCGTAGGCAGCGCTGGAGACATCGGCGAGGCCCGCGCGCTCCGTCGCACTCGCCAAGAGGAGCGCGTCGGCGCCGTCCGAATCGCAGGCGGACGTGACGAGCGGAGCGGCGACCGCGGGAGCGGGTTGTTTCTCGAGGTCCAATTCGCGCGCGCGCGCCAGCGGCGCCGGATCCGCCGGTGCGTGAAGCGGCGGAACGTCGGTTGCGACGCTGAGCGAAACCACGTTGGGGCTTCCCTCGGGCAACATCACCGACGCCGCATTGCCGGCGCGCTCGTCGTCCTCTTCTGGCGGTTGTCCCGTTCGCGCTCGCTCGGCGTCCGAGAGACGACTCGCGCCGAGCGCGGCGAGGATCGACGCTCGTTCACCTCGAAGGGCCGCCCGAACGCCTCGATCCGGCGCGCTCCTGAGCGCTCGCGTCGTTTCGCGCAAGCGGGCGAGAAGCGCCGCTTCCGTTTCGCCTCCACCGGAAGGTCGCGCGGTGACGAAGCGCGTCCGCGGCAGCGGCTCTGCCGGCAAACGAATGCTTGCTCTCACGAGGAGCTGCGACGCCGAACTGACGTCGATGGCGGTCGACCCGAGCGGCACGGGAACCTCGACCGCGCCCGTGGCCGGTGCTCGCACCCAGGCCTCGAAGTCGGCGTTGGCGGTGTGAACGATGAGTGTGCGCGCGCCGCCCGCCAGCGACGCGGGCTCGACCACCACGCGGCCTGCGGTATCCGCAAGTGTCTCTCGCACGACGAAGCGCGCTTCGTCGGGAAGCTCGCCCCAGCGCTCGACCTCGCGAAGCTCGGCGCACGGTACCAACCCTTCGCGCGGCACGCGAGCGAGCAGCGGCCGCCCCGGAGGTCGTTCGAAGCGTCGCACGCCCGCTGCGACCGCGACGAGCGCGGGAAGACCCGCGAGTCCGTGCACGGTGACGAGGTCATCGTCGATGCGCATGCTGACCTCGCGAGCGTCGTCGTCTTGCGTCCGCACCGTCACCCGTGCGTGCGTGCCGCCCGGCGCGGCAACGGCGAGCGGGGTCACCGTGTCGGCGAGCCAGGTGAAGCGCGGTCCGGACGCCGTCATCACCGAGCACCGGCCTTCCGCGAACGTTTCGTCGTGAGGGACGACGAGCACCGGTTTTTGGCGCGTGTCCGCGGTGGGCGAGAGCAGTGACCACTCCGTTTTTCTGACCCAGGAACGTCGCGACAGCACCGTCGCGCCTTCACGGCTCGCGTCCGTCGCCGCGCGCATTTCAGCGTGGGCCGCGCCGCGCGCCGCAGCCCTGCGATCGACCGCGGTGACGAGTGCCGTGAGCTCCGAAACGGCTTCCACGTCGTCCGTGTCCGCGCCGCGTGCCACCGCGTCGCTACCGAGCAAATCCGGTAGGACGCTCGGATCGAGGCGCGTCACGTTCAGGTCGGCGAGCCGCTCGAGCATCCGCCGCGCGATCGGCGCCCGTGCCGCGACGGGGATCCCGCGAAGCGCCGACCAAGCGGCGCGAAGCGCCCTCGGATCGGGCGCGATCTCCGGCGCGTGCAACACGAGCTCGACGGCCAAGAGCGCGCGCTCGCTCGACAACAGACGCGCCGTTGCGCCGAAGGTACGGAGCGCGTCGTACGCCGGGCGGCTCTCCGTCGCGGTGCTCGCCGCGATCGCCGCGACGAGAGTCGAACAACGTCCCGGCGCGCGCTCGCGCGCCACGTCGAGATCGTGCTCGCGCACCCGCTTGCGCGAAAAAGCGTCGAGGACGTCGGTACGCTGCGTGAACGCCTCGACGGCCACGAGCGCCGCACCCTCGATGACTTCGACGCGGACGCGAGTCTCGGCTTCCGGAACGACGGCGCGGACGGTCTCCGGGGCGGTCCAGCGATCGGACGTGACCGTTCTCGTTGCCGGACGAAATTCGAGCACCTGGATCGGGACGTCGCCTTCGAACACGACGACGCGTGTCGTCGTGACCCGGCTTGCTTGGACGTGCACGCGTACGACGCTGGCGCCCGAGGTTCGCACTTCGACGTGCTCGCGTTCCGAGAGCGCACGCCGTTCGAAGCGCGCGGTCTCCGGCGCTTCGCCGTTCGGAACGCGTGTGCCTCCGGCGAGCTCCACGGCGCGCTTCGAGAAATACGGGGGCGCAACCGGTCGAACCCGGAGCGCGGACTCCAACCAATCGCTCATGAGAAAGCGCGCGCTCGACTCCGAGCGGTCGTCCCCGAGCAATGAACGGAACGCGACGGTGGCCCGCGCTCGGGCCTTCGCTCCTTCCGGCGTGTCCTCGCCCTGAAGCGCCGAGCCTTTCCAGAGCAAATCGCGGACGTGTTCGTCGAAGCGGTACCATCGAAAGGGGTCGCTTTCGCCGCGCGCCACGTCCAACGTGATGGTCGCATCGTCCTTGGTCGCTCTGGCCACGACGAAGCGCGCGGTGCTCCAGGTCGGCACGCGGAGTTCGTGCGCGTCGCTCGACCAGGTAATGGCGTCGGGGAGGTCGCCGGTGCCGGTTCCGAGTCCGAGCCGGCCCAGACCGACGAGCCGCACGCGATCGCCCGGGTCGACCGCAACGACGAGGAGCTCTCCGGGACCGAGCTTCGCGCCGGAGCTCGCGTCGACCGTCCGGAGGGTTCGCGTCGCTCCGGTCTCGGGCCACGTCGCGACGCGCGCGTCGGTCATGCCGACCCACTGCTGGGCGACCGATTCATTCGTTCCTTTGGATGCGACCACTCGACTTGTCATGGTCAGGAATGCGACGCTTCCGGCCAGAGCCGCAAGTCGGGCGAAGACCCCGCATCGACCGCAGAGCGCCGTCACGGATCGAGCGCGTGCCCGAGCGCTTCGGCAAATCTCCGACGAAGAACGCTCCCTTGCTTCAATTGATCCCGGAGGGAACGCGACATCTCGACGTGGATGAACGGAGCCCCGGCAGCGACGCTTCTACCGGCTTGCACGTTGGTCATGGCCCCGAAGTGTTTCGTCTCTTCCGGATAGATCACGACGCGCCCCGCGCCGAGCAGCGCGCGCAAGGCAGCGGCGACCGATTCGAGCCGTGCGTTCGTCCCCGCTCGGCTCAAGACCACATCCACGTCGGGCAGGCGGTCGTCTCGAAAGCCGTGGAGCTGGATCGTCAAATCGGGTTGTTCGGACAAGAGCTCGACGTGGGCCGTCGTGAAGAACGACTCCGGAGCGTGTGCGAGGTCCGAGTCTGCTTCGCCGCTTCGTGCGATGCGTGCGCGGTCGTCCGTGTCGAGGTCTCCGTCGTCGGATTGGCTCCGCCGGACCGTGTTCACGAGGAGCGCACGCGCCGAGAGAATTTCGAAGGACGTGATGGCCACCTCGAGCGTCCCCACGTCGAAAAACGTGTGCGGCGCTTCGATCAGTACCTTTCCGGCGCGCCCGGGACGGATCACGACGAGCCCGCTGCCGCGCCGCTGTCCCGGCGCTTCCGCGAGCCACCACGAACCGTCCGGCGGCGTTTCGAGCACGAACCCCTGCGGCGGCGGCGTCGTTGGCGGCGCGCCCGCCGGAGCAGCGCGGGCAAGCGCACGCGCCCACGCGCCAAACGCGACGAGCTCCGCCTCGCTCGGGGCAATGTACGAGACGCCCGCGCCGCCGCGCTTGGTTCTGACGGCGTCGATCACGGCGGACTCCGGGTCGCCCGGTGGCGTCGCGTTCGGGTTCTTCGACGCGGACGGCTCCGGCGCGGAAGCACCGCCGACGCGTGCGCAGGCGCTGGGTCGCGAGCATGCCCCGAGGATCGCGGCACAGAGGAAAATCGGGCGCGCACGGATGATCACCACGGCTCTGCCGTCCACAGACGGGGTTCCGCGTCTTCCTCGGGCGGCGGTTGCCCGACGACGACCGCGCGGATGAACACTCGCTCCGGGTTCGCTTCCGCCGTGGACAATGAGGCTTCCGTCTTCGCTCCGGGGACAATTTCCGGATCCGACAACCTTAGTCTAACCACGTGGCGTCCTCCGCCGAGATCGTCCCCGAGCCGGATTTCTCCTCGACCGATGCCGTCCGCGTTCGTCGCCCCGCCGGGCTCTCGTTTCGCTTCCCAGAGCGAGCCGTGCGTGAGATCGCTCCGCCCTTCGAGCGCGCCCTTCGGAGTCGTCGTGCGCTTGAAGAAGCGGCCCGTCACCTGTCGAACGGCGCCTCCGTCGATGCTGTAAGAGAGGTGCCACGGCGCTTCGTTTCCTTCCGTAACGACGAACACCACGAGCCCGAGCGACTCGCCGGCGTGTTGATCCACGTCGAACTCGAGCGAGCCGCCCTTTCGGAGCTCGAACACGCTCTGACGTTTTACGACCGCGCCGCCCTCCGCCGGAGCCGCGCGGACGAAGGCTTCGCCGCGTTCCCCCAAACCAAGAACCGAAACACGATGTAACCCCGGCGGCGCCGATCGCTCGAGGGTGCCGCTCGCGAGCACGAGCGGTTGACGCGCCGACTCTTCGCCGTCCAAAAGCACGCGAAGCGTTTGGCCGAGTGCGTCGGGTGGAATTCGGTAGAGCAATTGCAAACGCCCCGCTGCGGATCCTTGAGCCGCGACTTTCACCGCGTTCTTGTCGTCGACGCGCGTCCACACGCCTTCGGGAAGGAGCGCGCCTTTGGCGAGCCACGCGCCAGTGAAGAGCTCGCGACGCGGCGGCGTTCCTTCTGGTTCGATCGAACGCTCGGGTCTCGCCCCGGCGCCGCGCTTCCCGCGCTGGTCGAGCCGCACTTGTGCGAGGAGCAGGGGCGAGCGACCGGCGAGCGCCAAATCGCCGTCGTTGTCGGGAAGAACGTTGGCCCATTCTTTCAAATCGTACGGCGCGTTCTTCCAGACTTCTTCCGCGTCCGGCTCCGGATACGCCGGATTGGCGACGTTTTCATCGACGCCAGGCTCGCGCGTGGCGAACAGAGCGCACACCTTGGCATCGCCGAACACGTCGACGCGATCGACACCGTCCGGAAGACGGATGGTGAACATCGCAGGATCGGTGGCGTCGCCGCGCGCGGCAAAGACGTCGTAGGGAGACCGCACGAGGCGCGCGGCAAGATCGGCGCGCCCGACGCGCCCATGGCTCTTCCATTGGGCCCATAGTCTCGCCGGCATTTCGTGCGCGCCGGTCTCGAGTGCGGCGCGGAGAACGACGGCAAGCGTGTCTTCGCCTGTCGCGACGCGAAGCGAGACGGGGCGGCCCGGATCGAGCTCGAAAAAGCGCTCTTTTCGAATGTCGGGACCGATCTCGACGCGGTCGTCTTCTCTTGGTTCTCGCGGCAGATCGCCGACTTGCGCCGCCGCGTCTCGGCCCTTCGCGTCGAGGAACACGCGCACCGCGTCGCGAGCGCTCAGTTCGACACTCCGCAGCGTGTCTCCCGAAAGCAGCACTTCGACGGCGCGGTCCTTCTCGAGCGGAACCCCGCGTGCGTTTCCCGAGGGCTCGACGATTCGTAGAGTCGTCGCGCGGTCGCTCCGCACGCGTAGCGCGAGCGCCCGATTCACGTTGAGCACCGCGAACCGATCGGGACCAATGTCGACCGAGCGCGGTTCTCGAGGCACGACTGCCTCACTGCCGCGAAGCGCACCGATGAGGAGGCGTCGCTCGATGTAGTCCACGCCGCGACGCCCGAGCGCCGGCACACGCCGATTCCACGTAGCGAGCGCCTGAAACCGCGCAGCGATTGGAAGGTCGAAGAACCCGAGCGAGGCGCGCGTCCCGACGATCGCGCGACGCTTTTCGGCGTCGAGGCTCGCGGTGAGCACGCTCTGCTCGATGTGGCTACGCGGCTCGCTCAAGGTGACGCGCACCATCATGTGATCGTTGTCGCCCGCCGCCGTTGCGAGCCTGAGGCGGCCTGGTCGAAGGTGGAGATCGCGGAGGTCCACTTCGGTGGTTCGCGGATCTTCCGCCCACTGTGCGTCGTCCGCGACGCGCGCGGCAAATCGATCGGCCTCGAGCGGCCCCCGCGGGTCGGCGCTGATCCGGCTCACTTGGTAATAGCGACGCGTCGCTACCGGCCTATCGTCTTCGGTTTCGAGCGTCGCATCGAAGGCGTACGTGAAGGTTATTTTCGGATCGTAGTGGTCGCTGGGCTTCGCAAGCCCCCAGGTCGTCACGGATACGCGCGATATGCCGCCGGGAAGTGCCAGGACGATGGGGCGCTCCGATCCCATTTCATAGGCGAGGAGCTCGTCGATCCTCGCGGCGTCACCTGGCACCGTTCGCGGATGCGCGAGCCCGATCAGCGCCGCGCCGACGAGCAGGATGAGGAGGGACGCTACGACCCAGCGCATGTCACTCGCGTCCAAAGTCGAGGTTGGAAAATCCGAGCGCCACGGCGTGTCGCAATTCGGAAGGCGTGCGAAGCGTCGTGGTGGCGGCTGCGGCGTGCACACGCAGGAGGACGAGCCGCCCTTTGCTCGCGCCGGTCACGAGCGCCCACTCTCGACCGTCCTTCGCATCGTGAATCACCTCGACGTAGCACCCGACGTGTTTTTCGAGCGCCGCTCGGAGCTCGAAGGGGTTCGCTGTTTCGGTGTACGCAGAGAACGCTGCGGCGCCCGCGTCGATGTCGCATACCCCGGCGGCTCGGACCGCGCGGCACGCTTCGACGAGCTCTGGCGCGGGCGGCGAGGCCGTTTCACAGGAGACGAGGCCGAACGCGCGCTCGGCGACGTCGGCGTCGATGAGGTTCGCGCCCGCGCGGCGAAGACGCGCTTCGGTGACCGTGTCGCGTTCGAGGCGCGCCCACCTGTCGCGGACGCTCTCGGAAACCCAGAGGAGCAACATCTGATCGTCGGCGAATTTCCGGGCATAGTCGAAAGTGGGATCGGTCGAACCTTCGAGCGCCGCGTGCACCAGCGCACCGTCGAACGCGCCGACGCGGAGCCCGGCGTTCGCCAGGAGCCTTACGAGCGGCGAAGACCAGGACGGACCGAGCGCCGCCGCGGCGGTTTCGCGACCGTACGAGACGACCGCGTCTTCGGGAACGCCCTTGTCCGCACCCAACGCGCGCACGGCGATGACGCGGCCGCCGGTCGCGAGCCATTCTTCGTGCGCTCGGTCGTAAAACGATCGGCGCCCCGTTCGCTTTCGGACGTCCGTTTCTCCCGCGATGGGCAACGCACCCGGAGCGAGCAAGAGATCGGCGTCGAGAGCGGCGTGCAGCGCGAGCCCGACGTCGAATGATCCGCGTTCCCAGACGGCCCCTGGTATCTCGATGGCGATTTTCTCCGTCGCGACGCCCGCCGGGCGCCGACGAACGGCGACGGTCGCATTTCCTCGGCGGGCTGGTCCTTGGGGTTCGACCAGGGCCCAGCTTTCGGGTCCATCACCCACGCCGACGAATTGGTATCCGAGCCTCTGCCCGACGGCGCACTGCCAGGGACTCGGCTCGCCACCGGTTGACAATTGAAGGAGCGCGGGCCAAAGGACGCTGGAAAAGATCCGTAGCTCTTCGACACTCGGCGCGTCGTATCCGCTCGGTCCGACACGAGTCAAATCTCGCATGCGTGCTTCGAGCTCGCGGCGAAAACCGCCCGACCAGCGCGCTGACGGAGACGCTCCGAGCACCCGCGCGCCGAATGCGCCCGCCACGTCCTTCGGAATTTCGAGGCGCGGTGAGTCCGAAAACCGACGACCGTTCGCCGACGCGCCGCGAAAATCGATCCCGAATTCCGTTCCGATCCATCGACCGAGTCCCACGACGTCGAGTCGCTCGGGCACCGCGCCGACGACACTCAGCGCGCCGCGCGCCGCCGTCGTCGTGATCACGAGGGTTCGTTCCGTCCCCAATTCCTTGCCGAGCTTTTCGGCGAACGCGAAGTCTTGCCGCGCCACGTCGTTCGAGCGCGATGCCACGACCACGGCGCGCGCGTCGAGAAACTCGGCCGCGCCCATGGCGACGGCACTTGCCGGAGAATCCGTGCTTTCCGCCATGGCGATGACGAGCCAAGGAGCGCCGCGACCCCCCGCGCGGAAAGCGACTCGGGGACCCACTCGATCGTCCTCGGGGTCGTCGGCGCGAGGGACGAGCGTGAACCAGTCGAGGTGCGTCGCGTCGTGGCGCGCGATGAGCGACGCACGCTGCAAATCGTCGACTGCCGATTGGTCGAGCCGCCCCTTCGTCAACTCGTGAGCGACGCGCAACGACAGGAGCCACGGCTCGGGTTCGCCCGCGCCGAGGGATGGAGAGCGCGGCGACGGCGCGGAGTCACCGAGCATCAGATCCATCGCCGCCGATCGACTGGCACTGACGCTTTCGAGCGCCGGATGCGCAGAGGCCAAGCGTTCGTCGAGCACCGTGAGCCCGAAGCCGACGGCGTTGCCGAGTAGGAAACCCATCAGTGAGACTTGCAGGGTCGGCATCACGACCGTGCCGATTTTCTGCTTGTTCCACATTTTCACGGCGAGCAGCGACGGGAGCAGGTACCCGAAGCCGAAGTAGTCGACCATCTGAACTCGCGGCGCGAAATGACCGACGACGGCGCCGAGCGCGTACTTCAACGCGAACCCCACCAGGAAGACCAGGACCATCCGCCGCGACCCGACGATGAGAAAGCGTTTGAGCGGCGGCCGCTCGCTCAAGTAAAGCGCGACTTGATAGACGAGGATCGCTTCGATCGTCGTCGTCGCGAGTTTCGTCGGTTGGTACCAAGCGACGGCCAAGAGCGCGGGAACGAGGATACCGTTGTAGTCCCACCCGTAAAGGAGGTTGTTCCGCGCTCCGAGGAGCGCGCCGATGACCAAGATGATGTAGGCGTGTGGCGATTCGAGAAACGATTGCGACAGCGCTTCGTTCGCGATCGTGAAGCGCGACACCGTGAAGTTCGTGAAAACGAGAAGGCCGTAGCGCACGAACACGAAGGTAATTGCGGTGACGATCGCAATGCGCGGCGCTGCGGTGAGAAACCCCGCGTTCCAGAGCGAGTTCGCGACGAGCGGCACCAGGACGAGCCCGATGCTGTACAGCTCGCGCGAATGCGTGAAATGGGTCCGCATCGAGAGCCACGGCAAGAAGCTCCCTTCGACCGCGAGGCGGACGAGAACCGCGCCGACGATGAACAAGAAGAACCGCTCGCGCCCGAACGACGACGACCACACTCCGGTTCGGGGCAGCCACAGCCCGACGAAAGCGGTGAGGACGTATGTGAGGACGGCTTCACCGACGACAAGAGCGCCAGTCAGCGGCGCGGCGACGAACACCGTCGCGAGGTAACCCGGCACGACGAGTCCGGCGTATGTCCAACCGAGTGTCTCGGCGAACAGTGTGAGTACACACAGCCCGATGAGCACGGGCGCGTGCAGGCTCCGATCGAGCCCATTTTCCTGGAAAACGTGGAGGTGGGGAGCAACGGAGAGAGCCAGTGCACCTACATCGCGCAGCATCGGACTCACCACTCGCACACGTGCAAACACGTGTACCGAAGAAAACCTTCGGTGCGATCTGTCGGCGCCGCGGACACTATCGCGTTAGACTACCCGATTGTGCGAGTGACAGGATCGCTCGATTCGTCGCGGCTGAGCTTCCATTGTTCGAACGGCAACTGATCCCCAAGCAGTATCGGATTCCGCGACCCGCGTCCGTCGACGACCGGCAGCAACATCCATTTTGGGAGCTCGTTCCCTTCGAGAGCGTCGCGGCTTTAGCGGCGTTTTTCGTCGCGGGGCTCGGTCTGTTCGGCGGTACCGACGACACGCTGCGCGTCGCCACGCTGCACGCGATCGCGAAGGACGCGCCCACGCGCAGCGCTATCGTTCTTTCGCTCGGTTCGAACGCGACGCCGAGCGGTTGTCGCGACACCGTCGAGCGATACGTCGACCTCGGTAAGGCACGGGGAGCGCTTTTCTTGCCGCTCGGCGAGAAACTTTGTCCGGCGAGCAACGTCGAGCGTGCGCACAGAGTTCCCCTGCTCGATCTGCCGGACGGCGCGTTGCGGTTCGCTCCCGATGGCGGCGTGATGGGATTCGAAACGACGGCACCGAGTTCGTGGCTCACGAGGCTCGGGGGCCCGGTGGACGCGCGATGGGTTGCTACTGGCGAGGACCGCGGAATGCCAGTGGTCTCCCTCGACGATCTCGTCGCTGGGCGCGTAGCGCCGGGAGTGCTCGAAGGCAGAGTCGCGGTCGTCACGCTCGACGATCCACTCGGCAGTGAGGCCACGAAGAGCGCCGAGGGAGTCGGCGAAAGCGTTGCTCGAGCGCTCGGCGCGGCGCTGGACGGCGGAGCGCGCCGCGGTCTATCGAATTGGATCACCGCCGTGTTCGCACTCGTCTCGGCCTCCGCGATTGCGACGAGTCACCGGCGCCGAGGCTTGTTCCTCGGCACGCTCATCGCTGCCGCATCTACGGTGCTCTTCGTTCTTTCATTGTTCGAGCTCGCGTCGTCCGGGTATCTGCTCTCGCCGGGCAGCTTCGCCGCGGGCCTCGTCGCGTGCGCGCTCACTCTGGCGCTGCCGCAGTTCGTGTCGAAGCGACGCGCCGTAGCGCGCGCGACGGAACTCATCGAACGAGCGGCGTTGATCCACACTCAGGCCGCTCACAACATTCCCGACGCGGAGTTCTGGGCGCGCATCGCAGGGATGGCGAGCCAAGCGCACCCTGCGGACGAGCTCATTGTCGCCGAGTTGCCGCCGCACAAGTGGCATCTCAAATTCTGGGAGACCGGCAACATGAGCGAGAGCGCCATCGGCGAACGACGCCGCGACATTCGACGCACGCCATACTGCAACGACGAGGGCGTCCCGATGATCCGGGTCGTCAGAAACTATCTCGTGATGAAGGACGTCCCCGTCCTCGTCGTTCCGCTCATGACGCTCGGTGAAATCGAAGGCTACGTGTTCCTGTGCGGCACGCGCGCCGAACGCGGCTTTGCCGAAGCACCGGACCTCGCGGCGCGCATGGCCAAAGATCTCGCCCTCCTCATTCGCCGGCGAAGACTCGGCAGTTTGCACGAAAAGGACTGGCGTCGAACCGCGGGCGCACTCGTCCCGCATCCCTCCCAACGCGCCGCCGCGCTCATCGAAGGCGCACGCGTCGCGCTCGACGATCTCGCGCTCTTCGCGTCGATCGTGCGCGAGGCGCCGGTGGGACTTCTCTATGCCGATTCGTTCGGAGACGTACGCTTGCTCGGACGAGCGTTCGCCGAATGGCTCCCGAAGTTTGGAGTGTCCTCGCCTTCTACCACTTCGAACGGTTTGCTCTCGCCAGGTTCCTTACCGCTCAGGGTCGTCCTCGACGGCTTGACGAGAAACGCGGACGAGCAAGTGACGCTATCGGCGATCAGCGCGAACCCAGAGGGCCTCGCTTTCCGAGTTCGAACTCACGACGAGAACGTCGCCACCGAGCTCTCGTTCTCGATTCGTGCCCTCTTCCAACACTCGGACGGCGTCACCAGTCCCTCCGGTTACGTCGCGAGCCTCGTCGTGACGGGTGCCGTGCGTGAGGTCGAACCGGGGAACGTAAAACGCCTCGGCCCCGCCGAACCCGACGACGCCATCACGGTTTTCTCCCTTCCCGAGCTCGTCGCTGGCGTCGTTGCCACCGCATCGCGCCGTTCGGGAAGGGCCGTGCGCTTCGAGCCTCCGCGCTCGCTCGCGAAGGTCGCCGGCCGTGCTCGCCCCTTCGGTGCCGCGCTCGAGGAGTTTCTCGCCGACGCCGCCAGTCGCTCCGCCGGCCAGCATGGCCCCGTCGTCACCATCACCGAGCGCCGCAACAGCGTCGAGCTCAACGTGCTCGACCTCGAACTCGGCCTCCCGAGCGCGACCCTCAAACGAGCTGTCGCAGCGCCCACCGAACCCCCGGAAGGCCTGCGCTCGCTCGCTCGTCTCGTCCTCGCGATCGAGGACAGCCTCGGCCGCGCCAGCCTTCGTTCCGAAGACGGTTGGGGGGTCACCTTTTCGGCAACCCTCGTGGTCGCCCGACCTCGCGTCAACGTGCCGGCCGACGGATCGGCCGTGGTCGTCGATCTGTTGAAGTGGTCGGAACGGGGGTGACGCGATGCACGACGGGTTGGAGAAAGTCTAAAAATGAACAAGCTTGTAATACTTAGTAGTCTACTTCGCCAAATTGGGTGCTGCATTGGGATCGTCGGAACGGCCCTGGCGCTGTTTGGATGTTCGAGCGGCAATGGTTCGAACGGCGCGGGTGGAACGGGGGGCGCCGCGGGACACCTCCGGGACTCTGGCGCGAGCGATTCGTCGACCAGCGCGCGAGACTCGGCCGTCGTCGTTCAGGACTCAGGGGTCGTCATCGACTCGGGCGTCGGCGTCACCGATGCGGCCATAGGTCCGGTGGACGCAGCCGTCGGGGCTGAGGGCTGCAATTCTCCCACGCTCGGCGCCGTGGCGACGTGCACGAGTTACCCCGAGGCGTCGATCACCTCGATCCGCCATCCGTCGAAGGCCGGTTGCTACGAGCTTTCACACGTCGGGCTGATTGCGAGAACGGATAGCTCGTCGGAGCCGCGCCTCTATGTGCAGGACAAGAACGGGGGAGACTACAGCGCCATCGTCGCGACGTGCTCCCAGACCGCCGCGCACCCGTGCTCATCGGCCGTGGCCGCCAAAATACCGAGGATCCTCGACTCAGCCGAAAAGGGCGCGCGGTTATCCGTCCGCGGCTACTACGAGTTCAGCAAGGTGAGCGGCTTCGAGGAGTTCTACGTCGAAGACGTCATCGACGAATGCAAGGCGCTCCCGAAGCCCCTTCCCATTTCGCTCACCGTGGCGGACCTGGCGGAGGGTGCTCGCGTTCCCGCCAAGTGGTTCAGCCGTGCAATCGTGGATGTGCCCGCGACGAATCCGCTCGTCGCTTACGACTTCTCTCCAGCCGAGCTGGCGCTCACCGGGCCGTGCCCGAAGTGGGGAGGGTTCGCGCTCATCTCCAAATCCGCCGGTGCGACCTCGGCGGCGGGATGCTCTGGCGCCGTCAATCCGGCTGGGCAAGCTTCGGACGCGAACGAGATCCTGATCGGTCGACAGTTCTTCAAAACGTTCCTGTACAGCTCGGACTGTGGCTGCACCGCGGGGACCCAGCAACGCTTGATCACGGCAGCGAGTTCGTTGTCCGGTTCGATGCTCGGGATCCTGGTGATCGAGGAAAACAAAGGATCTTCGGCCCCCTTTCAACTCTTCGAGCCGGTCGCCGATAAGACGTTCCCGCTCGAATAGACGACTGGTCTCGCGCGACGAGCACCTCCTCGATCGTTACCGAGACTCGCACGCGATACGAGCGGCGCTGAAAGCGCCGAGTCCGACGTCCGCCGCTAAGGCGCGGGCCCGATGCCGCGGAGGCGAGCGGAATTCGCGTCGGAAAGAAGCGCATGGGGCGGCTCATGCGGGAACGGCCTCGAGGCACCGTGTCAAGCGTCGCTTCAGGAAGGCGACCGACTCGAAGCATTCGCACCCATCGCCGAATATGGGTCGTTCGAAAGTGCGAAGCTGCCGCTCCCAATCGCGTCTGGGCTACCGACGTGACGGCCGCCTGGACGCTCGGGGTTCGACACTGAAGGGGTAACCGAGGCGTTCATGCTGAAGCAAAAGAGCCCCATCGGCGCAAAGTCTGCGCAACGGCGAGTGAATCCAGCGGTGAGCCGCTCATGCGGCGCCTTGTTGGCAAACGATAAGTGTCCGCGCTAACGCGGCAGGGTGTGGCACAACCGCGCCCCAAGCTATTCGCGTCGCCCGAGCGGGGTCGCATTGCGCACCGTTCAGAGGATACGAGGTGTAGGTGCGAATCGTGCAAAGCGGTCGGGAATGACCGAGGCAGACATCCGCCTGAAAGAAGACATCGAAGAAGATCTGCGTTGAGATCCTAAAACCAACGCTGCGCAAATCGCGGTCAGAGTCGACAACGGAGCCGTTTCGCAGCTCGGAGCTGCCGCTAGCTACGCAGAAAAATGGGCAGCGGAACATGCGACGAAGCGCGTCAGTGGTGTTCGCACGGTCGTGCAAGACCTCACCATCAAAGTCGTCGGCGATCGCGCCGTCCCCGCGCGCTGGGGGGCACGCCGTATGCAACGTCGTCGATATCGCCCGCCCAGCCCGAACCGGCGTTGACGGCGGGAACAGGAGCAGAAATGAAAGCCGTGATTCTTTCCGCCTATGGCGACGTTGACAAGCTCGAGCTGAGGGATCTCCCCGAGCCGAAACCAGGACCCAGCGAGGTCATGGTCCGAATGGTCGGTGCCGGCCTCAACCCGATAGACTGGAAGCTCCGCAGCGGCGCACTTAAGAGCATGATGCCGCTGGTGTTCCCGGCCATTCTGGGGCGCGACGCTTCGGGTGAAGTCGTCGAGGTTGGACCGGGCGTCACGCGGCTGAAGGTCGGCGCGCGCGTGATGGGGCTCGTGAATGGCGCCTACGCCGAGCTGGTCGTCGCGCGCGAGGATGCGTGGGTCGAAGTGCCGGCCAATATGGACCTCATCGACGCGGCGGCGCTTCCGCTCGTTCTCCTCACCGGAGCTCAGCTCGTCGAAGAGGCTGTTCGTCCTCAAAAGGGCGACGTAGTGCTCGTGACCGGAGCGGTGGGTAGCGTCGGGCGAGCCGCCGTCTTCGTCGCCAAGACCAGCGGGGCTCATGTCTGGGCCGGCGTTCGGGCGACTCAAAGAGTCGAAGCAGCGAAGCTCGGCGCCGACGGCGTGGTCGCATTGGACAATGACGCCGAGATCGCGAAGCTTCCGCCCCTTGATGGCATCGCTGACACGGTCGGCGGTCCAACATTGGCCAAGCTGTTCGCCAGGATGAAGCCCGGCGGAACCATCGGCAGCGTCGTGGGCGAGCCCGCCGGCGCCAAGGAGCGAGGTTTCGTCGTCCGCGGAGGGATGACGCATCCAGATGCCGCTCGTCTCGGCGCGTTGGCGCATGCGGTCGCCGAGCGAAAGCTAGCTATCCCGATCGTCAAGCGATTCCCGCTAGCTCAGGCGCGTGAAGCGCAAGAGCTCGCCGAACATCATGCGGGCGGGAAGGTGCTCTTGACGGGTGCACGAAGCGCTCGTGAGCCATTGCAGCCGACCCATGGGCAGCCGCGGAAATCGCAATCCAAGGCAGAAGCAGCAGCCCGATGACTGCCGAAGCCCAAGAAGGCTACCAAGATTCTCTCGAAATACATCGGCCGAGCGAGCTGATACGAACCGTCACGCGCAGTACATTCGAGTCACTGGTTTTGCAAGGGGTTGGGCCCATCGCAGTCGAGTTCATGTCTTACGGCTGCGGACACTGCCGAGCGCTAGAGCCGGTCTTGCAGCAGGTGGCGGCCATGCTGAAGGGCAAGGAGAAGATCTTCAGGGTCAATCTTGCCGCCGAGCCAGGGCTCGCGGCCAGCTTCGAGGTTGCAGGAACTCCAACCTTCATCATGTTCATCAACGGCGGGGAGGCGGGGCGAGCCGATGGACCGCCCCCGACTGTTTCTAGTGTTCTCAACGCAATTACGCAGCCATTCGAATGAGCAATGATGACGAATTCACAGATTGTAGGATCGGCCAAACCTATCCTGTTATTCGATGACGAATGCGGCGTCTGCCGTCACATCGCCGCTTGGGTGGCGCGGTCGGCACAGCCTGAATCGGGAGAGACGAGCATCGTCGTGCGACCAATTGGCACCGATCCAGACGCACTGCGAAAGCTCAACCCCAAGCTCGATATATGGGAGGCCTACGCGATTATCCATGTCCTCATGCCTGATGGATCGATGAAGCTTGGAGGCGAAGCAATTGCTGAAGTGTTGCGGCGCCTGCGCAATAGCAGGTGGTTCGCGTGGAGCTTCTCTGTCAGCTTGTTCGGACTCCGGCCCTTTCAACTAATATTGAACATGGCATACACAATTTTGGCAGACGTGCGTCCACTCTTTGGGTGTGAGAGTTGCGGCACCCCAAGGCGGTGGGTGAGGATCATCCACGGATCTATCCGATGGGTCAAGTCCATCTGGAGCGAGACTCGTCACCCGACGCGGCCACATTTCACGTCATTCCCGACCACGCGCGTCGAGGATAAGACCCTGCCTGCCGCGGCTAAGCCGATTGTGAGCAACCAATGACCTCGGAAAACCAAGCCACGACCAATTCGACTTATTCGGATCTTGAGGTTCCCATATCGGACACCGACCACATCGAGGGTTCTCCCTCCGCAGCGGTAACGCTGACGGAGTATGGAGATTTTGGGTGTCGATTTTGCGGTGAAGCCGATCAGGTCGTCAAAAGGCTCCAGGCGCGCTTTGGTGTAAGTCTGCGCTTCGTGTTTCGCCACAATCCGCGGGGCGAATTGCATCCGAACGCGCGTATCACCGCCGAGGCCAGCGAAGCTGCGGCGCTGCAGGGCAAGTTCTGGGAAATGCACGACATCTTGTTTGCCCATCCCCATGCACTGGCGGAGGCCGATATGTCCACCTATGCAAAGGAGCTCGGGCTCGACGTGCAGCAGTTCGGCGCGGATCTGCATTCGCCAGCAATCGCCAAGCGCGTGCGTGATGACGAGATTGGCGGTATCCGCAGCTACATCATCTCGACGCCCACGTTCTTCGTCAACGGAGCGCGCTTTCACGGAACACCAAGCTTCGAAGAGCTTGCTGCAACGATCAGCGCGGCCAACTGATTCTCGCGTGCGCTCTCTGCTTTCGGGGGCGACGCGACGGCGTAATGACGGTCGCGCTACGTCGGTGGCCTACAGAATCTACCACTCGACCACCCGTTGCAAATGGAACTACCCGTCTGCTGGGGCGGGCTCCAGACAGCGAAGGGTTCATGAGATCTCTTGAGATGGTGCTCCTGGTCGGCGAGCTGCTGACCTTCTTGGTGCTCGCGCTCCCGTCTCCCCGGTCCGTGCGCTGGACGCGGTTCTCGGCAGTCGTGGTGGTCGCGCTGGCCTCGGCTCAAATCATCTTGGAGGGTCCGCGCTGGCAGATGGCCCCCGCCTACGTGCTGAGCGGGCTGTCCTTGGGGGTGTCCCTGGCGCGATCCACGAAGCGCGAGGCCGGAGCGCGGCCGATTCGTCAGCGCATCCTTGCCGGTCTGGGCGTGAGCCTTGGGGCACTTGCGCTGACGCTCGCGACGGCGCTTCCCGAGCTCTTGCCGGTATTTCACTTCCCGTTACCGAAGGGACCGTACGGCATCGGCACCGTGACGTATCACTGGGTGGACGCGAGCCGACCAGACATGTTCGCGTCGACGCCCGACGGCCATCGCGAATTGATGGTGCAGGTCTGGTACCCGGCGCAGCGGAATCAGGAACCGCGGCGCGCACCCTACGTGGCGCCCGGGACCAATTTTGCGGCGCTGAACCGTCTGGGTCGCCTCCCCCCATTCTTCCTCGACCACCTCGAGTACGTCGCGACGAACGCCCAGCCATCGGCCTCGATGGCCGCGGCACCGGCGCGCTTCCCGGTGCTGGTCTTCTCGCCGGGTCGCGGCGGCTATCGTCAGAACAGCACGTTCCAGGTCGAGGAGCTCGTTTCGCAGGGCTACGTCGTCGTGGGGATCGATCATCCCGGCACGGTAGCCGACGTAGTCTTTCCCGACGGCCGCCACGTCGAACTCGACCCGCGCGCGGCCGCCTCCATGCTCGACGAGCACGTCGTCGACGACACCTTCATGCTCGAAGTGTTCGACAGTCTGGGGCAGGACGCGGTGTTCACCTTGAACCAGCTCTCGTCGCTCGATGGCGGCGACCCCGAGCGACGATTCATCGGACGACTGGACCTGCAGCACGTCGGAATCTTCGGCTCGTCCCTGGGCGGCATCGCCGCGGCCGAAGCGTGCCGACTGGATCGCCGCTTTCAATGCTGCCTCATGCTCGACGTCGCCGCGCCCCCGGACGTCGTTCGATCCGGCTTGCAACAACCCGCGATGTGGATCAGCGCAACCCCGGAGACGAAGCGCCTCGAAGGCTGGACGCCATCGGCCATCCGCGAACAGCAGACCAGCACGAGAGAAGTATTCTCGAACCTTCCTGGGGACGGTTACATGGTGCTCATCCCGGGCATGTTCCACGCCGAGATCGGGGATGCTCCATCCATCTTTGCTCGGCCGCTCGGCACGTGGCTCGGCATCACAGGTCCGGCGGATTGGCGCAGGACGCATGGCTCCATCAACGCCTACTCGCTGGCGTTCTTCGACAAGTATCTGAAGAGCGAGCGCGAGCCTCTGCTCCAGGGGCCGTCCCAAGACTTTCCAGCGGTCATCTTCGAGCGACTACGGTGACAAGGCCGGCGCGCGACCTACACGCCGTCGACGAAGCTCACCTCGCGAGCCGGTCGGACGCGCGCCGTGTCCGTTTCGCCGCCGAAGTCGTCGAGTGCGTCGTTGTGGTGTGCGACGCAACGTCTTCGAGAACGCGCTCCACCCGGCCGCAACACTCTCGGGAAGGCGCGTCCGATCTCAGGAGGGCTGCACGCGCGCGAGACGGTCGCGGAGCCGTCGCTCGAGCAGCCGCCTCTCGCCCTCGTTCGTCGCGAGTGAGATTGCTCTCTCCAGGTCGGGACGCGGGTCCGCTCCCGTGCGCTCGAGCATGTCTGCGCGCGTCGCGTAGAAGAGGTGGTACTCCGCGAGCGGCCGCTCGAGCGCCTTCAACGCTGCGAGGCCAGCCGTTGGTCCGGCGAGCATCGAGACGGCTACCGCTCGGTTCAGCGCCACGATCGGTGAAGGTGAGACCTCTGCGAGCGCGTCATACGCAGCGACGATGGTCGTCCAGTTGGTGCTTTCCCACCTCGGCGCCGTCACGTGCGCGGCCGCGATCTCGGCTTGCAAGAAGTACGGACCTAGCCCTCCAAGGGAGCGGGCGCGCCCAAGCGCCATCAGTCCTTCGCGAAGGAGCTCCCGATTCCATCGCGATCGATCCTGCGCCGCTAGCAGGATCGGCAGCCCCTCCTCGTCGGCGCGCGTGTGTGCGCGCGCAGCGCCGAACGCCGTGATCGCCAGCGCGCCGAACGCCTCGGCCTCGCACGGCATGAGGTCGCAGAGCAGCCGCGCGAGGCGCAGCGCTTCCGCCTGGAGGTCGAGCCGCATCAATGGGCCGCTCTGCCCGGTGTGCCCCTCGTTGAAGATCGCGTAAACGACGGCCAGCACCGCCGACACGCGCTCCGCGAGATTGTTGCGCTCCGGAATCGCATACCCGACCTTCTTCTCGTCGATCGTCCGCTTCGCGCGCAGGATCCGCTGAGACACCGTCGCATCCGAGCAGACGAACGCCCGCGCGATCTCCTCTGTCGAAAAGCCCGCTACCACCTTGAGCGTGAGCGCGATCTGGTTGTCGGCCGACAGCTCAGGGTGACAGCAGGTGAAGATGAGCCGGAGATAGTCGTCGGTCACCGTGTCGATCGTGTCTCGTGTATCCATCTCGTCCTCGACGAGGAGCGGCGCTTTCGCGTCGGCGACGGCTCGCCGGCGTCGCGCATCCTTCGCGCTGTTCTTCGCGGCCGTCATCAGCCAGGCGCCAGGGTTCGACGGGACCTCTTCACGCCACGCTTCTACTGCGGCGAGCGCCGCCTCTTGGAACGCTTCCTCAGCGTCATCGAGGCTTCCGCACAAGCGCAGAAGCCCCCCGACGATGCGCCCCCGCTCCGTGCGCACCGTATCGTTGACGATCGCCGTCAGCTCCGCCACAGCTCGCGGATCTCCAGGGCGCCGTGCACGACGAAGCGCGTCTGCGCGGCCCACCGCACGGCTTCGTCGAGGCTCGTCATGCGCAGCAAGATTAGCCCGCCGATGACTTCCTTGCTCTCAAGGAACGGCCCGTCGAACGTCGAGCGCCGCTCGCCACGCGTCACGATGCGCCGTCCGCGCCCCGGGGGCTCGAGGCGAAGGCCCCCGAGGAACGACGCCTCCGGGAAGCGACCGCGCGTCTCCTCGTCGATCCGATTCATCACCTCGACCCACGCCTCTTCGGTCTTGGTGCTCCCAAGCACCCCGCTGGCGAAGATCTTGCCGGGCTTCGCCTCCTTATTTGCCGGCACGGAGCCCTTCATCAGCGGGCGTACGTCGATCGCGTCGGTCGGCAGCGCGGGGGCCCGCGCCGCGAGCTCGGTCGCCTCGTCGAGGCTGCCGGCCCGGACCCAGTGATAGCAGCCGAGGGCCTTGCCCTCCTCGGCAAAGGGCCCGTCGCGGACCTCGACGTGATCGGCGTCGCGACGCACGCGCTTCCCCTCCTTGCTGGGGCGAAGGCGTCCGTGGTCCGCGAGTCGCCCCGCGCGTCGCAGCTCGTCGGCGTAGGCGGCGCTCTTTTCGATGAGCTCCGTCATCGCCTTCGGCGACTGCGACGCGTGGGCATGCTCGTCTTCCAGCGTCATCACCAGGTACTCGGTCACCGGTTCACCTCCGCGAGTCGTGCGCGCGTTGTTCGCCGCCCCGACTCTTGGCCCGACCCGGGCGACGCTCGTCCGGGTTGGGCTGCCCCATGCCCTGCGCGATGCGGTCTCGAAGGCTCTCGTTCACGTAGAAGCCCCACGCGCCCGAGCAGCCACCGTAGCACTCGATGGTAGGGACGAGGCCGACGTGCGTGAATCGGATCTCGGTCTTGTCGCCCTTCTTCGCGATCTCGAACACGATGTCGGTGCCGTCCCACTCGCTCTTGTCGCGGACGAAGTCGATGTGGCTGTCCGTGACGTGCCATACGATTTTCTTGCCCGGCACGAGCTCGGTGATCTTCTGCGTTGTGCGGTGGAGGCTCTTGTAGCTGTACGTGAACTCGGCGCCAAGTAAGTCCGTACGACCGTCGATCTCTCCAGACCACCAGCTGCGAACGTCGTTGATGGCATCGAAGGCTTCCTGCGGGGCGTTTTCGACCAAGATGGTCGTCGTGAAATTCTTCGTCTTCATGATCGTCTCCTTTCGGTACTTCGTCCTGGGGCCAAGTCACATGCTTGCGAACGCGCGCTCGTACTCCTTGGGGCTTTTGCTCCAGAGCGCGCCCATCTGCTGCGCCATCGGGTCCGGGAAGATGTCCTCCTCGCCGCGCGCGACCCCGGCGAGCACGGCGCTCGCCACGTGGGCCGGGCTCGTCTTCGGAATCGGGAGGTTCTTGACCATGTCGGTGTCGATCGGGCCGGGGAACGCAGCGAGGATCTCGATTTGCCTTCCCCGGAGCTCCGGACGAAGCGCCTGCGTGATCGAGTACGAGGCCGCCTTCGACGCCGAGTAGCCGCCGAGCGCCGGGAAGCTCCCGAGCGACGCGAGCGACAGCACGTTCACGACCGTCGCGCCGCCGCGCGCGTGCTCGAGCACCGGCAAGAAGCCCTTGATCACCGCGAGCGTGCCGAAGACGTTGGTGCGGAAGTCGGTTTCCATCGCCTCCTGGCTCGCCGTGAGGACGTTCGCCGACGTGGAGACGCCCGCGTTGTTGACGAGGAGCGTCACGTCCCCCGCCGCCCTGGCGGCCGCCGCGATCTGGTCGGGCTTCGACGTGTCGAGCGCGAGCGGGACGACCCGCGGATCGTCCGACGAGACCTTGCTAATGTCGCGAGCCGCCGCATACACCTTGGCCGCACCGGCCTCCAAGAGCGCGGAAACAAGCGCCTTTCCGAGCCCGCGGTTGGAACCAGTCACCAGAGCAACACTTCCTTGGATTTTCATGACGAACCTGCCTTTCATCGACACGACGTTTCGGCTGCCCGGGATCCGACATTCGCGGTCGCGCGATCGAAAAAAAAAGCGACGCGTGCTCCTGTCGTACGATGAGCCGGGCGTCGCCGGAGGCCTGTTCACGAACATCACGTGTTCGGCGTATCGACTATCGGAGTACCAACACCGCACCGCAGCTCAGTGCGAATCCGGAGCTCAGCCGCCGACGGTCGACGCTTGGCGGGACGCTGAGCAAGGCTGCCGCACCGAGAAGACCCCTCGACCGCCGAAAAGCCCCGCCTTGCCGCCACGCTCGAGCGGAAGGAGCACATCGATGAGCTTGATGCCGGTCTCGAAGACTTCGGACTTGGTCGAACGTCGCGCTAGCGGCGGCGGAGCCGCATGGACGGAACGCCATTGGACGTCGGCCAACGGCGCGCCGCGGTCGATGGGGTTGCCAAATACGTCGAACATCCGCGAGAGCACCGCTTTGCCGACCGGCGCTTTCAACGGGCCGCCCGTGTCCGTCACCTCCATTCCGCGAGCGAGCCCCTGCGTGGGCGTCAACGCGATCCCGCGCACGTGATGGGCATCACGCTGCGCCCAAACCTCGATGATGATCTGCCCTTCGTGTCCTGCGCGCAGCATCGAGTAGATCGGCGGCAAACGCCCGGCGAATCGTACGTCGACGACGCTGCCCCGCACCGCGGCGACCACGCCGAGCTTGCGGGTCGTCGCCTCGTCGGTCATGGCTGCCCACGGATCGCGGTGGTCTCGGGCGTGAATGTAATCCCGCCAGGGAGCGAGTCACGAAGCGCTTGCGCCGCCCCGAGTCGTACGCGGACTTCGTGTGTACCCGCCATTTCCGTATCGACGCAGACACGGTTCGAATCGAGCTTGATCCCATCCATCGTCATCGAGGCGACGCCGCTTGCGATCCGCTCGGGATTCTCGACGACGACGTGAATGCACCGTTCACCCTGGCGAACCCATGCCTCGAATCCGTCCCAACTTGGCGGGATACAGGGATCGATGCGCAGATGACCGTCTTCTTTTCGAAGGCCAAGAATCGCTTCGACGCCGAGGCGCCACATCCACGCCGCTGCCCCCGTGTACCAAGTCCAGCCGCCGCGACCCACCCAGGGCGCACAGCTGTAGACATCGCCCGGCAGCGCATAGGGCTCGACTCGATAGCGCGCGCAGTCTTCGGGCGTGCGAACCCGGAGAACCGGGTTCAATATGCGAAAGACACGCGCTGCGCGCTCGCCGTCTCCGAGGGCTGCGTGCGCGAACCCGAGCCACGTGGCGGCGTGGGTGTACTGCCCTCCGTTTTCGCGAATGCCAGGAGGGTAGGCGCGAACGTACCCGGGATCGTGCAGCGTGCTGTCGTACGGCGGCCAAAACAAGAGCACCAGCCTGTCGGCGTCGCGGACGAGTTGCTCGTCGACTGCCCGCACAGCGGCGATCGCCCTCGCTTCGTGGTCCTCGCTCTTGCCTTTCGAGAGAACGGCCCACGATTGCGCTATGGAATCGATACGACACTCACGGCTCTTCGCCGAACCGACGAACGAGCCGTCGTCGTGGAACGCGCGCCGATACCAGGCGCCGTCCCACGCGACGTCGTCGATTTTCGCGCGCAGCGACTCGGCGCGAGTGAGCCACCTCGAAGCGTCGACCGTCTCGTTCTTGCCGACTGAGAGCGCGGCAAAACGCTTCATGGTCGCGATCAGGAACCAGGCGAGCCACACGCTCTCGCCGCGCCCTTCGGCGCCGACGAGGTTCATGCCGTCGTTCCAGTCTCCCCCCCCCATGAGGGGCAGCCCATGACTCCCCTCGGTGAGGGCGCGTTCGAGCGCCCTTCGGCAGTGCTCGAAGAGCGGAGCCGAGCTCGCTGATACTTCGTATTGAGCGTACCTATCGTGCTCGTCGGGCCGTAAGGGTGCCCCTGCGAGGAATGTCACGGGCTCCGCGAGGATCCCGGTGTCTCCGGTCGCGGCAACGTACTCCCCGGTGACATATGGAAGCCAGGCCAGGTCGTCCGAGCACCGAGTTCTCACGCCGCGACCCGACGGGGGGTGCCACCAGTGCAGAACGTCCCCTTCCTCGAATTGATGGCTCGCCGCGTCCAAGATATGCGCGCGCGCCAGCGCCGGAGCCGCATGGAGCAACGCCAGGACATCCTGGAGCTGGTCCCGATATCCGAACGCCCCGCTCGACTGATAAAACGCCGTCCGGCCGAACACGCGCGAAGAGAGGGTCTGATAGAGGAGCCACCGATTGAGCATCACGTCCATCGCCGGCTCCGGTGTCTTGACGCGGATGTTTCCGAGCACGCCGTCCCAAAATGCGTTCAGCGACTTCCATGCCGCTTCGATCGTATCCCCATCGCGGAAGCGCGCGACGAGCTGCAACGCCTCGTCCCGGCTCGCCGATTGCCCCAGCATGAAGTGCGTCTCCACTTCCTCGCCTGGCGCGAGATCCAGACGCACTTGCAACGCGCCGCACGGATCGGCGCCGAGGTCGACGCGACCCGAGAGCCCCCAGCGCTCCAACGCTTCGGGACGTGCATAGTCGCCGCGCCGCCCGAGAAACTCCGCGCGGTCGGCCGTAAATCCGTGCACTTCGTGCTTCGAAGCCAGGAACGCCACGCGTCCATTGAACTCCGTGTTCCACGCGCAGGTTGCGAGCAGGCACGCATGGTCTCGATTGAATGTCGACACGATGGTAGACGCCTGCAATTCGCGGCGGGTTCCAAGGACCCACTCGGCGTAATACGTCGCCGTCAAACGCCGTCGGCGCGGGAGCGTATTCTTCAGTCGAAGGCGAACGATCTTGAGTCCCGCATCGGCGGGAACGAAGACCGTAAGCTCTTGGACGAGCCCGTGGCTCTCGCGCTCGTACGTCGTATAGCCGGCACCGTGTCGAACGAGTGTCTGCGCGGTACCTCCCGCAGGGAGCGGAGTCGACGACCAGACCGCCGCTGTTTCTTGATCCCTCAAATAGAGAGCTTCGGATGGTGTATCGAGCACGGGATCGTTTCTCCACGGCGTCAGCCGGTTCTCTCCGCTGTTGAGCGACCACGTCGAACCGAGGGACGACTCGCTGACGAGGCAGCCGAACTCCGCGTTCGCGAGGACGTTGCACCACGGCGCTGGCGGCGGTTTCCCGGGAGGCACTTCGAGCACGTACTCTCGACCGTTTTCCGTGAACCCGCCTTTGCCATGGTCGAAGAGGAGCTTGGGGAGCGCAGGCTCCTTGGCCGGGGAGTCTTCAACGAGCGTCGGCACGAATGGCGGCAGACTCGATGGGCCCTCGAACACGCGCCCCAATCGCGAGGCGAGCGGGCCGTCCCGCGTATCCAGAATGATACGCGCACACGCTTCGAGATGACGCAGCTCGTCCTCGGGGACCTGATCGGCGGCGACCACGTAGACGCCGCCGTGCCGATCTAGCCAGTCCTCCGCTTCGTTCTTGATCAGCACCGCGCGCAGCGTTCCCGCCCCTTCGGTGGCGTATCCCGAAGCCTGTTCATCCACGAGGACGAGTTCGAATCGTACTCCGCACCATCGAAGGTAGCGTTGCGCGCCGAGCACTTCTCCGATGAGCGGGGCGTCCGGATCGCTCACGCGCAACAGGACGATTGGGTCGTCGCCGGAGATCCCACGCCCCCACAGACGACTTTGGCACGGAGGCGCAGCGGCTCGTGTGTCAGATGATGCGCGGAATGTCGGATCGGCGAAGACCAATGCGGAGAACAACCGCTGAACACTCGGCACGAGCTCGGGATCGAGCTTGGTTCTGAGGAGGCGCCGCGGGCTCTCGTGTTCCGCGTCGCGAAATGTCCAACGAACCGCGTGCATCGAACCATACTTGCGAGCGAGCTCGAGCGTCGCGCCGCGCGATCGACCGATCGTGGTGACGAAGGCGAGCGTCACCGAGCTGTTTGGCTTGAGCTCCACGCGCGCCATCAAACTCATGATCGGGTCCAGCACCGCTCCGACGCGACCCCTGAGGCCAAGTTTTTCCGAAGCGAGGGCGGCAGGTGCTCGCGAGTTCCCACTTCGACCAAAGAACGCTCCTCTGTCGGACTCGAATCCAGCGAACGTGACGTCGGTGCCTTCCAGCACGAGGCGATGCACCAGGACTATGGGCCCTTCTTCCGGCGTTTGACGGCGGCGCGCAAAGAGAAGGCCATCGAGGTCCTCGATCCGTTCGCTCTCGATGAATAAGCTCGAAAACGCGGGGTGCGCGGCAGCCTGCGCCGCGCCCGAGAGCACTGGCCGCCCGGCGCTCGTTACCGTGAGTCGCCGCAGACGATTCGTCTCGTTGTGCAGCGTGACTTGCCGCATCTCGACGTCGTCTGCGGGAGCGACGGCGATATCGACATGAACGGAGATCCCTTGGTTTCTGCAATGCAGCTCGGCCTTGTGCATCGAGTAGGCAGTCCGGCCTTCCATCGACGTGGCCATCCAGACCTGTCGGGTCTCTTCATCGCGCAGGTAAAACCAACCTCCCCCGTCGTCGCAACTTCCATCGGGTTCGTAGCGAGTCACGGCGAGGCCTCGAAAGCGAAGGCCGCCTCCGCCCGAGCTCGTCACCAAGCTCGTGAGGTGACCGTTGCTGAGCAGGAACGCCTGCGGCCGAGTCTGATCCACTGGCCAGGGGCCCGGAGCACGAGGCGTCGCCGACGCATCCTCGGTGCTCTTCGAGCCTTCCGCGAGTGTCCCCTCGACGGGCGCGTGATCCGGCGCATGCTCGTTGAGCAACACTTCTCCGGTTTCGACCAACGCGTCGGAGTGAAATCTATCGACCATGCTGCGTTGGTTCAGAAAATTGCCCAACGCGACGAGGAGCATTCCCTGATGGTGCGCCATGTACGAACGCACGACGGCGAACGGTTGTCCCTCCGGCCCATTCCGCAACGCGCGCTCCGGCGCAAAATCCAACGCTTCGAACAACCCGTACGTCCCGAGCATCCCCTTCGCCTCCATCGAGATGACGTTGTCGACGACGGCGCGCGGCCGGATCGCCACGGCGATGACGGACGCATAGGGGGTGACGACGTGATCTTCCTCGAGCCCGCGTTTTAAGCCGAGCCCCGGCACGCCGAATGCCCGATACTTGTAGGTCTGGTCCGCGTCGACCCGTGCATAGGCCGATTCGGACACCCCCCAGGGTTGATTGTTCTCTTTCCCGTGCGCGATCTGCGCGTCGACGGCGAGCGCGCTGGTTCGAGCGAGCAGCGTACCTTCCTGGCTCCTCATCAACAGGCCTGGCATCAAATACTCGAACATGGTCCCGCCCCACGACAAGAGTGCAGGCGCACCAGCGACGCGGGTCATCGGTCGACCGAGCGCGTACCAGTGCGATTCCGGCACGTCGCGTTTGACTATCGCCAGATAGCTTGCCAGGCGCACCTCCGACGCCAACAGATCGTAATAGTTCGCGTCGATTTGATCGCTCGTGGCGTCGTAGCCGATGTGAAACAGCTTGCGCTGGCCGTCGTAGAGGATGCCGAAGTTCATGCCGCGCGCTTCTTCGTCCGCGAACACGGCCAGCGCCGCGAACTCGGCGGTGAGCGCCGAGGCGTTCACCTCTGCAATCCGAAACGCTTCGGCCAGTTGCTGCGCCGATGCTTCGAGCAAAGGCGACACTTCTCCGCTCGCCCGTCGTTCATTTTCGTTCGCGTCGAGTTCGAGGCGAAGGCGTTTCGCAACCACCGGAACCTCGTCGAGCCGAAGATCCGTTGGCAGCACGATCCCGTGCGCGAGCGCTTGAGCACTTAAGGGAAGCCAAGGGAGCAGCGCGTCCAGCTCGCGTCGCATTTGCTGGAGCTGATGATGTAGCCGCTCGATCGACGTTCGTAGCGCTTGGAGTAGATCGGGTTCATGCCGATGCGCACCGGTTTCTACGAACGCGAGCAACTCTCGATCCAAATCGACCGACGTCTCTGCGCACAGCGTCCGCAGCACGGAGTACGCGCCATGCAGATCGCCTTTTGCGACCAGGGCCGCACCGTGCATCGCGGCGAGGACCGACCGAAGCGCGTCGACTTGTGTGCCTTCGACCGACTCCACGGCCTCTTCGAGAAGATCGAGCGAATCACCAAAGCCTTGCCACGCTTCTGCACGAACCAGCAAGGCCGTCGCCGCCTCTTTGCAGCCATGTTTCACCGCCAAAAGGCATCCCGCGAAATTCCCGCTATCGACTGTGGACACGTAGTGCGGAAGCAGCGGCTGCAGGTTCTTCGTGTCGTACCAATTGAACAAATGCCCTCGATGGTGCGGCATCCGCGCGATGCTGTCGAACGCACGTCGCAAGCGGAGCGACAGCTCGCTCGGGCCGATGTATCCGAAGTCGTAGGCGGAGAGCGTCGCGGTCAGCATCAAACCTATGTTCGTTGGGGACGTCCGATGCGCGGTCTGCCGGCGCGGTTCTTCTTGGTAATTGTCGATGGGTAACCACTGATCGTTCGGTCCGACGAACACGTCGAAAAAGAGCCACGTGCGCCGCGCGAGCAATCGGAGCTTCCTGCGGTCGTCATGCGTGAGCCGATCACCCTGCGGACGAGGCCGCCGGCTCACCCAACGCGCGAGCTCGGGAGCGACGAACCAGACGCCGAGCAGCGGCGCCGCGACCGCGAACGTCGAGGGCCGTTGCCAGGCGACCAACACGGCCGTCGCGGCCGCGAGGAGTGGGGACGACATCATCGTGAGCCAGAACATCGCGCGCGGTGAACGCGTCTCGATCCTGAACGCGCTGTGAGCGGAGCTGGTCCATTGAAGCAGATGCTTTCGTGTAATGGTCTTTCGGACGACGACATGAGCGATGGCGTCGACTGCGACCCAGGCCTCGAACGGGAGAAACGCGACTGCAAAGGCGCATCGCCCCAGATGTTCGAATAACATCCGGCGGCCGCTCGTGACGGCGAACAGGAACGGCGCCAGAAGGACCGAGAGCGTCCCGAACGTCCAGAGCCACACACTTCCCGGAAGCCACGTCCAGCCTAGGACGAGGAGTAAGAAGAGAAGTGGGTTCGTCGCGCTCCGACGCAAGTTATCGATGATCTTCCACCGATCGATGAGTGAGAGCTTGTTCCAGACCTTGTGTCCGTGCGCCGAAGGGACGTTCGGAAACAGCCACGGGATGAGTTGCCAATCGCCACGCACCCACCGGTGCATTCTTTTCGCGTACGTCGCGTAGTTGGACGGATAGCCTTCGAACAGAACGATATCCGTAGCCAGCGCCGTTCGGCCGTGGATGCCCTCGAAGAGGTCGTGGCTGACGATCGTGTTCTCCGGCACGCGCCCCTCCACGCTCCGCATGAACGCGTCGACCTCGTAGATGCCCTTGCCGACGTAGATTCCGGATCCGAAGAGATCCTGATACAAGTCCGAGCTCGCGTGCGTGTAGATGTCGAACCCGATGTCACCCGCAAAGATCCGTGAGAACAGCGTCTCGCGGGAACTCGATGGAGACGTTTCGATGCTGGGTTGAACGATCGTATATCCGGCCGTGACGCGGCCCGTCGCGGCGTCGAACACTGCCCGATTCAGCGGGTGCGCGAGAAGTCCTACGAGCCGATGGGCGCTTCCCATGGGCAGCTCGGTATCGCTGTCGAGCGTGATGACGAAGCGGATCGCGGCGAGCTCGGCGGGGTCTCCAACGTGCCGTGAATAACTCGTTTCATTGTCCCCGCGAAGCAGGCGATTCAGCTCGTCGAGCTTTCCGCGCTTTCGCTCCCAGCCCATGAAGCGTTCTTCGGCAGGGTTCCATCGTGCCTCCCGGTGCAGGAGATGAAACGGGCCTTGAGCGTTCTTCCCGTGCTTGGCGTTGAGCCCCCTGATCCCGTCCGAGGCACTGTCGAGAAGCGATGTTCGCTCCAAATGTTCCCGAGGTTCCTTCTCGTCGACGGCATCCGTGAGCAGCGCGAACTGGAGGTGCGGATCGGGATTCGCGAGATAGTGAAGCTCGATGCGCCGAAGCATCTCCGTGACGTCTTCAGCGCGCGCGAGCAGCGTGGGCATCACCACGAGCGTGCGCGTTTCGCTAGACAAGCCGTTCTTGAAGTCGATCTTCGGGAGGGTGCGCGGTGGTAGCAGGCGCGCGAACGCAAACTGCAACACGGCGACCGCCACGGCGGAGACCGGAATGACGGCCACCATCAGGGCCACGGCGAGCGAGAGAAGATGCCCGTTGTCGTGGCCGAACGCCCTAGAAAGACAAAAGGCCGCCGCGAAGAGTGGCACCAACGTGAAGAGCGTGAGAGGAACCAGGTAGGCAACGGTCGGTCGTTGCGTGGCCGCGCGGCGCACGCGCTCGATACCAACGAGTCGATAGCCGATCTCCCCTTCGAGGGCGTGGCGCCCCTCCGCCATGAGATAGTATCCGACGTGCCCCCGTCGTTCATCCGACGCGCTGGCGTTCGCCAAGGCGACCGCTAGGTTGGCCACTACTTCCTCGGCGGTGCCCGTGGCCCAGGCGAGCGTTTCGATCACCTTGCGGTAGGAGTCGCAAGTCTCGAAGTCCATACGCCCGTAAATGTGAGCGGGATCGGTCCGCAGGATGGCCTCGACCCGATTCGTCTTTTCGAAGAATGCCTTCCAGTCGATGGCGTCGAGAACGCGCAACGCGCGAATC